>Ga0209189_1000188_pt1 | contig 54475 bp, 68 predicted proteins | sample C_130820_EF_Meta_FD_187308 | JGI IMG/M metagenome (GOLD analysis project Ga0209189, IMG submission 187308) | Freshwater microbial communities from Lake Croche, Canada to study carbon cycling - C_130820_EF_MetaG (SPAdes) (version 3) | ecosystem: Environmental > Aquatic > Freshwater > Lake...
TGAGCTGCGTCCAGATCTGCATCCAGTCGCCGTACTGGCGGTCAATGCGCTGGCCGCCGATCTCGAGCTCGACCGTCTTGATGAGGCGGTGGCCCACGAAGTTGAGCCAGCGGAAGCGAGCCAGGTTCGCCGAGGAGTTGTTGACAAGGTCCACCGCGGGGAGCACCACCTGCACGTACGTGCGGTACATGAGGTCCGCGTTACGGTTGATAACCGCCGTCACGCGCTTGTTGAAGTCCGCCTGGCCGTTGAACGTCACCTCAATGGACTCCATGGCGAAGTTCGTATGACGCTTGTAGAGCACCTTCCAGAACGTGATCTGGGGGTTGCCAGAGATGTAGATGTCCTGCGCACCGTACGAGACGAGCTGAAGCAGACCACCACCCATGTTGTTATGTTCCTCGGCAAGACAATTTTTTTCCCACCTACACGCTGGCTGTATGTATGAAAAAATGCGCGTTTATGCTGTGAGTTGCAACGAGGGTCGCGCTGACCGTCTTCGGGCTGCCGCCGCGCCACTGAACCTCGACATCGAAATTGTTCCGTCACCCCTGAAGGACGACATCGAAGTCATCCGCCGAGGATGGCGGATCTTCGAAAAGGAGTTGTCGTATCCCACGGGGTTGGCTGCAACGATCGGACATATCCGTGCGATGCAGCGCCTCGTGGACTCCGGAGACCCTCTGGGCATCATCGTTGAAGACGATGTGCGTTTTCACAAGAACTTCAACACGATTGTGGAGACACTCGCTCCTCTCTTGCAGACAGGTGAGTACGACCTCCTCTCCCTTGGCTTTGTGAACCTGCCTCACGGACCCTTTCGGGATGTGGGTGGAATCGAAGTCAGCTGTCACCAGGTCCCCCTGTCCAACCCCTGGGGCGCCCAGTGTTACATGATTACGCGGGAGTATGCCACGTATTTTACAGAACGCTGTTCGAAGGACGACCTGTCCGAAACCTACCACGGTAACTTCGTGACGGACTGGGTCATCTTTGATACACCCTGCCGTCGTCTGACCACACGATTTCCGTATGCTCTGGAAGCACCCGACGAACAGTCGATTGCGGGAAGCAGCAACAAACCCAATCTATGGTTGGACGTCAAGTCCGAAGACTACTGCCTATAGGGTGAGATGGTCCAGTCCCGCACGAATATAGCACGGACGACACAGGGCCTCATACCGATCCGCACCACCGATCAAGATCTGCTGATCGGGGGGACCGGCCAACCGATGCGTAAAGGATGCCTCGTTCCCGTTCGCGCACCGACGACACAGTGCCTTCAACATCTCCACCGTATCCGCCATCGGGATACAGTCCAGAATCTGCCCGAACGGACGGCAATCCGCATCACCCGAAAGTCCGACCACGTACACATGCTTCTCCTCCGAGTACACCTGGTGGGTAACAAAGGACAAAAGATCGGGGAAGAACTGTGCCTCCTCCACAATAATCACGCGCGCCTCCGCCAGCAACTGCGGATAGATGTCCATCAAACGATCGGACACAAGGCAGGGTGTCGTACCCAAGTCGTGTGTCACCACGAGACTGGGGTCATAACGATTGTCGATGCGGGGTTTGATAACCACGCAAGGCATATCAATGGAGGCATACCGGGATGCCAACTGAAGGATACGCGTGGACTTGCCCGAGAACATCGGACCGATAATGACGGAAAGAGACATTATTACTTATGCACGCCGGGTGTGAAAACGACGATGCGGATTCTGCCCTGAAACTCTTGACTGTCCTCAACACAAAGCACGGCGATGCCTGGGTATCTGCATGCCCTTGCCTCTCGGATCGGTGCGGTCTTCCAACCCAGTGCAATAGCACCTCGCCCGCCTCCCGAGCAAGGCCGTAAGACACCGATGACCGTTCTTCCGACACCCAGACCGACTGAACCCAAGGAGGTGAAGGTCGTCCTCACAAGTTAAAAATTGTTTTGTGTTTTGATGTACGGTCCACTTACTCCAGGACCATCCGGGGCGTGATATGCATCGCCTCCAACTCCTGCATCCACAGTTTCATCGCGTACGGCAGAGTCTTCTGCACGAACTCCGTACGATTTCCACACGTTCCACATGAGAAGATACCTGCCTCCTCGTTGACAATCGCGAGGGTCCCACACGTCTTACAGATGCCCGTCGGAAACGGATCCGACACATCCATGAGACGCTCCTTCGTAAACGCCGCCACACCGTGCGAGAGCATACAATCACGCTCCATCTCACCCACCCGCAGACCACCATCACGCGACCGACCCTCACACGGCTGACGCGTCAGAGACACAATCGGACCACGCGCACGAGAATGCTTCTTGTCGATCACCATGTGCTTGAGGCGCTGATAGAAGGTCGGACCCATGAAGATCTCAGCCTGCATCATCTCACCCGTCTGACCGTTGTAGAGGATCTCATTGCCATACGGATGGTAGCCCAGATCCAGCATGTGCGCCTTGAGCTCATCGATCTTGAGATGACTGTACGGCGTGCCGTCACCCAGCGTACCCCGTTGGACGTTGATCTTGCCAAACACGTTCTCCATCAGTTGCGCGATCGTCATGCGCGAGGGAACGGCGTGGGGGTTCATGATGAGGTCGGGACGCAGACCAGACGCCGTGAAGGGCATGTCCTCCTCCTCTAGGAGCATACCCACCGTACCCTTCTGACCGTGGCGGGACGAGAACTTGTCGCCGATCTGAGGGATACGCTCCGAGACCACGCGCACCTTTATGAAGGGGTAACCGTCGCTGTTCTTGTCCTGCCACACCCCGTCGATTCGGCAGGCTTCGGAATTTTTATGCGTAGTGGAGGCATCCCGATAGGAATACCCTGCGGTGTCATTTCGGAGGTTGACGACCTTTCCGATGACGACGTCGTTCTCTTGCAAGGTCGAGTGCAGAATTGGTATACCATTCTCGCCAATCGCCCCATATGAGGTATTCTTGTACTTACGTGTATTATGTTTCATCGGACGAGCGAACTTCTCCTCCCGACCCGACGCCACATTCCGGTGCTCCTCGTCCTTATACATCGTGTAGTACAGACCGCGCATGAACCCGCGACGAATGCTTGACTTATTCATGATGATGGAGTCCTCCTGGTTGTATCCGCCATAGCACGCAATCGCCACAATCGCATTCATTCCGTAGGGCATCTCGTGCATCTTGAGGATATTCATGGACCGCGTCTCCACAAGCGGCCGCGTCAGACTACACAGGAGGTAGCCATTCTTGTCGAGACGCTTGGCGTAGTTGCCCGCATAGACACACATCGACTGCTTACCCATCGCCGACTGATAGGTGTTACGGGGCGACTGATTGTGATCCGAGAGCGGGATGCTACTTGCCATGTGCCCCACAATCAGACTGGGGTGAATCTCGTAGTGCGTGTGACCCGGCGCTACGGCATCGCGAGAGAAGGCAATCCGCAACGTCTCCGTCTCCGAGGCATCAATGTACTCGACACAGGCATCCATCCAATCCTTCCACGTCGAGTTCTTCGCCGGAAACGCCCGACCCACCCGGAAGACGGGGCGCACCAGACGACCCGCATCCGTCTCAATGATGATCGTGTTTAACAGGGTGTACCAGGCAATCGAGATGTGCGGGTGCAAACGGAAGGAGTGCTTGCCTCCCCGAAGTCGGATCATCAGATCGTTGGGTACCTTGGTGTACCCGATGATGACGCCGTTGAGGGTCACGGCGGTGCCCTCGTACACGCCCGCCTTCGTGATCCACTGCAACTTGCCCTCGTCCTGGAGGAAGTGCAGAACCGTGCTGCTCGGAATGTGCTGCGTGACGGACGTCAGCAGGCTCATGTTCTTGACGATACCCACCGAGTGACCCTCTGGCGTCTCCACCGGGCAGATGAAGCCCCACGAGGTACCGTGCAGCTTGCGAGGGGCGAGCAACTTGCCCGACTTCTCCACTGGCGTCTGGATGCGCCGAAGATGGCTGAGCGTGCTCGTGTACGACATGCGCGCCAGAACCTGCGAGACACCCACCTTCGTCGCATTCGACAGTGAGGTCGAACTGGACGTCCCCAGACCCTGGACCGTGAAGTTACCCGTCGCCAGAGCCTGCTTCAGCTTGCCCTCAATCGTCGAGAGCTTGAGAACCTTGTAGAGATTGTTGATGTTGAGAATATCCAGCGGGCGCGGCGCATCGCCCTTCTTCCAGCTGTCGTTATTGACCTCCTGGACGAACTCGTTACGCGTGTCGTTACACACCTTCTGGAACAGCTGGCGAAAGAGGTGCGTCAGCAGGGCACCCGTCGTCACCACGCGCTTGTTCGGGTAGGCATCGCGGTCATCCAGAGGAATCTGACCCTGATCCGTGAGAAGCAGGCGCCGGATCATCGAGCCCGTGAGAAGAGCCTTGCGCGCATTGTGGACCTCCAGAGTGACCTGCTCTCCTGCAAAGCGAACGTGCGGGAGGTACTCGGTCGTCAGCAACTGGCGCACGTACGCACACTTATCCTCCTGGTTCGTGCCGTACTGCAGGTGGTTGGAGAGATAGCGAATCGCATCATCCTGCGTAATAACATTCATCTGCGAGCAATCGTAGAACGAGGCAGCAAGAAGTTCGGCGTGGGCGTCCGTCGTGGATCCCCAGACCAGGTTGGCAACCTCCGCGTCGGAGACAATACCCAGAGCACGGAAGTAGACCATCACAGGAATGTCCTCGCGGAATCTAGGGACACAGGCCATCAGAGGATACCCCAGACCATTGAACTTCGTCGACAGCCGAATCTCCAGCTTCTTGGGTGGCATCGTGAAACTCTCGTGCAGAGACTTCATCTCCACCGAGTACGAGTGCTTGGACGAGGTCTTCTTGCTCTGGAACACCATGATACGATTGTCTGCCACCTTCTCCTGGCAGAGAATCGTACGCTCCGAACCGTGGATGATAAAGTAGCCCAGGGGATCGTGACCGCACTCGCCGTACTCTTCCAGAGACAGGGGATAGTCCTTGAGGAGGCAGAGAGACGATCCCAACATCACGGGGAGCTTGCCGAGAGAGATGCCCTCGAAGACACGGAACTCCTCGTCGTAGGTCTCGTAGTTGTCGCCCTTGTACGTGCGGGCCGTGAAGCGGACATCGGCATACATCTGTGCGGCATAGGTGAAGTTACGGACACGCGCCTCCATCGGAAGCATCGGCTTGACCCGACCCGTGGCCTCCTGAATGCGAGGCTTCGTATAGGTGACCTTCTCAAAGGACAGGCGAAACTCGTACTTGTACTTCTTGAGGGTCTCGTGCTGCTCGTGCCACACCGTGATCGGTGCCGTCGACTGAATGATGAGTGGAAGCTTGTTGCGAAGAAAGTCCTCGAAGGAATCGATCTGATGATCGACCAGACGACGAACACCATTGACGAAATACGAACGCACCGCGTCCCACTCAGAGGACTCAGAAGAATCTGGTGATGACATGGTATCCATATGGTCGAACGGTAGGTGTAAATAATATTGTTCGTTTTGACAAGAGAGGTGTATGCCTGGAGAGTTCAAGGTCGTGAAGATTGGAAACAATACAAATACGGCACCCCCACCTCCCCCACCCAAGGTTGCTGGCAAGAAGGTCACAAAACTCCGCCAGACGCGTCGCAAGAGCATGAAGACCTACCCTCGTGGAATCATCAAGGGGACTCGTGCAAAAACGGCAAAGTTCGAAGCCGTTCGTGATCCCGCCAAACCCCCGCCGCTCTCCAAGTCGTCGACCTTGCGGATCCTCACGGAGAAGGGTGCCGAGCACAAACGCCAGAGTATTCGGAAGACGGTCCGTAACATGAGCGATGGTAAGGTGAAGCAAACCCTGCGCGCCTCGGGATATCCAGTGTCCGACAAGACGCCCCCCGAGATTGCTCGCCAAATCCTCGAGGGCGGTGTGGAAGCTGGTATGATTGTCGCGAAGTAAGATAATGACGACCGTCTGGGGTCCCCTTGGGTGGATGACCCTGCATTCTGTTGCCACCTCGTATCCGGAGACTCCTACCCAGCAAGAGCGCGAGCTGATGCGCTCCTGGTTGGATATGTTTCGCGACACCATCACCTGTCCGAACTGCCGCGAGCACTTCACGAACCTGCTCGACAACTACCGCGCCAAGTACCCAGGTATGCTGAACTCCCGCAACGACTTTGCCATGTTCTCTTTCCGGGCCCACAACGACGTGAATCGTCGTCTCTCCAAACCGATCTACGCAACCGTGGCAGAATGCATGGAGACACTTCGTAAGAACGTCGAGCATCGGACGGCAAAGAACTACCGCGCCTCCTACCTCAACTACATTCAACGGTACTTTCGAACCCTCCGGGACGCAACGGGAATCGCTGCACTTCGGAAGATTATGGAAATGTCTAAGATCGAAAATGACTACGTGTCTTCGCGGGACACAAACTTTGCTGTTGAACTCCCCGAGACAAACGTGATCCTTCCCTACACGGTTCTGAATACCACGCCGAGTGAACCCGTGCGGACACCGATCATCTCACGTGGAGCGCCACCGCTCGGGCGCCTCCGCTTGACGGCAGGCGGTATTCGGATACAGCGGTGAGAGTATCCCCAGGCAGCGAAATATACGGATCGCACTCCCACGTGAATCGACGCATCCACGGATGCCTCGTGTCTGTTTCTTCGTTATACATCTCATCGATATACCGCGGCTCCAATCCCGTGGCCCGCAAGGATGTCACGGGCAAGATAAACTGTAACTGATCTTCAATCGTAAACTGCGGGGTCGGATGATCCCACACAAAGGACACCTCCTTCTCATAGTCATCCAGAGTCGTCAGCAAGGGCGCCTCTGGATACGGATAGACCCACATCCAATCGAGCACCTCCGAGGTCGTGAAATAGTGATAGGTCCAGGCGTAGGTCTTCCAAAACGCATGCACGACTGGCGCCCAATCGATAACTCCATCCATCAAATGAACGCCTATGCGTTGTTCGATGGCATGACCGTCAACCGAAACAAGACGACGATCGCTATCCTTGACGCGTTTCATCAGCATTGCCTTTTCATCCTTTGATGGGGCGGCCTTGTCGGCATAGTACAGGGCACGCGCATATCCATCCTCGCGCAAGGAGAACATAGCCAGATTCGGCATAAAGTCGTTTCCAAACGACAACAACGAGGTCTTGACATAGGCATCCTTCTCCATCGGCAAGACCGAGACCAGGGCGTTGACGCGGATCACCGAGTACTCGTCGTTCTCCTGCTCTCGAAGAATCTGGATATTTCCGAGATGACTTTGGGCGATACTAATGAGAACCAGGTCGGCATCCAGTCCGTAGATACAGATATCCTGGTTCGCAGGCAGAGTCCAGAACCACCGAAACATCTTGTGCTCGCCCTCGCCAGGTTCCAAGGTATCCGAGATCTCGGCGTTCGGAAACACCAGACGCAGCGTATCCGCCAACTCCCGCATAAAGGGCGTGCCAGGCGAGATCTGGTGCTTGTCGAAGAGCGAGGCCGAGTCTGGAATACGAAAACGGCGGTAGCGCTGCTGGACCATCTTTGCCATCGGGACCAGACCATCAAAGGCAATGTAGACTCGCGAGGCATGAACGGTGGTCTGCAAGAGATGATGCAAGGCAACCACAATACTTCCGATCGGGTTCTCGGGTTTGAGGTATCGATGGATAAAGCAGTTGAAATCAATCGCCACGACGTGAGCCGTGATGGGGGTGGTTCCCTCGACGTTCTTGTGTTTCTTCAGGATGGAGGCTACGTAATAGGGGATACCCATTCAACTGAGGATACTACGCCCAATATTCGTAAGCGATTGCAAGCGATTGTATGTGAATGTAACAAGGATGTTGGAAGCGTTTATCCTGCTCGCCTGTGTGGTCTTCTTCATGTACATGTGGTCTCGTCCGCCGATGTTTGTTCCGCCGCAGACAGGAGGTTCTGGATGCAACGCCTGCAGTAAGAGCAAAAATGTTGCGATTGACTAAATGAGCACGATGTCTGGTGAGGAACCGACCAGTCTGGTGAACACGGGTGGTTCGCCTCGTTGCCCTCCTGGGAAGATTCGTCGCAGCGGGTACACCGCCACGCGTCGCGCCAAGGGACTGTTCGGCAAACTCCGTGGCACCAAGTACACGGTCAAATCCTCGTGCGTCAAGGACGTCGGTAAGTCGGGTCATGGGACGGCTCTGATTGGGCCGCTGAAGAAGGGCGACCTGAAGGATGTCGGGTACGAGCACACAAAGAAGGCAGCGTCGCGGCACGAGGCACTGGCGAAGGCGGTTGCGCGGTACGGGCGCCTGTCGACCCTTCGCAAGTTGAATGCGATTGCGACTCTGACGAAGAACACGGCCCCCACGCGTTCGATGACGTATCGTACGGACCGCAACTATGTCATCAAGCACTTCTAACGCGCACAGCAGATTTAATGTCAATCTAATACAATGGCTCGGAAGTTTCGTGTTCCGTCGTGGGCGTACCTTGTGATTGGCGCGTTTGTTGTCGTGGGACTGCTGTATGCCCTTGTTCCTAGCACGATTGTCCCCGTGTGCCCTGGATCTCTCATCTACTGCCCGGGTGTGGGGTGCATCTCGGGACAGGACAAGTGCTTTGCGGGAGAGAAGGGCGGACCGACTCGTGTGTTCTCGCACGAGACCTTCACGCAGTGGCCTGGCAAGGACTATCGTGCTACGCCCCCCGAGTACAAGGAACACTTTGTGGATAAGAAGTGCCCAGACGGAACGCGTTCCGACGGACCGTGCTTGATGGAATTTCCTACCTTTTAAACAATGAAGAACACTGGACTCAACTCGATACCCTCTGTCCGCGGACAGGTCTTTAATCTCACAGTCAATCTCGTCTGCATCGGGATTTTCTATGTGTTTCTGGGTGCCTTTGTGTCCTATTGGTTGTCGAAGATGTTCCCGAAGTTCGACGAGGAGTGGGAGAAACGCCCGAACTGGGTTCAGCTCGCGGACGTTTCCACTGAGATCTCGATCATTGTTATTGTTGCGTTCTGGTTGACGTACCTCGTCCACTCGTACATCCCGATCCTGCCCGTCAGCACCCAACTTGAGGGGTACATCGAGTCGTTTGGCGGGCAGATGATCTTCGTGTATGCCGTGTTCGTGTTTATGGATACGCTGGACGACAAACTCAAGCACGTGTTCCAAGATTTTTTCGGGTGAAGTAATAAAATGTGGTTCTACCTTCTGACGACGGCGCTCACGTTCTTCCTCCTCACGCCCGGCATCCTCGTCCGCCTGCCCCCCGGAGGGTCGCAGACGACGGTCGCGGCGACGCACGCCATTGTGTTCGCGATCGTCCACAAGCTGGTGCACGCGTACGTGCTCAAGAAGTACTAAATAATTAGAGCATACGCGCATCACGTGTAACAAACTGCGTCTCCATCTTCTCAGGGTAAAACACCTCGTTCATCACCTTCCGCACAATCTCCACCTCAAAGGGCTTGCACGAAAACACATCTAGGTACATATCGTTCGACTCCTCGACGAAATGTGCGCAGATATTCGACGTCTCGATCAGCTGGACGAGCGTGTATCCCTTCTTGTTCCCCGTTCCAAACATGATCACCTGCGGCTCGCCGTAGGCCACCATGTCAATCTCCTGGACCAGACGCCGAGAGAAGCCACGGATGATGTCCGCTGACCGAATCGCCGGAGCGAGGCAGTTCTTCGCATTCACCATCACGTGATATCCCCAAGGCGTCATGTATATGTGTTTGGTGGTAGCCTCTCACTAAATCGCTTGTCGCATCAAGAATAATGGGTGGGCGGGCGTCCAAGGACATGGCCCTTGCCTTCGTCGTCTTCAACCCCGCCCAATCCAAACGCCTCATGATGAATTACCTCTATGTTGCCAACCTCTACCGGGCGCACGGGTTTCCCGTCTACACAATGGAATTGGTGTTTGATGATCGTGAACCCGAGATCCCCGACGCCTTTCATGTGCGGGGCAGGTCTCACATGTTCCATAAGGAACGACTGTGTCGCCTTCTCGAGAAACGGATTCCGCGGCGCTTCACCAAGATTGCCTTTTTGGATGCCGACGTGATCTTTGACTATGTGGAGTGGTACGAGGAGACCTCGAAACTCCTGGATACGCACGATGTGGTCCAACCCTTTGAGAACGCGCACTGGATGACGCTCTCCTATAACGAGGTTGAACTGAGCCGTCAGACGGTTCTGCATATGAACGGACCGACCTGGGACTTCAAGTACCACCCAGGCTTTGCTTGGGCCTTCCGTCGGGATTGGTATCGCAAGTACGGATTCTTCGATTGGGCCGTGTCGGGGAGCGGGGACACGTTATCGACCGCCCAGTGGCTGAAGAAACCCTTCCCGAAAGACTTCAAGTCCCTGCCGCGGTCCTTGCGCTTTGTCTACAAGGAGTACACCGAGCACCCTCTGCCCCGTATCACCTACCGCCCAGGGGATATCTATCACCTGTACCACGGCTCGCGGAAGAACCGTCAGTACTCGGAGCGACACAAGCTCCTCGAGGTGTCGCAGCACATCGAGGAGATGATCGAGTTGAACAAAGACGGGGTGTACGAGTGGAAAGACCCCAAATGGAATGCGGTGTTTCTCGACTACTTCAAGAACCGTTTTGACGATGACGCATAAGCGCATAAGCGCATAGGCGTTTAATTGTTATAAAACCTATACCCGACAACAACAAATGTCTGTTGTCCCGGTTGTTACGGCTGACGAACTTCGCAGGATGTCGCCCGAGCGTGTCCAGCTGGAGGCCAAGCGGATGTGGGCCGAGGCGATCCTGGAGATCGTGCACACGAAGGTCCTGCTTGCGGCGCGGGAGGGGAAGACCTCGTACACGGCAACCATCACGCATACCCGCGAGCCCGCCGATCAGAAGATGGTCGAGATCCTGATCGATATCACGCGGTCCACCTTCCCGGGTGCTCGGGTCATCTACAGCGACTCCTTCGGTCTCACGATCGACTGGGCGCAGTATTAATAAACTTCGAAAAAACGAAACCGAAATCGATTTTGCTCGTAGGGACTCACAGGTAAAATGGACTTCATCAAGGAGTTTATGGAAAAGCGGGGTGCGACGCGGGCCGACCAGGGTAATCACAGTGTGTTTTGGGTGGACGTTGAACATTTTAACGAGTTGCCTATCGAGATGTGGCAGTACAACCGCCCGGCAGATCAAGATCGTGTGAAGGAGATCCATGGGTGGATGAACCAGTCAAAGCGAATGGACGGGATCATCTACCTCGCGCATCAGAAGAACAAGCTTGTCTGTTACGAGTCCAACCACCGCCGGGAGGCACTGAAGGGTCTAGAGGGTATGCACCCGATCCTGGTCGATATTCTGTGGAACGCCAACAACGATACGATCAAGGATGAGTTTGTGCGAATCAACAAGGCAGTCTCTGTCCCCGAACTCTACGTCGAGAACAACCCGATGGAGTTCGTCGACGACATTCAGAACCTTGTGAAGAAGTTCTGCGAGCGGTACAAGAAGCTCAAGACCAATACGGATCGGCCTCAGCGCCCGAATTTCAACCGTGACATGCTGACGAACGAGTTCACTCGGATTGTCAAAGAGAAGGGTGTCGACGTGGAGACACTGGCACAGCGCCTTGAGACTCTGAACGCGGAGTTGTCCCGGCGTGATCGGTCGAAGCTTCCTCCCAAGGTGCTTCAGAAGTGCGAGGAGTCGGGTCTCTGGCTCTTCGCGTGGTCGTCGAAGTTGGACATCTGATCAAAACGAAAGTAGTTTCAGTAGGTCCATGACTTCTGTTCCCTACAGACAACAGACAGATACAGAATGCCTACCTACACAGATATTGCCCGCGCTGCCGCTCTCCTCGGTGTTCGCGAGGTGAAGCCGTACATCACTGCCCTCGAGACGAAGGTCAAGGAGTTGGAGGAGCGCCTCCACAAGATTGAAACTACACCGACCGTCGCCCAACCTCAGACGACGCTCAGTGCAGCAGACGAACGCCTCTTCAACATCCTCAAGGAGAAGCGCATGCAACTGGCCCGCCGCATCGACGCTCCCGCCTACGTGGTGGCGACCAACAAGACGCTCCTCAGCATGATTGAGAGGAAGCCCCGCAACCTCAGTGAGATGCTGACGGTGGTTGGGTTCGGAACGCAGAAGACGCGACTCTACGGTCGTGCCTTCCTCATCGCGCTGACCGACAACTACACGGAGTAAACACGAATCCCAAAAAAACGAAAAACACTTTTTCGTTGGTGTGTCCTTCATCATGGAGTCACTCTACGTTCTTCAGTTGGAGAACAACAAGTGGTACGTTGGAAAGACAAGCGATGTGGCGAAGCGGTTCAAGGAGCATCAGAGTGGAAAGGGTTCGGCGTGGACGACCGTAAACAAGCCGTTGTTTATCGTTGAGTCTCGCCCTCTCAAGGACGCATACGACGAGACGAACACGACCAAAGAACTAATGAAGAAGTATGGAATTGATAACGTCCGTGGCGGGGCACACGTGCAGGTATCTCTTCCCGATCATGTGGAAAAGACTCTGTCTCATGAGATTCGAGATGCATCTGGCAAGTGCTTCAACTGCGGTCTCGGGGGACACTTTGCCGGGGAGTGTCCTATCACAATTCGGGAACCCAAGCAGAAGCGGGCCGCACAGGCAGCCGTGCAGGTAGTCACATGCTACAGATGCGGTCGCGAGGGACACTATTCTACGTCTTGCTACGCCAGGACCCACGTGCGAGCCTTTAATTTAGAGACCTATGAAACGGACGAGGAGGAGGATGATGACGATAGTGATGACGAGGAGGATGACGACGACAGTGATGACGAGGAGGATTCCGACTGCGATGTCGAGTACGAAGACATTTAAAAACGAATCTGGATTCGTGAGAGTCAATAGAGACTCCCCCCACACAATAAACAATACAACAGACAGAATGACAACCCGAGCCGTGTTCCGCATGCCTGCGGATGAGATGTACCGACTGTACGCGAGTTATGCGGATTCCGGGACAGAGGACGGTCGCTCGATGGCCACCCTCCTCGGTCACTATTGGAAGAAGTCCTTGAACAAGCGGAAGTTATTTGAGATGACGCGTATCGGTCTGCTTCGAGAGGCGAAGCACGCCCACGAGAACGAATGGTATGAACTGGAAGCGATCCTGCGGGGCTGGGCCGACAAGGCCGTCCCCGAGTACTAAAACAATTTTTACTTGCGGTTGCGGCGAGTCTTGCGCGCCTTGCGACGACGACCACCCTCCGTGATAGCCGCCTCGTTAATGATCGACTTGATCTTGCTGTTCGCATCATCCAGGATGCCCTTGATCTGGTCCACCTGAAAGGGCGCAAGTGTCGTCGACATTTATTACACACTCTGGATAAATTCCCAGTTGAGGTACTCACATATCTTTTTCCATATCGTGTCGTGGGCGATCAAACGGTCTCGAGATTTGAGGAGTGGGAAATAGACCTTGTACTCGTCGAGTTCGAGGAGTTCAAAGAACTTGTATAGGATGTAGCTATAGCTGAGGAAGTTTGTACGATCATTGGGGCAGTACATGAGGAAGGGCGCCTGGATTTCCTGAAACATGGCTCGAATCTTTTCCTCAATCTCTGGAGTGATTGTTGGAGGAGGATTGCCGTTGAGTCGAGACAGGATATGTGCCCGATGTTCATAATATTTCGAACGACCGAGTTTCTTCAAAATCTGCCGAATATCCTCCTCCGACAGATCGGCAATATTGTCGATGCGTCGCTTGCGGATCTCCACAATCACCTCGTTCATCACATCCTGCGGAATGATAGTGCTCTCCTTCGCCTGAAACTGGTTCAGAATCTCATTGAGGTGGTTGATCTTTTTGTATGCATAGTTGTTGCGCTCCTTGGGCGGATCGCGGAACGAGGGGAAGTCCGAGACCACCAGCGCGTACTCCTCCGACCCACACCGGGGGCAGACCAGGATACCCTCCGAGCTGATTTCCTCCCGAGCCACATTGCACCCCGCACAGTGCTCGGTCATCAACTGCACGTACTCCGGTCCATTCGACAACTTCATGCGCGTCACGTACTCGTCGAACATCTGCTTCCGAGTGAGTCCAAGATCCGTCGGTGCCGCCGCATTGAAGAACTTCATGATGGTGTTCGACTCCTTGGTCCCCATCGTCTGTGATGCTGCATTGTCCTGCTTCTTGTAGTACTCATTCAACAGGTCCATATTCGAGAGGTAGTACTCCTCCACGGGATTGGATCGCTCCAACTCCAACTCGATCTCGCGAATCCGCAATTGTTTGGTGTTGGCCTTCAAGACATCCTCAATGTCATTCGTCGCATATAGCTTCGCCACCTCCGCCCGTAGGACCTCTAATTCCTGTTTTCGGCTCTCCTGTTGAGACGAGGTCTCCCGCAGGGCCGTCACCTGCTCCTGATGGAGAGAATCCAGTGTTCCCGGTGTTGAACCCGAGGCGGAGGCATCTCGAACTTTCCTCACGCGGAATACCTCCATTTACGAATTCAGACACCTGCCTCTTGAAAGCTAGATTCTGGAACATGCAGGGTCGCTGGCGAATCACACTCTGCATCGTGACCTCCAGATTGGCGCCCAGGTTCTTACACACATAGATCATAGCCAGCGAGGCACTGCGATTCATTCCCGCCTGACAGTGGACGTACACCACTCCAGGTGTGTCGCGCAGGAAGGTCCACAAGATAGCAGAGAACTCGGCATACCAGGTCAGAATGTTCTGGTCGGGACCATCGTGTGCGTACAGACACTCGTACGTACTCGGGTTCGTCATGCGATACCACAGAGGCGAGTCCTCCTGATAGGCACAGTTGATAACGGCCGTGATGTTGTGCTTCTGTTGAAAGGCAAGAGTCAAGAAAGCACCAGGTCCCACCAGAATACGCGGATGAAACCACGCGGGCGGTTGTTTTATGTGCTCGGGTTTAAAGATCGATGTCAGAAACGACATGCGAGGTCCTTGATACAGTCCGTATGTTGTCGGTAAATACGTGTGACTTTCAAATACGATTTTCAAGTGACGTCTGTGGAAATCACAGGTGTCATTTAAAACAAGAGTATGAGTTACTACTTTTCACAACAAGAGATGGCTATGTACGTCGAGCATGTGCTCTCGAAAGGCGCACTTGAGACAGAACTGAAGCGGACACGGGAGTACATGGTGGGGTCTACGATCCACCCTCTTGTCGATAAGGAGAAACAGACCCAGTATGTGGCACAGATGAATCAGGTGTTCCGGGCCTTGTTAGCCGAGAAAGCCCGACAGGAACTGGTTGAGAAGGTGCGCGAAGATGACCGCCGCCGCGCCGAGGATGCCCGCGCCCGTGTAGCTGACAACGCCCCCCGAGGTGTACGCATTCGGAACATACTGAAGCAGGATGTTACGGGGCGCTGACATCGAGATGGCAGCCGCAGCAAGGAAGAAGGACAGGTACAGCGTCGTGTTGGAAAAGATGAAGCGCATCGCAGGGAGCGAGGGCTTGAAGGTCGGGGCCATCGGGGCATGACCCGGCGACATCACGCCTGGCGTCGGCATGAGAGGGGGTGCAGACTGAGGACCCTGAGGCGACGGGAGCAAGGCATCCAGAGACGTGGCGCCGTCCATTTGTTTATCTAGAAGGGACGATTTCGCAATTGGAATCTTCCACGCGGTACTTGTAGCACTTCCCATCTACCTTCACTGTCTTGTCGACAATCTCATGCACGGGCAGAGCCACTGTGCGAAACGTCGCATAGTTGCGGTGAAACAACAGAACGGAGATACCCAGTCCGATGATGAAGGAAAAGAAGGGACTGGCTCGTTCCAGAGCCTCAGTGATACGGATCATTGTTTGCTTTGCAGAAGATTTAATGAGTCGGGTTCGGCACTGCACGGCACCTCGATCGCTCCAAACCGTACACATCCCGCATCCGTGTGGAAGATACCGTCATCGTAGGGCGTCGGCAGTGCCTTTTCCTTGCGTGTGGGCGGAATCATCACCGTCGAAATCAGGAGTCCCAAAATCACACCGGCGGCGACCCAGGGGAGTTCAATCATTACTTCTTCGTAGGTTGAAAAACTCCGACAATCCAGTCCTTGAACTGGGTAAAGAGCGCCACAATCGCCGCGGTGGAGAAGTAGGCAAATCCAAGAGCAATCGTAATCACCCACGCGAGGAACCGCGGTTCCACGGCTTCGACCGGATTCGTGTACACCTCGCGAATCAGGAAATATCCAAACATGATGAAGAGACCCGAATACGGGAACACGACAGCAGCAACCGTGCCCCCAATCGCAACCATGCGCGAATAGTCCATGGCAAGTGTCCGGTATGTTGCTGCAATGCTGAAGGCATACACGAAGGACATGGCAATCACGCCCAGAATACTCAAGATCTTCATCGTCGTCTGGGAGACGGTCGGCAACTGAATCTCGGGGATGCTTGACAGGATGCTCGTTGCCTCCTTCTTGGGTTGACCTCCAGTGACGTTCTCGAGCTGGAACTTCTGCCCCTCGGGAACGACCATGGTGTGCCGTTCCCCGTACTCGTCCATATAGTACACGGTCATCCGGCGCCCCTTCACAAGGTTGGCGGATGACTCCGATGCATGCCGCTTCTCATCGAGCTTCGCCTGGCGCATGCGGTCCGCCGTGGTGTTCACACACCCAGCGTCAGCAGCACCTCCACACTGTTGGATTGCCTTGTTCGTGATCTCTGTCTCTTCGACGGCCGACAACCGCGTGACCTTCGTGGTCTCAAACATCGGAATGAGCGAGGAGTTGGCCACCACATCCACCTTCTCGTCCTTCACCTGGTCGCGAACAAAGGATTGTGTAATGTCGCGCTGTGCCTTCTCATCACCGATCAGCACCGCCTCAATGGTAGCCATTATTAAGAAGCAAACACAAGATTGGCGAGACCCGACACGATACGTAGGAAGTTGATGGACTCCACGTACGTTGCCATGTGGTAGGTGTAGTTGAAGATGAGGTTATCGTTTGTTTGAACCACCGTCAGCAGCTGATCGGGAGTGTACAGATTGATCTGTCCTGCTGGAACGATGGTCGGGTTCCCACTGAGAGCGGTCGACTTGAGGATACACACCACATTGGTCGAGGACGCCGCCACGGACTGCGGTGTCGGTTGCTGAAGCGAGGTCCGAAGAATGATCTTGTTAAACATGCTGCCGTTCGCCGCCCCCGAGGGTTGATACGAATCGTGATCGAGGGCAAAGGAGTACATGTACACACCCGGAATATCAATACTCGTTCCCGTTGTGTGGCGATACATCTGAAGGAGCGAGAAGTACGACACTGGTTTGGTCTGGAACCGCTCCTTGCCGTCAAAGAGAATCACGGCATCCGTCAGAGGGTACTTGGGATACACAGAGGTGATCTGCTGTTGCCCCGAGGTGAGAATCTTCGATTGGAGATCGGTGGCGTACGGCGTGAACGGAGCCCGACCCTTCGAATCCCAATTCGTGTAGTTGTCCCAGTCATTCATCGCAATCTTGTCGGACCGCTGCGAGGAAAACACGATGCGCGTCACGAGATTAAACATGGGAATCTCCACATCCGAATTACCACCAAACTGTCCCTCCTTACTCACGTACTTGACGGTTTTCACCAAAAACGTCTGATCGGCGCGAGCAAGCTGGTTCATTTCCATTTCCGTGAGGTAGATGAAGTTGCCCTCCAGGTACGGATCGGGGAAGAAGGTCGCCAAACTCGGGTTGCTCGGCGTCCCATCCAGATTCGGAGGACTCAGGAACAGGGAGAGGGGGTAATTGAGAGGGCGCACGCGTGTACCGTAGGTTGCGCTCTGCGGGTTCACATCAATCACAGTGTAGATATCGTGGAGCGTACGAAGGGTCACATTAATATAGACCTCCGAGTTCTGGAGTGACACCAGAGGGAGAGCAAGACCTGGGTTCTCCGCAAAGAAGAAGTGAAGGGGGACCACCAACTGACGCGAACGAATTGAGGGTTCGGGCACCGTCGTCATCGGCAGTGTTGGAGGCGTGTTGATGGGGGTCACGGCATGGGGGTACTGACCCTGGCGATCGTACGCATTTGCCGGATCCTTGATCTCGGGGACATTGCCGACCATCTGATCCACAATGAGGCGCTTGTTCCGATCGTGGGTCAGATACGAGTAGAACTTCATCCACTCACCCGTCATACTCTGGATCACCTGCCCGTTCATCACAAGGTCCACGTGGTCGATGAGGTTGTATCCGAGGTTGTCAATCCACTGAAACTCGTACCCAATGGAATTGGGATTCGGTGTGAGGTCATTTCCCGCGCCGTACCCCGTCGGAAGCGGCGCCGCTCCAACCGCGGCGAGAGGAGACCAGATGTTCGGCAGGGTCAAGACAAGGTAGGTATCGTGGATCAACTGTGCGTATCGATCGATCCGGCACGAGATTGTCTTCGTCCCTGTGCTCGAGAACTCAAGGTTCGATCCCGAGAACGTCATGCGAATAGACTCCATCGCAAAGTTCGTGTGACGGCGATACACGGCTCGAAAATGAGTCATGGAAGGATTTCCATTCACTAACTCATTTTGGGCGCCTGTGCCAACCAGTTGCAAGAGGCCACCGGGCATTTGTATTAAGATAGGGTCTTTGTTTAATTTCTTATAGCGTTACACTGCTGGTTGCGTCGCCTTCACGCCAAGAGGAGGAATCACGTTGTTACGAACCACACCACGATCTGTGACGGAGTTGAAGGTACCGGGCGCCCCGATCGCGTTCGAGAGACAGCAGAGGTTGGTAAAGGTTGCTCCACCGATTGCTCCACCCGACCCCGTGGTAATCGTGGGAATGATGAAGCGCTGGTACTGGGTTGCATTGTTCGCCATCGCCGACAGGAACACCTGATTGCTCTTCCGCGACTGCGGGGGCGGTTTGGAGTGATACGTCGCCGCCAGGATTTGACGCTTGCGCTGAGTCAGGTAGTCCTGAGCCGAATTGACCTGCATTGTTATTTATACGATAGAGTTTTTACATAGGTATGCGCTTCGTTCTGGTGAGCACGCACACCGATCAGACCACAGGGTATTCCAAGGTCGTTCATAATCTTCTTCGTCAACTCTCGACGCTAACCCCGAAGGTCAAGGTCTACCACTTTGGGTTCCAGCGTCACCCGAATCGCACGAATCACCGCAAGGTGCCAGAGGGTATCGTTCAGTATGACGCGGCCGCGAACGAGGATCCGAAGGAGGACGGGTTCGGTTTCAACAAGATCCACGAGTACCTCGACATGGTGAATCCCGACATTGTGATGATCTACAATGACCCGCTCATCATCTATCGCTTCATTGAGTCTATGAAGCACGAGCGCGGTATCTCGCCGTACAAGCTGTGGACGTACGTAGACCAGGTCTACAAGGGTATCGCCCAACCTCTCATGGATAAGATCAACGAGCACGCGGACCGCGTGTATTGTTTCACCGAGTCGTGGAAGCAGAACTACCTCACCTATGGGATCCACAAGGATGTTCGTGTGATGGAGCACGCTGTTGATTCGGGTGTCTTCTCGTCTCTGCCTACACAGGCGCGCTTGGAGTGCCGTAAGAATCTGAATATTCCCGAGGATGCGGTGATTTTCTTCAACGCGAATCGCAACAGTCAGCGTAAGCGTCTCGACCTCACGGTGGCGGGGTTTGTTGAGTACGTCCGGCGCAATCCCCCGAAGGCGCCCTACCTGGTCATAGCCACGAACACGAATCCTCAGTCGGGTGCCTACTACGATGTGATGCGCATCTATTCGATGGAGCTGGCACGGCACAACCTTCCCATCGAGGTCTATATTTCTCGCTGTGTCATCATCGACACCAGCCCCCCGAACTTCATCAACGACGAGGGGATCAACCAGCTCTACAATGCGACGGACATTGGTATCAACACGACCGATGGCGAGGGATACGGTCTGTGTCAGTTGGAGCACATGTTCACGGGTGCCCCGCAGGTGGTGACGGATGTGGGCGCCTTCCGTTCCTTCATGGATGAGACGGTGGCAGAGTTCATTCCTCCTGCTGACCGCACGTACTTCCCAGGGTCAATGCCTCTCGGTTCGTACTCTCCGACCTTCGCCGTGAAGGAGGTTGCGGATGCGATGGAGCGTGCCGTCAACACCCTGGAGGACAAGCGCAATTCAGTGCTGGCGTACTCGTTCAAGTCGTGGGCGCGGATATGCGACCCGTGGTTGGATGACGTGCTTACGGCAGCGTCCACGTAATCTGAGTGGGAGAGGTCAGGAGTCCAACACGAAGGAGGCGCTGTTCGTCCTCAAAGGCAGGTCCGTCGAAGACCTCCTTGGTCTCGGGATCAATCAAAAACACCATCTGCTTAATCAAGACCTTCTGCAGTCGACGCTTCCGGCGTTGGGTGTTCCGAAGGTACGTCAAATCCGTTTCCTCTGTCTTGATATTCGGCTTGAAGGCTAGGTCCTCGCCAGTCGACGCACTATCGAACCGCATACACGACAAGACAGGCGATTCGCGACTATGAAGTTTCCGATGAATTTCACAGTCGACGGCCGCCTGTTTCAGCAAGAGCGTAATGCGCTTATTCGTGATATCCTTCTCAAACGAGGTCTCGTACAAGTACTCGTCGGTCGTCATGAAGGCTTCCACGGGCTCTCCCTTGTACCGCTTGGTCGAGGTATCCGACCGACGAATCGGCACCACGTTGGATGAATTCTCCGTGGACTTTGCCTGGGTGTCCGTGAAGACACTGACGTAGAAACTGATGCGGACCGTCCGCTCCTCCATCGGGAGGCTGGCATGCGAGCAGATACGAATCGCACGACCAATGACCTGTTCGTGACGCGCCGGATTCCAGTGCGGTTCCATGATGTGAACGTGCCGCACATTTGCCAAGTTGATGCCCGCTGCTCCACTCGAGGACGCCATCAGCATACACAGGAGTTTCTTGCCCCGCGACTCGACAGACGCCTTGAGACTGGGTGGGAAGTCATCGGCAAAGCGCTCGTTGAAGATCTGGCGCATCAGATCGCGCTGATCCACGTCCTCTTCGCCCGTGTAGAAGGCGTAGGCGGGCTTCTCGGCATCCATGGTCTTGTCCTCGACCCACTGGTTGTTCTCCTTCACGATACGATAGGGTTGCCATCCGTTGGCATCGAGGACCGCACTGAAGACACCCAGACCCTCCAACTTGCGGTACTGCGAGTACACGAACTGGTTCTTCCACTCGGGACTCGACTTCAGGGTCTCGTTCACATTCGTCAACATCCGCAGGATCTTGGGGCTGAAGGTCTCCAGAGCCTTGGGCGACAGGAACCGTTCCGGGTTCGCACGGAGCTTGTCGAGCACGCCCTCCTTTCCTGGGGCCTCGTCATCCTCTGTAACCTCCTCGTTATCTCCCTTGATCATATCAGGGGGCACCGCATAGTTGCACGCCAGGCGAGAGTTGACGCGGAAGGTCTTCATCTCGGCATCACTTGCCTGGGAGGGGGTGATGCGACCCTTGGAGCTCTTGATTTCCTTCCACCGCACATGAAGGTAGCGATTAAACATCTCGGACGACATGGGGACTTCCTCCAGCATCTTGTCGTCATCCACGCGCTTCGGCAAGAGACGCTCGTCGGCACCCTTGAAGTACGAGACCAGACCCTGGATGCGGCGGGCAAACAGAATCGGGTTCTTGATATTGAGTCCATCTAGGAACAGGGTTCCAAACTCAACGGGGTCCGAGGGCAGACACTCGAGGTTTTCTGTGCTTACACGATCGAGGGCCAACTCGGAGCCCGGGATCTCGACCTCAAACTTGTTCTTGAAACTCGTGACCCAGTCGGCGGCGATCTCTGTGAAGGGGAGATCCTTCATGTATTGCACCGCAGTCCGCTCGCCGCCCTCGTTGTAGACGCTGCGGAAGTGAGGAGGGTTACGCGTCACCATGATGTACTTCTTCAAGGCATTGAACTCAATCACATCGATTTCTGGAATCCCCTGGAGAACAGACTTCATCTTTTCCTCATCCCACGCCGTCACAGCCTTCAGGGGGATCGTGATGCGCTCAATGGGTCCACGCAGAAGGTTCATGAGGAACGCGATTTCAAGGGCGCGATTAATCACGGGCGTGCCGGAGAGGGTTACGACCTTGCAGTTCTTGGCAAAATAGATCTTGTCATACAATTTCCGGGCCACATCCGACAGGTTGACGATACGAGAGATGAACTCGTGGACCTCGTCGATGATCACCACGGAATTGTCGTAGGGATTGTCTCCTTCTGCGGGAGCGACCTTCTCGATGTTGCCCGAGCTCAAGCCGTTGTAGCGAATGAAGGTGAACCGCTGATCGATGATATCCTCAATCTGCTTGCCGATGATGTCGCGGGCATCCTTCGGCAGGCTATCAAAGTTCGGTGCCGCATTGGGGATGGTAACGAAAAAGCGGGCATTGCGATCCAGGAACCCGTCGGAGATACCGAGCTTCCTCGCCTCGGCCCGTGTCTCGTCGGACAACTGACGCATCTCCCAATGTTGCTCGTAGGCGTAGATCGGGTCGCCACACTTACGGAGCTCGCCCCGATAGTTGATTTCCAGGGACGCTGGCAGCATCACATAGATACGGCGGTCGGACACCAAGGACTCCGCCACAGCGATGGAGGAGCAGGTCTTTCCGGATCCGAGTCCATGGTACACGAGAAGACCGCGATACGGAGTCTCCGCCGAGAGGTACTCGCGCACGATCTTCTGGTGAGGGAGCAGCTCGCGTGCATTGCCCCGTTTAGTACACAGATCCACGTCCTTGTCATCGTCATCCACGTCCCGCCCACGGTACTTCAAGAAGATACGAGTGATATGGTCCGCGAAGGCCTTACGATTCGGTAGAACGTAGGGTCTCGCCATTGTTTTTACTGTTGATTTGATAATGAGGAAAAACCATCGCGTCACGATGGTGACGATCTATCTGTTTTTGTTGGCTGCCTTTCTCTACCTGAAACCCGCGATTGCGTTTGGTCGAGAGGGACGGATTCGTCCCTTTGGCACACAGGATCGCGAGGCGACAGTGTTTCCCTTGTGGTGGTGGATCTTTGCGATTTCCGTTGTTTCGTACGCGGCAACGGTGTATCTGTATAACTTCAAGTTTTAGTCCTTCAGAGTGGGTTCGTCTCAAAGGTCTGCATGATATCTCGCAACTGATCCAACATATTCAGGCGCTCAATGTGGTGAGGTCGTATCAACGCCTCTGCCTCCGCAAAGGTCTTCCATCCCAGTCCAGAAATCTCACGTCGCTGCATCGGCGTAAATTTCTGTGTCAGATTGACCTGTGCGTCCTTCTTCAGCAACCCAACAAAGTACACGTGGCGATAGCGAACCCCATTCAGTCCCGTGAAGGTCTCCTCCAGGACGATGTTCTTCAGGACAATGAAGGCCTCGCGAGGGATATTCGTCTCTTCGGAGAACTCGCGGAGAGCACAATCGATATCCGATTCACCGCGCATGCGTCGTCCCTTCGGGAAGCCCCATTCGGGTTCGGTGTAGACGGACAGATTGTTCCGCATCAGGGCAACACGGTCAAGGGAGTTGAACTTGTCGCGCGCCATATTGAAGTCCGAGGACGAGCGGTCGTCGCCCCAGAGATACTTCCACAGCGATTCGAAGGTCTCGCAGGCAATCAGACTCTGCTCCTTCAGGGTCATGTTCTGGACGAGACTCGAGACATACGGAAGATTGGTTGCCTCGTACTTGCCTCGAATGAACTCCGCGAAACTCATGCTGTCCTTGCGGCGTATCATTAGGATATTGGTCGTTGCCGGGCTTGCCGGCAAGGTGGCACTATCCAACAGGAAGATGCCACACGACAACACGGGGTCACGACACGTCCGAAATATGTGTCCCTTTTGACCGCAGTTGTTGCAGTACATATTGGAAGGTGCTTGAGTACTTGGACCCGGCGTTCGTTTTTCCATTGTCTTAGTCAGGGCGTTATCAAGAAAGTTCCTTCGTAAACATAAATGGGACTCTTCTCCTCCAAGTCGGCGGCAGCGTCCTCGACGTCGGACGTCTTGTCGGATGCGGGGTCTTCCAGTGGATCTGCCGCGTCCAAGTCGTCCTTTGGATTCGGTGGGTACATCGCGGGGTTCGTGGGCGCTCTCTTTCTCTTGCTCCTCGGTTTCGTCTTCTACAACTACATTCGTACCAGCCAGGGCAAGCCCGCTGTCACCCTCTTCCCTACCACAACCACAGGTCCCGGGTCGTCGGGAGACAAGACTCCCGCGCCCGTGGATGGAAAGACGCGCACCGTCATCTCGGCCGGAGATGTGCCCCTAAGCACGGGATCGGACTACGGCATTCAGTACTGGATGTATATCAGCGACTGGGACTACAACTTCGGCAAGGAGAAGCCCGTGCTTCAGCGCAAGTCTGCGGGGAATGATTCGGTTGTGAATCCCTTCATCTCCCTCCACCCGACGGATAATAGTCTCAATGTCCGCGTGAGCGTGTACCCGTCGGACAATACGGCGGGCGCAGCGACTCCGGGTGCCGGTACCACAGGCGATTCCTACACGTGCACGGTGGAGAACGTGCCCCTGCAGTCGTGGTTCTCGGTCTCCGTGACGGTGTTCCAGCGCAACATGGACGTGTACATCAACGGACGCCTGGTGAAGTCGGTTGTCCTGCCGGGTGTTCCGAAACCCGCCGTCGGTGACATTGTTCTCAACGACGCGGGCGGCTTCTCGGGATCGGTGTGTAACGTCCACAGTTACTCGGGTATGCTTGGACCTGCGGATGCGAAGGCATTCTTCTCCGCGGGAACCGCCTGCCAGGCGCCGCCGCCGACGAACGGGACGACAGCGCCCTCGTCCTCCAATACCTTCATCACCATCTTCGGATACACGTTCCGCTTCTCGACCATCGATAAAGCAGGAAAAGAACTTTCTAGTCTGACGTTGTAAAGGGGTAATGAAACTCCTGCTGAAGTGTCCCACGCGTGGACGGGCACAAAAGGTGATCGCCGCCCTCCAGCGCTATGCATCCCTTGCCTCGCACCCAGAAGACATTGGCGTTGCACTCTCATGTGACACAACGGATCCGACGATGAAGGACCCGCGCGTCCTTGCCTCCCTTGAGTACGTCTTGTCGAAGTTTGCATGGCACAAGATCTACTACAGTGATAACACGTCCAAGATCCAAGCGTGCAATGCAAACATGGATGAGATCGACTATCCGTGGGACATTGTGATGCTTACCTCGGATGATATGATTCCTCAGGTCAGTGGGTATGACGGGATTATTCGTCGTTTCATGAAGTCGAGCTTTCCGGACACGGATGGGATTCTATGGTTCAACGATGGATATCAGCAGAACAACCTCATCACGCTCTCTATTTACGGTCGGAGGATGTACGAGCGTCTGGGTAACATTTACAATCCCGCGTACAAGAGCTTCTTTTGTGACACAGAACTTACCGATCGGTGTACGAGCAGCTTGAAGGACAAGACGCTCTACATTCCGACCGTCATCATTCGCCACGAACATCCGACGCTAGGGTTTGATACGCTGGATGACCTCTACATCCAGAACTACAAGTTCTTTGTAGAGGATGCGATGACGTACATCGCGCAGAAGAAATACGACTACGATTGGTCTGTCTTGGTTCCGAGTTTGGTAGAGCGCACCGCTCAGCGGGAGTCTCTTCTGGCATCTATTCGCGAGAAGGTCGCCCGCATCTGCCCCACTCTGCGCGTTGAGTACGTGACGAGCATCGACAACCGCCAGAAGACGATTGGACGCAAGCGCCAGGAGTTGATACAGACTGGGCGGGGCAAGTACATGTCCTTTGTTGACGATGACGACGATATCACGGATGCGTACATTGAGGATCTGGTCGAGTGCATCAAGGGCGACTACCAGGTCATGCGCCTGTACGGGCAGATGTCTCAGTATCGATTCATGCATAGTGTGTCTGTGGGTCTCAACGACAAGATGGTTGTGGGTGATCCCCCGCTGTTTCAGCGCCCACCGAACCACTTGAACCCCATGCTGACGGATATTGCAAAGTACATCAAGTTCAAGGATCTTCGGCAGGGGGAGGACATGGATTGGGCGGTTCGCCTGGCAAAGACTCGTTTCCTACAGAAGGAGTATCGCTCGGACCCCTCTCGCGTGCATTATATTTACAATCTCGGGTCTCGCACAGTATCCCCCAATACCGTCGAATTTCAACGGAGGGTCACGGTAGAAGGTTCCGTCGAACATCTGGTGGACAAGCCTCCACCGACCGATGCAAAACAGGTGGGACTGCGTCTTGGGTCGCGGGGCTTTGTTTCTAGATAAAGAACAATGCTTGTGTGGGGTCTTCTCGCCGTCGCCTTGGTCGTGGGACTGGGGCTCCTCCTGTGGCATCTGACAGTCATGAAAAAGACAGATGAGGTTGTCATCGTCTCTGGTTCGCAGCGTGGGAGTGTGAAGAGTCCGTTCACCGAACACCTCCCTCGCTCGTTCAATCAACCCGAGGGCATTGTCTTCTCCTACGCGGGGTGGATTCTCATCAACGACTTTACGGTGGGATACGGAAAGACACGCACCATCCTCGACAAGGACGGCGCACCCCGTATTTCGATTGATTCGACCTCCAATTCGCTGATCTTTGGTATCAAGACGTACGGTTCGGAGGAGACAGTCTTGATCCCGAACATCCCGGCAGCGAAATGGATTCACTTTGCAATGGTGGTGAACCAAGAGTCCGTGGACGTCTACATCAACGGGACTCTGCGCCAACACCACAGTCTCGGTCAGCTCCCCGAACAGAATGAGGCCGTCGTCACTACAGGGTCCAACTGGGATGGTGTTGTGGCGCGGGTGTCGTACTGGCCCCGCGCGATCTCCTCGGCAGAAATCCACGCGCTGGCATCTCAAGCCTCCCCTGATAGTTTGGCACCTGCACCAGGAGCAGGACAGTACTTCGATATCACCTGGTACATTGGACGTTTAAATTCTGCCTAAACACGTAAAGTACACAATGAGCGCGGGAGGTCAACGTGGTATCGACGTTTCTGGAATCAACACCATGCGGCTGCGCGATGCAGCCGACGTTACCTTGCAGACGAAGGATGTTCTCGTCTATCAGACGTTTAACTCGACCACAGGGGCGAACGCGTATGCGAACCATGTGGCGAATGGAAACGACTATTACATGCAGTTTCTGAAGGGGGTCAAGGAGTGCTCTCAGGCAAGTTGCACGGGGCTGCCGTACCAATCCAATTATGTGATGAAGTTCCGCTATTAGCGCTATTAATACGACGCATCCAGACGTGCCTTGTGCGTCTTCCGCAACTGTTCGCGAATCTTGTTCCGTTTGGTCTTATCCGTGTTCGGGTTATACGTAAAGAAGTACTGCAAGAACTCAGCCGAGGTCTTCTTCTTGCTTAGTTTCTCATACAACACCGACTTATGCTTACGAATCTCTACCAAGTTCTCTTGATGTCCGATACAATCAATCGGCGTCAAGAGCGCATACCGCCGCTTGGGTTTCTCGTGTGCGAGATCCATCAGGCGCTGCGAGACACACATCAACTCAGATATCTCGTCCTCAGACGCGCCCGAGTACATGTAGGCAAAGAAGAACTGCAGGAGAGTCGGGATACTTGCGACCCGCACACCTGACCGCATTCGGTGATAACTGTGGCACGCGGCCGTCTCGTGAATCCGGAGGAAGACTGTGCCCGACTCGTCGTAGACGTTCGTGTACGAGGGGAGGATATCGGTTCCCTTCACGACCTTAGTCTTGTATCCCTTCGTCAGACCCTCAATCTTGTCCTCTGTCGTCATGATCGTCGCTGGAGCCGACCACTTGACCGAACGCTTTCCCTCGTGGATCTGCGACGCCGCCAGACCGAGGAGAATCACCTCACCCTTCAACAGGATGTTCTCAATCACCGTGCGATTCTCATCGTCGATGGGTGTGGGCTCTTTCTTTGCCACCGGACACGAGAGGGGATAGTGCTTGTTCAACAGAAGCAGGCGGGAGTACACCTTCTTCCACCGAGACACATCGCCCTTGGGACGCGAGAGTTCCAAGTACATCGACATCCGCAGGAAGTTGGGCGTCACATAATGGATGCCGTTCTTCTCGAGTCCCTCGTCCCAGAGGCGATCAAAGATGTCCTTGTTCAGGTGAGTGATGTCCGCCACACCCTCGAAGTCCGCATACACCTTGAAGGTGCCGAGGTGCATGCCCGCCTTGACCTCCACGTTCTTGATACCAATCGACGACAGCTTGTCGGCCAACTTCATCGCGTGCTCCTGAGGTGTCTTGCTGAAAAAGTCATAATCGGGGATGTCCGTCTTGGGATTGTAGAAACGGTCAGCCGGAGGCAAGAGGTTGTTGATTGCCGTGCCACCGTAGCACATCACCTCCTCATCCTTGAGAAAGTCCTCGACTGTGCCGAGGGCTCCTTGGACGACGGGATCGGCCGCCGCTCGCTTGGCGTTCTGCAGTTCAAGGACAGAGGCGATGCGCTCGATGTCCTCCATTAATGTAAGCCGATAAAACGAAATTGCCGGGGATATTTCCTGGATAGGCAGCAAGGATGCCCCGTCGGTACAACCTTCGTAAGCGTCAGGAAACAGTGAAGTGGGTCGAGGACGATACCCTCAAAGATAAGGACGAGGACTCCGAAGAGGATTCGGACTTCGAGTCGCCGGAGGAGACGGAGGCGTCCGAGGATATCTCCCTCGAAGACGAGGGTGAGGATGATGACGATGACGAGGTGTCCGAGGAGCACTCGGGGTCGACGACAGCGAGTGGAAAGAAGAACATCATGGTCCCCATGCCGAAGCGGGGTATGCGTGTGACGATTCAGATTGAGGGTGAGGGATACAAGCAGCCGCCGGCAGACGTCGCCGAGGAGTCCGAGGTCGACGAGGGCGAGTTTGAGGAGGAGTCCGAGGAGGAGTCAGAGGAAGAGATGATGTTCAAACCGCTCGGCAAGAAGGAGTTCCTCAGCTATCTCATGAATAAGTACGTGCCTCCCTCCAAGGCAGGACGTCACCGCAAACCCGAAAAGGAACTCGAGGAGAGTCCCGCTCTTCCACTCAATGACGAGGAAACAGGATACTATCTCGACCAGTCCAAGTCCAAGCGCAAGAAGCTCAACAACAAGATGAAGGAACTCTCCCTCATTCTTGCCGATGGCGACGTCCCGCACAAGTTCCGTGTCCTCGACCTCCCGATCTCGAACCCCATCAAGGCGATGGTCATCAAGAAGATCGACACCCTGGAGGATCTGGACGCCGATAGCGGGGAGTCGCACAAACTCCGCACCTGGGTGGATGGCTTCCTTCGTGTCCCCTTTGGCAAGCACGTGCCTCTGCCAGTGAATATCGACGATGGACCCAAGCCCTGCAGCGAGTTTCTCTCAAACACCCGCAAGACACTTGACAAGGCTGTGTACGGAATGAGCGCCGCCAAGACGCAGATCATGCAGGTCCTCGCCCAGTGGATCTCGAATCCGGCATCGGTAGGCAACGTGATCGCGCTGAAGGGCCCGATGGGTGTGGGTAAGACATCCTTCGCCAAGAACGGTGTCGCGGCCGTCCTCAAGCGCCCGTTCGAGTTCTTCTCGCTGGGCGGTGCCTCGGATGCAGCGAACTTCGTGGGTCACTCGTACACCTACGAGGGCTCAACCTGGGGTCGTGTCGTCGACAGTCTGGTGAACGCGCGGTGCATGAACCCCGTGATGTACTTTGATGAGCTCGACAAGATCTCGACCACGCCGCACGGAGAGGAGATTGTCAGCATGCTGATCCACATGACGGATCGCTCGCAGAACACGCAGTTTCACGATCGCTACTTTGCCGGGGTGGACTTTGACCTCTCGCAGTGCCTGTTCGTGTTCTCCTTCAACGACGAGTCCAAGGTGCACCCGATTCTCAAGGACCGCATGCAGGTCATTCACTGTGCGGGATACTCGGCCGATGAGAAGAAGGTCATCCTGACCCAGTACGTCTGGCCTCAGGTGATGGAGCGCATCAAGATCGAGGGACTGACGATTTCCGAGGAGGCAGTCAAGTACCTCATCAGCGATCACTCGAAGGATGAGGAGGGTGTGCGCACGCTGATCCGTAGCGTGGAGACGCTGGTGACACGGATCAATTTGCTTCGAATTGCGGACGATGAGACCGCTCAGTCGTATAAGTTCTATAAGAAGATTGCCTTCCCCTGCAAGATTGATGTGGAGCTGGCTCGTCACATTCTGCAGGATCTGGTTGAGCCCGGTAATGAGTCGTGGCGTCGAATGTATATGTAATTAGAGGTTGATCCACTCAATATCCACTGGATCAATGGAAACACGATGCGGGTTCGCATCCATAAAGGTCACCAGGCATTCAATTTTTTTATCGTTGTAGCGCATCGACAGACAGTACTCAATCTCTGGCGTCCGGAAGATGAACGGAAGGGACACGCGCTTAGGAAGATAGGTCGTTGTATCCAAGTCAACAAACACATGGAAGTACTTGCGAGGATTCCCATATTCCGCAATGTGAGCCATCGCGATCACCGCGTCGCCCACGTTGATCGGACCCGCGGATCCACGGAACAGATTAAACAGCGGGGGAGTCGCGACCTCACGCACCAGGTGCCAGACTCCGTTCTCGATGCGTCCAATCTTGAAGGGCGACCAGTGATAGATGTGCTGGTCTGTGCCCTGAATTGGCAGCCAGTTCTTCTCCCACAGTGCCTTCGTCGGAGACTCCACAATCTTCGTGTTCTCCAGTGCGCCCGTCTGGGTATTGTAGTCACCGCAGACCATGTTGATGTGGTTTGTTGTCGCGTTCTTGCCCGAACAGGCAAGGAACTTCCACGAATCGCCCTGCTTGAAGAGGCGGATGTCCTCATACCCCGAGATCAACTGGGCGTGAGTGATATCGTCGCGCATCTTCATGGCGACCTTGCCTGTCACGAGATTCATGTACGCATTCTCCGTGCGAATCTGGCGGCCGTCAGGCGTTGCATAGTTTCCATCGGTGGGCGGCTTGTAGTTCACGAACCGCACATTCGCATAATCGCCGTCGGCAAACGAGATAGCCGACGGGCGAAAGAAGGGCTCAAAGGGAACCTCCAGGTTCAGAGGGACGATGGTCGAACGAATTGGCTTCATGTAAAAGTGCAGGTTCGACAAGACATTCATCATATGCGCGCCCTGCTTGAGGAGGTAGTTGACCGACGACCGCAGTCCAGCGTCGCGCGCAGGGTGAATATAGTACTCGACGATACTCGCCTCATAGTCAAACCCACCCCTATACGCGTAGGTCTCCACAAACAAGGAATCCGACGACTCGGGAATCTTGCGACCCAACTGGATGTAGTGATATGCCTTGTAGTGGTCTCCGCGCTCACGGAACACCTGAGACAGGTGATGAAGGGGTTCCGCCCGGCTGGGGCGCAGGTTGTAGGCGAGGTTCATCCACTTCTCAAAACTCGGGATATTGCCAAGGTGCTTGTAGCACAGACCCACCTGATAGGCAGCGTACCACTTCTCCTCGACCCAGCGATCCATATCATACCGCTTCTTGTACCACTTCAGGGCATTGTGTGTGTCTCCTCCATCACGATACGACTGGGCGAGATAGAAGACATATCGCTCATTGTCGGGCTCATCCTCTACACCCTTCAGGAGGACCTTCACGTCTCGCGCCATCTTGTCGCCCACCTTGTTACGATCACCAAGACGCCGACTCTCCATCCAGAACGTCGTGGGAAGCGTAAGCACCTTGTTGTCTGGCTTGTCGTTCGACGGATACTCGTGAAGAACACCCTTGTACTTCCACCCATCGTTTGCCTTAAACATTTGGGCGCGCACGTACTTCAAATCCGACTGACGAATCTGGATGATGACATTGTTCGGCTGCTCCTTCCGAAGCATATCCAGAAGCTGCCGCTTCCCATCCTCGGGGAACGTAATGAGGTCGTCGGCATCAATCACCAGGATATAGTCCATCTTCCCATCGCAATTCTTCAGTGCCACAGATCGGTTAGACCCAAAGTCGCGCCAGGTGTCGTGGCACACCACACCAGGAACCTGCTTGCGCTTGTAGTAGTCGTAGATGAGTTCAACCGTGTTGTCGGTCGAACCCGTGTCTGTGATACAGAAGGTATCGATGAGTGGAAGAGTACAATCCAGTGCCTCCTGAATGATGTGAGACTCGTTCTTCACAATCATACACAGACCAATCTTGGGATCTCCGGGGAGGACCAGGGTCTCCCGAATGTGCCGTCCATCGCCAATGTGACGAAGGTATCCATCGGGGTTCGGTGCCAGCGCCATACGACGCCCCTTCTCCAAGTAAAAGGAGTTGAGGAAGAACTCACCACGAAGAGGATCGCGAGAGTCATACGTGACATACGCATTGTAACCGTCCGGAAAGTCGGTCGTGTAGTCAGAGAGACGGCGCAGACCTGGATTGAAACTCCAGTACCCCCACTTGCCCCAGCACTTCAGCATCGGCGGGGTATCGGACATCTCATAGAGGCGAGGGTCATGCGCCCGGCACATCACTGCCGAGACCGTCGAGTGCTCCTTCAGAATCTTGAGTGAATCCTCAACGACGCCACGCGAGTACGTCTCCCAGTCGTCCTCCAAATGGAAGATGTACGGCGTCTTGACGCGAGAGTAGCACGCATCAATCGACTTGATCTGTCCGCGACGCTCGGGAGAGTCGATCCACGTAAACGTCGGGTACCTTGCCTTCAATTCTGCGTTGACATCGGCGATACCGCTGTCCTCGTTAATGATCCACTCGTAGATGGGATACGTGTTGTGCTCCAGAAAACTCTCAATTGTCCTCTGGAGAAGGTCAGGACGACCGCACGCCGTAATGACGACCGTCACGTCATCTTCCGTTATCGCCATTTCTATTCAATAGTTTTGGCATGTGTAAATTCGGGTATTTCGCCATTCTCGGTGAAAAGCATCACATTTCCGCAGAAGTTATGATTGCGAATGGGTTCTTCGATAACACAAACCGTTTCCGAAGAATCGCCAAGAACACCCGTGGGATCGTATGAATAGACAACCATATTCTTTCGAGGTAGGTGGGTCTCCAGGAACCTTGCGTCGGACACGTACTCAAACTCTGTTGTGTCTATGAAGTGCGAAATATCCCTCTCGGAAAACAGCGGGTGCCCTCGCTTAACCCCCCACAGACCTGCCATGATTCGGTATCCGTGGTACGGGTGATCCCGCGTCGTGTATGCAGTGTATGTTGAGTTCATGAACTCGTTGATACACCAGCGATCTCGTGCGTGAATTCGGCTGTCCGCGTCACGTACACACACCACATCATAGTCACAGAAAAGTGCGCGGAATCTCTCCATTGTGTTTTTCAACCCGTCGTGTTCTGTTCCAATTACCGTGACTCCTAGGGATCTTACATAATCAACACAGTCGGGCGAGGCATACACACGAATATCCCAGGTCGGATAGTAGTCTCGTATCATCTCAACGTTACGAGCGAGACCCTTGCGGTACTTGTCCTGGTCTCCAAACAGGCAAAAAGAGAAGCACCCACGAAGAGACTGGATAAGTTGCTGTCGTCCCTGTGAAACGAGTGCCTGAATATCCCGCGAGACTATCGTGTATCGAGCACCGAGGCACTGGTTTTGAACGATGATATCCTCGCACATCTGGGCGCACCAGGGTTCATACACGCGAGTGATCCAGTCATCGCAGTGCCAGTTTGTGATGTCTGGGTGGAAGAAGGTTCCAAAGATATCATAGTGACTCCGATGGACGAAGGCGTTCTCAATCACCATCTCACCTCCTCCTCGCTTGCGACCCCAAAAATTAGCGGGGTAGCAGGGACCCACGACGCCCTTGTTCCCGTGGGACTGCAAGACCTCAATGAAACGCTCCGTCCACTTCCTTGACTGCAGAATCACGTCATCACCAATCTGGAAAAAGTACTCGTGTCCGTCAGCGACAGCCGTTTTGAAGAGCTCATTCCACACACGGGCGGGAGCATGCTGGCAGCCCGAGACAACACGAACCTGGAATCCACGACCGCGCAACTCATCTGCATACCGAAGGAAGAAGACATCGTCGTCGTCGATTCCCACGTAGATCTGGTACTTGTATGCTGGAGACCGCGACATTTCAAAGCGAGGCATGAAGGAACGGATCAAATAGCAGTCCTCAAGTCGCTCCCAGGGCTGGTTGCGACTGCAGATAGGTATGAGAACCGCAATACTCATGCGTCTCGTTTGTAGGAAGTCTCCCCTTCCTCTTTAAACAAATGACGACCGAGTTTGTCAAGCAGACTCTTCGCGAGAACCTGGCGCGCACGCTGGTTCCTCATATTGCCGACGGTCTCTGGAGTGTGTACGACAACGCCAAGACGGCCTGCCTCCGTAACAAGCAGCCCGAGATGACTCTGCAGACCTTCCAGAACCTCCTGACTCGGATCCCGCAGTGGACCGACGAGATTCTCAACAAGGAGGTCGAGCGCATTGAGATTGCCTCGAAGTGCGACTACCTGGAAGACCTCCTCCTGGGTGTCTTTGTCAGTTACATTCGTGCCTTCGCCAGCATGCAGCAGTCCGACAAGACCCACGTCGACGTCCACTTTGACCGCCCCTCTGTTTCCAAATTCATTCATGGGTTCTACAAGCTCGCCGCCCGCAAGAGCTGGAGCCAGGCGTATCTCTTCAAGACGATCGGTGTGTCCTCCGAGCAGCAGGCCCGCAACCGCCGCGACATTGAGACAATGCTTGAGTCCTGCATGAACGAGGTGGTGGATGGCTTCATTCCGTGGCGTGATATCTCGAAGGCGTACTTCCAGGCAGGCGGTGCTCGCGACACGCGTGAGACCCGCGAGACACCTGCGCCTCCGCCTACCCCTGAGGCACCGGTTCGTGCGCCGACGCCCGCTCCTCCCGTGACGTTTGGTGAGCCGGAGGTCCATGAGTTTGAGGACGAGGAGGATGAGGAGGATGAAGGGTATGACTCCGAGGACGAGGATCGTCCGAAGATCTCGGTTGGCGAGGAGATTGCCCTGGCAAAGGGAGACATTGAGGGAGACGGGGATTCGGTGGATACGGCAACCGAGCTCGAGCAAAAACTCAACCAGACAACCGAGGCGACTGTCTCGTTGAATTTGTAATCCGTAAGTCGTTAATCAGAGTAAAGATGGATCTTCAGACACTTCTGATCCTCGCCGCTATTGTGGGTGTCGTCGCCCTGGCCCTGTATGTGTGGGATCGTCGCACCAAGAAGCAGCCCGTTGACATCATTGACGCAGCCAAGATGACCCTGGGTGCGGGTGGAATCGCCGGTGGAGTGGCCTATGCGGTCGGCACCGACGCGGGTGCGGAGGTCGTGGAGACCGCCACGGCGGCCGTGCAGGAGATGTTCGTCGGTAAGCCGGACTTCTAATAGTTCTCATCCGGCGGCAGGCTCATGAGGCCGTACACCACAAAGAAGAACACAACCGTATGCAGAATCAGACCAAACGAGGTCGGGCACCCACCGACCGCGACACCGCTAATCAGTCCATTGATGAAGCGGAACGTAACTGGGTTGGCAATCAGAAAGAATGCCAACGCGGAATAGAGCGAGTACTTGGCCTTAAGCGCAGGGGACTTGACGGCCATTTACTCTTTATTGAATATATTTGTCTATGGACGCATATCAGCAGTATCGGGAGAGATATGACACCCTCGACACGATTGTTGTCTACGACTTTCGTCGGGGGTATGGTGGAATTGGGGACCTTGTCAAGTTTTTCATGCACGCCCTGCATCTCTGCATGAAGAACAATATCCGCCTCTATTACGCGGCAAACAATCTAGTCATTGAGAAGTATCTGCGACTTATCGATGACCGGATGTATATACGAACGGATACGCCCTTACTCCCGATGAAAGAGATCAATGAGAGCGACGTTGGGAGTCTCTCTCCTGGGGTATATCATTTTGTAACACCGTTTACGTTTTATCAGACGTTTCACTATTCGTATATTTCAGTCCCCATTGACCGGGTATTTACGTTTTCCGATGAGGTCCGACAGAATGTTGGGCGAGTCTTACCGGGCGTTATCGGTACCTCGTATATATCCGTACACCTTCGCATGGGAGACAAGTACCTCGATACCGACCCTGCGTTTGTTGCCTGTCCCAATGATGTGCGATCGTTCAGTGAACGAGTCATCTATAATCACCTCGTCTCAAAACTGAGGGAGACGCGGGTCGTCTTTGTATGCGATAACGAGACCTTCAAGAACAAGGTCCGCGGGTGGTTTCCGTCCGCCCTCGTTCCCAATACGGTGATCGGACACACAAGTCTCGAGAATACAAGTGAGCGACAGATTCTTGACGCGGTGACGGAGTTCTACCTTGTCGCAAATGGCAGGGAGGTTCACATGGCGTCAGAGTCTGGATTCCCGAGAGTTGCGGCGGCGTTTCGCAGGATACCTGTCATTACGATTCAATAAACAGACACGCCGTTCCCAGAGGAACCGAGGCAACCTGAAACGCTGTCAACTTCACAATCTCCCGACGCGGCACAGCATCCTTGCAGTACCGTGCAATCGCCTTATACAAATGGAATCCGTGATACCGATCGTGGTCGTCACGCTTCTCACGGAACATCACCGAGGTCCCATCACCTTGCGACATCCACTCCTGGAAGATCGAGAACAGAGGGTGATTGGATCCCGAGTCCGGACCCTCAGGAAACATATCCCAGAAGATCGAGGTCGCAAAGCGCGCTAGATCAAATGACGACGAGGGCGGCACGTGAGGATGCTGGGCGTCGTAAAAGGGCTCCATATTGTACTGACCCGCTGCCTCCTCATCTGGCAGGAACTGACTACTCACAAACATTCGCGGCTCCTTCATGCCCTGCAGACGGAGCGCAATCGACGCACGGTCAAAGTCGATAATCTTGATGAGGACCCCATAGGTCGGAATACGATACGCAGTCCCGTTGTGCTTGTAGTACAGGTACTCCTGGTCGGTCTTGACGTACATGACATTGTTGCCGTGGAGATCGTTGTGGACGAATCCAAACGTTCTCTGCGCGTACGCCAGGGCCATCACAATCTGCGCAACCCACGCTGCATGTTTGGCGGGTTCCGAATGAGTACGAATCAGAGAATAGAAGGTCCCCTCGCACGGTTCCATAACCGTGGTGACGACCGGCACATCCTTGAAGGTAGCCCAGGCGAACGGTTCGACATCGTCGTCGTCATCATCGTCGTCGTCCACGTCACTGGGACAGTCGCATGACCGGATATCAAAGACATCCTCCGAGTCGTCAGACTCATCCTCCTCATCCACGATGTCCTCGTCCTCGTCGGGATTCTCCGTGTTCGTCGGGCGCCCCACCTCACCTGGTTCACTCACGTGGTCCGCCGTCACATCCGCGACCCCATCCAGGACTGCCTCGCCACCCAGTTGAAGCTCGTTGCGTTGCTTCCGAGTATGGCGGAAGTCATCGCCCATGTCGGGTGTCCGAAGGCGAAGTTCAAAGGTCGAGCCCAGATTGTTACCAAACCAATGGCGATCGGCAAGATCTTCGTAGTCATCCGAGATATCGATGGTGTGCGAGGCGGCGATACCTGTGTAGACACCATACACCTTCGGGAAGTGCACACACTCCGACTCAGAGAGGGCGATGGAGGCGAGGGCACCCACGTAGGCAGCCGTGTGAGGGCTCTGGATACGTTCATTGAGTTCAACACCCACGTCGTTCGGCTTCGGGAGTCCAAAGGCTCGATAGTCGCCCCGCATCCACTTGAAGGGACTCAGAATCATGGTTGTCTTCCGATGAATAGGGACCGACCGACCCTTGACTCGGATGCTCGTCTCACTCTCAATCGAGTCCATCGACTCTGCCACCTTGATCCCATAATCCTGCAAGGAGGCGATCGTCTCCGTCTTGAACAACTTCTCAAACGGCGGGAGGAAGGGCTGGGGGTGCTTGAGACCCCACAGCGATCCATCCAGTCGAGGAAAGCGATGCATCTTGAGGGACACAGCTGTAGTCCGAAGATCCTTCCCCATTATTCAGAGGTCAGTCAAGGAAATGCGAAATATAAACGACGGTTTCTTTCGTGCTCTTGAATAACAGTCGGATGGCGATGAACTTCCACCTACGCAAGTTTGATATCACCATGCTCAAGGACCGATGCGAGATGGATTCTCGCAAGAGTCCGATGATGGTGGTGATTGGAAAGAAGGATACAGGCAAGTCCTTCTTGGTGCGCGACATTCTCTACAACGTCCAGCGGGAGTTCCCCGTCGGCACTGTGATCTCCGCCACGGAGGCGGCCAACGAGTTCTTCCAGCACATGGTCCCCTCGAAGCTCATTCACGACAAGTACAAGCCCGAGATTGTCACCAATGTCATCCGCCGGCAGATGGGTATGAAGCAAAAGCGCAATCAAGACAAGACCTCTCGCGGGGGCTCGTCCAGCATCGATACTCGCGCCTTTCTGATTCTCGACGACTGTCTCTACGATGCCAAGTCGTGGATCAATGAGGAGTCGACCCGCTACGTCTTCATGAACGGTCGTCACATTGACTTGATGACCATCATCACCATGCAGTACCCACTGGGTATCACGCCCAATCTGCGTACCAACGTCGATTTCGTGTTTATCCTGCGCGAGAACATTCTCGGCAATCGTCGTCGTATCTACGAGAACTATGCTGGCATGTTCCCGACCTTTGAGATGTTCTGTAGTTTCATGGATCAGTGCACGGAGAACTACGAGTGCATGGTGATCTGCAATAATGTGAGTTCGAACAAGCTCGAGGACCAGGTCTTCTGGTATAAGGCATCCGATCACCCGCCGTTCAAATTGTGCGACCAGAGTCTCTGGTCAAACAATCAGCCGTTTACGAGTGCAATGATGGCGACGGAGGAATATGACCCCACCAAGTTGGGGCAAAAGAAGGGTCCGAGTGTGTGGGTGAAGAAGGAGGGGAAGAATTAGCTGCATTTAGCGCCGGCCGCCCATTTCCACCTTGACGTCGGGCGGGGTCATGCTCGCCTTACGTATCGCCGTGAGCGACGTTTGCCGGCGGGCCGTAAGGCGCCGTTGAAGCAGGTTCGAACGACGCTCCTTCTTCTTCGAGATACGGCGCTCGATCTCGGCCTTCTTCTTCTTGAAGAGCTTTGTGGTCTTCAGAGCCTGTTTTCTTGCCTCCTTCGAGCGCTGAAGATGATGGCGGGCGGCCGCCTCTGTGGCCTTCTTCATCTTGTCCTCCTTCGCCTCGAGTTCCTTGATGTCCTTGTCAAGGGTCTCACGTATCTTCTGGGCCTTGATCGAGCGAGTCAGGGCCGACGACGTCGCGTTCTTATTCTTACGCGTCGCTCGGGTACGACGCGACACAGGACGCGGCCGCGCGATACCAGGCGCGTATGTGGTTGCCGCGGGAGCGGGAACAACTGCGGGCGCAGGCGCCGGTGCAACCGTGCGAAATCCTGTCTCCAACGTAGACCCGGGAGGCGGCGGCACGGGAGCCTGCGCGGCCCGTACCTGTTGAACCGCCCGTCCAATGTTCTCATTGAGTTCGGCCTGGCTCGGAACGGCCATTTATATACTCAATAGACTTTACTCACGTTAGTCGGATTAGTCGCGAATCGCCCCCTCCGACGGGTGAACGGGCTTGGACGCATCCTCCAACGCACGACGCTCCGACTCCGCCGACAGAGCATTCTCCTTCGCACGACGCTCGTTCTCCTCCTTCTGGCGCTTGATCGAATCCTCACGCTGGTCCGCGAAGAAGATCTCCTTGTTCGCCTCGTTCTCCTTGTACTTGCGCATCAGCTCGTTCAGCTCCTGGACCGCGTACTCGACCTCCGGCATCAGGTGCTCCGAGGGATCCCACGCGAGCCACGTACCGACCTTGCCGATGAAGAGGTTGTCCTTCGGGTACTTGCGCTGGAAGACCTTCGCCACAATCTGCGCCTCCTCCACCGTCGCGAACGAACGACGAACCTTGACACCACGGACGTTCGACTGGAACTCCACCTTGTTGTCGTACTCCTCCTGCAGGTCCTTCTCATGCTTGAGGAGGAACACCTGCCACTGCTCGGGGACATCCGTCTGCTTGATCTCCTCCTTGCGCACCTTGGCAAAGTCCTCCGCATCCTTCAGCAGGTCATCTACCTTGAGGTTGTACTTCTTCGAAAGGAAGACCATCAGGTGCTCCAGACCCTTCACCTTCCACTCGTAGTCCATGTACTTGATGAACTTCTCAAACATGAACTCCTGCTTCTGCTTGACGATCTTCTCGGGCGAGAGGAAGGACACAATGCAGTACTTCTGCGTCGGGATCTCGGGGTCCTCGTCCAGGTAATCAACATCGACGCCCGCCTCGTCCTTCTTCGGGAGGGTCACAGTCTCGCGGGGCATTTATTGATACTCTCGGTTCCTTTGAAAGTCGTTTCTACGCAAAGAATAAATGTATGACTTGATAACCGTCGCGCTTCTGTTTGTGGTGCTCGCGCCCGGCGTCGTCCTGAACCTCGGGTCGTCGCCTCTGATTGCTGCCCTCGTCCACGCGGTTGTCTTCTACCTTGTCCTGCGGTTCGTCTCCGTGTACGTGCCTTGGTGGGGTGTGTGGACTGTGGCGGCGCTGGTGATTGGTGGAAAGTTGTATGCCTCTCGGACAGCAACCTATTGACGAAAAATTCTCGCGGTTTTTGAATAAACAATGGACTCTTCTTCGAAGCCGAAGCCTACCCCCTCTGCCGGCGTCGACGTTGCGGACCTGGTGATGCGCCTGGTCAAGTACCTCCTCGAGGGTCTCGCGGTGGCGATCGCGGCCTTTGTTCTCCCCGGCAAGACCCTCAAGGTGAGTGAGGTCGGCATGATTGCCCTCGTCGCGACGGCCACGTTCGCCATCCTCGACATCTACGCGCCCTCGGTCGGCGCGGGTGCTCGCCAGGGCGCGGGCTTCGGTATTGGCGCGAACCTCGTGGGTTTCCCCCGCGTGTAAGCGCGTGTAACCACTAAAATATTCATAAACAATAATGGCGGATACCGGACCTGCACCGGCACCTGCTCCCAATCCAACACCCACTGTAACACCTGAATGCGGACCGCCGGCTGTTGCCACACAGCCACCGCCAGCGGCCCAGATGCCTCTCTTGTTCCCAGATGTGCCGGCATCCAAGGTTTACGACATCACCGAAGAACTGAGAAAGAAGTACCGGTACACGCCCAATCTGCAGACCGGTATGGAAACGGAACTGGGCGGAGGCTACTGCGCGGCATGGTCGTTGTGGATCCAAACAAAACTCATGAAACTGACTGCGGAAGAGTACTGGAATCGTCCCCTTGAGGATCGTTTGGAAGTCTATAAGACGGTCATTTATGGAGGAAAGGACAACCCCGATCCGAAGAAGACCTTGTTCGAGCCGCCGCCCGCTCTTGTGATGAAAACTCAGTTGGAGACGACGCTTGAACCTGGAAAGCGCGTCTTGGCTCCTCGGGCGAGGAGGAGTGCGAAAACAGGGGAGGTCGAAACAATCACGCCGGCGCGTTCGCCGTTTACCGCGGAGGGAGCGAGTACGATGCACGATAACTTTAGAATCAAGGTGATGAATCCGGCAATTCTGGAGAATCCCGACACTCCGTTCTACTGGTTTATTACCATCAACGGACACGGGTATCACATCTTCAATAAGACGGGGTCTATGCGGTTTGGCGAGTTCATGGAGTTTAACAGGACAAAACACGATCCCAAGCCCATTCTATTCAACGTGAGTCTGACAGTGAAAAATAGCCGATTCAATCATGCCCTGTGTTGTGTGTACTTCCCGAAGTCTCACGAGATCGATGTTATCACGACGTATGTGATTGGGCCGTCAATGAATAAGAACGATATTATCGAGGCGAGATATCAGCCGATTACGATGTTTGATGCGGCTCGGAATCAGATTGAGAGATTCCTGCATCTGCCCCTCACCCCGAAAACCGCCGGTCGGCGCAAGACATACCGGAAGCGGTCGTCGGCACGCAAGACCCGTAAGCGGAAGACGCGCAACTAACCCGTGATAAACTTCAACCCCGACGAGATCAACGAGGCGACCGAAACCGAGATGGTCGAGGCATAGTTGGTCTGTGTCGCGTGCAAACTATGAATCAGAAAGGAACACACCGGACTTCCCGTGGCTACCAAGGAGTGCACGACCTGTTCCAGGGAATGCGGGACACAGTACGTGTCATACAACTTTGCACTTGCGTAGTGAACTCCATAGTTCAACCCCAGTGCGACGACAGCATTCTGAACGGCAACAAACACCATTTTCACTTACCTAAGATTCTATATGCAATGGTCTACCTCGTTCGTTTCGACGGACGATGGTTTCGTATTACTGCAAAACCGTTTGAACCAGAACGGATGACGACGGATATTGCGTGGTTGCAGATCAAGGAGGGTCTGACGCCTGCCGAGGCGTATCGTCGTTGGTTTGAAGACCAGCGTAGAATTTCTCGCCTCCTTCAACAATGAACTATATCATCCTTGCACTCTGTATCTTGGTGATTGTTGTTCTGGTCTACAAGTTGTGGAAACCTGCGGTCACGCCTAAGCGCCCTGTGCCGTCTGGTGAGGCGCGTGTCTACTTCTTCTTCACGAACTGGTGTGGGTTCTCCAAGAAGGCAATGCCCGAGTGGGAGAAAATCGAGGAGCAACTCAAGAAGACCCCGTACTTCGGAACCACGCACGTTGTCCCCATTCGGGTCAACTGCGAGGAGGAGGTCAAGACCTGCGAGTTGTACGGCGTGGACGCCTATCCCACCTTCAAGATTGAGACCCCGTCCTCCTTGATGGATTACACCGGCAAGCACAAGGCAGAGAACATCCTAACTCATCTGCGGAACACGTTTGGCAAGGAACGCGAGAGTCTGTGAGTGACCCTCCTTGAAGAGCATCTCCTTCATCTCAGGCGTGAGTTCCTGCAGGATACTTATCTCATTGTTCTCAAACCAAATCGTATTCTTACCCACAGACGAGCGGCGGGAGACCTCGTAGATATCGCCCATGTAGTCCAGGATCGTCAATGAATCCAAATTCGATGCGGTGAGGGATTTCGTCGAGCGACTGATGTGTAGGACGAGGCAGTCGGACGGCACCGCGGAGTCCAGGTAGTGAAGACAGACACCTCCATCCACATACAGATTGTTGTAGAGCATTTGCGGTTCAAACACAAACGGCAGACAGCAGGAACACCGAATCGCGGTCAGCAAGGGGACCTTTCCCGTCAGGATGGTCGGCCGAGTTGTCGTGAGATTCGAGGCAAAGATGTGTAGTTTCTGCGGCGCCTCATCTATCATCTTGTCACGAAGGTCAACGCCTTGTGACAAGAATGCATCGATGATCGTTTGTTCGAACAAGGTCATCGGGAAGATACCCTTGTTATACATCAGCGACAGGACGCTCTCGAGCTTGAGAGGGGGCAGGATATTCGATAACTGGAAGTGAGAGTCGAACATGGACTTGATCTGCGTTGCGTTCAGATTGAAGGCCACTGCGGTCGCCACAATCGAACCGATCGAGGATCCGTAGACTCCATCGGGGAAGAGTAGGTTACCTCGCTTCGACTCCAGTGCCGCAATGGCACCGACATGGAGACCTCCGCGAACCCCGCCACCGCCAAACGCGATAGACCTAAACATTCTGTTCTCTCACTAGTAAGCATGCTGAAAGCCCGTGAGGTGTGGGAAGAGCAAGAAGCTCGTAAGGAACAGCGTATGGCTGCCATGCGACCCGTCCTCGGACAAATTCACGCACAAATTCGTCGTCAAGCCATTCACGCGCCCACGGCCCCCTACATCGTGTACGAGGTTCCTAGTTACGTGTTTGGATATCCCATCTACCAATTCTCGGAAGCACGTGACTATCTGATGGACTCTCTTCAGAAGTCTGGGTTTATGGTGTGGGTTGTTGACGAGAAGTATATCCTGATTTCCTGGGTCAAGACACAGGGTGGTCGCTCGGGTGCCTACCGCCCTCCGCTCATCACAAACTATCGCCCCCAGGTGTACGATCCCCATGCCTTGGGGAGCATGTTGAGGTAAAACGAAAGAGACAAGGCGCTTACAGAGAGTCCCATGCAATGCGAGCACACGGACGTTGCGATTGATGACGGGGAGCGCGTGTGTGGATGCTGTGGATCGATCCTGGGATCCTACATTGACGAGGGCGCCGAGTGGCGTGTCTATGGAAACACGGAAGACGACCCCTCGCGCACGGGAACCATCACATCTGAACTCCTTCCCAACTCGTCGTACGGGTCAATGATGATGCGCCGTCGGACTCCGAACCAGTCCGAGGAAGCCAAGTCTATCGCCAAACTCTCGTCGTGGTCGTTCTCGTCGCACGGCGAGCGCTCCTGGATGGGTATCTTTGACGCGATTCAGTCTACAGCTATTCGTGCTGGACTCACCAAGGCGATTGTGCTCGACTCGTGTGCGAAGTTCAAGAATGTCGAGGACGCCCAGAAGACCCGAGGGGAGACTCGTCGAGCACTGATGGCGGCCTCCGTGTTTGTGGCGTGCCGTCAGAACGATGCGACACGATCGCATGAGGAGGTGGCAAACCTCTTCCATGTCAGTATTCGGAGTCTATGCAAGGCTCTCATGAAGTTTGATGAGGAAGTGTCGACGGTCCTCAGTACGCAGCTCGGTCTGGCCGAGCGCATGTGTGCGGACCTCCAGTTGTCTGACACCGACCGCGATCGTGTGATTCTGATGCTGCAAAAGCTCCCCGAGATGGAACACACACCCAAGACCATTGTGGCAGGTGTTCTCTCGATTGTCTTAGAGGGGCAGATGTCCCGAGTCTCGGAGATCTCGGGTGTTTCAAGTGTGAGTGTTCGTAAGATTGTGGAGAAACTTAAGGGGTTAGTGGGAAGTGCGTGATCGACCAGTACAGGGTATGAGATGAACCACCAGAGTTGCTTATATTGATATTAGGATACGACGAGGTAGGGTCAACGATGTGTGCGTATCCGCCTGCATCTACAACCTCGTTTGTCATTCGAATGACGGTTCCCGACACGTTCACATACAATCCCGTCTCGTAGTTTGCACCCGCCGTCGTAATATCCTGAACGGAGATAAGTGTGTTCCCCAACTTTGTGAGCGAGGTTCCATCGCCGAAGGTTCCAATTGTAACAACGCCTCCTGCGGCCACCGCATTCGATCCCGCGGAAGAGTAGTACCCTCCTGTTGACTGTGTGGCACCGTTCACGTTGAGGGAGTTATACGGTTGCATCTGGATACCCATTTTTCCACTGATATACACGCCCCCGCTCACATCCAGACTCAAGGGTGCCGCCGATGTGGTGCGGTTCGAGGTTCCAATACCGACCCACCGGTTCGAGAAACTTCCAAAGATAAGGTTGTTGATGTTCAATGAGTTAGATATGTTCCCCGGAGGCACGAGGCTGTGTCCGATGTAGATGTTGTTCGAGCCCGCATTTCCGGTGGAGTTTCCGATGAAAATATTGTTCGATCCAGCGCCCTTCGTTCCAGAACCGATAGCAATAACATTCAAGGCATCTGTCACACTGGACCCCACCGACGATCCCAGGTACACAGAGTTCGTGATTCGCCGTGCGCCGCCCCCCGCGCCGTACCCCACGGCAGTGAGGTTCACGTTTCCAGTGTCTTCCGTGTAGGCCTGACCCGACCCCACACCGACGTACACGTTGTTGCCGATACTTGTGCCTACCTGCGCACGGAAGACGCGAACCTCATTACCGATATAGGTATCGATGTTCGACATCTCCATGTGAGGCGTGAATCCAACACCCTCGGCATAGTAATATACGGGGCGGAAGACAGTCGTAATCAGGTTTTGGACGTTTGTCGTGCTACTCATTATTTCTAGACTAGACAATCCGTTTATACGCTTTCTCCCTCATATATATAGCAGTATGTCCTACGCGCTATTCCCCATCAAGTCCTCCGAGCAGCACCTGTACGATATGTATAAGAAGTCGAAGGCGTCGTTCTGGACGCCCGAGGAGATTGACTTTTCGAAGGATGCCGAGGACTGGGCGCGCCTGAATGATGACGAGCGCCACTTTATCAAGCGTATTCTGGCTTTCTTTGCCGGGTCCGACGGACTCGTCCAGGAGAACCTGGCGACCCGGTTCCAGCGCGAGGTGAGCTCGCAGGTCGTCAAGCTCTTTTACAGCTTCCAGAATGCGATGGAGGGCATTCACGCGGAGACCTACAGTCTCCTGATCGACACGTACGTCAAGAACGCCGAGGAGCGGAACTTCCTCTTCAAGGCCATCGACACGGTCCCCTGCATCGGAAAGAAGGCACAGTGGGCTCAGAAGTGGATTGACTCGTCCGACGACTTCCAGACCCGCCTGATTGGGTTTGCCTGTGTGGAGGGCATCTTCTTCTCGGGTGCCTTCTGCTCCATCTACTGGCTGAAGAAGCGCGGTCTGATGCCGGGTCTCACGTACTCGAATGAGCTGATCTCGCGCGATGAGGGTCTGCATACGCTGTTTGCGGTGGCACTGTATCACACGCTGGAGTCTCGTCCAGAGCTCCTGATTCACACGATCATCAAGGAGGCCGTGGAGCTCGAGAAGGAGTTCATCTGCGAGGCACTTCCCTGCTCCCTGATTGGCATGAACGCGGGGATGATGAGCCAGTACATTGAGTTCGTGGCGGATCGTCTGGCGGTCCAGCTGGGGGCATCCAAGATCTATAAGACGCAGAACCCCTTTGACTTCATGGAGCTCATCAGCCTCGAGGGCAAGACCAACTTCTTCGAGAAGAAGGTGTCCGAGTACTCGCGTCCCACGGAGGCGATTGGCGACCTGGCGTTCGACGTGGAGGACTTCTAAAAACGAATCTAGATTCATCAAGGCAAAGAGACGCCCCTCCCAAAATGCCTAGCTTTCAGTTCTCCGTCGCCCTGTGGAATAACAACAAGTCCATCAGCCCTGCTACCGTCCCCGAAAAGGTGATTCAGTGGTACATGGATTCGGCGCCCGAGATGTATGAGCTCACAAATATGAAGATCCGTCACGTCACGGGCAGTGTCTTTGAGGCGACCTGCGACTTTGTGGACGGACAGGAAGACAAGACGAGCATCGAGTGTTTCATAGACAACGACGAGGATGGAAATCATCTTCTTCGTGTTCTAGGAGGTAAGTTTCTTGTGATGGGACAGCTGACGAGCTACAACGGAATCTCTGAGGAAGAGTAAATGAAGACTCGTAAGGCGTCTCGCGTGTTTCGTATGCCCCGTAAGATGTCAAAGGCGTATTGTAAGAAGACGGCGTGTCGCAAGATGGGCTTTACCCAACGTGCATCGTGTCGCCCGTGGAAGAACTGCTATAAGAAGAATTAGTAGATAATCACGTTACCAGCGGGCGTCACCAATTTTTCATCTCCCTCCTTGGAGGGCTTGAGGGGCACGGAGAAGTACTCGACGTTGAGCGCGCGCAGAATATAGCTGAGGATGTACCAGAACAGGGTGATGGCTATCGCGACACCAATGATCGTCTTAAGGAGTCCGAAATAGCTCGTGGCCTGCTTTGCCGCCATCGCGCCCATTGCGGCGGCCGCGAATGTCTCAATATAAGCACCTCCCTTCTTCGGCATTTATTAGAGACCGCGATTATTTCGTTTAAAGAGGGCGGAACTCTTCGGGACACATTCATAAATGGAGTTTCTTCATGCCTCGATTGCTCTTCTTGCGTCCATGGTCCTCGTCCTGGCCGGAATGGTGGGGTGGCTGTACTGGCAGCAGACGCGCTTGTTCCAGAACATGAACAGCATGGTCATGGTGATTGGCGAGCTGGCGCGGCCCGAGCACCACCCTGTGACACATGAGGTGCATGAGACACCCGAGGAGGCGGACATCAAGCCCACGAGCGACGAGACAGTGCCCGAGCCCGTGAAGGAGGAGGATGAGGCGGAGGACGACCGTGCGACGGTTGAGCCTGAGGGCGCTAACGCGGGAAAGAAGGTTGACACAGTGGATGGCCCGCCCGAGCCCCTCGACCTGGATGCCCTCGGTAGCAAGTCCACCAAGGAGATCCGGGAGCTTCTGTCGAAGCGTGGCATCCCCTTTGGCCCTCGTGACTCCAAGTCTGCCCTGATCTCCCTGCTCAAGGCGGTTGCGTAAAAAATAACATTGAATGGTAATGGACGGGGGCGTTCTAGCAAGCAAGCTGTCTCAGCGGAAGACAGCCCTCGGTATCTCGCTGGTGAAGTCACTTCGTCGCGACGTTCGTCAAGCTCAAATTGCCTTTGTTCATCGCTCGCAGGCAGAGAATCGTGAAATCACCCAAGAGGATGTGGACGAGGTAGGACGCAAGGCAGAGGCCAGGTGGTTCAGGAACAATCGCCAGGGCGTGACACGTACAGGTGGTCGTCGTCGCAAGGGCAGGGTTACGCGTCGTATATATCTTGGTGGCGCAACACGCGCCGAGGTTTGTGAGAAGATATACGCGGCTGCAAACGCGAACGAGGCGAACGCTATCTACAAAAAGGCAGCACTTCAGTTTCACCCTGATAAGGGTGGTGATCCGGAAGATATGAAGGCGATTAACGACTGCATTGACCGTAAGCGGGACGGATTGGGCCCGCGCGGCTCTCCTGCACCCCGGCCGCCGCCGCCTGCGCCGGCTCGCCCCGCTCCGGCTAAGCGCTCACCTCCCCCACCCAATCCCGAGCGCGCGCGTAGAGAAAAACTGACTGCCCTCGACGCCCACCGCGCCCTAACGAGGAGGAAGAATCATAAAGACATGATACGCGCAGCTATACAAAACGACGTGTCCAGGATGGAGGAGTTGCTTAAGGATCCAGTCAGTACGGAAGTCATAAACCAGGAATATTATCCTACAGATAGTCGGAATGGTTCGATTCTTTGCACAGCTGCGATGTATGGAAGTACAGACATTGTCCGCCTTCTCCTTCAGGTTCCCTGTATTGACGTTAATAAGCGCGCGGGCAGTAATCTCACGGCGATTTCTATAGCTGCATCGAAGGGACACACCGATATCGTTCGTCTTCTTCTTGGGGCGAAGAATATTGAACTGAATGGAATGTCGGGAGAGCCCCTGCACAGTGCATATAAGAGTGAGAAACCACCGTACGGAAACCCCGGCGATCGCAAAGAGATCATGGAACTTCTTATCAATGCGGGAGCCGTCTATAACGGGTCATACATCTAAACTTACACGTCGAACCCGTAAGAATCGCAAATGAAAGTGGTATCTTTCGATATTGGAATCCGAAATCTAGCCTATTGTGTCCTTGAAGGCACCTCACGAAATGACGTGAAGATCGTTGATTGGAATATCATCGATCTTCTCTCTGAACAGGCCGGCGTCGAAGCGACCCGGTGCCACAAGTGCCCAGCGGCCGCCTCGTGGTCGAATGTGGGTGAAGGTGTGGCGGCCTGCTCGAAGCACAAGCCCAAGTCTGTCAAGAAGGTGACCAAGAAGGATATGATGGGTCGTACCCTGGAATCCTTGCAGGAAGAACTGCGGACGCTGAAGCAGGAGGTCGCCACCAGCAAGGCCAAGTGTGTCAATCTGTTGTTTGGGTATCGCAAGCAGCACGCCTGGATTCGATCCGTCAAGTCCAGTCACTCTGGCTCGATTCTGGATTTGTCGCCAGCGATCGTGTCTGCCATCGACAAGAAGGCAGCCTCGTGGAAGGGTAGCAATATCGTGGCCTTTGAGAATCAGCTGGACCGCCGTATGTTTGCCGTGCAGGGTATGTTGCACATGTTGTTCACGTGCCGGGGGTTCAAGTGCCAGGGCGTATCGGCTACCCACAAGCTCACCAACATGCTCACGGTGGAGGACACGACGAGCTCGTACAAGGGACGCAAAAAGACAGGTATTGCACATGCAACGGCTCTTGTTCCGGGGGTGTGGAGAGCACACATGCTCGCCCACCCCAAGAAGGACGACCTGGCCGATTCCTTTTTGCAAGGTCTGTGGGTGTTGGAGCACAGCAAGTGAAACAGGGTGCGTTGAAACTTTCAGAAGACGCTCCAAAAGGAATAGTAAGAATGGACGTGGACTTGCTCATCAACCCCCAGATGGGTGGGATCGCAAGTCTCGATACCGTCGATATCCCCACACTCTCGTTTGATGAAGCCCCGCCGCCGCCGCCCGAGCCGAAGCTCGTCCCGAACTTTGAGGAGACAGGTCCGTCTCGTGTGAATGGATTTGACAACTTCAACGCTGAGCCGTATGCACCGTCTGCCCCCAAGAAGGTGAGCGAGGACGCTCTCCTGAAGGAGAAGTACGACATGCTTCGTAAGTTCGAGCGCCTGTCGAAGATGGGTGTGCCGATGCGCAAGCGCTTCACGATTGACAGCCCGATGGAGGAGATGCGCCTTGAGCTGGAGTTCATCAAGAAGGAGCGCGCGGCGGATGCGACCATCAAGCAGTTCTCCGAGTGGTTCGTGACGGGCATGTCGGCTATGGAGTGGAGCTCGAAGAACGTGGCGCTCATGCGGGCCTTTGGTCTGCAGCTCGATGGTCTGTCGGAGGCGGCCCAGATGAACGTGGTCGACCTGGAGGACGACTTTGAGGAGCTCTACGACATGTACGGCGAGAACATGAAGATGCACCCCCTGGTCCGTATCCCCCTGCGTACCTGCATGATGATCTACATGGTGCACCTCACGAACCAGATGACTCGCAAGGCGCCGATCCCGAACATCGATGAGATCATGCGTCAGAACCCGGACATCGCTCGTCAGCTGGCCTCCGCTGCGATGCAGAATCAGACGCAGCAGATGAACCAGATGCGCGGCTCGGCCGCTGTGCCTCCTCCTCAGGCACCTCAGCAGTCGTCGAACCCTCTGGGTGGTCTGATGAACTTCATGCAGCAGGTGCAGCCCACCGCTCCTCCTCCCAATGTTGTCCCTCGCCCGCCGCCGGAGGATAAGAAGATCAATATTGGTGTTCGCAAGCCCGCTCAGCAGCGTGCCCCTGCGCCTGCGCCGGCCCCTGCGCCGGTGGAGATGCGCCCTCCGGCCAACATCGATGACCTTCTTCGCGAAATCAAGTCGACCGTCGTGCCGAACGGTCCGCCCCCTCCGGCGCCCGAGAAGATGAAAAAGAACAAGCCCGGCTCGACAGGTAAAAATTCAGTTGTAATTAAGTTGTAAGTTTGTAAGTTTGTAAGACAGGTTCACGGGTTCACAGGGTCGCTATCCTCGCGCTCGTGCTCATTGCACTCGCCGTAGTGGCACTCCACACAGTACGCGGCCGACCGCTGAATGTGATTGCTGAACTCGTTGCTGATCCGGGACATGCAGTCGGAGCAAATCCACTCGCCGTCGAACCACACGTTAGACACGCGGTGCGCGTGGCAGCGCTCGCAATCCATGTGGGCGGGCTCAGACTGCGCCTGCTCGCAGTCGTAACACTGGTCCGCGATACCGAAGCAGTTGCGGTCGAGCCACATCTCGCATCCGCGGCAGAACGCCGTGCGCCGCTCCTCCTCGAACTCCTCCATGTTGTTATCCTCGTCCACCGCAGGAATCGTCCCCGTGTCCGCCGGCTCGGCGCAGTGAGGGCACGTCTCAAGGTTCTTCACAATGACGACACCGCCATTGTAATAGTGCCCGCCCTCGTCGACATAGTCGCGGTACTTCTCACCGACCTCGCGGACCGCGGCCGCGTTGCCCGTGTAGCCGTTTGGCCAGAACTCCACACGAATCTCGTACTCGTAGATCCAGTAGCCCGGGTAGGGCACCGACTCCACCACGCGCGTGTTGACAGCTCGAAGAGCGAACTTGGGTCCCATCAGGTGGTTGAGACGAAGGAGGAGGTCCGTGTGCTGGACAACCTCGTGCAGTGTCACATAGATATCCTCCATCTCGTGGTGGAGGACAACGTGAGCGCCCTGGTGCGTTGCGTTGTGGATCACGTCCCACTCGACGTGCCCCTCGGGGCGGAAGACCCGCGAGTACGTCATGACGGGGACGTACAGGTCCATCGGGAGGTTCGCGTTCTTGACGCGCTCGATGAAGTCGTCGCGGATGAACATCAGCTTCTCCAAGCGGATGTAATCGTAGAGGTAGTTGTTGGCCCACTGAAGGGCCTTGGCGCGCACATCTGCGCGGCGGTTACGCCACGTTGTTGCAAGCGTACGAGAGAGCTCGTCCATCTGAGTAGAGAACGACATTTTGCTGGGAGGGAGGATAGTCTTGATCTACATAAACTTGGTTTCGTTTTGGTTCACTTCCCGCCCTTGAAGAGCAGAGGTGCCTCTGTATCAAAGGCAGGTTGGTCTGCCTTGGAGTTCGCCGCATCTCCAGGCTTTCCCTTGTTCGCCATTCCCTCGCGGTTCTTGAGAGAGATACCCGTGGCGATGATGATGAAGCCCGCCGTCAGGAGCAGAGAGGTCACAATATCGTGAGTCGCCACGAAGCACACCGCGAAGATGGCCACACGGCGAAGCACCAGGTTGCGCTGGTACTCCTCCGGATTCCCACTGAACTCATCCACGAGGTGACGAGACCCAATATTCAAAAGAATCATCATAACGCCCAAGAAGAGCTTGCTATTATTCACGGCGTCCAACATTGTTGAGTACGCACATTTTATACCGGGGCGACCGTAGAGGAGGTTGTTGTCGCTGGTTGCGCGCCTCCACTGGGTGTGGTCTGAGGACCCGCAGAAGACATCGCCTGGGCCGCCGCACTACCCGTCGTCATCGGGAGTGTCGTATTGGTGACCGTACCACCCGTCGCCGGAGCGGGGGTCGAAGACGTCCCAGGAGATCCGGGCGGCGGGGGAGGGATACCAGGATCCACGGGTGCCACAGGGGCACTCTGGTTGGTCTGGTTGGGTTTGCACTCCTTCTTCACAAGGTCCCAGGCATATCCATCAGGGCAGAGGCACATGATGGACCCCATCGACGTATCCTCCTTCCCATCCTTGTTGATGCACGCCGAGTTCGTGCTGTTGGGGTTGAATCCAGGGTTCTTGCACTTGCACTGCTTGGGTGCCACGTCGAGGTGCTCCCACACGTTGTCGCGCTGGTGGCGAGCATACACGAGCGCAAGAAGCACACCGATCGTCGGCGACACACAGAGGATCTTGTACGCAACCATCGTGAGGAAGATCACTTTTCCAACATTCGACGACAGGAAGGCGCGCAGGGGCTCGGGCTCTGGGATGAAGGTCAGGTAGACGATGAGTCCCGCACTAATCACTATCTCCTGTTGGCGTGTGAGCTTCATTTGTATTTCTATCATATTTTTCTGTGCTTCTTGAAACAATGAACTATACCTCACTGGAGGAGGCATATGGAAAACCCTTCGAACAGCGGGTGCCGGTGAGTCACTCCAAGAAAGATGCGAAGGAGGAACCCGTCGCCAAACCCGAGTTCTCGAACCTGGGCGACCGTGCTGCCGCTTCGAAGGAGAAGAATAAGGACCTCATTGCCTCTGTGACGGGAACTCTGCCCCTGGACCGGACGCCTGCGACGGAGAACTTCAAGGTGCCGGAGACCGTGCCGCCGCCCACACTTCGTCAGGCGATCCGCGAGCAGTTCACGCAACCGATGCCCTCGAATATGGTGGGTGCCGATGATGACAAACTCTCTCGTATTCTGCGGTTGATTGAGCAGAACAAGACAGGCTATGAGCGCCCTGCAACGCAGGACATGGTGTTGTATATTTTTACGGGTATCCTGTTTCTGTTTACCTTTGATACGTTTGTGACGATCGGCAAGTCGATGCGGGGTCGTTAATTAGCTCTACGACGAGTCCGGGCGATCGCGCAGGAAGGTCTGCATCGACGAGAAGTTATCAAAGCCATTATCCATGTACTCAATCTCGAAGGTCAGCGCAAAGTTGACCGTGTTCACATTGCTACTGACCGCCTTGCCCTTATCGTTGGTCCAGTACAGGAATCCCTGCGATCCTTGTTGGGAATGCAAACGCGTCCGAACACGGAGACGATCGAGCTTGGCAATCGGGGGGTAGTACTTGGCAATGTTCTCCTGCCCCGAGTGATCGTTGTACTCAATCATATATGCATTCGACCCCAGCGGACTGATATCGGAACGCTGAGTGATGAAGGCAGGGATCTTCGCAAAGAAGGCATCGGGATACTGCGAGCGGTTCGCACCCACCGCACCCTCGTCGGTCTTGTTGAGTCCATCCAACTCCACAAGGAAGTACGTCGGAAGAGGCGCCGTCTGGATCGTATCATTCGAGAAGGTCCCCGAAGGAATGTTCTGTCCGTTCGAATACGAGTGCGCCACCGAGTAATCCAGTGTCGGGAACTCGGCACTCATCAGACGAATCGACACCACCTTCTCGTACGTGCGAGGGAGGTACACGACAAACTCGCCGTTCGTGTAGTAGAGGAGGGTATCACGATCCGCCGAGTCCACGTGCAGGACCTTCTTGATCGTCCGGAGCACCGGGTTGGGTGCGGACTTGCTGATTATCTGCCCGCGATTGTCAAACTGCATGATTTGTATTGTTATTTAGCGTG
>Ga0209189_1000190_pt1 | contig 54060 bp, 42 predicted proteins | sample C_130820_EF_Meta_FD_187308 | JGI IMG/M metagenome (GOLD analysis project Ga0209189, IMG submission 187308) | Freshwater microbial communities from Lake Croche, Canada to study carbon cycling - C_130820_EF_MetaG (SPAdes) (version 3) | ecosystem: Environmental > Aquatic > Freshwater > Lake...
GAGAGCCTCAATCCACTTAGGGTTGCTATTGAGACAGGGAATATAGCGATAGTCTTTCCCGCCATGCTCCAAGAAGATTTCACGGGCTTCCATCGCAATCTCTTCGAGTGTTTCTAAGCAATCCGCCGGAAATCCCGGGCAAAAAATATCGATGCGCTGACAACCTTCTTTCGCCAATTTTTCAATCGTTGGGGCTGTATATGGCTTTAGCCACTCCGCCTTACCAAAGCGCGACTGGAAGGTCACAATGTATTGACCAGGCTCCAAGCCTAAAGATTCGCCAAGCAAACGACCCGTTTTCAAGCACTCACAATGATAGGGGTCACCCTTCATGAGATTGCGCTTTGGTAAACCATGAAACGACATGACAAAGCAATCGCCTTTTGCAAAATCAGGTTGACCATCTTTATCCCAACTGCTTAAGACCTGATCACGCAAAGCGTTAATGTAAGCCGGATTGTCGTGATAGTGCTTCACCAAACGCAACTCTGGTTGATCGCGCCAAGCGCTTAAGACGCGGAAGACCTCATCAAAGCTAGACGCTGTTGTAGTGGCTGAGTATTGTGGATATAAAGGCAAGAGCAATAAGCGCTCCATGCCTTGCGTCTTCAGACTCTCAAGGGCAGATTGTGTGGATGGCTGACCATAACGCATGGCTAAATCCACTAAAACGGTATGTCCCTCATTGGCAAATTTTTCTCCTAGCTCTTTGGCTTGTAAGCGGGAGTAATGCATCAATGGGGAGCCTAGCTTTGGCAACCAAATAGAAGCATATTTTTTAGCAGAAGCGCTACTGCGAATCGGCAAAATAATGCCATTCAAAATGCACCACCAAATAATCCGAGGAATTTCTACTACGCGCGGATCAGATAAAAATTCCTTCAAATAGGCGCGCACTGCTTTAGGTGTCGGCGCAGATGGCGTCCCCAAGTTCAGCAGTAATACTGCTGTTTTGGATGCGCGTAGGTGCGGATTCGGATTCAAGATATGTTGTCTCTAGTAATAGGTTTTGAATATACAAGTACTATGTGTCGAATATGGGAAATTTGGATTAGGAACTTAAAGCGCCCGATAGTAATTTTGAGGTGATATCCACAATGGGAATCACCCTGTCATACGCCATACGCGTTGGCCCAATGACGCCAAGGGTTCCCACTATTTGACCATCTACACTATATGGGGCGCTGATGACAGCTAAGTCCTCATAGGGCAATAAGTCACTTTCACCGCCAATAAAGATCTGAATGCCATCTGCATGGCTCGATACATCGAGTAATTGCATGAGAACGGATTTTTGTTCCAACATATCGAACATCTTGCGCAACTTATCCAGGTTGGAGCTCAAGTCTCCCACATTTAGCAAACGTCGTTCGCCAGAGAGCACCATATCGCCACGACCCATATCGTAATCAGCAACGCCGCTTTGCAAAGCTAAGGCCATCAACCCAGAAATATCTGTGCGCAAATTATCGAGGTCGGATTTCAGATGCATGCGTACTTGATCAAAACTCCTTCCAGCAAATTGGGCGTTAATAAAGTTACCTGCCTCAATCAGTTGGCTCGGTGTGTAGTCCTGAGTTGTGGGCAGGATGCGGTTTTGCACATCCCCTTCTGGGGTAACCATAATGAGCAAAATCTTGCCTTCACCCAAACGTAAGAACTCAATATGCTTAAAAACCTGGGCTCGCTTTGGTGTCATGACCACCCCGGCAAAATGGGTCAGGTTCGACAAAATCTGGGCTGCCGAATTTAACACTCGTTGCGGGGAATCTGGCAAAAGGCCTTTTTCAAGCTCTCGAGCTGCTACCTCCTCTAATGGCCGTACGGTAACCATAGTGTCTACAAACAGGCGATAACCCCGTGGGGTTGGAATCCGGCCAGCGGAAGTGTGGGGGCTGGTCACAAGCCCCATATCCTCCAAATCCGCCATGATATTGCGGATGGTAGCTGCGGAGAGGTCCAATTCCGAGAATCTAGATAGCGTGCGCGAGCCAATAGGCTGACCCTCCTCGATATAGCGCTCGATGAGGGTTTTTAGTAGGGCGTGGGAACGTTCATCCATGTTGGAAGGGATTTTATGCCTATGGTTTAATCGTTATATGTTAAGCCCATCCCCAAATTCCACCAAAAAGGCATTTAGCCGGGTTGCGCTTGTCGGCAAATACCAGGCTGACGGCATTGAGGAGCACCTTCAGGATCTAGCGAAGCTTTTAAAGGAATTAGGTTGCGAGGTATTTTTAGAGGCAGCCACCGCCCAACACGTGGGTTTAAATGACTTTCCCACCAAAACTGCTGAGAATTTTGCCGGAACAATCGATTTAGTAGTAGTTTTAGGGGGTGACGGGACAATGCTTGGAATTGGTCGTCAACTGGCAGGTAGCAATGTGCCACTGGTCGGCATCAATATGGGTCGTCTAGGCTATATGACGGATATTCCCATTCAGTCGGTGCAAGCGATCCTCCCCAAAATTATTGCAGGCGACTACGAATCGGATACGCGTACTTTGCTTGCTGCCGTAGTTCTGCGTGATGGTAAAGAAATTAATCATGCGTTAGCGCTCAATGACGTTGTTGTCAATCGCTCCGGTATTTCTGGGATGGTTGAGCTGGCTGTTCACGTCAACGGTTCATTTATGTATAACCAACGATCAGATGGTTTGATCGTCTCAACCCCCACTGGCTCTACTGCTTATGCACTATCAGCTGGCGGGCCTATTTTGCATCCCCACGTTGCAGGCATTTTGCTAGCACCCATTGCACCCCACTCGCTTTCCAATCGGCCGATTGTCTTGCCACAAGATAGCGTGACTGTGATTGAAGTGGTTAATGGACTTGGGGTGATTGTGAATTTTGATATGCAATCGCAAACCAACTTGCAGACAGGTGACAAGGTTGAAGTGCGTCAATCCGATAAAACGATTGCCCTCTTACACCCCAGTAATCACAGCGACTACAAAACTTTGCGTGAGAAATTGCATTGGAATGAATACCCATCGACTTTCTGATGTCGAGTTTTTTGCTACGCTAATATATGCTTCAAACCATCTCCCTCCGTGATTTTGTCATTGTTGATCAGTTAGAGTTAGATTTCTCTAGCGGCTTTACTGTGCTCACTGGCGAAACAGGCGCCGGTAAATCTATCTTGCTTGACGCGCTAGGCTTGGTCTTAGGGGAACGCGCCGACAGCAGCCAAATACGAGAGGGAAGTAACCGCGCAGAAATTTCTGCACTCTTTCGGATTGAACCCGAACTAATGCAATCTTTTAGTCAGTGGCTGGATACGCAAGGCTTCCCGCTAGAAGATGATGGCCAAAGCTTATTGCTAAAAAGAACTGTGGAAAGCAGCGGACGGAGTCGCGCCTTTATCAATGGCAGCGTTGCGACACTCGTGCAACTGCGCGAAGCAGGCGATCAACTGGTAGATATTCATGGGCAACATGCACATCAGTTGTTATTAAAAGGGGGGGCGCAGCGTGAGCTCCTTGATCGCCATGCAGGCTTACTGCCACTTGCTATAGAAGTAGCGCAAGCATTCAAAACAGTAGCGGACTCTCGTCGTCGACTACAGCAGGCCGAAAATGCTGGGCAAGACGTTGAACGTGAGCGTGAGCGTCTGGAGTGGCAACTTGAAGAATTGACCGAACTTTCGCCACAAGAAGGCGAATGGGAAAGCATTCAAAGCGAGCATACCCGCTTAGCCAATGGTGCAAAACTGATTAGCGGCTGCCAGGAAGCAATTGAAGTTTTGAGTGATGCCGATAACTCCCTTGAATCTACGCTCTCAAAGGTTTGCGTCACTGTAGGCTCGCTAGCTGAACATGACCCAGCGCTGGGCGAAATCAATCAAGCTCTAGAGTCAGCCAGCATTCAGCTGGATGAAGCTATTCATGGACTCAATCGCTACCTACAAAAGATTGACTTGGATCCTGCAAGGCTTGCTCAAGTAGAGGAGCGCATGCAAGCATTACACAGCACAGCCAAAAAATATCGCGCTGAAGTAGATGAACTGCCAGCATTACTGCAAACCACTGCTGAGCGACTAGATGCCCTAACAGCATCCCAAAATATTGAAGCCTTGCGAGAGCAGGTTAAACAGGAGGAGGCTGCCTACCTTAAGCTTGCTAAACAACTTTCACAGAAACGTGCAAAAGCGGCAACTGATCTTGGGAACTTGGTAACTGATGCAATGCAAGATTTATCCATGGCAGGTGGTCGCCTCGAGATTACCTTGACACCTCTTGCTGATGGAGGTTCCCACGGCCTTGAGCAGATTGAGTTTCTGGTTGCAGGTCATGCAGGTAGCACTCCACGCTCGCTCGCAAAAGTCGCTTCAGGCGGTGAGCTGGCACGCATCAGCTTAGCAATCAGCGTGATCACTAGCAAAGCCTCGTTTACACCGACACTCATCTTCGATGAAGTGGATGCGGGTATTGGCGGTGCCGTGGCCGAAACCGTTGGCAAACTGCTGCACCAATTGGGACAATCACACCAAATTTTATGTGTAACCCACTTACCTCAGGTTGCTGCTCAAGGCAACCATCATCTCAAGGTGAGCAAGTCACAAACTGCTGAAAAAACAGTATCACAAGTCCAGATTTTGGGCAGGGCTGAACGGGTTGAAGAAGTGGCACGCATGCTTGGTGGCACCACTATTACCGATACTACCCGACGTCATGCTCGTGAGTTACTAGAGCAAAACTAAACTCCGCCTTCTAGCCGATATTAGAAGGTGCCTTAAAGATCTCCAGCCAAAGTGCCTGCACTGCGCCTCTTGCCGCTATGAGCTCAAATTCATCTTCTAAATGAATGCGGGTTTTTTCTGCGCCATCTAAACGCAAACGATGTTGACGAGCCCTCAGTAATCGATAGGCATTAGCAACAGATTGTGCAGTTTCATGAGCGATTAAACCTACATCGCTAGCAATACGCAACAAAGCAATATTACCCAAATTACCAATCAGGAGCGGGTATTGATGAGCGTATGCCAGCACTAAAAATTGCACAATAAATTCAATATCGACCATCCCTCCGGCGTCATGCTTTAAGTCAAATTCAACGTTGGCATTGGGATGCCCCGCATGCACCTTATGGCGCATTTCTAGAATCTCCACTCGCAGTTGATCGATATCTCGCTGCTGACTTAACACTTCTGAGCGAACGGAGTCAAAAAAAGCGCCTACGCTGGGACTGCCAGCAGAGAAGCGTGCACGAGTTAGGGCTTGATGTTCCCATACCCAGGCAGCGTTATCGCCCTCACGCAGCTGGTATTTTTTAAAGGCTTCGGCATTGGTTACCAAGAACCCAGCCGAGCCATTAGGGCGAAGGCGAGTATCAATTTCAAACAAACTACCTGTTGAGGTAAACGCCGTCAACCAATTAATCATGCGCTTTGCAAGCAAGGCATAAATTTCTTGCGCAGCAAAATCAGACTCAATTGCTTGATATAAAAATACGATGTCTAAGTCAGAGGCATAGCCCAATTCTTTGCCGCCTAACTTTCCATAAGAAATAATGGCAAAGGGTGGATTCGCTTCAGGGGGAATGTCAAACTTTTTGGCTACGCTAGGCCAAACTCGCTCAAAGGTAGTCTGCAGAATTAAATCTGCCAATGCAGATAGATGATCGCTCACCTGTTCCACTGGAATTGGTTGTTGCACGCCAATACCCAGATCCGCTAAGAGCGTAATAAACGTTTCGTTGTGATGGGTGACTCGCAAAATATCCATTGCCTGTTCAGCGCCCTCACCGTCAGCCATCACATCATCCAGCTGCAAGTTGAGATTGGCGCGCACTTCTTTCCAATATTGCTGAGGATGCTCAATTAATGCCCTCTCTGATTGGGCATTTAACAAGTGATCTAATAAATGGGGGTGGCGCGTTAGATATTGAGCGCCCCACTGGGAGGCTTTGAGCAAGTCCAGAACATTGGATAGTGCTCTTGGGTACTCAACCAAAATGGATAGATAGGCACTGCGTCTTGCAATCGCCTCAAGCAAGTCAAAGAAACGCAATAGTGTCTTATCAGCATCCGCTGAAGAAGCGCCTTCAATCTGCAAACTCTCTGCTGCCTTACGCATTAAGTTGTCGAATATTAAACGGCTTTTTTCTGGTAACAGTTTTTGTTTAGAGCTATCTTTCCACGCCTGCCAACGACTACAAGATTCAGGGAAAATAGTCTGGTCAGGTGCCCAGTCCTGAGTTAATGGTGCAATCTCGAGACGAGCACTATCGTCTAGTGAAAACGCTTTCTCGAACAGCTGCGCAACATTATTTTGATGGCACTCTAATTTAGCCATAAAAGTATTCACTTGGACATTTTGGCCTTGCATCGAAATCGCTAAACGTGAGCGCGCATCTTCATCATCAGGCAGATAGTGTGTTTGCTGGTCGTCCCAGGCCTGAATACGATGCTCTAAGCGCCTTAAGTAAACATAAGCTGCTTGCAATGATTCCACCTCATCAGCCGGCAAAATGCCACATTGCTTAATGAGCTCCAAGACTTCCATAGTGGGACGTAATCTAAAGCGTGGGTCCGTACCCCCCCGCATCAGTTGAAACATCTGCGCTAGAAACTCAATCTCGCGGATACCGCCACGCCCCAACTTAACATCCCGCGAACGACCTTGATGACCCGATGATCTCTTTTCTGCTTCAGCTTGAATCTGCGCGTGTAAGTCACGAATAGAGGCAATCACACCATAATCTAAATGTCGGCGATACACGAAAGGTCGAATGAGCTGATCAAGCTCTTGTTGACAATGCACAAAATCTAGGGAATCTGGAAGCGGCGCAATTAATCGACCCTTAATCCAGGCATAACGTTCCCACTCCCTACCCTGAACCATTAGATATTCTTCCAACATATCTAGGCTACACACCAAAGGCCCGGAATCGCCATTGGGACGCAGACGCATATCCACGCGAAAAACAAATCCATTGGCATCATGCTCGGCAAGCAACTTGATCAGGCGTTTACCCATTCGCGTAAACCATTCGTGATTTGATAGGCTCTTTGGACCGCCAGTTGTCTCGCCCTCATGTTCATACAAAAAAATTAAATCTATGTCTGAGGAGAGATTTAATTCAAGACCACCTAATTTGCCCATCCCGACAACCATGAGAGGCATTTCAGAGTGCGTTGATTTACTCCAAGGTAGGCCAAAACGACTTTTGAGATCCTTGCGCGTGAAAGCAATGGCTGCTGAGACTGCAAATTCAGCAAAATGACTCAGCGCATGAGTTACCTCCTGAAGGTCGGCTAAACCGTTTAAATCCCGAAATGCGACCCAAAGCATCAAACGCTGTCTTGCTAGGCGAATATTGGCCATCCATAGGGCTTCATCTTCCTCGCCCAGCTGGCAGCCTGCGCCAGCTTCTTTTAGTAGATCCGTAATGCCCTGTGTATCGATTTTTTTCTGCCCCTGAATACGAAGCCATTCAAGCCATTCGGGGCGAGCAGTTAGCCAACGGCGAGCATAAGTCGAGTGCCGCTCTAAAAAATCGATTTGCTGGGAAAAGTCGTCCATTCCCCCATCTTAATCCGACCCCAAGACTCAAGCCAGAAGCTTGGCGCTCAAGCTAAGGCTGACGGATAATAGAGCTCATGCTGCAAAAGTTCATCCCGCCTCGCCTCAAGAGCGTGCTTGCTAAACGTCCTCCAGGTTCGAGTGGGGCCTGGCGCAAGCGTGCCCTGATTTTGGCTAGTGTTGTGGCAGCTCTTTTTGTGATTGGGCATATTGGGGTACGTTTTGTCCTTTGGCCACAAATTGAGAAATCTAAAGCCTCAGTTGAAAAACTCATGAGCGCTCGAATTGGCGCCGAGGTTTCGATGGAGACCCTTCAAGTTTCATGGACGGGCAATAGACCTCATTTTGAAATTGAAGGCTTACGCTTTAATGGCCCAGATAAATCAAAGCCACTCTTATTTATTCAGAAAATTAATGGGCAGCTCAGTTGGGCGACCTTTTATCACCTCACACCATTTTTTCATGAACTCAATATTGAGAATGCTCAAATTTATGCACAGCGCAATAGTAAAGGCGCCATCACTATTGCCGGCGTCTCGATTGATGGGAATTCAAATAGCTATTCCGCGGAGAATTGGCTCTTTGCTCAGAATGAAATTCGCATTAGTGATGTCAAATTATTTTGGGATGATCAACTCAAGAAGAAACCAATTACCGCCATAGATATTCAAAGTCTTGCGCTTAGCAACGGCATTCGAAGTCACCAAGGCTCATTAAGCGCCTCTACGCCTTGGACCAAAGGTCCGCTCACGCTTGATATTGATTTAGTACATCATATCGGCGGCCAAGCTGGTAACTGGCGTGACTGGATTGGAACCATTTCCTGGAAGATAAATGAACTACAGCTTACTCAAATTGCCAATGACTTTTCTCTCGCACTGAACACGCTTGAAGGAATTCTCAACTCTAATGGGAAACTAAAAATTGACAATGGCAAGCCTGATGGCGGGGATATTTATTTAGCAGCCGACAATCTCACCATCCAACTATCCAAAGGTGAGGATGCGATTGCTCTTGGGAGATTAGAAACTAACCTAGCTCAAGAAACTGACAGTGGGTTGATATCCCTTACAACCAAGACATTTGCCTGGCGTGATATTGATAGTCCCAAATCCGCTCCTCTAGAAAATTTGAGCCCCATGACCTTCCGCTGGAGACCTCCAGATGGAGGGGGAGAAATTAAAGAATTTGGATTTTCATCTCCCAAAATCTTAGTGGAAGACATTGCCTTATTCGCCCTTAACCTACCATTATCAAAGAAGGTTCACCAGTGGATTAAGGCGTCACAAGCAGATGGCGAGTTACAGGATCTAGAGATCAATTGGTCCGAAAGTAAGTCACCCCTGTCGGCCCTCAATATTCCTGGTGGATGGTTTAAGTCCAACAAGCTAGACTTTACTGTCAGCGGCAAACTGATCAACTTAAGTTTTGTTGGCATCAATAAGACGATGCCCTCCGTGTCAAAACTTTCAGGCCTACTGACCGCCGATCAAAACAAAGGCAGCTTTTCTATTAAATCAAATGACCTTGAGCTTGAGGTAAATGACTTATTAGTCGACCCCAAAATTAAACTAGATCAAGCCAGCGGTCAAATATCGTGGTCAAAACAAAAAGGAAACTGGGTTATTAATGCTAAACAGCTTTTGCTGAGTAACCCGGAAATTTCAACCACACTAAATATAAATTACATCATCGGTGGAGCCAAAAGTCCTGACCTCATGACTTTGGATATGGATTTTGCCCAGGCTAATTTAAAAACCGCCTATCGTTACTTGCCCGTTGGGATGGGAAGCGAAGCGAAGTCCTATTTGAGCAAAGCCTTTGATGCCGGAATCATTCAAAAGGGGCGCCTACATATTAAAGGCGATCCCAATGAAGTACCTTTCCCCAAAGCAGGCTCAGGAGAATTCACGCTCAACCTACCTATCGCTGGTGCAACCTTCAGCCCTGTACCAAGCCAATCAACCGTGCAAGGTATTTGGCCTGCATTTAACAAGGTCAATGGCGTTATCAATATGCAGAATGCCAACTTTACTGTCGATATTGATCAAGCAAGCTACAAACAAGTTGCTCTGAGGAATTTCCATGCAGAAATTCCCAGTGTCAGCGCCAAGCAATTACTACTTACAGTTAATGGTGAGGCTCAAGGCGATGCCCCACAATTACTTGACTACTTATTTGCTTCACCCGTTGGCAAAAAACAAATTGCAATGGAGCGGAACCTCAAAATAACAGGGCCCACCAACTTGAATTTGGGTCTCAAGATTCCACTGTCAGGAAATGGAGACACTAATACAGATATTCAGCTGAGCCTCCTAGGGAACCGAGCTCAATGGGCTGACTTACCGCCTTTTGAGAACCTTAAAGGGAAAATTCGTATTACCGAAGAGAATCCAGAATTTGAAGATATCACTGCCAATTTCCTTGGAGGTGCCATCAAGATTGCAAGTGCATCACCAAACCAAGGTGGACAAAGCTACAGCATTGCAGGGGATATTGGCGCCAGCTATATTAAAAACTATTTCGCAAATGATGTCGATATGCAGGTCATCCCAATTTTACAGACCATGAGTGGTGTAGCGCGATATCAAGGCGTCATTAACTTTAGCAAGGGTGCTAGCGAAACCAACTTAAAGGTGGATATGCGCAACTGGGCTATTGCAGCTCCAGCCCCAGTCAAAAAGGAGATGGGCGCCGCTCTGGCTGGACAAATCACGCTGAGGACATTTGAAAAAAATAAATCGAACACAAACCGTTTCACTTGGGACGGGAAAATTGGTGACCTTTACTATATTCAGGGCGAACTAGCCGCTGATGACACTCTTCGCCATTCGGTTGGCATTGGGGCACCTGCCATTATACCTCAGCAAGGCTTCGGCCTAAATCTGGCAAGCAATGAACTGAACTTGGATGATTGGCTAGATTTTTTGAGTCGTCCTAACCAAAAAAAATTAACGACCAGTTCGAATGCCAACAACACCAATAGCATTCAAGCTTCTGCCCAGGTGAAGCAATTAACCCTGTTTGACCGCACATGGCAAGACATCAATTTAATGGCGAACAATAAAAATTCTGCTTGGCAGGTTCGCTTGAGAGGGTCACCTCAAATTGCTGGCAATCTTCAATATCAGCTGGCAGGTCAGAATCAAACCAACAGTCTTATTAGCGGTCACCTTACGCGCCTTAAGATTCCGGAAGTAATAGCTGCACCTGCTGACCAAATTAAAACGAGCCAAAAGAATGAAGCCAGTAAAAGTCAGCTTGAGCCAAGTTCAATACCAAGCATTGATTTAACAATTGACGAGTTCGATTGGAATAAGGCGCAGCTTGGTCAGATCAAAATTCAAACTAACACCAATGGGAATACTCTCAATATTGACTCCGTTCAATTTAATAATCCGCAAGGAAATTCAAGTATTACTGGGCGCTGGGTTGGAAGCACACAAAATTCGCCTGCACACACTAATTTAAACATTGCTCTAGACATTAAAAGTGCTGGCCAAATTATTGGTCACTGGACAAGTCAGAAGTCCATAGAGGGTGGTCAAGGTAAATTAAGTAGCGCCATAGAATGGGATGGATCGCCTTTCGGACCAAAATATGACACCCTCTCTGGGAAAGTAGCCGTCAATCTAGAAAAAGGTCGCCTACTAGAAGTAAACACCAGCGGCGCTAAAATACTGGATGTACTCAGCTTACAAAGCTTATTTCGATTCGCCACCTTAGACCTCCAAGGCAGCCTTGGTAATATTGTTACTAAGGGGACCCCGTTCAATTCGATTGATGCTTCCTTTGATATCAGCAATGGTATAGCCCAAACCAAGCAATTCACAATGGGTCTTGATCAAGCTCGAGTTGCCATGACTGGGCAAATTAATATCCCCAAACAAACCCAAGACTTACGCGTTACGATCTTCCCAACAATCGACGCTACTGCCGGGTCTCTAGCCGCCTTCGCAATCAATCCGATTGTTGGACTTGGCGCATTAGTTGGACAGTACCTTATTACCAGCCATATCAATCGTAATCTTCAATCCGACTATTTAGTGCAGGGATCTTGGGATAACCCAGAGGTGATTCCCTTGGATCAAAAGGGACAGCCCATCGATGCTAAAACTTTAGATACGATTCGCAGCAAAGAATTGCTGAAAGAGCAAAGCAAACCAGATACGAATAGTTCCGGTTCACAAAGTAACCCAAGCAATCCTAGTAATTCCGGCGCCTCCCAATAAAACTCCCAAAGCAATACATCATGAGCACTTCAGCAAATTGCGCAGAACTTAAGATAGCTTCCGTTCAAATGGTCTCTACTGCAGACCTAAGGGAGAACCTATCTACTGCGAGCCAACTAATCACTGCTGCCGCAGCAGATGGTGCGCAGGTAGTCGTTCTACCAGAATATTTTTGCCTCATGGGCCTTAAAGACACCGACAAGGTACGCGCTCGAGAAAAAGTTGGTACGGGCCCTATCCAAGAGCAACTCTCAGATATTGCAAAAGTCAATAATCTTTATTTAGTGGCAGGAACCATTCCCTTAGAGGCAACAGATCCCAACAAGGTAATCAATACAACGCTGGTTTTTAATCCTGCTGGCCAGCAAATTTCTCGCTACGACAAAATTCATTTGTTTGGTTTTCAAACTGCAACTGAGCGTTACCAAGAATCGGAAACCATTGAGGCTGGTAATGAACCTGGTCTCCTAAAGATTTCTATGAATGGAAATGATTGGACTTTTGGTTTAAGTATTTGCTATGACTTACGCTTTCCAGAACTCTATCGTTCCCTAGGAAAAGTAGATTGCCATATCATCCCAGCCGCATTTACCTACACTACCGGCAAAGATCATTGGGAAATCCTATTACGCGCACGCGCTATTGAAAACCAATGCTATGTATTAGCTTCTGCCCAAGGAGGCACACATCAAAATCAACGTCGCACCTGGGGCAATAGCATGTTGATTGATCCTTGGGGGGAGGTTTTAGCCAACCTTCCTGAGGGCGAAGGCTATATTTCTGGGGTTTTGTGCAAAGATAAATTAAACGAGGTACGCTCTAAGTTACCTGCACTTGCACACCGTAAGCTTTGAAGAAAGATCTGCCGAACCACATGAATGCACCAGAAGCACTATTTCCTGCAAATTGGACTAAAGCCAAAAAGCAAGCAGATCTCATTAAATTAGCTAAATCCATCTTGCTCGAGCCAACCGGGCTGTCAGAGCAAGATTTACACCATACTTTTAGCAACCTATTTAGCCATCGCCTTGACGATGCAGACCTTTATTTCCAGCACACTCGTAGCGAAAGCTGGAGTCTAGAGGAGGGAATTGTTAAGTCAGGGAGTTTTAATATTGACCAGGGCGTTGGTGTGCGCGCCATTTATGGCGATAAAACTGCCTTTGCTTATTCAGATGAAATTAATTTAGAGGCCTTAAGTAAAGCAGCGAAGGCCACTCGTGTGATTGGTCCCGAGGGCGGTAAGCAAGCCGTTGCTAGCAAACTATTCAATCCTGTTTCCAATAGGCTTTACTCAGATATCAACCCTTTAGATTCTCTGCAGCCCAAAGAAAAAATTGCTCTGCTAGAAAGCATTGAGCGTCGTGCCAAAGCGCGTGATCCTCGCATCATTCAAGTCATGGCAAGTTTAGCTGGTGAATTTGATGTCGTTTTAGTTGTTCGCGCAGATGGTTTATTAGCTGCCGACGTTCGCCCACTAGTACGTGTTTCAGTGCATGTCATCGCAGAACAAAATGGTCGTCGTGAATCTGGATCCTCTGGTGGTGGAGCACGTCATGACTACCTCTACTTCGACACAGAACTGATCAATCGTTACGTCGATGAGGCAGTTGACGGCGCCTTAATTAATTTAGAGTCGCGCGCTGCGCCCGCAGGACCAATGACAGTAGTGATGGGGCCTGGCTGGCCTGGCGTTCTGCTGCATGAGGCGGTGGGTCATGGTCTCGAGGGCGACTTTAATCGCAAGGGGTCTTCTGCTTTTGCAGGTCGCATTGGGCAACGGGTGGCAGCTAAAGGCGTTACTGTAGTTGATGATGGCACCTTATCTGGACGCAGGGGCTCTTTAAATATCGATGATGAAGGTACGCCTACCCAATGCACTACCTTGATTGAAGATGGCATCTTAAAAGGCTATATCCAAGATAGTCTCAATGCCAGACTCATGAATATGCCCCTCACCGGTAATGGTCGTCGTGAAAGTTTTGCCTCTCTACCAATGCCACGCATGACCAATACCTATATGCTGGCTGGCAAAGATGATCCTCAAGAGATTGTGGCCAGTATTAAGCGTGGCTTATATGCCGTCAATTTTGGCGGAGGTCAAGTCGATATCACCAGCGGAAAATTTGTTTTTTCAGCCTCAGAAGCCTACTGGGTTGAAAACGGCAAAATCCAATATCCCGTCAAAGGCGCCACCATTATTGGAAGTGGGCCAGAATCCCTAAAACAGGTATCCATGATCGGCAATGACCTCAAATTAGATGGTGGCGTAGGCGTTTGCGGCAAGGAAGGGCAAAGCGTTCCAGTCGGGGTTGGACAGCCCACCCTAAGGATTGATAGCTTAACCGTGGGTGGGACTGCCTGATATCGGCTAATTACGGCTTAAAATAACAAAATGAGCCAACAAAATACGAATCCCGCTAATTGGTACTCCGCCGTTGACAAAACTTCGGATACTGACGATCAACGCATTGACAACATTTCTGTTCTGCCTCCACCAGAGCATTTGATCCGCTTTTTCCCAATTGCCGGAACACCAACAGAAGTCTTGATCAGCAAAACTCGCAAAAAAATCCGTGACATTATTCATGGTAAAGATGATCGCTTACTAGTCATCATCGGGCCATGCTCTATTCATGATCCAAAAGCAGCGCTGGAATATTGTCAACGCCTCCTAGCTGAGCGCGAGCGCTTTGCTGGTGAATTAGAAATTGTGATGCGCGTTTATTTTGAAAAACCACGAACTACTGTTGGCTGGAAGGGTCTCATCAACGACCCCTACCTGGATGAGAGCTATCGCATTGAAGAAGGTCTGCGCCTAGCGCGCCAAGTACTGATGGAAATTAATCGTCTTGGCATGCCAGCTGGTAGCGAGTTCTTGGATGTGATCTCTCCGCAATATATTGCTGACCTTATTTCTTGGGGTGCCATTGGCGCACGTACTACCGAAAGTCAAGTTCATCGCGAACTTGCTTCAGGCTTATCTGCACCAATCGGATTTAAGAATGGTACTGACGGCAATATCAAAATTGCTACCGATGCGATTCAAGCGGCAGGTCGTCCGCACCACTTCTTATCCATTCATAAGAATGGTCAAGTATCCGTTGTGGAAACCAAAGGCAATAAAGATTGCCACGTCATTTTGCGTGGCGGTAAAGAGCCTAACTACGAAGCACAGTTTGTTCAAGCAGCCTGCTCTGAGCTTAAAGCAGCCAAGCTTCCAGCCGGTTTGATGGTTGACTTGTCGCATGCTAATTCCAGCAAAAAACATGAGCGTCAAATTGTTGTTGCCGATGCTGTGGCACAGCAAATGGAGTCTGGCTCTCATCAGATTTTTGGCGTAATGATTGAAAGCCATCTGAATGACGGCGCTCAGAAATTTACACCCGGTAAGGATGATCCAAGTAAATTAGAGTATGGCCGCAGTATTACTGATGCCTGCATTAACTGGGATGATTCAGTAAAAGTATTAGAGCGTCTTGCAACTGCTGTTAAAAAACGTAGAGGCTTGAAAAAGAAATAAAGAAGTAATTTCTAAGTGTAATAACAAAAAGAGACTAATTTACTTAGTCTCTTTTTTTTCGTGCTTCCACAGAACATCAGAACCGCCGGCAGCACGATTCAAAATACGAGCCAGCACAAAGAGGAGATCGGATAAACGATTGACGTATTGCCGAGGGGAATCATATAAAGGCTCTTCCCAACCCAAACGAACAATTGAGCGCTCCGCTCTTCTGCACACAGTACGACACACATGTGCTTGTGCTGCTGCACGTGTTCCACCCGGCAGGATAAATTCTGTTAACGGGGGTAATTGCGCATTATATTTTTCAAGCCAAACGTCCAATTGCGCTACATGCTCGGGATTGAGAAGTTTGTAATTGGGAATACAGAGCTCACCACCTAAATCAAATAAATCGTGCTGGACTTGCATAAAAAGCGCATTTATCTCAGTAGTAATCGTTGCGGGAATATCTTCAGTCATCAAAACCCCGATTTCGGAGTTCAACTCATCGATATCCCCCATGGCGCAGATCCGCAGGTGATCCTTCTCTACGCGACTCCCATCGCCCAAGCCTGTCATCCCTGCATCACCTGTTCTAGTGGCGATTTTTGATAGTCGATTTCCCATAAGCTTAATTATAGGTAAATGGCTAAAATGATTCCTATGAATATGGTGACCCCACCCCCCGAATTAGCCGCTATTAGCGCCCTTCAGTCCAAATTGGTTGCAGCATTGCACCCAATCTTGCCGGAGCATGCCCTTTTATGGGAGCCGGAAGATACTATTCCCTATGAATGTGATGGTTTGGCAGCCTATCGACGAATGCCTTTGGCAGTCGCTTTGCCAGAAACCGAAGAGCAAGTCGCTCAAATTCTGAAGATTTGCTATGCCATGCAAATTCCAGTAGTCCCCCGTGGATCTGGTACAGGACTTTCTGGTGGCGCAATGCCCCTTTCTCAGGGCCTAGTTCTATCCCTAGCCAAGCTCAAGAAAATTATCAGTATTGATTCTTTTACCCGAACAGCAGTAGTTCAACCAGGCGTACGCAACCTCGCCATCTCTGAGGCAGTCGCGCATCTTGGCTTGTACTATGCGCCCGATCCCTCCTCTCAAATTGCTTGCTCTATTGGTGGCAACGTCAATGAAAATTCTGGCGGTGTGCACTGCCTTAAATATGGCTTAACTTTGCACAATGTTCTGCGAGTGCGTGGCATTCTTATGAATGGCGAAATCGTTGAATTTGGTGGCTTAGCACCCGATGCACCTGGCCTAGACTTATTGGCGATCATGATGGGTAGCGAAGGTATGCTCGCAGTAGTCACAGAGGTTACTGTGAAGTTGGTAGCAAAACCGAAATTGGCTCGCGTCATTATGGCGAGTTTTGATGACATCGAAAAAGGTGGTAATGCAGTTGCAGCCATCATTGCGGCAGGCATTATTCCCGCTGGCTTAGAGATGATGGATAAAGCCACTACTCGCGCTGTCGAAGAATTTGTTCATGCCGGCTACGACCTAGAAGCAGAAGCTATCTTGCTCTGTGAATCTGACGGCACGCCAGAAGAAGTTGCAGAAGAAATTGAGCGCATGACCAAAGTTTTAGAGCAAGCAGGCGCTACCGGCATTCAGATCTCCAAAGATGAGGCTGAGCGCCTTAAGTTTTGGAGTGGACGTAAGAATGCGTTCCCTGCTGCAGGCCGTTTAGCGGCCGATTACTACTGTATGGATGGCACCATTCCTCGTCGTCATATTGCTACATTACTGAAGCGTATTCAAGGCATGGAAAAAAAGTATGGTCTTGGTTGCTTAAACGTATTTCATGCAGGCGATGGCAATATGCATCCACTGATTTTATTTAATGGTGCAGATCAGGATGAGTGGCATCGCGCTGAAGAATTCGGCACTGAGATTTTAGAAGCTTGCGTAGAGTTAGGCGGCACCATCACTGGCGAACATGGTGTTGGTATCGAGAAAATTAATTCGATGTGTGTTCAGTTCGGTGAAGGTGAGCGAGAATCCTTCTGGGGCGTCAAGAGTGCTTTTGATCCAGAAAAACTGCTCAATCCAGATAAAGCGATTCCAACTTTAAATCGCTGTGCAGAATATGGTCGCATGCGTATTAGCGGCGGTCAATTGCCCCACCCAGAATTAGAGCGCTTCTAATGAATCACTCCAATCCCCATATCAATGCATTTCGCGAACAGATTCTGAATGCAGCCAAAAACAAAGTGCCTCTTTCTATTGAAGGTGGCGCTACAAAATCTTGGTACGGCAATCGCAATAACCATGCAAAGCTCGAGACCCGCGCTTACTCTGGCATCTTGGAATACCAACCTGAAGAGCTAGTGATCACTGCTTGTGCGGGTACACCACTGAAAGAGATTGAGGTAGCCCTCGCAGAAAAAAATCAGGTGCTCGCATTTGAGCCGCCACACTTTGGTGAGAACGCCACTTTTGGTGGTGCGATTGCCGCCGGCCTAGCTGGTCCTGGCCGCATCACGGTTGGTAATTTTCGCGACTTTGTGTTGGGCACACGTATTCTCGATGGCAAAGGACAAGATCTTGCCTTTGGCGGCAAGGTTATGAAAAACGTTGCAGGCTATGACGTCTCTCGTTTACTACCTGGCTCCTTGGGAACGCTTGCACTCTTGCTAGAGGCCTCAGTCAAAGTACTGCCAAAGCCTGCAGCTACAGCCACCCTGCGCTGCCAGATCTCACAAGAGAAAGCCTTGAAGGTGCTCAATGAATGGGCCGGTCAACCGCTACCCTTATCCGCAAGTTGCTGGATAGGATCCGCTAAAGGTGGTGATGGTGAGTTAACCTTCCGCCTCGCCGGTGCAGCTGCAGCTGTCAAAGCAGCAATTCCTTTAATGAGTTATTTGGTTATGGCTACTGAGGTCGATACAGAAGTTGCTGAGCATTTCTGGAATGATTTACGCGAGCAAAACCTATCTGCCTTTGCCAATCTTGGTGCTGACAAAACATTATACCGTCTAGCACTACCTGCAGCATGCGGACCATTGCATATTACTGGCGCTGATGATGAAATCATTCTGGAATGGCATGGCCAACAACGTTGGATTAAAGCATCTGGTGATGAGGCAACTTTCAAAGTCATTAAAGCAATAGCAAGCTCCCATGGAGGACATGCAACTCGCTTTAGACAGGGTGAGAATGTAGACCCTAGCTATCAGCGCTTTACATTACTTTCAGAGCAAACTCATTCCCAAGCCCTTGAGGCAGTGCAAGAACGCCTGAGATCATCCTTTGATCCTGCAGGTGTATTCGCTACTAAACGTCTTCCATAAGTAATCTATGCAAACTCAACTCGCCCCTCAATTTGCTAACACGCCGGAAGGCATCGAGGCAGCCCGCATTCTGGGTAAATGTGTTCACTGCGGTTTTTGTACTGCTACTTGCCCTACTTATCAGTTGCTTGGCGATGAGTTGGATGGTCCTCGTGGACGCATCTATCTTATTAAGCAAATAGCTGAAGGTCAGCCACCTACTCAAAAGACTCGTCTTCATTTAGATCGCTGCTTAACCTGTCGTAATTGCGAGAGTACTTGCCCGAGTGGTGTGCAATACGGCAACCTAATTGATATTGGTCGAAAGTGGGCCGAAGAAAATACTCCGGAGCGTCCACTAGGTCAAAGATTCACACGCTGGGCACTAAAAGAAGGCTTAACCAAACCGGCTTTATTTAACTCAGCAATGGCTTTAGGTCGCCTGGTTCGACCATTAATGCCTAGCGGTATTCAACGCAAGATTCCATTGACTATTAATAAAGCATTGAAAAGCTCCACTGATGCCTATGCAAGGCCTACTACAGTTCATCAGCGCAAAATGGTTTTGCTTGAAGGCTGTGTACAGCCTGGCATGTTACCAAACATCAATTCAGCAACTGCACGCGTGCTCAATGCATTAAAGATTCAATTAATAAGCGCACCCAGCGCTACTTGTTGTGGAGCGCTACGCTATCACCTGAATGATCAAGCCGGTGGATTAGTGAATGCTAAACAAAATATTGATGCTTGGTGGCCTTTAGTTGAAAGCGGTGTGGAGGCAATAGTCATGACTGCTTCTGGATGTGGTGTTATGGTGAAAGACTATGGTCATCTCTTTGCTAATGATCCAAGCTACGCAGCTAAAGCTAAAAAGATTTCAGAGTTGACGAAAGATATCTCTGAAATTCTGCCGTCGTTACAGAATGAGCTAATGCAACTCGTAGGAACAGATCCTAAACCAGGCGTGGTATATCACCCACCCTGCACTCTGCAGCATGGCCAACAAATTCGTGGCAAGGTTGAAGGGCTACTGACCAGTATTGGTATTGGTGTACGTTTATGTGCGGATAGCCATCTTTGCTGCGGCTCCGCAGGCACTTACTCTGTTACTCAGCCAGAGTTATCAGAGCAACTCCGCAAAAATAAGCTAACCCACTTAAATGCTGCCTGCGAAGAATCTGGCGCTGAAGTCATCGTCTCCGGCAATATTGGCTGCATCACCCATTTACAGCAAGATGACATTCCAGTAGTTCATTGGATTGAGATCGTAGATCAATTAATTAGCAACTCTTCTAAGGCCTCATGAATTCCATCGTAGTAAATCTGATGCAAGTCAGAGTGCGCATTGAGCTTGCCGCAATAGCGGCAAAGCGTGAACCTGAAGAAATTGAACTCCTTGCAGTCAGCAAAACGTTTCCTGCCTCTGCAGTTGAAGAAGCAATGCATGCTGGTCAATCTGCCTTTGGTGAAAATTATGTCCAAGAGGGCGTAGAGAAAATAGTTCAACTAGAAAAGCTCCGTCCTTGGCTGATTTGGCATTTCATTGGCCCATTGCAGAGTAATAAAACAAAAGAAGTAGCGCAGCACTTTGATTGGGTTCACAGTGTGGACCGCCTCAAGATTGCTGAGCGCTTATCGGCTCAACGCGGTGAGTTTCCAGACCTTCCACCCTTGCAGGTTTGTGTGCAAATCAATGTTAGCGAGGAAGACAGCAAAAGCGGTGTTTCTCTGACAGAAGTGGAAGAGCTTTGCAATGCCATTACCTCATTGCCAAACTTGGTTCTCAGAGGCTTGATGGCTATCCCTGCGCCTAGTTCAGATCTGGTTCAGCAGCGTCAGGCGTTTTCAGCCGTGCAAGACTGTTTTAGAAAAATCCAAGCTACTCATACCGTTGAACTGGGATACCAGTTTTTTGATACCCTATCGATGGGCATGTCCGATGATTTGGAGGCTGCTATTGCCGAAGGCAGTACGATGATTCGAGTTGGTACAGCCATTTTTGGGAAGCGCGATAAGATTAGCAAATGAGCATAAATAAAACTGCACAAAACTCGATACAAAATCATAGCAACGCCCACATTACCTTTATTGGCGGCGGCAATATGGGGCGCGCCCTCATCAGCGGCTTACTAGCTAGTGGATTTGAGCCAAATCAAATTTCAGTTGTAGAGTCAAATGCAGCAACCGCTCTAAAGTTACATGAAGATTTTGGAGTGCAGGGGATTGCTGCTCTAGAGCAAATTGCTTTTGACTTCACAAAAAATAATGTCGTCGTGATGGCAATTAAGCCTCAGGATTTCAATGTCGTTGCTAAAGGCTTGATGTCTAAGTTAAAACATGCCAGCGCACCAGGTCCATTAATTCTGAGTATTGCCGCTGGCATTCGCCTAAAAGATATGAGTCGCTGGCTTGATCACACACGCTGTGTACGTGCTATGCCCAATACTCCGGCTTTAATTGGCAAAGGTATTACTGGTCTATTTGCCGATGCTGCCGTAGATCAATCTGACCGTGCCCTAGCGGAAACTATTTGTCATGCAGTTGGCCAAGCAGTCTGGGTCTCCGAAGAAAAACTCATGGATGCAGTGACTGCTGTTTCCGGTAGTGGCCCTGCCTATGTCTTTGCATTTTTAGAGGCTATGCAGTCGGCTGGCGAGAAACTTGGTCTTGATACAGAGACAGCACGCAAACTAGCCTATGCAACCCTTGAAGGCGCTACGCAGCTTGCTCATAACTCCGATGAACATGCTGGTGTTCTGCGTGAGAGAGTGACATCTAAAGGCGGTACTACTGCAGCAGCTCTTGATGTCATGAAACAGCAAGGCTGGCACGAGATTTTAGAAAAAGCGATTGGTGCAGCTAGCCAGCGTGGCAAAGCTATGGGTGATGAATTAGGTCAAAACTAATTCAGCTTCAAGCCCAATACAATTCCCAGAAATAAAAATCCGCCTAGCCAATTGTTGTGGCGAAATGCCTTAAAGCAATTGTCTCGGTTGCGGGTCGACACTAACTTAATGTGATAGATTGCGCAGGCTAACGCAGGGAACCAGCCTAATAAAAAATAGTTACTCAAACTAGCCAACTGCGCCACCAATAACTGACTAAGAAAAAGCATTCCATAGCTGATTGCTATAGCGATGACATCGTACTGACCGAAAGTAATGGCCGACGTTTTTAGGCCTAAGCGCAAGTCATCATCTCGATCAACCATGGCGTAGGCGGTGTCATAGGCGATTGCCCAAAAGATATTCCCAATAAATAAAAACCAAGCCTCTAAGGGTATGAAATCCAAAACAGCTGCATACGCCATTGGGATACCGAAGCCAAAGGCAATACCCAAGACAGCTTGGGGCATTGCAAAAAATCGTTTGGTAAAGGGATAGATAAAAGCAACCAACAATGCAAGTACTGACAATTGCTTTGTGAATGTATTTAAAGGCTGGATGAGTAAAAAAGCGATGAGGGCTAGTATGCCGGCTACAGCAACAGCCTCCTTACCGGAGATTTTTCCGCTAGTAACTGGCCGACCTTGCGTTCTTTTCACATGGCGATCAAAGTCGCGATCGGCATAATCGTTGATTGCACAGCCAGCGCTGCGCATCAAAAAGGTACCAAGAGTAAAGATCAGCAGAATAGATAAATCGGGTGTACCACTACTTGCTAACCATAGGGCCCAAAGCGTAGGCCATAGCAATAAGAGCGTACCAATGGGCTTATCTAGCCTAATTAGGTAGCTATAAGAAATAAGGCGCTCTTTTAAATTCATAAAGCAATTATCAAGCTTTTAGAAATTCCGCACGAGATCCAAGCCAGCGCTCTAAATGGCGCTCTACTAGATCTGCATGCTCAGCGAGTAATCGATCAGCCGCTTGCTGAGCTAACTCAATTAACCAGGCATCACGCTGCAAATCCACAAAGCGCAACATGGCATCGCCTGATTGCTTGGCACCGAGCAACTCGCCTGGGCCACGGAGTGATAGGTCACGCTCAGCAATCACAAACCCATCTGAAGTCTCACGCAAGGTCTGCAAGCGCTCCTTAGCAGCCATTGACAATGGTTCGGCATACATCAAAATACAAACAGAATCTGCAGAACCCCTACCAACACGCCCACGCAGTTGATGAATTTGGGCATAACCAAAACGCTCAGCATGCTCAATCACCATTAATGCTGCATTGGGGACATCCACCCCAACCTCAATGACCGTAGTAGCTACCAAGAGTTGGATCTCATTTGCTTTAAAGGCTGCCATTACTGCAGCTTTTTCATCCGCCTTCAGTCTGCCATGCACTAAGCCCACTTTAAAGTCAGGTAAAGCTTGGGTAAGCTGCTCAAAGCTCTCTTCCGCCGTTTGTAATTGCAATACTTCAGATTCTTCAATCAAAGGACAAACCCAATAGGCCTGCAATCCTTTGGATAGCCAACTTTGCAAACCACTGATGACTTCATCACGCCGACTTGCCTTAACCACTTTAGTAGCAATCGGCTTTCTTCCTGGGGGCAACTCATCAATAACTGAAACATCTAAATCAGCGTAATACGTCATCGCTAAGGTACGTGGTATCGGGGTAGCTGACATCATGAGTTGATGGCAATAAAACAATTCTGATCCAACTCTTTGCTGAATCTCTAAACGCTGTCTCACACCAAATCGATGTTGCTCGTCAATTACCGCTAAACCTAACTTAGCAAAACTCACACTCTCCTGAATGAGCGCATGCGTACCCACAATCAGTTGAGCTTGCCCACTCTCAATCATCTCTTGAGCAAGTCTTTTGTCTTTGGCTTTTAAACTACCAGACAACCAAGCAATCTGAACCCCCAATGGCTCAAACCACTCCTTCATCTTGAGATAGTGCTGCTCAGCCAAGATCTCAGTAGGCGCCATGATGGCTGCTTGATAGCCGTGATCCATGACGCGGGCTGCCGCCAAGGCGGCCACTACAGTCTTACCACTACCAACATCCCCTTGTAGGAGTCGGTTCATCGGAAAGGATTTAGAAAGGTCATTGCTAATTTCTGACCAAACGCGTTCTTGCGCATTTGTTAACTTAAAAGGTAAAACTTTCAACAAGCCTTCTTCAAGGCTTGACTTTTTATTCTTATTTTTTTCTTCGTTTTTATTCTTTACAAAGCTTGGCGCATGTCGCTCACGACGTATCGCATGCGCCCTCTTTAATGATATTTGCTGCGCCAGTAATTCTTCAAACTGAACGCGCCTCCATGCTGGGTGAGTACGCTCTAGCAAGGATTGCGTATTAGCGTCGGCAGGTGGCTGATGCAAATAAGTAATTGCGGCTTGTAAGTTTGGCCAATCATGACTTGGCAATAACTCTGCCATTAGCTTTTTGGGCAGAAATTCTGCCAAGCTGTATTGCAAACTAGGGTCGCGCAAGGCCTGTGTCACTGCTTTACGAATAATGGTTTGAGAGACCCCAACACTGGCTGGGTAGACAGGAGTCAAGCTGGCTGGCAAAGGCGCATCTGGAGCTACGGCTCGCACAGTAGGGTGAACCATTTCTGGGCCCTGAAAACCTTCACGGATTTCACCACGCACTCGAATATTGACTCCTACTGCCATTTGTTTTTGCTGACTTGGGTAGAAATTCAGAAAGCGGAGATTTAAGGTCTCGGTCTCATCCTCAATAGTGACGACCATCTGCCTTCTAGGTCGAAACAAGACCTGATTGCGGATGACGACCCCCTGGGTCTGTGCCGAGGAAAAGCGACCCTGATGAAGAGCCACCTCAATGGTGAGTAACTCCGTCTCATCCTCATAGCGAGAGGGTAAGTGCAAAGCAAGGGCCATAGGGCTGTCTAAACCCATCTTTTGGAGTGTGCTTGGCGCTTGTTTGGTAGTCATCGTTAAAATCTAATACCTGATGGTAATGCTATGCAACTTTCCGACTTCAATTACGAACTCCCTCCTGATCTAATCGCCCAACATCCTTTGGCGAATAGGACCGATAGCCGCCTCTTAGAGGTCAGGGCTGACGGGATGAATCACGTCCAATTAGTAGATCGACAGTTTAAGGACATTCTTAGCCTTGTGAAGCCAGGGGACTTAATGGTCTTCAATGACACTAAAGTCATTCCAGCGCGCTTGCATGGCAAAAAAGAGACCGGTGGTATTGTCGAATTACTCATTGAGCGAATTAGCGGTGAAAAACAGGCTTGGGTACAAATCAGGGCCTCCAAGGTGCCGAAGACTGGCAGTATCGTGCATATCCATAATCAAGTAGGTAAGACATTTCCGGTTGAGATGATTGGATATGACGGACGTTTTTATGAAGTCCGCTTTCCTGACAATGTATTTTCGTTATTGGAACGCTTTGGCGAACTCCCTCTACCGCCATATATTGAACATCAACCTGATGGTGAAGATGCGCAGCGCTACCAAACGGTAGTCGCCAAAAATCCAGGAGCAGTAGCAGCACCAACAGCAGGCCTACATTTTGATGAGGCAATTTTACAAAAGCTAAAAGCATTGGGTATCAATCAAGCTTCGGTCACGCTTCATGTCGGTGCTGGAACATTTACGCCAGTTCGGGAAGAAGATCTTTCCAAACACAAGATGCACTACGAGTGGTACTCAATACCCCAAGAAACTTTACAAGCGATTGAGATCACTCAGAAAAATGGTGGAAGGGTCATTGCAGTAGGCACTACTAGTCTACGCGCCCTGGAGAGTGAGGCAGCTAATGGGCAAAGTAATGGTGAGACTAACCTCTTTATCACTCCCGGCTATCAATTTAAAACCGTAGATTGCCTATTAACCAACTTTCATCTGCCAAAATCTACCCTATTGATGTTGGTAAGCGCTTTTGCAGGAATGGATAACATTCGCGCCGCTTATCAACATGCCATTCATCGGAAATATCGTTTCTTTAGTTATGGAGATGCGATGTTTCTTTGCCGACTCGAGAATACAAAGTTATGACCAAACCCGTTCACTTCAATATCTTGGCGCGCGACTCACAAAGTCCCGCCCGCCTTGGTCAACTCGATCTCCCGCATGGTAGTGTGCAAACGCCGATCTTCATGCCCGTAGGAACCTATGGCACGGTAAAGGCAATGACACCGCGCGATCTCAATGAAGCAAAAGCCCAAATTATTTTGGGTAATACCTTTCACCTCTGGTTACGACCAGGGTTGGATGTCATTAAAAAACATGGTGGATTACATCGCTTTATGGGGTGGGATAAACCCATCCTGACTGACTCGGGGGGCTTTCAGGTATTTAGCTTGGGAGCACTTCGTAAGATCTCTGAAGAGGGCGTGACCTTCGCATCACCCATTAATGGCGATAAATTATTTATGTCTCCAGAAGTGTCGATGGAAATTCAGGCAGTGCTCAATAGCGATATCGCTATGCAATTTGATGAGTGCACTCCGTATGAAATCAAAGGGCAACCTACTTCCGAAAAAACGGCACGTGCTTCATTAGAGATGTCATTGCGTTGGGGCGATCGCTCCCTCAAACGCTTTCGTGAACTGAATACCGGCAACGGCCTTTTTGGTATTGTTCAAGGCGGCATGTTTGAGAATCTCCGTGAATTTTCATTAGACGCCGTTAGTCAGCAAGGTTTTGATGGCATTGCCATTGGAGGCCTCTCGGTGGGAGAACCAAAACCAGAATTTGAGCGGATTTTAAATTACACGGCGCCAAAGCTGCCTGAGCATATGCCTCATTATTTAATGGGTGTAGGTACTCCTGAAGACCTGATTTTGGGGGTTAGCTTGGGGATTGATATGTTCGATTGCGTGATGCCTACCCGCAACGCCCGAAATGGCTGGCTCTTTACGCGCTTTGGCGACCTTAAACTACGCAATTCAGGGTACAAGGAAGATGATCGCCCGGTTGACCCTACTTGTGCCTGCTATACCTGCCAAAACTTCACTAGATCCTACTTAAATCACCTCCAAAAGGCGAATGAGATTTTAGGCTCCCAGCTCAACACCATTCACAACCTGTCTTACTACCTCCAACTCATGAACGAGGTCCGCGAAGCTCTTGGTCAAGACCGTTTTAGCGCTTATCGCGAGGAATTTCATAGTAATCGCCAGCGCGGTGTAGAGCCAGGACAGGACTAATAGCCCTTCAGGCGGCAAAACCCCCTGCAAATCCACTCCAAAGCCCCACACAGTTTAGAATTGCGAGTTACGACCTTGGGTTTATTGGTCGAAAAATTCAGCAGTTTTTAATCGGTAATTAATGGAGGTTTTGTATGTGGATTAGTAACGCTTTTGCCCAAGCTCCTGCAGCGGGCGCAGATTCTGGTGGCTTGATGAGCTTCCTCCCTTTAATTTTGATGTTTGCAGTTTTGTACTTCATCATGATTCGCCCACAAATGAAGCGTCAAAAAGAAACTAAAGCCATGCTTGAGTCCTTAGGCGTTGGCGATGAAGTGGTGACTGTTGGCGGCATCATGGGCAAAGTAACAGCATTAAAAGACCAGGTAGTGACTGTTGAAATTTCTGCTGGCACTGAAGTGCAAATGCAAAAAGGCGCTATCACTACAGTATTGCCAAAAGGCACACTGAAGTCCGCTTAATGCATCCACTTAATTTGTCTGTTTAAAAGTATCTCAATATGAATCGCTACCCTCTCTGGAAATATTTAGTCATTGCTGTTGCATTACTGATCGGCGGACTATATTCATTACCCAATTTCTATGGTGAGGCTCCAGCGGTTCAAGTCTCGTCTGCCAAACCAACCATCAAGGTTGATTTGGCAACGCAGGCTCGTGTAGAAAAGATTCTGACAGAAGCAAACATCAATAATACCGGCATCTTTTTTGAAGTCGCTGGTAATGTAGGTTCTATCAAGGTTCGTTTTAGTAATACTGATATTCAGTTACGCGTACGCGATCTTTTGCAGCAAAAACTCAATGTAGATCAAAACGATGCCAATTACACCGTTGCTTTAAATCTACTATCTAATACTCCAGGATGGTTGAATGCCATTAATGCATTGCCAATGCCCTTAGGTCTTGACTTGCGTGGTGGCGTTTACTTTCTCCTCCAGGTTGATATGAAGGGTGCCGTTCAGAAGAAGGTCACCTCATTGGCAACTGATATTCGCAGCCAATTACGCGACAAAAGTATTCGCCATCAAGGTATTGAGCGTGGTGCTGACTTCATCTCCATCAATTTCGGTAGCACGGCTGATGCAGAAGCAGCTCGCTCTATATTGATGACAAGTCAACCAGAGTTAGTTTGGCAAGTAAAGCCTACTGGCCTATCCCCTAAAGTGGTTGGTGAATTTAAGCCAGCCGCTTTAAAAGAAATTCAAGATAACGCTGTTAAGCAAAACATCGTTACCCTCAATAAGCGTGTCAATGAATTAGCCGTTAAAGAGCCCGTGATTCAACAGCAAGGTGCTGAGCGTATCGTGGTGCAGTTGCCTGGTGTGCAAGACACAGCGCGCGCCAAGGACATCATTGGTCGCACAGCAACCCTCGAGTCTCGCTTAGCTGATCCCCTGGTATCAACGATCGCTTTAGGTGAAACACCGCCCCCAGGCATGGATACCTTTCGCTTTGGTGAAAACCGTTTAGGTGTATTTAAAAAGTCAGTAATTTTTAGTGGCGATCGTATTACCGATGCTAGTGCTGGCTTTGATCAAAACCAACGCCCTGCCGTCAATATTTCTCTTGATTCTGCTGGTGGTCGCGTCATGCAAGAAGTCACTCGAGAAAATATTGGCAAGCCAATGGGTATGATTCTCTTTGAAAAAGGCAAAGGTGAAGTTCTCACCATCGCTACCATCCAAAGCGAATTTGGTTCTAAGTTCCAAATCACTGGTCAACCCACTACTGAGAGTGCCAATGACTTAGCCCTCTTATTGCGTGCTGGCTCATTAGCTGCGCCAATGGAAATTATTGAAGAACGCACCATCGGACCAAGTCTTGGTGCTGAAAATATCGAGAAGGGCTTCAAATCTCTCTTAATCGGTTTTGCTTCTATCGCAATTTTTATGATGGCTTACTACTTATTGTTTGGCACATTCTCTGTTGTGGCTTTAGCAGTGAACTTGCTCTTGCTCATCTCAGTGCTATCGATGTTACAAGCTACCCTGACCTTACCTGGCATCGCAGCGATGGCCTTAGCTCTGGGTATGGCGATTGACTCAAACGTCTTGATTAACGAACGTATTCGTGAAGAATTACGTAATGGCGCTTCACCCCAAACGGCAATTTCCGTCGGTTTCGATAAAGCCTGGGCAACCATTTTAGACTCTAACGTAACGACTTTAATTGCCGGTCTCGCCTTGCTGGCTTTTGGATCAGGCCCCATCAAAGGCTTTGCGGTAGTCCACTGTTTAGGTATTCTGACTTCAATGTTCTCGGCTGTCTTCTTCTCGCGTGGCCTTGTTAACCTCTGGTACGGCAGACATAAGAAGATTCAAAAACTCGCTATCGGCCAAGTTTGGCGCCCACAGGAGAAATAAGCCATGGAATTTTTCCGAATCAAAAAAGATATTCCCTTTATGCGCCATGCATTGGTGCTCAATGCGATTTCTTTAATTACTTTTTTAGCGGCAGTCTTCTTCCTCTGGCATAACGGCCTCCATCTCTCCATTGAATTTACGGGTGGTACGGTCATGGAAGTGAGCTACCCGCAAACCGCTCCTATAGATTCAATTCGATCAAAGGTTGAGAAGCTCGGCTATGCAGACACCCAAATTCAGAACTTTGGTAGCTCACGCGATGTGATGATTCGCCTGCCTTTACAAAAAGATGCAGAGGGCAAGCTCATCTCATCAGCCGATCAAAGCAATGCAGTCATGCAATCTCTAGATCCGGCCACGACAGGTGTAAAACTTCAACGTGTAGAGTTTGTTGGCCCGCAAGTTGGTCAAGAGCTGGCTTTTGATGGCTTAAAAGCCTTGATCTTTGTGATCATTGGCATTGTGGTGTACTTATCGTTCCGCTTTGAGTGGAAATTTGCGGTTGCCGGCATCATTGCGAACTTACATGACATTGTCATCATCTTGGGCTTCTTTGCTTTCTTCCAATGGGAGTTTTCTCTCTCGGTATTGGCAGCAGTATTGGCAGTTTTGGGTTACTCAGTCAATGAATCCGTAGTGATCTTTGACCGTATTCGTGAAAACTTCCGTAAATACCGCAAGATGACTACCCGCGAAGTCATTGATAACGCAATTACTAGCACCATCAGCCGTACGGTTATTACTCACGGTAGTACTGAGATGATGGTTTTAGCAATGCTCATCTTCGGCGGCCCAACACTCTTCTACTTCGCACTAGCACTGACCATTGGTATTTTGTTTGGCATCTACTCTTCAGTCTTCGTTGCTGCAGCACTAGCCATGTGGCTTGGTGTTACACGCGAAGATCTAGTAAAGGGTGACAAAAAGCCGGATGACAATGCCCGCAATGATGACCCCAACTACGGGGCACGGGTTTAAGAACAGTATTGTTGATCAAGGGTAGTTAAGATTCTCTTAGTTGCGCCTTGATGCTCAATGGAGTAAGCCTTAGCAGCTGCACTCATTTTTGCTAACTCGGCAGTGTTCAAAAGCAATTCTTTCAAAGCTTCCATCAAGGCTATTGGTTCGCTCAGAATTAACTCACCACGTATACGCTTAGCAGCGCCAGTCTGAATAGCATCTAGAGCTGCCTGCTGAAAGTTATAGGTATGCTCGCCCAATAAAACAGGGCAGCCAGCTGCGCAAGCCTCAATCAAATTCTGGCCGCCAAAAGGTAGCAGGCTACCACCCATCAATACCAAGTCTGAGGCGCTGTAATACAGTGGCATTTCACCCATAGAATCGCCTAGAACAACATCTGTGTCAGCAAACTCACTTGGAATGCCATCCCACTCACTACGACGTCGGAACTGAAAGTCTGCGCTGTTAATTTGATCCGCTACCTCCGTGAATCGCTCTGGATGACGTGGCACCAAGCACAATAAAGGCGGTGTTTCAAAGGCATTACTTAAAAGCAAATCTTTCCATGCTTTGAGGATAAGCATCTCTTCACCATCACGAGTACTGGCAGCACAGACCATTAAGCGATTGCCTGCATGCAAATCCTGTTGCCACTCTTTGCCTTGAGCAAGTAGCTGGGGGTCAAGCGGAACATCAAATTTCAGATTGCCGGTGATGGTGATATCTATAACGCCTAAGCTGCGATAACGCTGGGCATCAAACTCCGTTTGCGCCAAGATCCCTGCAAAGGCCTGAAATAATGCCTGCCCTGCTTTACCAAATCGATTGACACGTCGTGCACTACGCTCGGATAAACGGGCATTCACCAAAAATAATGGCAGCCCAATTTCTTTACAGCGAAAGACTACCGTTGGCCAAGCTTCCGTTTCCATAAAGAGACCAAATTTTGGCTTAAATGTTTTTAAGAAATGTTCGACTGACCAGCAAAGATCATAGGGCAAATAGACTTGTCGAATCTGTCCTGAAGCAATCTCTTTTGAAAATAACTGCTTACCCGTACGGCGCCCATTGAGAGTCATATGAGTAAGCAAAATCGATTCGCCTCTAGTTAAATAGGCTTCAATCAATGGTTGAGCGGCACGAGTTTCACCTACGGATACCGCGTGAATCCAGATCGACCCTTGAGTAATGGGTTTGATATAACCAAAACCGAGGCGTTCAGGAATATGATGTAAATAAGAGAATGCGTGACGCGCACGCCAAACTAGTCGCATGAATGCCAATGGCAATAAGAGATGCCACAGCAATTGGTAAGCAGCAAACCAGATGCGGGGACGTGCCCCGTATTCTGAATTATTCAAACTCACTTTTTGAGACGTTCGGTCAACTCGACCGCTTTACCTAAGTAAGAAGATGGGGTCATTTCCAATAAACGTGTTTTAGCATCTTCCGGAATCTTCAGGCCACGAATAAAGGTTTGCAGATCTGCTTGATTAATTCCTTTGCCGCGAGTGAGCTCTTTTAACTGCTCATAGGGATTCTCGATGCCGTAACGACGCATTACGGTTTGTACTGGCTCAGCCAACACTTCCCAACAAGCATCTAAGTCAGCAGCAATGGCAGCGTGGTTAACCTCTAACTTACCAAGACCACGCAAGGCGCTGTCATAAGCCAACACGCTGTGCCCAAATGCAGGGCCTAAATTACGTAAGACCGTCGAATCAGTAAGGTCACGTTGCCAACGAGAAATCGGCAATTTTTCGGCAAGGTGACGCAGCAACGCATTGGCTACGCCCAAGTTACCTTCGGAGTTTTCAAAATCAATTGGATTGACCTTATGCGGCATAGTAGATGAGCCGATCTCACCTGCTTTAGTCCGCTGTTTGAAGTATCCAACAGAGATGTAAGCCCAGAAGTCACGGTCCATATCCAAGAGAACCGTATTGGCGCGCGCAATAGCATCAAAGAGCTGAGCCATACCATCGTGCGGCTCGATCTGAATAGTGTAGGGATTGAAAGTCAAACCTAGGCGCTTCTCAACAACACTCTTAGAAAAATTCTCCCAATCAAAATCAGGATAAGCTGATATGTGAGCGTTGTAATTACCTACTGCACCATTCATCTTGCCAAGCAAAGGAGCTGCAGCGATAGAGTCGATTGCGCGCTCTAAACGCATCGCAATATTGGCGATCTCTTTGCCCAAAGTACTTGGTGAAGCTGGCTGGCCATGAGTGCGGGAGAGCAAAGGAACTCTAGCGTTCTCAAGCGCGAGATCAGTCAATACTGAAAGCACTTTTCTCAGTTGGGGCAAGAGCACCTCGTCACGGGCACCGCGTAGCATCAGACCATGCGAAGTATTGTTGATATCTTCTGATGTGCAGGCAAAGTGAATAAACTCACTTGCTTTTAATAAGTCGGGGCGTCCAGCAACTTTTTCTTTTAAGAAGTACTCAACCGCTTTAACGTCGTGATTCGTTACCGCTTCGATATCTTTAATACGCTGCGCATCGGCATCCGAAAAGTTTTCTGGTAAAGAAAGCAAAAAAGCTTCATCAGCAGCATTAATCTTTGGCACATGAGGAAGACCGGCGGCAGCCAAAGCCAAAAGCCAATGAATCTCCACAAAAACACGTTGACGCATAAAAGCGGCTTCGGAAAGCCAAGGGCGTAAAGCGTCCAGTTTTCCGGCATAACGGCCATCTAGGGGTGATAGGGCATTGAGGGTTGAAAGCGGCTGACTCACGAATATTGCCTTTACATTGAATATGTCAATAAAAGATGATTTTAATGCGTTCCGGCGTACTGCAAAGCCCTAATAGGATGGCTATACTTGAGCCCATGAAACTCATCGGATCCCTTACCAGCCCCTATGTACGTAAAGTACGCATTGTTTTTAACGAGAAAAAGGTCGATGTTGACCTTGAATTAGAGAATGTCTGGGCTGCAGACACCAAAATAGCCGTTACCAACCCCTTGGGGAAGGTTCCTTGTCTCATTGCTGACGATGGAGAGGCCATCTATGACTCCCGCGTCATCGCCGAATATGCAGATGGCCTAAGCCCTGTAAGTAAGCTCATTCCGGCGGATAACCGTGAACGTGCTGCCGTGAAAACCTGGGAAGCGCTTGCGGATGGAGTTATGGATGCTGGCATTTTGGCCCGTTTAGAGCGGACCTTACGCCCAGCAGAGCAACAAAGCCAATCTTGGTATGACCGTCAAATGGGCAAGATTAATGCTGCTCTACGCCAAATGTCTGAGCAACTGGGTGGAAATGCGTGGTGTCACGGCAATCAAATGACATTGGCAGATATTGCTGTTGGTTGCGCAATTGGATATTTACTATTTCGCTTTCCAGAAGTGAAATGGCAAACACAATATCCAAACTTAGACCGCCTGTATCAAAAGTTATTGCAGCGACCTTCTTTTATTGAAACCGAACCGCCTGCTGCTTAATCAGACTGCAGCTTCATTAAAAAAGCCAATCAAAACTGATTGGTTTTTTTAATATCCACTATCAAAAAATTTGAATTTGATTATGCGGAAATAATTCCGCCACCCAAGCAAATATCTCCGTCGTACAAGACAGCAGATTGTCCAGGGGTAACGGCCCACTGCGCTTCTGGAAAACGCAATTCAAAATCAAGCACTTCATCACCAGCACTCAATACACAATCAGAGTCTGCTTGGCGATAGCGCGTTTTAGCCGAATAATTTCCAGGCGCTGGTGCAGCACCGGCAACCCAACTTGCATCCATCGCAGCTAGCTGGTTAGCCAATAGCCACGGGTGTTCATGGCCTTGTGCTACATAAAGGGTGTTGTTAGGAACGTCTTTACGTGCAACATACCAAGCGTCGCCATTGCCGTCTTGGCTACCCCCCAAGCCGATACCTTTACGTTGTCCTAAAGTAAAGAACGCTAACCCCATATGCTCGCCAACAATCTTGCCCTCTGGTGTTTTAATTGGGCCAGGTACACGAGGTAAATAGCGATTCAAGAACTCTCTAAAAGGGCGTTCACCAATGAAACAAATTCCGGTGGAGTCTTTCTTTTTGGCATTGTGTAAACCAATTTGCTCAGCAATTTTTCTGACTTCTGTTTTTGGAATTTCTCCAAGAGGGAACATCACGTTTGCTAATTGTTGCTGAGTTAAGCGGTGCAAAAAATAGCTTTGATCTTTGCTGGCATCCACTGCTTTTAATAATTGAACTTTGCCATCGTCATGTCGAACGCGCGCATAGTGGCCGGTAGCAATTGCATCGGCACCCAAACTCATCGCATGATCTAAAAAAGCTTTGAACTTAATTTCGGCATTGCACAAAACATCGGGGTTGGGTGTTCGCCCTGCAGCGTATTCGCGCAAGAAATCGGCAAATACACGCTCACGGTACTCAGCAGCGAAATTCACCGCTTCGACGTCAATTCCGATCATATCGGCCACTGAAACCACGTCTAGCCAGTCCTGGCGGGCTGAACAGTACTCATCGTTATCGTCATCCTCCCAATTTTTCATAAAAAGGCCAATTACTTCAAAGCCTTGCGCTTTAAGCATCCAGGCAGCAACCGACGAATCCACCCCTCCAGACATGCCAATAACGACCTTTTTGGGCCTGGAAGAGGGGATTGAGGAAGAATTAGGTTGGATCATCAAAAAAAATGCGAAAATACTAATAGACAGATAAACCCCATTGTAGAAGCCTCAACCAGGCTTCGCATGATATTTTAGGCAAAACCATAGCCGGCAGACCTGGGGCCCAATAAGTGGGTAAAACCTACCCTATTTATCTATAAAATAGATTTCTTATAAATTTTGCTTTTGGAGACATGCCATGCGCATAGGAGTACCACTGGAAACAAGGCCTGGGGAAACTCGAGTAGCCGCCACACCAGAAACCGTTAAAAAATTCATCGGCCAAGGTCATACTGTCGTTATACAAAAAGATGCCGGATTAAAAGCAAGTCAACCTGACTCCGCATATGAAGCTGTCGGCGCAACTATTGGTAGCGCTGCAGATGCATTTGGTGCCGAGATCGTTCTGAAGGTACGTGCTCCTGAAGCGGCAGAACTCAAGCAGATTCAATCTGGTGCTGTTCTCCTGGGAATGTTGGACCCATTTGATAACGACATGATTGCAGCAATGGCTGCTCAAGGTGTTACTGCGTTCTCTTTAGAGGCTGCGCCACGCACAACGCGCGCGCAAAGCATGGACGTACTGTCATCCCAAGCAAACATTGCTGGATACAAAGCAGTTATGGTTGCCGCAAATGAATATCAGCGCTTTATGCCAATGCTCATGACAGCGGCCGGTACCGTTAAAGCAGCTCGCGTATTGATTCTCGGTGCTGGTGTTGCAGGCTTACAGGCAATTGCCACTGCAAAACGTCTTGGCGCCGTAATTGAAGCATCCGATGTTCGTCCTGCAGCTAAAGAACAAATTGAGTCTTTAGGCGCGAAGTTTGTTGACGTTCCTTATGAAACTGATGAAGAGCGTGAGATTGCCAAAGGTGTTGGTGGCTATGCCCGTCCAATGCCTGAAGCCTGGATGAAGCGCCAAGCTGCCTTAGTTGCAGAACGCGCACAGCAAGCTGACATCGTGATTACTACTGCTTTGATTCCTGGACGCAAACCACCAGTACTGTTGCACAGTGATACGGTCGCCAATATGAAGCCAGGCTCGATCGTCATCGATTTAGCTGCTGGTAAAGGCGATAACGGTTCTGGCAATTGTCCTTTGACCCAGGCAGATAAAGTAATTGATGTAAATGGCGTAAAGATTGTTGGCTATACCAACCTAGCTAGCATGGTTGGCGCTGATGCTTCTGCGCTTTACTCACGTAACTTGCTCGATTTCATGAAACTAATTGTGGATAAAGACGCAAAGTTGGTTATCCCAACCGATGATGACATCGTTACCGCTTGTTTAATGTGCCGTGATGGCCAAGCCATTCGCAAAAACTAATAGTAAAAATACTAAGGAAACACTATGGATCTCGCTGCCTTTCAAAGCATCCTCACCGTTCAAAACATTACCGTGTTTGTATTGGCCATTTTCGTTGGCTACCACGTCGTTTGGAACGTTACCCCAGCATTGCATACGCCCTTAATGGCGGTTACTAATGCAATTTCCGGCATCATCATTGTTGGTGCCTTACTTCAAACCGAAGTGATCGGTGGTGATGAAATCACCCTCACCAGCATCATTGGTGCGGTAGCAGTATTTCTTGCCTCTATTAATATTTTTGGTGGCTTTATGGTCACCCGTCGCATGCTTGAAATGTTCAAGAAAAAAGCCCCCAAGGCAAATGCGGCTGATGCTGCTAAATAACTAGAACAAGATCAATACAGAGACCAAAACTATGTCAAACATAACCGCTATTTCTTATCTCATTTCATCGGTGCTGTTCATCCTCGCTTTGCGCGGCCTGTCTTCACCAACCACTTCACGCCAAGGCAATACCTTCGGCATGATTGGTATGTTGTTGGCTGTCATCACTACTTTCTTTATTCCTGACTTCAAACCAGTCATTTCCCTGATTGGTATTGCCATCGTTGGTGGTGCCATTATTGGAACCCTTGCTGCTAAGCGCGTGCAAATGACCAAGATGCCTGAGTTGGTTGCTTTGATGCACTCCTTTGTGGGCTTATCGGCCGTTTTAATTGCCATTGCTGCCGTATTTAATCCCGCGCAAGCTCATACAGGTGCACAAAAGATTGAGCTCTTTATCGGTGCGTTTATCGGTGCAATTACCTTTACTGCGTCAGTGATTGCTTTCGGCAAGTTATCTGGCAAGGTAAGCGGCAAGCCAGTGACTTTCTCTGGTCAGCACTTACTTAATTTGATCCTGGCTATTTCGATGGTTGGTGCAGGTATTACTTATTACATGGGTGATAGCCACGCAGCCTTCTTGGCAATGTGCGCCATCGCTTTGGTATTGGGTGTGACGCTGATCATTCCAATTGGCGGTGCTGATATGCCAGTGGTTGTATCAATGCTGAACAGCTATTCAGGTTGGGCGGCTGCTGGTATTGGCTTTACTTTGAACAATCCAGTATTGATTATTGCTGGTGCTTGCGTAGGCTCTTCCGGTGCGATTCTGTCTTACATCATGTGTAAGGCGATGAACCGCTCTATCATTGCGGTATTACTCGGTGGCTTTGGTGCCGAAGCTGCTACAGGAGGTGGTGATGATGGCGGCCCCAAAAATTACAAAACTGGCTCACCTGAAGATGCAGCCTTCCTGATGGAAAATGCTGACACTGTAATCATTGTTCCAGGCTATGGCTTGGCAGTAGCTCGCGCGCAACACGCCTTGAAAGAATTAACAGAAAAGTTAACTCATCATGGTGTGACTGTGAAGTATGCAATTCACCCAGTGGCTGGTCGTATGCCTGGTCACATGAATGTACTGTTGGCTGAGGCTGAAGTACCCTACGATCAAGTATTCGAAATGGAAGATATCAATAGCGACTTTGGTCAAGCTGACGTGGTGCTAGTGCTAGGTGCAAACGACGTGGTGAACCCTGCTGCACGTACTCCTGGTAGCCCCATCTTTGGCATGCCTATCTTGGAGGCATTTAAAGCCAAAACCATCATCGTGAATAAACGCTCGATGGCAGCTGGTTATGCAGGCCTAGATAACGAACTCTTCTACATGGATAAAACCATGATGGTCTTCGGTGATGCGAAGAAGGTTGTGGAAGATATGGTTAAGGCTGTTGAGTAAGCATCATTTCAAAGAGCTTTAAATAATTGACCGCCTTCGGGCGGTTTTTTTATAACTAGCGTCTCTGGTAGCTGTTGGATAAATTATCCTGCAATACATAGGCAACGCTATTCGCTATCAAAGAAAGCTCTTGATCGAGTACGCGGCTTCGATAAGTCCAGCCAGCAGGTAATTTCAGTTGCTCGCCCAATACCGGCAAGTCTTTCATGCTGAGTGAGGGATTCACGATTTGCGAGTATGACTGCATCACATAAACTTCTCCTGCGGGAGAGGTAAGCTCGTATACAGCACTACCGGCTCTGTATACAAAATTAGTAGTGCGGGTAATTTCATTGGGGGTGTAACTCTTGCTGCCTATCAATTGCTTTAGCAGGCTTAACTGTACAGTTGCCCGTAAATTCATCTCAATGCCACCAAAAGACTCTTTCACATCATTTACAGTATTGCCCGCTGCCTGAACCTCATCCATGACCCAATAGCGTGGTCCATTTAACATGACAAATGAGGCATCAAAACTTTTAGCAATAGCGTCCTTGTTTAATTCCTTCCATTGCGCTTCAGGACAAAGATTGAGTCCTTGAGTATTAAATACCCTTATCTGTAGCTTGAGCCACTCACGCTTTCCCAGCAGAACTTCGCAATAACGATGGTTGCGCAGATTAGAAACGCTCTTTTGAAATACCGGTTGAGAGTCGGCTGATTGAGCGACCACAGCGCCAGAGCCCAAGCAAAAGCCTACAAAGACCAGAGACAAATATATGAAGGAGGTTGCCCGATTGCGACTAGTCATATTGACGCAGATCCTAAAGGTAAAGTTGGACATAGCTTACATCCAAATAAAAACGCCTGGTCTTTTGAACCAGGCGCTCTTATTTCTACAGCAGGGTTGCTGAGGAGGTGGGGCTATTACATCATGCCGCCCATACCACCCATGCCGCCCATGCCGCCCATATCAGGCATACCACCAGCACCAGATTCATCTTTTGGTGCTTCGGAGATTGCGCAATCGGTAGTCAACAACAAGCCAGCAACAGAAGCAGCATTTACTAATGCAGTTTTGGTTACTTTAGTTGGATCAATCACACCTTGTGCAACGAGGTCACCGTATTCACCAGTAGCTGCGTTGTAGCCGTTATTACCCGTGCTTGCTTGTACTGCATTAACAACTACACCGGCATCTTCACCGGCGTTGCTAACGATCGTACGCAATGGCTCTTGCATAGCGCGCAATACGATGCTGATACCAGCGTCTTGATCGGCGTTATCGCCTTTCAAGCCCTTGATACCTTGCATTGCACGAATCAATGCTACGCCACCGCCAGGAACAATACCTTCTTCCACAGCTGCACGGGTTGCGTGCAATGCGTCGTCAACACGAGCCCTCTTCTCTTTCATTTCTACTTCAGTAGCTGCGCCAACACGAATCACCGCAACACCGCCAGCCAACTTAGCTACGCGCTCTTGCAATTTTTCTTTGTCGTAGTCGCTAGTCGCTTCTTCGATCTGAACACGAATGTTCTTCACACGAGCTTCAATCGCTTTAGCATCGCCAGCACCGTCAATAATGATAGTGTTTTCTTTGCCTACTTCGATACGCTTCGCTTGACCTAGATGCTCAAGAGTTGTTTTCTCAAGTGTGAGGCCAATCTCTTCAGCGATTACTGTACCGCCAGTCAAAATCGCAATATCTTCCAACATCGCCTTACGACGGTCACCAAAGCCTGGAGCCTTAACAGCACAAGTCTTGATGATGCCGCGGATATTGTTTACAACCAAAGTTGCTAAGGCTTCGCCTTCAACATCTTCTGCAATGATCAACAATGGACGACCAGACTTTGCCACTTGCTCGAGTACTGGCAGCAAATCACGGATGTTGGCAATCTTCTTGTCAAACAAGAGAACGTATGGGCTTTCTAATACGGCAACTTGCTTTTCTGGTTGATTGATAAAGTATGGAGAGAGGTAACCGCGGTCAAACTGCATACCTTCAACTACTTCAAGCTCGTCTTCTAAAGACTTGCCATCTTCAACAGTAATAACGCCTTCTTTACCCACTTTTTCCATTGCCTCTGCAATGCGCTGACCAATGCTGTGGTCGCTGTTTGCAGAAATAGAGCCCACTTGAGCAATTTCTTTAGTAGTTGTGCAAGGCTTACTGATTTTTGCGAGCTCTGCAATTGCGGCTGTAACCGCCTTGTCGATACCACGCTTCAAGTCCATTGGGTTATGGCCTGAAACAACATACTTCATACCTTCACGAACGATGGACTGAGCCAAAACAGTAGCGGTAGTTGTACCGTCACCAGCGATGTCAGCAGTTTTGGAAGCAACTTCCTTAACCATCTGTGCGCCCATATTCTGGAGCTTGTCTTTGAGTTCGATTTCCTTTGCTACGGATACACCGTCTTTAGTGATGGTTGGCCCACCGAATGAACGCTCAATCACCACGTTGCGACCCTTTGGTCCCAAGGTTGTTTTCACCGCATTAGCAAGAATGTTGACGCCTTCGACCATCTTGGTGCGGGCGCTATCTCCAAATACAACGTCTTTTGCTGCCATGATTAGATTCCTCTCTTAGATACCGAAATTACTTCTGTACAACAGCCATGATGTCGTCTTCACGCATCACGATGAGTTCTTCGCTGTCAACTTTTACTGTTTGACCTGCATATTTTCCAAACAACACGCGATCGCCTACTTTGACGTCAGGTGCGTTTAATTTGCCACTGTCATCGCGCTTGCCTGGGCCAACTGCCAATACTTCACCTTGATCCGGTTTTTCAGCAGCAGCATCAGGAATGATGATTCCGGAAGCAGTTTTTGATTCTTGATCTAAACGCTTGATGATTACGCGATCATGTAAGGGACGCAAATTCATCTCTTCTCCTATGTTAGTAAGTGTTAACTATTTAAATAAACTATATAAATCAAAGCATTACAATCTCATTACACGCAAACTAGAGATAACTTACTAGTAAATTACCTTTTTAGCACTCGCGTGTAGGGAGTGCTGATTATATAGGTCTGATTCTCAGGATTTCAAGGGCGGATCACCATAAATTCTCTAAGGATTTGGCCTCTTTTTATAATAGGGACAGGCTGGTAGGTTGATTCCTACAGATAAATCAGCCTAAAGCCCTTACCGCTCCAATCCGTCCTGCCTAGACTGGACAGTCACCGATTGGAGAATGCTGATGAGCCCGAAATCCCGGCTGTACACGCTTGTAAAGGCATGGAAGAACAAACCCTTCCAAGAAGTACGAGACGCCTGTGGCGACCCCTGGCTTGGCCTTAGTAGCCAAGCCCTCGAAGAACACCAATCCTGGTCCAAACGACAAGCGATTAGTCATGAGCCGATTTTTAACTGCAAGGGCACCAAACTGACAGGATCTTTATTTAGACCGCTACTGACTGCATCTGACATGCAATTACTCCGCCTTTTTATGGAGGGCTTGGATACGATTGCATATTGGTATCGCAGCGGTCGTTTTATCCCTGGAATTCTGCCGGTACCCACCCATGCCATTGCCTCAGGTGGCTATGTAGATGCGATGACTGAATTGATTTTGAACTCGCGCCTACCAGTGGGTCTAGTGACGATTGGCATTCAATCCATTCCTGAATCTGATATTGCCGATGCATACAAAGAAGGATTGCTGCGTTTGCGACGACTTGGCGTCTTGTTTCATTTCCTGAAATTTTCAGGCAGTGCCGAAGAATTGCATTGGGTGACCGAAATGCAATTAGAGGGTGTTCATATCGATATGGCGCAGATTCGTGAATACGATCTAGAAAGTAATGTGCTGTCCCAATTGAGGCAATCGCCTTTTTCGGCTACGCAAATTTATGCCAGCAATATTGGGCTGGTCAAAGATTTAGAGAACGCCTCTACTCTGATTGCCGATCAAGCATACGGCAGCCTCATGATGTCGCCCTTAAGCCGCCATCAGATGCTTCAGATTAACGATAGCCGTATCGCAAAAGCTATTTTTTCGCTGCACCCTCATCCACACCCAAACCAAAACGGAGACAAGTAATGAGAAAACGCGTGATGTTGGTAGATGACCATCCAGCAATGCTGATGGCTCTTAAAAGTATGTTGCAAGACCAGTTGTTATTTGAAATTGCAGGACAAGCTCAGAATGGCGAAGAATGTCTCAGATCCATGAAAGAAGTGAACCCAAATATGGTCATTCTGGATCTAGATATGCCCAAGACGGATGGCTTTGATGTCATTCGCCGCATTGGACTCATGTATCCGGATGTACGGATGCTCGTCCTTTCCAGCATGGACGAAGCGGTTTATGGGGGAAGGGTTCGCTCCTTAGGTGGGCACGGGTTTGTCAATAAAACTGCGGGTGCCGATGTCATTCTGGCTGCCTGTGTTGCCATCTCTCAAGGCTATAACTTTTTCACCCATGGCAAAAATGGCAATAGCTCATTAAGTGATAACGATAAGTTGGCACTGATTTCTGATCGTGAACTACAAGTCATGAAATACCTGGGGAAAGGTAACACCAATCAACAGATTTCTGACATGTTACATATCAGCAATAAGACAGTAGCTACATACAAAACCAGAGTTTTTGACAAACTAGGTATTAACAATATTGCTGACCTGATTTTGTTCTGTCGTATGAATAATATTATCGAAAGTTAACAGCGTGCATCGATCCATTGCCCGCATTGCCCTCTTCGCTTTACTTAATAGTGGATTAGGCAATTCGTATGCAAATTTACTCAGCTCAACAGAGCAGCAGTGGATCGATGCCCATCCCGTAGTGCGCTTTAGCATTCACGAAAAATATGCACCGTATTTAGAAGTAAATGAATGGGGTGAATCTGGAGTCTTTCACAATCTATTAAGCAAGCTAAGTCAATTTACTAAGCAAGAATTTCTGCCAAAGTGGCGCAAAAGCGATCAAGAAGGACTTCGCCAACTTGCTAATGGAGAGGTGGATTTCATCATTGATCCACCCTCTATTGATGATGAGTATCTCAGGTTCGGATCCCTATCAGAAGCAATCTTTTGGGGTCATGACGCCATTGTGACAAAGCGGTCAAAAAACGATGCTCCTATTGAACCGATCAATATCGCCTTCTTTGATCGTGGCTTTGAAAACCCTCCCATCCCCAGTCATCCACAATCCAATACTTCCACCAAGGCCGAGAAGTTGATTTTTGATCTTCTCAAAAATGATATTGAAGCGCTTGTATTGCCCATTCGCCTAGCGCAACAACTGATTCAAAAATCGAGTCAAAATACACTACAAGTTAATGGACTCTACAGCCGAGAGCCATTTGAATATCGCTGGTTTATTGCCTATCAAGATGATGCACTGCATGCTGTACTCGAGAGCTTTCTCAATAACCTAGACCCAATTTCAACGCGCCAACTGTTTAGCCTGAATCCATTCACGCTGGAAGCAAATACCTCATCCCGGGCAAACTTTTTACCCTGGACTTCCACTCTAGTAATCGTGCTACTAGGTTCTCTCCTAATTTGGCGCATGCATCAGAAACAATTTCTTCATCAACAAGAGGCGCAAAAACTGATGTCATCCAAAGAGCAGGCTGAGAATGCGAATGCAGCAAAGTCTGCTTTTCTGGCAACCATGAGTCATGAAATCCGCACACCTATGAATGCAATTTTGGGAGTACAAGAGTTACTGCTCAACAGCTCACTCCCAAAGAATGAAAAAACGCTACTCAAAAGCGCTCATTCCTCAGCAGAATCCCTTTTAGGGATCTTGAATCAGGTTTTAGATCTCTCGAAAATTGAAGCCGGAAAGCTCACACTCAATAATGAACCGTGTAATCTCAATGCTTTGATTGATGATATCGATTCTGCATTTTCAACAGTAGCCCAAAGGCAGGGTCTGAGTCTTCATACTTCCAAAGATCGACGTATTGCAGAAGTTTTAGTACTGGATTCTCTGCGCTTGCGTCAAATATTACAAAATCTCATTAGTAATGCCATTAAATTTACCGATCATGGACAAATCTATTTCTCTATTAGCGTCTTGGCAGATGATCATGCCGGTCAACTCATTGAATTTAGAGTGATAGATACTGGTGTTGGCATGGGCCAAGAGGAGATTGCAATAGCACTTCAAGCCTTTGAGCAAATACCTGGTAATGCCGAACAGCCAAATGGAACTGGCCTTGGTTTAACCATTACCAACCACTTGGTCACCTGCATGAATAGCCAACTCTACTTTGAAAGCGCCCCTGGCTTTGGGAGCAATATCCATTTTTGTCTTGCTTTCCCTCGTACTAGCATTGCCGCAACCGGATCCCTCGTGCCAAAAAATACAAGCAGCACTAGGAAGCTAGTCTCAAAGTGCGTACAAAATAATGAAGGTCTATTACAAGCATTGGTAGTGGAAGATCACCCAGCGAGCCGTCAAATCATTTCCCTCCAGCTTCAAGCTCTCGGTATTGAGGCCACAGTTTGTAATAACGCCATTACTGCCCTAGATCTCGTTAACCAAAAGCATTTTGATCTTCTACTTACGGACCAATCGATCCCTGGAATGCAGGGTTCTGACCTTGCCAAACATCTTCGCGAGCAGGGTCACCGAGACCTCATCATTATTGGCATTACCGCTGACATTTATGCGCTAGACTCACGCCATCAATTTTTAGCTGCTGGGATGAATGGCGTTCTCATAAAACCCTTAAGTCTAATGACTTTGGAGAATGAACTCTCTCGCTATTTTAAAACCGACGAAGCTAGCGCCGCCGGAATGCCTGCACAGCATCAGGAAGAATATTCGTTTGATGCCTTCCAAAATCTCATACGACAAAACCCTGAATACATTCTGCTTATTTTGGAGGAAATTAAAAAGGTTCATGAGGAGGCGCTAGTGGTACTTAAGAATACCGCCATAGATAGAGCGAGCTTTAGTAGCATAGTTCATAAAGTCAAAGGTGGAGCCCAACTCCTGAGTGCGGCAAAATTTATTCAATCTTGCGAAACTTTAGAGCAAGATGCTAACTTAGATGAGCAAGTCACTACCTTCATCCAATTATTAGAAGATCAAAATCGAGTTATCAACCACTACCAATCTCGATATTCAGAGCACTAGGAAATCCCTTCGAGCAATGTAGGTTTATCCTATGGGGCATGCGCTCCCATTTTCATTGCCAGTCCGCCTTGGTTGTAGTTTGCTTTTGGTTAGCTAGTTTTCTAGCTCACGCCAATGAAGCACCGCCCCTAGCTATTCCCCAAGTTGTAGCTAGCAGCCTAGAGCGCAATCAAATCCCCCTTGAAACGGTAAGTATTTCAGTTACAGAGATAGTGCCAGGTCGCCCCGGAAAACATGTTGCTAAAAAAGTTCTGGATTGGCGCTCTTCTGATCCGATGAACCCTGCCTCGACTATGAAGCTATTAACAACCCTATCGGGCTTAGATATCTTGGGTCCGCAATATCGCTGGCGCACTAGCGTCTATACCGATGGAGTGATTCGTCAAGGGGTATTGAAGGGTAATCTGTATCTGCAAGGCACTGGTGATCCCAAGCTGGTGCCTGAAGAGCTTGCGAAGATGATGAAGGATCTTCAGGGCTTAGGTATTCAGAAGATCGATGGCAATCTATTTTTTGATCGCAGCGCCTATGCACCAAGTGTCATGGAGCACAATACGATTGATGGTGAATCTTTACGTGCCTATAACGTTCCGCCAGACCCACTGCTTTATGCATTCAGAACGCTCTCATTTCAGATAGGCAAATCACGTACCGCAGACTTTATTGATATAAGCTATTCGCCCATACTGTCACAGCTGAAAGTGTCCAATCAAATGCAGTTGGTGGACCGACCTTGCGATAACTGGAAAAGTAATATTCGTTTTAACTTGGATCCAGAGGGTGCTAGCAATACTGATCAACCTATAACAGCACAGTTTTCTGGGGCATTTCCAAGCACCTGTAAGGGTGTGAACTTTAATGTCGTCGCACTGGATGCGAATACCTTTCTAACCCAAGGCTTTGCTGCCGCCTGGGAATTGGCGGGTGGGAGTTGGGCCCAAGCCCCTGTTGGTAAGAACGGTACTGTGCCACTAGCAGCAAGACTACTACTTCAGTTCGAAGGTATTGCACTGTCAGATGATGTATTGGACATCAATAAATACTCTAATAATGTAATGGCTCGGCAACTGCTATTGACTTTGGCTTTGGAGAAAATGGGTAAACCTGCCACAACTGCTAATGGTGAGCTCGTTATGCAGAGTTGGCTCAAACAAAATGGCTTGGACTTTCAGGGTTTAGTTGTTGAGAATGGCTCAGGCTTGTCTCGCAATGAAGCAATTTCTGCAAGTCAGATGAATCAGCTTTTACTAACTGCTCGTAATTTACCCGTGGGTGATATTTTTTATAACAGCCTCCCAATTGCTGGTACCGATGGCACGATGCGAAATCGCCTTATGAGTCAACTTCGCAAGTTTTTGCATCTTAAGAAAAAGCCTGAAGCCAGGATTAAAACTGGGTCTCTTGTAGATGTGCGTGCTATCTCAGGTTATGTCTTAAGTAAGTCTGGAAAGATGTATGCGGTAACATCATTCATCAATCATCCCAATGCATGGAGAGGCTTAGAGGCGCACGATCAGTTGCTATCGTGGTTACTTGAAGACGGTCCAGAACCAAAGCACGCACGCTGAAGTCGGTCTCTAACACCATCCCACTCCTCACCTGCTGGTGGCTCGGGAAATAAAATGAGATCCCAGCCCTGCTGATCTAAATCACGTAGCGTACGATATAAACGACTAGCAAAGGTATTGGGGTCGCTAGAAACAATAACCTCTTCTACATCGATAGATGGGTGATCATCCAATACCAAAGAAGATTCGGAATCCCAAACTACGACTGCAACTTGTGACTTTGTGTCAGGGTACTCACTCAAAGCGTCTAATACTCGACCAGAAGCATATAAACGTAAAGGAGTCGTAGGTGCGTAATGGGCCTTAAGACTTCCAGAAACTCTCGGCAGACCTTCCTTCGCTTCAATCCCTGCTAAGTTAAGCTGTAATTCGCCAGGTTGATCAATCTTCACACCTGTTTTATCAAAGATCTCGCTTGGAGTAATCGCACCAGGCCTCAGAAGAATTGCTTTATCACCGGAAGATAAATCAATGATGGTTGACTCGATACCCACTTCACAATCGCCGCCATCTAGAACCATCAAATCCAACATGCCTTCAAATTCACTACGGACATCTGCAGCGCTAGTGGGCGAAACCTTACCAAAACGATTGGCAGAGGGGGCTACAACACCGCCTTTAAATTTACGCAATAGTTCTTGAGCAATCGGGTGAGCGGGCGCACGAATCGCTACGGTATCTTGACCACCAGTCAGCTCATTTAAAACACTTTTATCTTTTTTAAAGACCAGTGTTAATGGGCCAGGCCAAAATACATTAATTAACTTTAGTGCTTCTTCAGACAAATCTCTTACCCATGGCGCAAGGAGCGCAACCCAGTCGATTTGAGTTTGATCAAATTTATCCGGCGCAGCTAAATGAACGATCAATGGATGATTTGAAGGGCGACCTTTAGCGGTAAATATTTTGTTGATGGCTACCGGATTTTTAGCATCCGCTCCCAAGCCATAAACCGTCTCGGTAGGGAATGCAACTAAACCACCATCACGTAAGGTTTGTACTGCCTCGTTGATCACTGTAGAAGATTGCAGCGGGGTACTGTCTGCGGACATTTCTAGGGCTCGATCCCTAATTCAGTAGCGACAGCTGCACAATTTTGGCGCGCTTCATTGAGTGCTTCACCTAGGCAATTAATATGGCCCATTTTTCTACCCATGCGGGGCTCAGACTTTCCGTATAAATGCAACTTCGCATCTGGGTGAGCAAGGACTTGATTCCAGGCTGGCTCTTTTGGCTGGTCTTCACTACCCTCAAACCAAAGATCCCCAAGCAAGTTCAGCATTGATACAGGCGCAAGCAGGCGGGTATCACCCAAAGGCAATCTTGCCATGGCTCTTACTTGTTGCTCAAACTGACTACTAATACAAGCATCCATCGTGTAGTGCCCAGAATTATGGGGACGTGGTGCGATTTCATTGGCAACGATATCGCCATTCTTCAGAACAAAGAATTCAACACAAAGAACACCGACGTAATCAATCTTCCGAATTAGCGCTTTAGCTGCCTCAATAATTTTCTTCTCTTGAGCAGGCTTTAGTGATGGAGCTGGCACAGTAGAGGTATGCAAAATACCATCGCGATGTATATTTTGCGCAACTGGATAAGCCACTACGGCATCATCATAGCCACGCACTACTAAAGCCGAGACTTCAAAATCCAATTCCATACGTTTTTCTAAAACACAGGGTACGCGCCCGAATTCATTCCATGCGGTAGTGAGCTCTTCTACGCTATAAACAGTCGCCTGACCTTTACCGTCATAACCCATGCGGGCAGTCTTTAAAATTCCGGGAAAGAGGTCGGACGGAGTATGTGCAATATCAGCTTCGCGCTCTATCACAAAGTGAGGTGCTGGCCCGATATTAGTTTCTGATTTCCAAGTGGCTAAGAAATTTTTCTCAGCAATACGATTTTGGGCTAATGAAACACAGCTGCTTTGTGGCGCCACAAACACACCTAAAGACTCAAGTTGATCTAGGGCTTGGGCTGGAACATTTTCAAATTCAGTGCTGACAGATGCACATAAAGCTGCCATCTCTTTTAAAGCGGCGCTATCGGTATATTCAGCTTGAATACATTTTTCTGCAATCGAACCAGCAGGACTGTCTGAGCCTGGGTCGAGCACGCAAACCTTATAACCCATCGCTTGCGCAGCCTGAGTAAACATTCGTCCCAATTGACCACCACCTAAAATTCCTAAATACGAACCCGGCAAAATGGGTTCCATGCGATCTGCCATGTAATTAATATCCCGGCAAATTCATTGAGCGTGCAGTATCAGATTGCTTTGCACGAAAATCTTCTAGGCGCTTAGCCAGGTCAGCGTCATGCAATGCTAAACCAGCGATCACATGTAAGGCAGCATTAGCCGCACCAGCTTCACCAATGGCGAAAGTAGCGACCGGAATACCTTTTGGCATTTGCACAATAGAGTAAAGAGAATCCTCGCCACGCAAATACTTGCTGGCAACGGGCACTCCATAAACTGGGACGATAGTCTTCGATGCCAGCATGCCTGGTAAGTGTGCTGCACCACCCGCTCCAGCAATGATGGCTTGCAAACCATTGGCTTGCGCTTTTTCAGCATACCGGAACATATCGTCTGGCATGCGATGCGCGGAGAGAACTTTAGCTTCGTGGGCGACACCAAACTGCTCGAGTATTTGAGCTGCATGCTGCATGGTGTCCCAATCTGAATTGGATCCCATCACTATTCCGACGATTGGCTTCTTGCTCATTTACCTCTCCAAATGCCCCAAATATTCACTTACCATCTATTAAGGACTCTATTATCCTCGAGTTACCTCTATCCGTTAAGCAGTCTTAGTAAGACGGGTTAGGGCTTCGCGATACTTTTGAGCAGTCTTTTCAATCACATCAGCGGGTAATTGTGGTGCAGGGGCTGTTTTAGGCCATAGCTTGCCGTTTACTTCAGCTGTTTCAAGCCAATCACGAACAAACTGCTTGTCATAAGAGGGTGGATTTGAGCCTACGTAGTAAGTCTCGGTAGGCCAAAAACGAGAAGAATCCGCTGTCAGGATCTCGTCCATTAGCACTAACTGACCATTTGTATCTAAACCAAATTCAAACTTGGTATCGGCAATGATGATTCCGCGAGTAGCGGCGTATTCAGAAGCCTCTTTGTACAAGCGAATGCTCACCTCGCGAATTTGATTGGCTAATTTTTCGCCAATCATCTCTATCACTTTTTCAAAAGAGATATTTTCATCATGCTCACCCATTTCAGCCTTGGCTGCAGGAGTAAAAATGGGCTCTGGTAATTTTTGGGCATTCTCCAGACCTTCAGGCAAGGTAATGCCACACACCTTGCCGGTTTCTTTGTAATCCCTCCAGCCACTACCAGCCAAATAGCCACGCACTACCGCCTCAACCATAATCGGCTTTAAGCGCTTAGCCACTACTGCACGGCCTTTGACTTGATTTACTTCATCTTCAGCTACTACAGTAGCAGGATCAATACCCGTCAAATGATTGGGAATGACTGCAGCCAATTTATCAAACCAAAAATTAGCCATTTGATTCAAGACAATGCCCTTCTCAGGAATTGGCTCACCCATCACCACATCAAATGCGGAGAGGCGGTCAGTCGTAATCATGAGTAACTTGTCGTCATCCAATGCGTAAACATCACGCACCTTACCTTTTGACAGCAAAGGTAAAGACTTAATTGAGGTAGCGTACAAAGCAGGCATATTTAAATCACTTCACAATTTGAGTTAATTTTCCGCTCTTATATAACTCAGCCATCTTCTCTAAAGAAATTGGTTTAATTTTGGAGGCCTGACCAGCAGAGCCAAACGCCTGGAAGCGTGCAATGCATACTTTCTTAGCGGCTTCACGAGCTGGCTTTAGATAATCGCGTGGATCAAATTTACTTGGATTTTCAATAAAGTAACGACGGATTGCACCAGTCATCGCTAAACGAATATCAGTATCAATATTGATCTTACGTACACCATTCTTAATGCCCTCTTGAATTTCTTCAACAGGAACGCCGTAAGTCTCTTTCATATCACCGCCGAACTCACGGATCTCAGCGAGTAATTCTTGGGGAACGCTAGAAGAGCCATGCATTACCAAATGAGTATTTGGAATGCGTGCATGAATTTCTTTAATACGATCGATAGCTAAAATATCCCCCGTAGGCTTCTTAGTAAATTTATATGCGCCATGGCTAGTGCCAATCGCAATCGCGAGTGCATCACACTGAGTTGCCTTCACAAAATCAGCGGCTTGTTCTACATCGGTCAGCAATTGTTCGCGAGTCATTTTGCCATCAGCACCGTGACCATCTTCTTTGTCGCCTTGCATGGTCTCAAGTGAGCCTAGTACACCCAATTCAGCTTCAACAGTGACTCCGATAGAGTGAGAAAACTTCACTACCTCTTTAGAGACGTCTACGTTGTACTCATAGCTAGCAACCGATTTACCATCGGCCTCTAATGAGCCGTCCATCATGACGCTAGTAAAACCACTCTTGATCGCAGCCATACAAACTGCAGGGCTTTGACCATGGTCTTGATGCATTACCACTGGAATATGTGGATAGGCTTCAACCGCAGCAGAAATCAAGTGGCGCAAGAACGCTTCACCCGCATATTTACGAGCACCTGCGGAGGCTTGCATGATGACTGGAGAGTCGGCTTCATTAGCCGCTTCCATAATCGCTGTGACTTGCTCTAAGTTATTCACGTTAAATGCTGGCAGGCCATAACCATTTTCAGCAGCATGATCCAAGAGTTGTCTTAAAGATACTAAAGCCATGATGTTCTCTTATAAATAGTAATGAGGTTAAAAATAAATCTGAGTAAAAGATGAATCACTTCACATGAATAATCTTGAGGGTATTGGTTCCACCAGGCTCACCCATTGGCTCTCCAGAAGTGAATACCACGGTATCGCCCGCTTTGACTGCGCCAACTTTTTTCAAGCATGCCTCAACCTCTTGCAATGCTGTATCGCGATCTTTGGTGTAGTCCAAGCCGATCGGAGTGACATTACGATAAGTGCTTAAAGCACGCTGGGTAGCGATCTTTGAAGTTAATGCAAAGATTGGCACGTGTATATTGTGGCGACTCATCCAAATTGGAGTCGAGCCTGAATCTGTCAGAGCAGCAATCGCATTGGCATGTAAGTGGTGCGCTGTAAATAAAGCACCCAAAGCAATTGTTTGATCAATACGCGCAAAAGTTTGATCCAAAAAGTCCGTATCCAATTTCACAGGATCTGACTTTTCCGCTTCAACACAGATCTCCGCCATAGCTTTGATGGTCTGTACCGGATACATACCTGCAGCAGACTCGGCAGACAACATCACTGCATCAGTACCATCTAAAACGGCATTGGCAACGTCACTCACTTCTGCACGTGTTGGGACTGGAGCATTAATCATGGACTCCATCATTTGTGTAGCAGTTATCGTAAATTTATCTGCCTCACGCGCCCACTTAATCATGCGTTTTTGCAAAGCAGGAACAGCTGCATTGCCAACCTCAATTGCCAAATCTCCACGTGCAACCATGATGCCGTCGCTTTCGGCAATGATGCTCTTCAGTGCTTCTGACTCAATCGCTTCAGCACGCTCTACTTTGGCAATGGTTCTCACTTTTCCTACGCCATACTTTGCGCTTGCAGCATCAGCCAACTTGCGGGCATAAGCCATATCGGCACCATCTTTAGGAAAGCTAATCGCCAAGAAATCGACACCCATCGCAATAGCTGCATCTAAATCTACAATATCTTTATCAGTCAGCGCGGGAGCAGTTAAACCGCCACCAGCACGATTAATACCTTTGTTATTCGAGAGCGGTCCGCCTTGCTCAACGATGGTAAAAATCTCACCGCCCTTAACGCTTGCAACTGTAAGAACTACTAAACCGTCATTTAATAGAAGACGATCACCGGGCCTCACATCGCCTGGCAACTCTTTGTAATCAAGACCTACCTTTGTTTGATCCCCAAGGTCACAGGCAATGTCCAGAGTAAATTTGTCGCCCTCTTTGAGAAGGATTTTGCTATCCACAAATTTACCTACCCGAATTTTAGGGCCCTGTAAGTCAGCCATGATACCCACTTCTTTACCGACCTCAGCAGAAATAGAACGCACTAAATCATGGCGCGCCTTATGGTCAGCAATAGTACCGTGAGAGAAATTCATTCGCACTACATCTACGCCAGCACGAATCATGTCACGTAACACTTCCGGCTTTTCAGAAGCCGGTCCTAGAGTTGCAATAATCTTGGTTGCTCTCAACATATTTAGTCTTTCGCTCTTTCAGTAAGTACTTCAAAGGCTGGTAAGGTTTTGCCTTCTAAAAACTCTAAGAAAGCGCCACCACCAGTAGAGATGTAATCCACTTGATTCTCAATACCGTACTTCGCAATCGCTGCCAACGTATCGCCACCACCTGCAATCGAAAATGCAGGTGAATGTGCAATTGCTGCAGCTAACATTTTGGTACCACCGCCAAACTGATCAATTTCAAATACGCCTAATGGGCCATTCCAAACAATCGTCCCAGCGTGAGCCAGCATGATGGACAACCGCGCAGCCGTCTTCGGTCCAATATCTAAAATCATGTCGTCTTCTGCAACTTGATCGGCAGGTACACGGTTTGCACGAGCCAAGGGAGATAGCTCATTCGCAACCACCACATCTTCCGGAATCGGTACATTTGCGCCGCGTTTTTCCATGATCTCCATAATCTCTCTTGCTTCATCCACTAAGTCTGGTTCGGCAAGCGATTTACCAATGGGTAGTCCTTTAGCCAACATGAAGGTATTGGCAATACCACCACCTACGATGAGCTCGTCCACCTTTTCAGAGAGTGCTTTCAGAATGGTTAACTTAGAAGAAACCTTAGAGCCCGCAACAATCGCGACTAGCGGACGTTTTGGATTTGCTAATGCACGACTCAGAGCATCTAATTCAGCAGCCATTAAAGGTCCTGCGCATGCAACAGGCGCAAACTTTGCTACCCCATAAGTAGTTGCTTCAGCACGATGCGCAGTGCCAAAGGCATCATTGACATATACATCACACAAAGCAGCAATCTTTTTTGCTAACTCGTCACTATTCTTTTTCTCGCCAACATTTAAGCGGCAGTTTTCCAATAAAACTATTTCGCCTGGATTGACTTCAAAATCGCCGTTCACCCAATCGCTAATTAAGGGAACTTTACGATTCAGTAAGCTAGCAATACGATCTGCTACTGGAGCCAAGCTATCTTCGGGTTTAAATTTACCTTCTGTTGGACGCCCTAGGTGAGAAGTCACCATCACGGCGGCCCCAGCATCTAAACACATCTGTACTGCTGGCATCGAAGCCCGAATGCGAGTGTCTTCCGTAATGTTTCCTGCTTCATCCTGCGGCACGTTGAGATCAGCACGGATGAGAACCCGTTTACCCTTTAATTGACCTGATTGGGCTAATTCACTTAAACGCTTAACTTTAAATAAGGATTCCGGCATGAGTTTGGGTAAATAAGTGGTTTATTGGGAATGTTCCATTCTAAATGCTATAGCTAACCCACCCAGGGATCCTAGCCGACAGACTGACCTGCCTGCTCTACAATAGGCACTCAAATGCATTTTGGCAATTCCTGTAGCCTAGCAGACTGCTAAAACCAGTTTTATTGTTACTTAACAGACACAAAAGGTAGAGAAAATGTCGATGTCCGACCGCGATGGTTTTATT
>Ga0209189_1000192_pt1 | contig 53633 bp, 37 predicted proteins | sample C_130820_EF_Meta_FD_187308 | JGI IMG/M metagenome (GOLD analysis project Ga0209189, IMG submission 187308) | Freshwater microbial communities from Lake Croche, Canada to study carbon cycling - C_130820_EF_MetaG (SPAdes) (version 3) | ecosystem: Environmental > Aquatic > Freshwater > Lake...
CTTGACGATCGGCGGTTCGCTGATGAGACTCGGCCTTGAGCACCTGCTCCCGCTCGATCTGCATGGCGTGATTCATGAGCGTGGCGAAGGCGGCGGCCATGGCATCGGGGCCATGCTCCATCGCCAGATCAACGAGGTCGCGGATCGCGGAACGTTCTTCTTGGTGGGTCATCGCAGGTTCCTTCTTGGTGAGGTGACACTTCCAAGAAAGCCTCGATGACCCACCTCTTCAACTCACGCCGCCGGTGTGTTCCTTCCCTCGGCTCGCAAGCTCGCCTCGGTCAGGAACACACCGGCGATTTACAGAACGAATGTTGCACTAGAGCGCGTCTGAGATAGGACTAGCGCCATCCGCGCAGTCTGGGTAACGTGGGCACCTTCAAGGAGGTGCCCATGAAACCGTACTCGAAAGAGTTCCGTGGCCAGGTGCTCGCCGCGTGCGATCGAGGGCGAAGCACCCGCGAGGTTGCGACGTACTTCGACGTGAGCGAGTCGTGGGTTCGACGGGTGAAGCAGGAGCGTCGTGAGCTCAATAAGACCGCGCCATTGCTGAAGCGGCGGCGAACGCCGTTGTGGGCGGCACTGGCCGATCGGATACGTGAGGTCGTGCAACAGCAGCCGGACCTGACGCTGCGGGAGCTGAAGGCCGAGTTGCAGACGGAACTCTCTATTCAGACGCTGTGCACCGCACTGCAGCGACTTCGTCTGACCGTCAAAAAAAAGTCCTTATCGCCACGGAGCGGGAGCGGCCGGACGTCGCGGAGAAGCGGGAGGAGTTGCAGCGGGAGCAGCCGTTGCTGAATCCTGATCGGCTCGTCTTCATCGACGAAACATGGGCGAAGACGAACATGACTCGCCCGCGAGGGCGGGCACCCCGAGGCCAGCGAGTGCTGGCTCGCGTGCCTCATGGCCACTGGAAGACCACGACGTTCCTCGCGGCCCTGCGCACGACCGGCCTGACAGCGCCTCTGGTCGTTGATGGGGCCATCAACGGCGAGTTGTTCCTCGGCTGGGTACGGCATCACTTGGTGCCGACGCTCCAGCCTGGAGACATCGTGGTGATGGACAACCTCGGCGCTCACAAGGTTGTAGGTGTTCGCGAGGCGATCGCGGCCGCAGGAGCGAGGGTGCTCTACTTGCCGCCGTACAGCCCGGACATGAACCCCATCGAACTCGTCTTCTCGAAGTTCAAGTGGCTCTTGAAGAGTGCGTCCGCCAGATCAGTCGAAGCGCTGTGGACGGTCTGCGGGGACCTGCTCGACCGATTCACCGAAACGGAGTGCCGCAACTGCTTCAAGCACTGTGGCTATCGCTACACATAACCCGGATGCGCTCTAACTGAAAAAGCCCGATCCGAGTGGGCCGGCTGGGGGCTGTGCCGGGACGAGTTCAGCGACAACGGGGGGTGGCCACGCTGCTTCTATGTGCGCAACGGCCGTCGCATGGTGAGCGACGTCGTGCTGACCGAGGCCCATCTGCGGAGGGTGGATGCCCGTTCCGTGGAAAACCCCGTGGGCCTCGTCTGGTGGCCGCCGGATCTGCACCACGCGCGGCGGATCGTGAAGGATGGCCGCGTCTGGAACGAGGGGGCGGTGTTCGAATCTTCGCAGGAAGCCGACTGGATCCCCTGCGGCATCCCCTATGGCTGCCTCGTACCGAGGGCCGCCGAATGCACCAACATGCTCACGCCGACCTGCCCGTCATCGAGCTATGTCGCCTATGGTGCGTACCGGATCGAGTTCACGTTCATGGTCGCCGCCCAATCGGCCGCCGTGGCTGCCGTGATCGCGATCGAAGAGGGCGTGCCTGTACAGGACGTTCCGTATCCGAAGCTGAGAGCATCTCTCCTCGACGCGGGGCAGGTGCTCGCCATACAGGGTGGATGAACGCCTGCGCGTCGTCGCCCGGTGGCCTGCATTGGAAATCCTGATCCAGGCGGGATGAAGGTCCATGCCCCTGCGGGGGAGGAGTCTTTCGCTGACGCCACGACGACGGAAGAAGCGCACGCCCGAGCAGATGTCGCAAGGCTGCGGGGCGCACTCGCCTCGGCCCAGGCCTCGGCTCCAGCGGCACTCGCTGGATCGCTTGGTCAACCCTGTTCCTCAACCCTCATGTCGCCTGGTACAGGAAATCCAAGTCGGTCAGCAACTCTTTGCAAACGACCTTCTCACTCAGGACACTAGCCCCCATCGCGTGTGGCGGTGATCTTGCGAAAGGCCACAGGCCTGTCGTAGGTGGCCTCGAGCACGTGCCTGGCAAAGGCCGCGCTGGCATACGCGGCGTAATCGTGCCAGTCGTCGTTTTTGGAGCCATCGGCGTAGTCGCCGAGATAAAGCAACACCTTTCCTGTAAATCGCGGACTTCAGAGGTGGGTCATCTGGCTTCCATGTTCAGGTAGGCGCGTTCGGTTTCCCAGTCGTCGCTGATCTCGGAGAGGACTGCCGAGGCGAGCCGCAGGAGCGAGGCCTCGTTGGGGAAGAGCGTTGCGACCCGGGTGCGTCGCTTGATCTCCTTGTTGAGTCGCTCCAGGCCGTTGGTCGTCCGCATTCGCCGCCGGTGTGCAAGTGGGATCTCCTGAGTACGGTGATCGCTTCTGGGGCCGCTTGCTCGAGTCAGGTGGCGAGTTGTGGATCCGTCTTCTGGTAGCGGGCGATGACGTCCTTCAGGCGCGGTTCGGCCTCGGCAGGCTCGTCGGCGTCGAAGACGCGACGAAGGTCTCGGGCGACCTCCGAACGCATGGCCTCCTTCGGCGCGTGCGCCATGGCGTTGCGGATCGTGTGGAACTGGCACCGCTGCCACGGCGCGCCGGCCATCACGGCCTGCCGGGCGGCGCGAAGACCGGCGTGATCGTCGCTGACGATGAGTTTCACGCCGTGTATGCCACGCTTCTGCAGGCTCTCCAGGAACTTTCGCCAGTGCGGCTCGGCCTCGGAGAGTTGCACGTTGCAGCCGATCACGCTCCACTTGCCGGCAGTGTCGATCCCGATCGCCGTGAGCACGGCACATGACCGGACTGCACCGTTGTGGCGGATCTTCTCGTAGGTGGCGTCGAGCACGAGATGGGTGATCTCGCCGATCGGCCGGTTCCGCCCGGCATCGAGCTGCCTCGGCAGGAGCATCCCCGCGTTGAACAGCGCATTGAAGAGCGTCAGCGCGGCCCGCAAGACGCCGAACAACCGAAACGCGAGCGTAGAACCGGCGATGAACCCTATCTGGCCGTGAAAAAAAGTCCTCCGGGACTTTTTCCACGCACGAAAAGTTACGGTTTTCACGGGAGCTGCGCTCCCGCGATCGCATCCATGCGACCGAGCAGGCTGTTTATCCACAGCCTGCTAGCGGCAGGGGGCATGGAAAATCCACATACGGCTTCTGCCCCTGATGCAACCTCCACCCCGCATCCACGAAGGATGCTGTGGTCAAAGCCCCCGAACTGGTGCATCCCCTATGTGGAGGTGCCGCAGATGACGACCGCAAGGACCGCCGCCACCCAGGCGATCCAGGGGGCTTCGGATGTTCGTGTCGTTCGAAGCGGACTGGCTCAGCTGTTCGATATCTGGAACAAGCTGACGACGAAGCCTGTCATCCACGACGCCACGATGGTCATCACGTGCGCCGTCGAGGGCTGGGCGAGAGTGGCCATGTCGAAGAGCACGATGCATTTCCGGGCGAGAACCTTCTCGAAGCTGATTCCGGCGGTCTTCTGGAGGTGCACGAAGAAGACCTTTGCCTGGCGACTGTTCAGCATGACGTGCCCGGCAGTATGACAGGCGTCGCCATCGGGGTGTCTTCCATCAAGCGATACCGGATCACCAGGAAACGTCGCCCGGAAAGGTGTTCCATGTCCCGACACTGTGGACGGCTCGCTCGACGTTGACAAGCCCCATGGAGACTTGGTGCGTTGCCTGACCATGATCGAGCATCACCTTGGATGCACCCGCTGCTCGAAACGAGGCATCCCTCGCAGGTGCATTCTTCTTTCGGATGGATCGGGAAACGGGGAGCATGTCACATCGGGGCAGGTCACCGGGCCAACGGGTGGCAGCGGTTCAGCGTGTCATCGCGTGAGCCCCGGCGTTCCTTCAAGCGATGACGCACAGTGGTTTCCTGCTCGGGTGACGGCCGTCGCTCGTGAGAGATCCCGTGCGTCCGCTCACCGCCAGTCTGCAGGCTTTGAGGCCCACTTCTGCTCTCGTGTTCCGGCCTGCTCTCGAGATTCGAGACCCTTGGAGTTCAGCGCGGAAGTGCCGACCATCGATCGAGCCGACTCGACAAGGTCCAGCCGCGCGAAGGATGGCATAAAGGTGTCGTCCGTTGAGACATGCGTCGCCAGAAAGGCTCGCGGTTCGGCATATTGCCACAGCAGCGTGTCGGGCGGCGAGGGGCGGGCCGCTGTTCGGTCCACGGGGCGTGGCGGCATCGCCGGAGAGCGATCCCGTCGATCCCGTGGAGACGGCACCAGAACACTCTTGAGTTGATCTGGCTCCGGAGCCGGGGGCGGAATCAGTTCGAGCGAAGGGGTTGGCGTCTCCGATGGCGCTGGACTCGGCGAGGGAATATGCTCCGGTGAAGGCGACATCGGTCGGTCCTGCCAAACCGGCGGGAGCGGAGCAATCACCCTGTCTTGGCAGCCATCGAGGCTCTCCGTGGGCCGCATTTCGCGAGAGTCCTCGGGGGCCATCTCCCGCACCACGTCAAACCCGCTCCCGAAGCCTCCTTCCGTGCAGTCCTGACAGCCGCCGTTGCAGGTTGCGCAGGCTTTCAGTGCCCGCTCGGCCATGTCCCGCACTCGCACGCTCGACTCGAGAAAGCAGCCCTTGTCGTCGCGGCCATAGGCGATCTTGAGGAGTTTCTCGCGCATCTCGTCGCTGCAACAAGGTCCCGGGCCAAGGCCTTTCGGGCAATCCTGCTTCCACGGCTCCTCGCACTCGTCCTGACCGACCATCTTCTTGAAATGATCTTTGAGCTTGTGTTTGTGCACCTTCGGGGGCGCCTTGCCGCAGAGCCTATCGAGACAGTCACAGAATTCCTTCTCCACCTTTTTCTTCAGGTCATGGCACTGTTCCGAGAAGGATATTCCCTTGCTCAGCTCCCTTGCCTGTTTGCGCGACTGGCACAATCCGGCCGTTTGGTACACCGCCTTGACCGCTTCATACCGAACAGGCTCATCCGGATCGCTCATGGCCGCGATCAGCGCCGGCCCCACCTCTGGATGCTCCGGCGAGCAGCCGAGTTTGGCGAGGTACTGGATCGCGCTCTTCTTCTTGCAGATCTTGTGCTTCGCGGCTTTCGCTTTGGCCGCGGCCTTGATGGCAGGGTTGGTCGACTCCTGATCGGACGTGATTCCCAGAAAGCTCCAGAGCGTCGGGCTGCTTTGCTGGGCGACTGCCTCCTGCGCACTCCATGCCGCGTGTGAAATCAACACGAGCAGGAGGACGGCAGGTATGCGAAGGCCCCACCCGCGTTTTCCCCGCCGGTTGCCACGACGTCGCAGACATGCCGCAAGCATGCGCAAGGAGTCCCTGGACGCTTCTCAACGACCTCCTGTCGCTGTTCGGTCCGTCTGTGCGTGAGGCCTCCATGCCCCCGCTGATCCCTCACCCTGTCCGTCACATCGTCCGACCGTCCTGCCGAACTCCTATTTCGGCCGGAAAAAACCGAAGAACCGCAGGGTAGCAGTTGGCCCCGAAGCAGCGGTCCTGCGGGGCAATCCGGTCGTAGCAGTCAGCGCGGGATTGGCGTGGTCCGTGGATCGCCTGCTTGCCGATCGGGGCGTGGGCCATCAAAATCAGCCTCTGTCCTTCCGGCTGTGAGCCACCCAACGCCATGACATCCCCGCCGTTTCCGCACCGGTCGATGGCTGTGTCACTCCCGGAAGGCTGCCCTTCACCGCCGCCGGTCGCGGCCGGATCCCTGGCCGATTGGTTCGGTCAGCTTGTTTCCCGCTGGCATGTTGAGGGGCCCTCGGTCACGGCCACCGGCATCCGCGGTACGATCGAGGAGTTGCACTGCGTCAACTACCGCCTCTGGCACGAGGAAGACTCCGCTCGTGATCCGGCAGCCACCGACCAGACGATCGCTGCGGTGAAGCGGTCGATCGACCGCTACAACCAGTCCCGAAACGACCTCATCGAGCGCGTCGACGGGCACCTCATCGATCTGATTTCCCTGCGCGCCATCTGCGCGGGATCCGGCAGGCCGGCGGCTACCGAGACGCCCGGCGCGGCAATCGACAGGCTTTCGATTCTCGAGCTGCGTCGCTATCACATGCGGGAACAGGCCGAACGCGCATCGGCCATTCCGGACCACCGAGCCCGAGCTGCTGCCCGCATGGAGGTGCTCGACGCGCAGCGGGCACATCTCATCGAGTCTCTGGATGAACTCCTCCGTGATATTTTTGGGGGCAGCCGGCCGCTGCGGGTCTTTCGGCAGATGAAGATGTACAACGACCCCGCTCTGAACCCCTATCTGTATTCGGCTGGCGGCGGACATGCGGAAGCCTCCCTGCCACGAGACGCCGCTGGTGGGTCCAGTGAGTGAGCTGTCCGTGCCCGAGGCGTCGGCCGGTCTGGCCGTTCCGCGCGATCCGCAGGTCGACGAGCAGGCTCAGCCAGCGGATCTGTCGCCGGCCGGGCGATCGGCTGCAGGCGTCGTCGACGACGAGCTGCAGCGCATGCACCGTGCGCTCGCCGAGCACGATCATCACGTGGCAGGCGAGGCGATGGTCGCCATCCTGGGCACCCTCGACGCGCTCCCGTGCGACGGACTGGAGCAGGCTGAGCGGCAGCTGCTCGGCCGTGCCGTGCTGGCGGTCGTGGCGGCCTTTGTGCAGCCTGCGTTTGTCGTACCCGAGCGACTGGCGTTTGCGCTGCTGAGATTCAACGTGCTCATCAGCAACATCTTCGCCGGCCAACTCGGCAGCACCACCGATCCATTCCTGAGGGTTGTCTCATCGCAACCCCAGTGGCTGTTGAAGACGCTGGTGCTCTACACAGCGCGAAACGATGTGGTGCTCGATGTGTCTGATGCTCTGGTGACGGCCCCGACACTCGTCAGTCAATGGCTTTTTCAAACCTGGTTCATCGTGCATTCGGGCAACTGCAGCACGATCGTCAACCGCAACCTCACCCGCTTCCTGTCGCAGTTGGACCATCGCCTCCTGCCAGCTCCGGACATGCAGGAAATGTATTGGGGCTGTTCCTATCTCGGGGTCGACGAGGAGCGGCGTGCGAAGGGGCTTGTAAACGGGGCTATCCAGCGACACCTCCCCATCGCGTTTCGACGCGGCCCGCAGCCGGGACGGATTGCGGTGCTGAGCGACAACTGGTTCCCAGGCCATTCGGTGCATCGAACACTCGGTGCCTTCGTCCAGGCGCTCTCCGCGTCCGGCAAGTACCACCTTACGCTCGTGCACTCGCTGAGGCCCGCCGGGGAACTCGATGTCGGGGGCTTTGACGAGGTCGTGCAGGTGCCGGTGCAGGATGGCTACCTCGACACGGAGGTTCTTGAAAGCAGAGGGTTCGCCGCGGCGCTGTTCACTGACGTCGGCATGAATCTTCCCTCGATCATTCTGGCGAACCAGCGGCTGGCACCCGTGCAGATCGCGATGGTGGGGCACTCCGTGAGCACGTTTGGCGGCGTGATGGACTACTTTGTGAGCGGGCAGGACGTCGAGCCGCGGCTTCTGGCTGAGGGCAACTACTCGGAGCGGGCCGTGCTTCTTCCGGGATATGGGGTCATCCACGAGCGACCGACGTATCGGCCTACGGGACGGGTCGTGTCAACGCCTGAAATCATCGTCAACGCGGCGTGGAGCGGCCCCAAGGTTTCTCCGCGCGCTTTGGCGGCCGTCAGTTCGATCGCCGGTCAGATCGCACGGCCGATGCGGCTCCGGATTTTTTCAAGCACCGCACCGCTGCGCATGAAGGGGCTGGCGGCCTTCGTCGCCGACATCGAGCGAGGGGTGGGAAGATGTCGGGTGGAGATCGTGCCGTACCTCGAATACGATGCCTACATGGCCATGATGGAGGAGGCCGACTTCGCGCTCGACATGTTTCCGTTCGGCGGGTGCAACACGGTCTCCGACAACTTCTATCTCCGGAAGCCGGTCGTGCTGCGGGAGGGCGGCCGGTGGTTCAACCGCATCGGCCCGGCGATGGCCCGATCCCTTCGGCTCGACGAACTCATCGCCGCGTCGGATGAGGAGTATGTGCAGAAGGCCGTACGGCTGGCACATGACGACGCGTATCGGCTGGGCCTGCAGCAGCGGCTCGCCTCGGCCGACCTCGATGCGACGATCTATGCCCGCAGAGGCGTGCGTGAGTTTCTCGATTTCGTCGCGACCGTGATCGAAAACCCAGCCAGCTACCCCGGCCGCGACCCGATCATGCTCTGACGGCCGACGACGTTCGCCGCACGTGCTGACTGCGGAGGTGTGCCGCAGAACGCTAGCTGGCCGTGGAAAAAGTCCTCCGGGACTTTTTCCAGGCACGAAAACGTCCGGTTTTCCTGGGGAGCTGCGCTCCCGCGATCGCATCCATGCGACCGAGCAGGCTGTTTATCCACAGCCTGCTCACTGGCCGTGGAAAAAGTCCTCCGGGACTTTTTCGAGGAGTGAAAACCTCCGGTTTTCACGGGAGCTGCGCTCCCGCGATCGCATCCCTGCGGTCGAGCAGGCTGTTTATTCACAGCCTGCTAGCCGGATTTGCCTTCAGTTGTGACGAACCAGATCGATCCCACGACGCCCTCGGGAGGCCCGAGCACCTCATCGACGGCCTGCTTTACGCCGGGCAGGTGGTAGCCGTAGCCGCAGAGGAGTCGCCGCGTCTTGGGCCGCCAGGCTCTGAGGTCCTTGATCACATCTGCGGTCGTGCGAGCAGCATCGAGGAACACCATGTCGACGATCGGGGCGTCGAGAACCGCGGCAAGGCTGGGGCGTTTAACGACCGTCAGATTCGGGAATTGGCCGACGTTTCTCAGGAACTGGGAGTACACGTCGCCGAGTTGGGCTTCCATGCGGGTTCCGCTCCGCTCGTCATCGCTGCCCTGCCAGTGATCGACGGCAAACACTCTCCCCGGACACGCCGAGCAGAGCGTGAAGGTGCCCCGCCCCTTCCACGCTCCCACCTCCAGGACATCCTTCATCTGTCGGGCGGTCTGAGCCAGCCAGGTGAGTTCCTCGGGCGTCATCCAGCCCTCGATATCGGTAGCCGCGGCTGGCCGCGACGAGTTGTCATTGGGAACGAAGAGCCGCGAGACGTTGCCCTCGAACTTGTACTGCCCAAAGTGGGCCAGATGGATCTGCGGATCCATCCACACCTGGCCGCCGAGACGCTGCCAGAGACGGGAAAAGCCGTAGTCTTCCGAGAGGTAGCACCCGTCCTCATCGATGAAGCAGTCAAACAGAGCGTATTCATAGCTCTTTTCGACACCGACGGCGTCCTCTCGCATGAAGCACTTGCGTTCGGGGTAGGCCGCCATCATCCGTTCAAAGGCCGTGCGTCGCACCATCAAGAAGCCGGTGGGGGCGTCCTTGATCTCGATGAATCCGGTTCGCGGATGCTGGTTGATCAGTGCGCTGGCGCTGGGCGAAAAGTTCACGGGAAATGTCGGTGGCAACACCTTCTTCGGGTAGATCCCGCAGCAGATCTCGATGTCTTCGACCTCGGAGGCGGCCAGCAGGCGGATCACGGCCTCCGGCTCCCATTCAATGTCGCCGTCGATGAAGAGAAAGTGCGTGCAGCGGCTCGCCATAAAACGGGCAACGAGCACGTTCCGCACGCGGTTGACCAGCGAATCGGCGATGAAGTGGTGCTCGCACTGGAGTCCCCAGCCATTCACCTGCTTGATGGTGCGGATCAGCGAGTTGACATACGCCGCATGGAGTTGCCCGCCGTAGCAGGGCGTGGCGATGAACAGATTCGCGTGGCGATTGACATGAGGCTGCATTGAGGGACCGCGTCATGAGGGCGCTGTGGCGTGCCGAGTGTGCGAGGGGGGCTGATCGAGGAGGCGGCGGTAGATCGCTTCCATGCCACGGGCGAGACCGGGGGCGTCGCAGGCGGCACTGGCTCGGAGACGGTGGCGAATCGTGCCGCGAAACGCCTGCAGCAGGGCCGGGGTGTCGCGTGATGTCGCGAGCCGGACGGCGAGATCGACGTATCCCCGCCGGTCGGAGGCCACGTATTCCCCAAGCCCGGCCGCCCGCAGCAGCGAGGCCGAGGTACGGCTGGCCCAGCGATTCCCGGTGAAGGTGACCACGGGCACGCCCTGCCACAACGCTTCGCTCGTGGTTGTGCCGCCGGAATAGGGAAACGGATCGAGCGCCACGTCGATCCGCCGATAGGTGTCGATAAAGTCTTGATGTCCGGCCGGGCCTTCGAACGCAAGCCGCTCCGACGCGACGCCCAGGCGTGCGAGACGATCCCGCAGATGGTCTCGATGATCCTCGCGGCCCAGGCCAGCATTGCGGAAGAGCATCCGGGCTTCAGGACTCCGGCTGAGAATCTCGGCCCATGCGGCCAGCGTGACATTGGTGAGTTTGTAGAACGACGCGAGACAGCCGAACGTGAAGGGGCCGCTGGCTCCCGGCGGCTCGGGCGCCATCGCGGGGGCCGTCGGCTGCGATTCCTCGTCATCGCATGCGAAAGCGAGGTACGTGCCGGGCAGCCGCTCGATCGGCTCGGTGTAGAAGCACTCTTCGCCGGCGGGAACGACCGTTGCGTCCCCAATGAGCGCGTCAAAGCAGTCCATCCCGCTGGTGGCGTACATGTTGAACCACGTCGCCTGTTTCGCCGCCGGCCTGAGGGCGTAGAGCGGCAGGCGGTCCGGATCACTGTAGCCATTGAGGTCGACGAGCAGGTCGATCTCCCGGGCCGCGATCGTCGCGGCGGCTTCGTCGATCGACATCCCGCCGATCACATGGACATGATCCTGCGGGTGGCGACGGTAGGCCGGGTCGATCGCTTCGGGCTGACACGCCGAAAACAGGTGAACCTCGAAGCTGCTGCGATCATGATGGTTGAGCAGGCCCCAGACCGGCTTCATCCACTGCGGCGCGCTATAGAACGACGAGACATACCCGATCCGCCAGGGACCGTCCCGCCGGATCCGGGGTCGCACGGCCGGTGGACGCGTTTCCTGGCCGGCAAGCATGCGGGCGTACCGTTGCCGAGCCTTCAGGATCGACGTGTTGTCGTCGACAGGGCTGCCGGGGACGAACACCGCCTGGTGCCTCATCGCCAGCGTTTGCACGGCACCGGCATCGGTGCTGGCGGAGTCGATCTCGGCAGCCCGGCGGAGCAGCAGCATCGCGTGCTCCAGGCAGCCGAGATTGAAGAGTGCCTTGCCGTGATCGTGAATCGGTCCCGGGAGCAGGGGATGCAGCATTCTGCTCTTCTGCAGGCTGGCGATCGCCTCGACGTTGCGGCCAGCTTCGAGAAGCGCCCTGCCATGGCCATGCAATGCGACCGCCGCATCGTCGGGCCGGTTCTGGTCGAGAAACACTCGACCAAGCGACTCCCAGGCCTCGGGGAGGTTGGGATCGAGGCGTGTCGCCAGTTCGAGGATCCCGATGGCCTCGTCGAGCCTTCCGGTTTTGCGGATCGCGTCGCCCAGGTTGAAGTGCGGCACCGCCCGGTGGGGCGCCAGGGCCACGGCAGTGCGATAGTGACCAATCGCATCGTCCAGCAGACCTTGTTCTTCGCAGACGGCTCCCAGATTGTTGACGTATTCGAGCGTGTCAGGCGCGAGTCGGCAGGCTGCCAGCAATTGAGCAATTGCCTCATCGAAGCGGCCCGCCTGGGCCAGCGTCATGCCAAGATCGTGGTGGGCCCGGGCATCGCGGGAGGCCGGCGCAGCGGCGGCGTGATGGCTGTTCACGGACGATGGCGATTCGTGGGACATCATCGCTTGTGTGGAGTGCTGGGGTGGTCAGTCCGCGAATGCATCGGCTTGAATCTGCCGCAGCGCCTCGGCTGAGCCGCCGAGCGAGGCGGCATGCAGGTTGATCTCCGGCCGATTCCGCAGGGCCTGCGGCGAGTAGTCATCGATGCCAGGCCAGAGGAGCGTGTTGAACGTACGCGGCAGGCGGGCGGTTTCGACCTGCAGTTCATTGAGGGCGAGATTGACCGCCGTCTGCTCGAGCCATCGACCACACGCCGGTCCCCGCCGCCAGGCGTTTTCGAGAACGGGCGTGTGATGCCTGCCGAACATGAACAGCCCGCAGTTGAGATAGCCGTTTGGAAAGGGCAGGTGGAACATCCGGCATTCGCTCTCCACGGCCGCCGAGTTCACATCGGGCACGATGCAGAAGGGACGGCCGAGCGACTCGTACATGCCAGCCGGATCCCAGGGCTTCATCGGGAGGATATCGCTGTCGAAATAGAGGAAATCATCAAAGTCGGTCACGAGGTGCGGGATCAGGAGTTTGAGCCACGACGGATGGAGTTTCGGCAGAGTGGCGGGCAGCGTGATCTCCGTGATCACCCGGCAGTCGAGGCCGGTCATTCGCGTCATCCGCCCGGCCGCTGTTTCCGCGCAGCTCCGCCAGATCTCTCCGATGCCGAGCGTGATGGCGATCATGATACGAGCCGGACAGCGATGTCGGGCGATCGTGCGAAAAGCCATTATCATACGCCCTGCTGATGATTCGTCACCGCCCCGTCGATGGGTTTTGGTCGCCGCTCCTTTCTGGATCCCTCCGGCATGACACTCCCTGCTTCAGCACCGAACGGTTCCCGGCAGACCGTCGAGGAGCAGACCCGCCTCGGCCTGCAGGCGTTTGCCCAGGGCCGGCTCGACGACTGCATCGCACTGCTTCGCCAGGCGGTCGATTGTGCGCCCGGCGTGGCGGAGGCCCACAACAATCTGGGGGTGGCCCTGCATGCCGCCGCCCGGCACGCGGAGGCAACGCGTGCTTTTCAGAGCGCGTTGGCGATCGCTCCTGACGATGCGGTGACCCACCATCATCTGGGCCTTGCCCTTCAGGACGATGGCCGGCTGGACGCCGCCGCGGACTGCTTCCGTCGGGCAGTCGAAATCGCCCCCTCGTTTGTTGCGGCCCACAATGATCTGGGTGTCGCGCTGATCCGGCAGGGCCTGTCACGGGATGGCCTGGCCTGCTTTCAGCGGGCGCTCGAGATCGATCCTGGCTGTGCCGACGCACTGGCGAACATCGGGCTGGCCTGCGAGGACGGGGGACTGTTTCAGGAGGCGCTCCAGGCTACCGTGCGGACGCTGCAGCTGAACCCCGATCACGCCGAGGCCCACACGACGCTGGGGATGATGCTGCTGCGAGGCGGCAGGTTTGCCGAGGGCTGGGCTGAATATGAATGGCGGTGGCGGTGTCGCCGATTCAATCGACCGAAGGTCAAAGGCCCGTTCTGGGACGGTTCTCCGCTGGAGGGCCGCACGCTCCTGCTGACGGCCGAGCAGGGCATTGGCGACACGATCCAGTTTTTTCGGTATGGCACGCTGCTGGCCGAACGGGGCGATCGTGTGATCGGCTGGTGTCCGCCGCGGCTCGTGCCGATCCTGTCGACCTGTCCGGGATATGCCGGCGTGGTGGCCGACACGATGCCGCCGCCCGCCTTCGACGTGCAGGCCTCGGTGATGAGCATGCCAGGCCTGGTGGGCACGCGGTTGGAGACGATTCCCGCCAGGATGCCCTATCTCTTCGCCGAACCAGAGCGCCTCGACCGCTGGCGGCGACTGATCGACGCAGGCCGCGACGGCGGGCTCGTCATCGGCGTTGCATGGCAGGGGAACACGGGCGTGGCCACCTACAGCAGCGGACGAAACCGGTCCTTTCCGGCCGAGGCCCTGGCGGCGGTGGCGGCGGTCGAGGGGGTGAGACTGCTGAGCCTGCAAGCCGGGCCAGGAGGCGCCCGGGCCGACCTGCCGCCCACGATTGCCGCCTTCGACACCGGGCTGCCGCTGGAATCGTCGGGCACCGCGGGATTCGTCGACACGGCGGCTGCCATCCTGGCCTGCGACCTCGTGATTTCCTGCGACACGTCCATCGCCCATCTGGCCGGCGCGCTTGGCGCGCCGGTCTGGGTGGCCCTGCCCTTCGTGGCGGATTGGCGGTGGCTGCTCGACCGTGACGACAGCCCGTGGTATCCCTCGATGCGTCTGTTTCGCCAGCCGCGGCCGGGCGATTGGACCGCTGTTTTCGAAAACATAGCGGCCTGCCTAAGGAAACAGCACCATGCAGGATAACGCGTCTGATCTGTCCCCAGCGGCTGCTGCGGTGCTCGCCCGAGAGAGCGGCTCGAAGGATCTGCGACTCGATGACGTCACCGTGCTCTCGCCGGAGGCGGCTGCGGCACTGGCCGCCCACACCGGACGGCTCTATCTGGGCGGGATCAAGGAACTCCCGGCGGACGTGGCAGCGGCACTGGCAGTCCATCAGGGCTTCGTCTTTCTTCCTGGCGTAAAGACGATTTCGCCGGAGGCTGCCGACGCCCTCAAGGCGGCGCGCGGGCATATGGAATGCAGCGGACTCGAGGAGATCACGGCAGGGGCGTTGGTGACCCTGCGGAGGAACAAGCGGCTGAAGGTGCCGTCAGCACTGAAGATCACCGCGTTCATCGCCGCCCAGCCCAACATGCATGCGGGAGTGAAGGCGTTCTTCAACGATCTGGGCACGGCACTGCTGCTCGACAGGCAGTTTTCGGAAGCGGTGCAGTGCTACGAGAGGGCGGTGTCGTATGACAAGAGCGATCCGGCACTCCATCACCGACTCGCGCAGGCGCAGGCGGGGGCGGGCAGTCTGGAGGCGGCAGCGGCCAGCCTGGAGGAGGCGATCCGGTTGGATCGCTTCATGCCGAGCTATCACAGCGATCTCGGGTATGTGCTTCATGGAATGGGCCGCGTGGAAGAGGGCCGCGCCGCGATTCACCGGGCGCTCGAGTTGAATCCGAACCATGCCGAAGCCCACGTTCACCTGGGCCTGATCGATGAGACCCAGGGGCAGCATGCGGAGGCGATCGCAGGCATGGACCGGGCCATTGCGATTGCGCCCGACAACTACGACGCGCGGACCACGCGGGCGATGCTGCTCTTGCGGCAGGGCGATTGGGCCGAGGGCTGGATGGAGTATGAGTGGCGGTGGCTGTGTCCGGTGTTTTCCGTGCGGGCACTGATGCATCCTCGCTGGGACGGCGGGCCGCTCGCGGGCCGCACGATTCTGCTCACGGTCGAACAGGGGCTTGGTGACACGCTGCAATTCATTCGATACTGCTCGCTCGTGAAGCAGGCCGGCGGGCGAGTGATTGTGTCGTGTCCACGGCGGCTCTTTCCGCTGCTGAGCACGGCGGCAGGCATCGACAGCTTTATGGCCGATGACGGACCGCTGCCCGAGTTCGACGTCTACACCTCCCTGATGAGCCTGCCGGGACTGTTGGGCACGCGGCTGGAATCAGTTCCCGCCGACATCCCGTATCTGGCCGCCGATCCGGCCCGCACCGACCATTGGCGACGGGAGCTGGAGCGACTGCCCGGAAAAAAAGTGGGGATCAACTGGCAGGGCAACACGGGCATCGCGCCGGGAAGATCGCTGCCGCTCGAGGCGCTCGCTCCGGTGGCGCAGATGGCCCGAGCGGCCCCCGGCGCGGGCATCTCGCTGGTGAGTCTGCAGCACGGCGGTGGCCGGGAACAGCTCGCGCAGATGGCTGCTTCTGCCACGGACTGGCCACCGGTCTTCGATGCCGGCGGGATGGCAGAGGCGGCGGATGGTGAGGCGGCGTTCGTGGAAACGGCGGCGATCCTCATGAACCTCGATCTGCTGATCACCTGCGACACAGCCATCGCCCACTTGGCCGGGGCGCTCGGCATTCCGGTGTGGGTGTTGCTGCCGAAGGTGGCCGACTGGCGGTGGCTGGTGGATCGCGACGACTGCCTCTGGTATCCGACCATGCGACTCTTCCGGCAGCCGACGCCGGGCGACTGGAAAACGGTGGGCGAGCAGGTGGCTCGAGCGTTGGCCGAATGGAATGCCGCCGAATCGCAAGGCACCGCGCCGCTCCTGCTTCCGGAACTGGTCTCGCTCTCTCCAGACGCGGCGAGAGAACTCGCCAAGCACCGCGACTTCCTCGCGCTGAACGGCCTGCGCGAGCTGTCGCCTGAAGTGGCGGTGGAACTGGCAGAGCATCGTGGCCCGCTGTCGCTCAACGGACTGGAGACGATCAGCCCCGTGACGGCCAGGGCGATTGCCCGCCACGCCGGGAAGCTCTATCTCAACGGGCTGAAGGTGCTCGACGCCCCGCTCGCCGAGGCACTCGTCGAGCATGACGGCATCCTCTACCTGCAGGGAATCAAGACCGTGTCACTGCCGGTTGCCAAACTGCTCGTTCGTTGCCGCGGAATGATCGTGCTCGGCGGGATTCGTCAGCTCCCCGCGGATGTGCATGCCGCGCTTCGGCCGCATGCCCGCATCCACATGCCTGCGCTGGTCACGGCGTCTCGCGAAGGCCTTTCGCGACACCACGGATAGCATGGGTGTCTGTCAGCCGCGGTCGCGGCCCCGTCAATGAGGCTGAACGACCGGCGGCGTCTTCCGGTGCTCGGCGATCAGGCCGCGGATCTGTGGCAACGACTGCTGCAGTCCCAAGAGCCCCGCAAACGACAGCGGCGTGCGGATGGGGAAGCAGGGCTCGCCGGCGTCGAGGGCCGGGATGGTGAGCGGATTGGCGGCGACGTCGGCGGTGAGGTGCATGATCCCGATCGGCTGGTGGGGCGGGGACGGCTCCACGAATAATCCCGTGGCGACGTCGAAGGCCGGTGATGCATGCAGGGCCACCCAGTTCACGGTGCTTGGAAGCCGGTGAGTGGGGCTGTCGTGAAACGCGGTGGCGGCGTTGAAGGCCACCTGTTCGGCGAGCCGTGAAAAATAGTCGGCCGGTTCGACCCGCTCGAGGGCCAGTTGCAGATAGTGGCGGTAGTGCTCCCAGTGGGGCGCGTCATGACGCATGGCAAAGACGCCGGCATTGAACTGGGGCAGCATCCGCAGTCGCGTGGCCATGTCGGGGCCGAAGCAGTGGGCGGCCACCTCCGATTCAAGCTGCCACACCGACGGATTGCTGACAAACTTCGTGTAGCTGCGGTCGATCTCGGGCACCGCGGCGAGTCCGCCGCGGGCCGCGCATACCAGCAGCAGTTCGATCGCGTTGGGCTGCTGCACCCAGGTATCGGCATCGAGCCAGCAGTAGACATCGAACCCAGGAAAATGCTTTCGCAGATGGGGTCGGCAGAGATACGCCTTGAACCAGGGCTTCGTCGCCTCCCAGGCATCGCGCTTGGCAAACTCAAAATCCCAGCCGCCGGGGCGGACGTCGATCCCCTGCCCCACGAGCCACTGCCGCTGCGGATCCGCAAGGCCGAAATCGAGCAGGCCGACTGGCAGCACCGCCAGCTGCGGCCACTGCCGCAGCGAGCGGACAAGCCCTTCGACAAGCGGGAAATACGTGGCGTCGCAGCCGGTGATGATGATGCTCTTCATCGCCCTAGGTTACGGCAGGGCCTGCTCACCAGCCACTGCGTGCTCTGACAGGTTGAGCAGTGAGAGCAGGCGGCGGGTGTTTTCGGCCCAGGAGAATCGCGCCGCGAATTCCTGGCCGCGGGCTTCAAGCGCCGCACGAGATCGTGGGGCCGCGTGCCGTCGCTCGTAGCCCTGCTCCATGGCGGCCACGAGGTCGTCCACGCTCGTTTCCCCCCAGCCGGTCGTCTCGCGGTAAAAGGGGCAGCCTTCCGGCACACGGCCTTGGTTCGAGAGCATGGTGGCGTAGTCGGCCAGATCGAGATGGCCTGTATTTCCGCTGAGCACCGTCGGCACACCGGCGGCGATGCACTCCATGGCGACGAGGTTCGTGCCCCCTTCGGCCCGATTGGCAAACACCGCCATGTCGCAGGCCCGGACAAACCGCGGCAGCTCGTGGCCGGCGAGCAGACCGAGATCGACGAATGCGCCGCTTTCGATCCCTTGGGCGGCGGCCCAGGAGTGGAGATCGAGCGAGTCGCCTGCCGGCCCCTTCGCGACCTCCGGCAGGCCATGCACGTGGCCGGCGAGCCCCAGGCCGAGCATCGTTTGGGGCCAGGGGTTTTGCCAGGCCGTCACCAGCACGGCGTCGGGATGCCGGCGGTGAAACCGGCGAAAGGCCGCGACGACAATATCCTGTCCCTTGCGGAACTCGAGCTTCCCGCCGGAAAACACGAGATATCGGCCGGCGAAACCCGCTGCGAAGCCCGGGTCTGGGGCGGTCTGGCACCAGAGATCTGCGGTGATTCCCTGCAGGATCGTGACCACGTCGTGCACGCTGGCGGCGCGGAGCACAGCGGCATTCCAGGTGGAACCAGCGATGACAGCCTCACACTCGTTGAGCCTCGCCACTTCATCCGACTGCCAGCGGGTGTCTTCGCTGAAGATCACTCCAACCCTCCGCTCCGCTTGAATGGCCGGCGACCGCGGGCTGCAACTTCCCCGATTGCCAAACGACTGCAGGGAGACGGCCACCGGGATCGGTGGGGCATCCGACGATCGTTCAGAAACGATCGTCATTCCGGCCAGCGACTGCTGCTCGGCGGCAGACAGATGCCGAGATTCCGCGACGCCGTCGACAACCACCGCATATCCGCACTGCCGCAGTTTTCCGGCCAGATTCAGGCCGTACCGGCCCCAGCCGGTCCACGGCGTGATCTGCCAGCCGAGATGAATGGCAGGAATGAATCGCGGGGATGGATGCATGGCTGCGCTCGTGGAGGAGGGCCCACGCTATCTCCGCTCAGGGATAGGCCTCTGTGCCGCAGGCATCGGCGGGCTCTTCAGCCGGTTCGGCCAGCTGAAATCCGGCGAGATGCTCGGGCAGCGTCCATGCGACGGCTGGATCGGGAGTGTGTCGCGGCGGCGTGACTGCCCCCCGCCAGGCGATGCCCATGATCTGCATCGTCTGATAGATCCTGGTCTGCCAGCCACGATCGCGGACATAGGCGAGGCCGGCGGCGACGTCGGGCGAGACGAGGTCGTGGAACACGATCGCGGCGTCGGGCTCCATGAGCGGCTCGCAGACCTGCGCATCGAGGAGCGGCGCCTGGCCGTCATGGTTGCCGTCGATGAAGCAGAGCGACCAGCGGCGGCTTTCGCCGCGGGCAAACTCGCCCACGGCATACGGGCTCTCGCCCGCGATGAGGTAGACGGACTCGTGCACGCCGGCCGCCACGATCGATTCACTGACCGCAGCCCTGACCTGCGCGTGTGCGAGCACCGGATCGATGACGTCGAGCACGACCCCTGCCAGGGCCAGATGGCAGGCCGACCAGCCCAACCAGCAGCCGATCTCGAGGGCGCGACGGCCGCGGAACGCGAGCGCCAGGTTGTAGAGAATGTGTGTTTCGTCGACGTTGAGAAACCCGACTTTCTGGCTGCGGCGATCGACGTACCAGCGGTGGGGCACTTCCCGCCGCAGATACGGCCAGGGGCAGGCGGCAGGGTCGCCGATCATGCGATGCGGGAAAAATCTCGCGGCGTCGACCCGCTCGAGACCGGGAGAGACGTAGTCGGTCTGCTGCTGGGCCGGCTGGGAATCACTCGCCGGTTGCGCACGCTTCTCGGCGATAAGCGTGCGCATTTTGGGAAGCGACTGCCGCAGCTCCGAGTGTGCTGCAAACGTCAGCGGTGAGTGGATCGCCAGGCAGGTCTCGCCCGATTCCACACCCGGGACGGTGACCGGATTGACGCCGACATCGACGGTGAGGTGCATGATCCCGATCGGCTGATGGGGCGGAAACCGCTCGACGAACATCCCGCTGCCCACGTCGAAGGCGGGTGCCGAATAGAGCGACATCCAGTTCACGGTGCTTGGGAGTCGGTGCGTCGGGCTGTCGTGCAGCGTGATGGCGGCGTTGAAGGCCACCTGTTCGGCCAGCCGTGAAATCGAGTCTGCCGGGTCGACCCGCTCGAGGGCCTGTTGCAGATAGTCGCGGTAATGTTCCCAATGAGGCGAGTCATGCCGCATGGCAAAGACGCCGGCGTTGAACTGGGGCAGCATTCGCAGCCGTGCCGCCACTTCGGGGCCAAGGCAGTGGATGGCAACCTTCTCCTCGAACTCCCATGCCAGCGGGTTACTGATAAATTTCGAGTAGCTGCGGTCGATCTCGGGCACGGCGGCCAGTCCGCCGCGGCCCGCGCATGTCAGCAAGAGTTCGATCGCCTCGGGCCGTTGCACCCAGGTGTCAGCATCGAGCCAGCAATAGACATCGAACCCGGGAAAGTGCTTTCGCAGGTGGGGGCGGCAAAGATACGCCTTAAACCAGGGTTTGGTCGCCTCCCAGCGATCGCGGTTGGCAAACTCAAAGTCCCAGCCGCCGGGGCGGACATCGACCCCCTGCTCGACGAGCCACTGCCGCTGCGGATTCGTAAGGCCGAAATCGAGCAGCCCGACTGGCAGTTCCGCCAATTGCGGCCACTGCCGCAGCGAGCGGACAAGCCCTTCGACAAAATGAAAATAGTTGGCATCGCAGCCGGTGACAATGATGCTCTTCATCGCTGGGATGTAGCGGAAAAACTCGCCTGAGTGCTACCAATTATCTGCCCACAAACCCGAGCACGTCGACCCGCTGACTGTGGAGCCCGCTCACTCGAGCGCGTACTACCAAAAGCCCATGTCTCACCTGGCCGCCTGGCTGAACACATTGCGGCAGCCAGCAACTTCATTCCTCGTCTTGCTCACTTTCCACTCGGGCAAACAACTGCATTCTTGTTCGATCGCTCACCCCTCTTCGCCCCGGAAGAACTGTCCCCTTTTTAGCCGAGTCCACGCATTTACCCCAGAAGCTAATCGAATCTGCCAGAGGCACAACCCCGGTTCTAATTATCCGGTCCCATGGATTACGTGTCGCCTCAAACTCCCTGCCGTGTGTCGCGGGATCACCGCCTAGGTTGTTCATGAAATTTATGCACGCAAGCTTAAGTACGATCGCATGGTTAGTATTGTTGCCTTGAGCCCCTTCCCGCCATGGCACTTCGCCTCTGGCGTAGAAGACCGACGACTTATCCTGGGTTTTAGCAATCCGAGAAGCCAAATCCGAGGCACCTTGGATCGCCGCTCCGGCAGTGCCTTTCACGCCCATGACGACACCACCAACGCCTTTCTTAACAACCTTCACAAGGCTTCTTGCGAATGTTCTTGCCCTTTTCTCCGTTCCTTTCAACCCTCCCGACGTAAAAACTTGATTTTGTGCTCGGTGTTCCATTTCCTCATGCAGATCCTCAAAAGTCCTCTGCGCTTCCACCGTCGCCCCGCTTGACGCGGATCGGCGAACCTGCTGTGTAACAAACCCGAGTGCAACAAATCGCCTTATAATGCTTGCCGGAATCTCGACCACACTTGTCCTCGCAAGTTCGTTGGCTTCAAAGGAACCAGCGTAAAACATAATCTCATAGCTGTCCGCGCAGGCTTGACGACCAGCTTCAGTCCAAACATCAAACGTGGCGTCCTCGGGAGCCCACTTGCTGAAGAAATCATCAAACGGCGATGAAACAATTTTGTAAACCTCTTCTGCGATTTCGTCCGACGCTTTACTGCTGTCCTCCTTCATTGCAGATTCGATGAGTTGCTCAACTAATTTCGTATTAATGAGTACTGTCATCGCACTTGCGATTAACTCATTTCCCTGCTGCACCATGACATCCCGCGCCGCCGTGAACCTCGTTTCGATTGCTTGAATATCAACGTCACTCCGCGTCCACCCGAATGTAATCAAGCTGCCGAATTTTTGTTTCGCTAATTTTGCGACCTTTCGTTTTAGACGATTACACTCTTGCATTAGCTTAGCCTTCGCCTCGTCGTAGTTACCCGAAATGGCGTTAGCCAGGGGATCGTCGGTCTGCTCTGACCCACTTGATCCGCCACCGCCGGAATCGGAATCACCGCCATCGGAACTTACCTCAGATCGGTCCTGATCGTCCTCAGCAAGCGATAACTCAATCGAATGTTTTTCGCTGAGATCCGTTGTTTGTATAATTCGGCTCCGCATCCTCCTCGCAAAATCCACGATAACCTTAAATGGGGGCGGAGTAGCGCCGGAGATCGCCTTCAGCGAGCTATCGATGCATTTCAAGATAGCTTCATGCTCGTCATTAGCACCTTCGATTCCTGTTCGATAGTTTTTGTAGCCCTGCACGAGAGCTGACGACAGATTCCTCAATCTCGCATCGGCACCGAACACTCTAGCCGTGAAAGTCCCCTGAATCTTCATGACGTCAATGTTCAGCCAAGAAGTGGCAAGCCCCTGGGCGGCCGTCTTACTTGCCTCGAACATCTGTCTAACGAGCCCGTCATATTCTCTTCGGAGTCGCTCAATCGCCTCCGAATTCGCCTGATCAACGGCAGTTAACTCCCCCTTCGCCGCCTGAAGACTGGCCTTTAATGCCCTGATTTTGACATTGATCTCATCGTACTTCCTTCGGACCGTCGCTGATATTGCCCGGATTTTTTTGTCCTGCTTGTCAACCCGCCCCCTGAGTTGCGCAACCCGCTCCTTTGTTGCTTGAACGCCGCGATTAAGCCGTTTTACGTCTTCCGCGAATCTTGTTTTGGCTGAGTCAAATTCTCCACGCAGTTCTCCGAACGTTTTCTCCAACGTCCCAACTCTGACCGTCAGTTCTTGAATGTCCTTTCTTACCTCTTGAATTGCAGCGATTGTGGGGTCAATTTTTTGCTTCCAGCGGCCTCCGTTTGTGCTGAAGTCGTCGAAGAGCTTTTGTATTGGATCGATTAGATTGGCGTGATTGTCGTCGATAAATTTCAGAAACTGGGCTTTGTCGTCTGGGCGTGGCAGCGGGCCTATCAGGCCGTAGCAGTCCGATCCCGTTTGAGGTTGTTTATCTATACTGATATGAGCTCTGTTGGAATCAACGTCTTTTCCTTCCGGAACGTTTACAAGAGTCCTTTTTAATCTCACCAAAAAAATTGCTGCGCGAGCCAGTTTGCGGGCGTCGTCACTGCGGACTGTGCTTTTTTCAAACCAAAATATTCCTGAGAATGCAATCGTTGTATCGAGTTCAAGCATTTTGCTTTCCGGCAGAAGCTTGTATAGTCGCTCGACTTTTTGGAATGCTTCTTTCCTTTGTATGCGAGGATCTTCCGCCGTTTCGGACACGATCCTTAATCTTTTTGTTTGATAACGGCCTTTGTCCTCGATCTTATCTTTCGCCGTCGAAAACCACCCGGACATGACTCACACTTCTTTCGTAAAAGGCAGGTTTCTTGTTTTATTCTTCGACGCGTGGGGCTTGCGGTGATTCTTTTGGGATTAACAAGAATCAGTGTTGGCGCTTTACAAGTGGCAACGGCACGTTTTTCGGTTTACTCACCCCACCAGCACCGTCGGCTCGCCGACGGTCACCGTGCCGCCGTGATCGGTCACGCTGCCAACGTAGGCTGCCGGCATGTTGCTCATCAGGACGGTCGGGGCACCAAGCATCACCGTGCACGGCGGGCCCACGCAGATGCCCATGCTGCCGAAGTAGGCTGCGGGCATGTTGTTGACCAGCACCGTGAAATCGCCAGTAATGATCGCGCCGCCCACATGGGGCACCGGACCGGTGAACATCGGGCAAACCTGCATGCTGCCCACAAAAGCGGCTGGCATTCCCATGGTGTGTATGCTCCTGACACTTTTAGGTGCGACTGAATCTTGATTTATTGATTTTAGGTTTATCGAGTCTAAGTCTATCGTCCATTCGCAGCAGTGCCCCCGACAGTGCTTTTGGCCTGCTCGTCTGCAGGCTTCCAGGAATCGCTCCCGACCGCTACCGCCTGCCCCAGCTTGAGAAGGTTGGCCAGAGCGTCGGGATCGACCGGCTGCCGCCTGGCCGCGGCGAGCCGCACGGCGCCCGCAGCAGCCAATCCCGGGCCGTTCGCAGGGGGGGCCAGGGGCGGCAGATGGGGCGGGGCGATCGTATCGCCAGCCATAAACGCCGCCATCGCCGCGCAGCCAGCCGGCGTGCCAAAACCCGCTAGCTTGGCCGCGGCATTCGCCGCATGGGCATGGGCCGGCGCCGGTTCCCGCACCCAACGCTCCGCCGCCTCGAGTGCCGGCAGCTCCTTCGGCGAAGGCCCGTCTGGCGGCTCAAGCCGGGCGGCCCGACATGCCCACCAGGCCGCCCCACGGCCCGAGAGCCCCTGCGCGAGCACCGCTACGGCCGGATTGAAGTGCCCCGCGTCCGCCAAAATTGCCGCACAGGCCACCAGCGAGCCGCCGGCAAGACTGCCGTCATTCAGCATGCACATTGCGAGAACCTCGTCACCCAGATCGAGCTTCTGCAGCCGGAGCTTCATCGCCTCCGTCGACGCATGGCGGTTGACCGGATCGTTTCCAACCACCTGCGGCGGCGCAGCCGGCGGCGGCGGGGATGCCACCACTGTCGACGACCGAACGGTTTTTGACATGGCAAACCGCCTGCGGATCAATGCTGCTACGCGCCAATCATCGTAATCGGCCCCTGCACCGTCATGATGGAGTCGGCCTTCACGGTCGTCATCAGTCCCTGCAGCGTGGTGGCGGTCGTGTCAGCCGAGCCGACCGTCACCGTCAGGCCAGCCACCGTCACGCCGGCGGACGTCAGTGAAAGCGTGCTCGTGCCGCACATGATCGTGACACCTGCGGGGGTGATCGAAATCGAACTGGCCCCGACCGTAATCTTCAGGGATGTCTCTGCCGTCATCGTCATCGTCGTCTTCGCCGACAAGGCCATGGTGGTGTCGGCCGACATCGCCAGCGACGTGCCGGCCGTGTAGGTTTGGGCCCCCGCGGTGGTTTTCACGGCGAGGCTGCCGCTGTTGACGGTGATCGCCGCATTCCCCTTGGTCACCGAGAGCGTGTGGCCATTGCCCACGGTGACGGTACGGCTCCCCTGAGTGACGGTCAGGCTGGAGTTGCCGGCGCTGACGGTCGTGTTGTCGTTGCCCTTGGTGACGGTGCGGGAGTCGTTCTGGAGGATCGTGGTTGTGCGGCTACCCGACGCGCAGCCGGTCTGGCCGATCGACTCGGTGACGTTGTTCCACACCGTCACCGTACGGTTGCCCGTCGTGCAGCCCTTCTGCCCGATCGTCTCGGTGAGGTTGTTCCAGACGGTCACGCCCCGATTGCCGCCGGCGCAGCCGCTCTGGCCGATCGTGAGCGTGTCGTTGTTTTCCACCGAGCGGATGAAGTTCAGCTCGGAATGAAACGTGATCAGCTCCGAGCCCTTTGTGTCGTTGAAGATCAACTGATGCGTGTTGCTCGACGTACCGTTGGTGGTGCTGCGGGTCTGAAACCCGCTCTGCGAGGAGTTGGTCGGAAGCGTGAAGGAGGGCATGTTGGTGGCGTTGTAGACCACCCCCGTGATGATCGGCCGGTCGATGTTGTTGTCGAGATGCTCGACGATCACCTCCATGCCGATCCGCGGGATAAACTGCGTGCCCCACTGCGGCCCCGCCAGAGACTGGGCCACGCGGATGAAACAGGAACTGCTCTGGTTGTTCTGCCCATACCGATCCCAGTGGAACTGCACCACCACCTGACCGTAGTTGTTGGTGTAGATCTCCGAGCCGCTTGTGCCCACCACCGTCGCCGTCTGCGTCGTGCCCATCGGCCAGGGCGTTTTCCGGGCCGGCCGAAAGGTGGTGGCGATGGGAATACAGGTGAACGTGTTCTCGTAGGTAAACACCGACCCCGCTTTCGGCGACGTCTGATAGGCCCCGCGGTTTTCGGCGCGGTGCGTCACGGAGGTCAGCACATACTGCTTGTTGGTCTCCGTAGACCAGGGATGCGTCTTGATCGTGAAACTGTAGCCGGGCGAGAACGAGCTGCAGGTGCTCCGGCCGGCGGCCTGACTGACCACCATCTCCGCCTCCTGCATCCGCACGTTGGAGATCGTCTGGCCGTTCGAGGTGGCCGTGTAGCCGCCCGGATAGTCGAAGAGATCGAAACTGCTGGCGCCCGTGTAGGGAGAGTTGCCGGCCGTCGTGACCATCAGGCTCGTGGTCGGCTGCTCATAGTAGTAGTCGGTCTGCGCGAACTTTCCGGAACAAAACGCGTAATCGTGCCGCCACTGCATGAGCTGCCCAGGCGAACTCGGCGCGGCAAACTCCTGCACCGTCTCAACCGGAGAGTCGGTGCAGGCGGCGAACGCCGAACTGGCGTCGAAGAGGACCATCGTCAGCGAATTCTCGGCATGCTGAAAAAAATAGGAGATGCCGTAGTACTCGCACCACCGGCTGACAAAGTCGAAGTCGCTCTCGCGATACTGCACGCAATACGGCAGCGACGGATAGGTTCCGGTGAGCTTCTGCGAGAGCGTCACCTGCGAGGTGCCCCCCAGCACGGTGGAGATGATCGCCGAAATCGTCTGGTTCTGGAAAATCTTGCAGTCGGTGGTCAGCGAGGCAAACCAGAGGCCCGGCACCACCTCGGCCCGCCAACGGGTCAGCATGCCGTCATAGCCCACCCAGGAAAACCGGCTGACGTAGCCCGTGAACCAGCGCTGCGAGCCGCTGGACGTCTCCACCGAGAAGCTCACCTTCTGGCCGACGATCTGGGAGGTCGTGATGCTCGTCGAGACCGAGAGCAGTTCCAACTCGAAATGAAACAGCCGGCCCATCTCCTCGTGGCCGGTGAACGCCTCCAGCAGGAGCACATTCGCCCCGAGTGGCGTCGTGATCGACAGCGGCTGGCCGGTCTGCGTGTAGCTGGCCATGGTCGGCTCCGTCGGTCAACTCGAGGTCTGACCGATCGAATAGCTCTCCGAAATCGTTCCCTGACTCACGCCCATGTTGTTGTACTTCGTGTAGGTCCACGTGGCCTGCGTGTAGGTGAACGTGAGTTTTTCACATGGAATGAGCCGGCTCGAATCCGAGTCGAGATCGAGTTCGTATCCAATGACGATGGCGTTGGAAAGCGTGAAGTTGAGGAACGTCAGCGAATTGCCGCTCACGATCGTGCAGAGCTCGATCGTCACCGTGGGGATGCTCTGCCCGGTGGCGCAGGCATACTGAATCTTCACGGAGGCGGCGTCGACCTCCTTGAGCACCGACACCACGCCCACCGATGTGCCGCCGAGACCGACCTGCGACTGCTGAAAGCCACCGGTCGTGCGGGTGGTGCGAGCTGAGAACTGCTGGATTCGGGTCCAGTTGAGGTGCTCGTCGTCGGTGCACTCGCCCTCGAAGCTGCCCACCTGAATATAGCCAGTGAGCGCGGAATTCATCGAACCAACGCCTCCCGCCAAACCCAAGTCCCTGTCACTCAGTCAGCGTCAGCCAATCGCCGTCATTGGCTCCTCCCCGCCGGCTGCACAGGCAGCGGCGGGGAGGAACCGAAGATGGGGGCAGCGGCATGGAAGGTCGCCGCCTGAATGCTGTCACGTGCCCTTCGAGCCGAGGATGAACGTGACGGGCACGGTGCCGACGACCGTCCCGGTCGAGTTGTTGAGCTGGGTATACATCATCGAAACGCCGGTGAAGTTGATCGACATCGACTCGCTGGGGAGCGGCATGCCGCTGTCGTTCCCGCTGACGGAGTAGCTCGTGATGATGGCGTTGTTGAAGACGAACGACAGATAATTCTCGGAATTGCCCGCGATCGTCGTCGTAAAGTCGAGATTCACCGCCGTGTAGAACGTGCCTTGGGCGCATGCCAGCATGATCTTCGGCGACGACATGTCGAGTTGTCGGCTGATCGAGCAGTCGCCAAGGGTCGTTTCGCCCTTGGTCCGCTGCTGGTCAACGGCACCGGAGGGTATCGAGCGGAAAACGGGCATCGAAGCCGAATCACAACGGATCCAACTCGGGTGTTTGCCGTCGGTGGACTCGCCGGAGATGTCCGTCAAGTAGAGAAACAGGCCCATGGGAAGTCCTTCTGGAGAAAACGGTGGGGGAAAACGTGACTCGAAATCGCTGATTGCGAACAACAACCCGGCGAAAAAAGCGAGACCGGCCATCGCCGCCGCCAAGGTTATCGCATTTTTTCGGCAAAAGTTGCCTGTGCCGGCATTTTTCAGGCTAATTCGTCATTTTTTGGATTTTTTGGCCGTGTTCGCCCGGGAGCAGGTCAGGCGATGTCGTACCGGAAAACCCCCGTGTCGGCGGCGACGGATACGTGGACCGATTCGACCGGCTTCCCTTCCGCCATCCTGGCCAGCAGCCGGGTCGAAAGCTCGGGAAGCATCGAGCCGGTGAGGACATGATCGATATTGCGGGCACCGCTGCCCACCTCGCGGCAACGATCCACCACCGCCTTGACCACGTCCGCGTGCCAATGGAACGCCGCTTTGGAGGACGCCGCCACCCGCTTGCGGATCCCCTGCAGCTTCAGTTCGCAAATGTCCCGCATCACCTCGTCGGACAGGGGGTAGAACGGGATCACCGTCAGTCGTCCGAGGAAGGCAGGCTTGAAAACCTTCAGCAGATCGCCGCGGATGGCTTCCGTGAGCGGGCCCGCATCTGGACGGGTGGCCGGGTCGGCGCAGAGTTTCATGATCGTGTCGGTGCCGACGTTGCTGGTCATGATGAGCACGGTGTTCTTGAAATCGATGTCGCGGCCCTCGCCGTCCTTGAGCATGCCCTTGTCGAACACCTGATAGAAAATGTCCTGAACACCTGGGTGGGCCTTCTCCATCTCGTCGAGGAGCACCACGCTGTAGGGCCGGCGGCGGACCGCCTCCGTGAGCACGCCCCCCTCGCCATAGCCCACATACCCAGGGGGCGAACCCATGAGCAGCGACACCTTGTGCTCCTCCTTGAACTCGCTCATGTTGATGATGGTCATATGGCTCTCGCCGCCGAACAGGAGTTCGGCCAGCGCGAGGGCCGTCTCCGTCTTTCCCACGCCACTCGGACCGGCGAGCAGAAAAACGCCCAGGGGTCGCCTTGGGTCGGTGAGCCCGGCACGGGATGTCTGGATCCGCTGAGCGATCATGTCGAGGGCATGTGACTGGCCGACGATTCTCTCCTCCAGCCGCTGCTGAAGCTCCAAAACACCGCGAATTTCGTCCGAGACCATCCTGCCCACCGGGATGCCGGTCCAACTGCACACCACCTCCGCAATGGCCTGCGCGTGCACGCACGGATTGACCAGCGGCTGCTCTCCCTGAATCGCCGCCAGTTCCTCTTCGAGCGTCACCAGCCGGCGACGGGCCTCGAGTCGCTCCACATCGGTGAGCGGCGTCTTAGGCGGATGACTGTCAGCGGCAGTCGCCCGAACCGGCGTTCCCGGCACGAGTGCCGCGGCAGTTGAAGCGACGCCAGGCCTGATGAGGAGTTTGCGGATGCTGTGGATCTCTCCCACGATCCGGGTTTCCTGCTCAAAGCGGGTTTCCAGCGAAGCGAGCGCCACCTGCAGCGACGCACGCTGGCCCTCGAGGTCCGCAATCTGCCGGATGTGGTCAGCACCCACGTCCTGTTCCCGTGACAGCATGGCGATCGTGGTCGTCAGCGAGTCGATTTGGCTGCGGGCGTCTTCGATGGCCGGCGGCGTCGCCACCTGCCCCATCGCGACACGGGCGCAGGCCGTGTCGAGCAGACTCACGGCCTTGTCGGGCAGCTGCCGCCCGGAAATGTACCGCCGAGAGAGCTTGACGCTGTCGATGACGGCCTCGTCGAGAATGCTCACGCCGTGGTGATGCTCGAGCATGCCGACGACGCCCCGAATCATGCGGATCGCGGTCGAGTCGTCGGGCTCTTCAACCTTGACGACCTGAAACCGCCGGGCGAGAGCGGCATCCTTCTCGAAGTATTTCTTGTACTCGGCCCACGTGGTCGCGGCGATCGTGCGCAGTTCGCCCCGCGCCAGGGCCGGTTTGAGCATGTTGGCGGCATCGCCCTGGCCGACCTGGCCGCCGGCGCCGATCAGCGTGTGGGCCTCATCGATGAAAAGAATGATCGGCACGGGCGACTTCTTCACCTCGTCGATCACGCCCTTGAGACGGTTTTCAAACTCTCCCTTCACACCCGCGCCGGCCTGAAGCAGGCCGAGATCGAGCGTCCGAAGCACGACATGCTTGAGCGGTTCCGGCACGGTGCCGACCGCGATCCGCAGTGCAAAGCCCTCTACCACGGCCGTCTTGCCGACCCCGGCCTCGCCCGTGAGGATCGGATTGTTCTGGCGACGCCGGGTGAGGATGTCTATCACCTGGCGGATCTCGGCTTCCCGGCCGAGCACCGCGTCGAGCTTTCCGGCTCGGGCACGCGCCGTCAGGTCGATCGTGTATTGATCGAGGTTGGGGGTGGAGGATGGGCCTTTCTGGCCGGCTCCGCCGTCAACGGCGTCGGCGAGCATCTTCGCCTCGGCTCCGCGGAGTTCGGACTCGATCGAGCGCGGAAACACGCTCGGCGCGGAGCGGGCCAACACATCCGGGGCCATGAGTCGGAGTTGGTCGGAGGCGGCCAACGCCCGGGGAGTGAGCAGCTCGTCCGACAACAGTGCCACCAGCAGCCAGGCACTCCGCACGCGTTGCTCGTTGTGATCGACGCTGGCGATCATCCATCCCTGCTTGATGAGACCGCACACCTCGGGCGAGAGCAGCGGCGGCCGGGAGTTGCCGGTCTTGAGCTGGTCGATCGCCCGCGTGAGATCGGCCAGGAGCGCGGCGCGGTCGACCTCGAACTCACGCAGGAGCAGGTTGATGTCATTGCCGGGCTGCTCCAGCAGCTTCACCAGCCAGTGCTCGATCTCGACGGTAAAGTTCGTCCGCGAGAGGCAGAGCCCGGCCGCGGCCTCCAGGGCCCGCTGGCAGACCGGGTTGAGCTTGTTGATCAGGGATTTCAGGTCGATGGCTACCACAGTCTCTCGCTTTCAAGCTGCTCGATCGGGAAACCTTCACGTACGAACCTCGGCGGCCGCGGCGTGGTCGCAAGGCGCCATGTTTGTCCTGCTCAGTTCACGGGAAAAGCCGCATCGCTTCGATCTCGAACGGACGGCCGGGATTGCAGCCAGGTCGTCCAGCCCAGTCGACTTCCGGAGGGAGTGCCATCCATCGCATGTTCCTCGCCTCCCAGTCGGGTCATCGGCACTTCCGCTGACGCCAGCACCGGACAGACGTCGATGTCGAACCGCTGCCCGACATAGAGCCGTGTCAGGTCGCCGACGGCTGCAATCTGCTGCATGCCCGGCAGGAACCGCCTGAACTCATCCAGCCCCAAGGGACCAAGATGGATGACGAACTTCGACTTCAGATCCCAGACGCGGGCCCCGACGATGGTGTCGATGCCAAGCTGGGCATTGCAGCCGGCCGTTCCATTCCGGGTGGCGAGCCGAGTCTGGTCAGCCGGCTCCAGTCGCAACCAATGGCCCACGAACTGCTCGACTGCCACAGGGGCCTGGCAGAAGTCGCTGAGCATCAATTCGAGTGCCGCAGCCGATCGGGGGAATGAGGCGAAATGGCCCGCGTAACGAAAGATCACCGCGTCATCGACGCTCAGGCGGTTCCCTAGCCCCGGCGTGCCAAGACCGACGAGATGCGCCACCACAGCCGTGACGGGACTGCGGGGGACCGTCGACCCGTAATCCCAGGGCGTGGGAGTGCCGCGCAGGGCAACGTGTTCCTGCTGGATGGCCGGCCGATACTTCGTCCACGCGATGTAAAGTAACGCGGTGTTGCGCTGTGTGAAAATGTCGCAGAAGTGGAGGAACGTCAGGTCGCGGTGTGTCCTCCAGCGATCGAGGACCATCGCGGAATAGTGGCCCGGCAGAACGCCGGTCGGTCCCAGCAGCCCGGAGATGGCGGTTTCAAAGGCGATGTGTCTGAGCACGGGAGTGATCGGCTCCCCGGCGTCGTTCGACGCCGCGGTCTCGAATCGACACCGCACGATCGCGCCCCCCGGAAAGCCCATTCCCACGGTCGAGTGGAATGTGACCCCGGCAGGTGCGCTCACCTTCATGACGCCAATGCCCGGCGGCGGAGGCAATGCGGCATCCCGTGCGGCCAGCCGGAGGACGTCCTGCGCCAGGCGAACCGCCTGGAAAAACTCAAAATGCTGCGGAGTGCGTACGAGTCTGTCGATCAGATGAGCGTACGGCTGCCCGACCGGGAGGGCCATGTCCACTGCTCCTTGCGATTTTCTTGTTGACGCGTTGTAGCCACCATCCGCACAAAAGAATTGATCTCCACCCAGCAGCCGAGAAAGCGATCGAGCACGCTGCAGAAGAGATAGGCGGCGTGATCGGCGAATCGATCGCGATCCAGCTGCAGCATGACCTCCAACCCCTGCTCGACCGTGCCCGGTCGGTCGGGCATGCGGGCGGTGATGCGCCGGCTGGACACACCGGTGATGCCCTGTATCCAGCGTTGTTTCTGCTCGAAGCTGCCCTCGATGTCATCGAAGAGATACAGCCGCAGGAGTTCGCGCAGCGAGGTGGCCGCAACGCCCTCGCCCTTGTCGACGAGCGACAAATGATTGAGCGAGAGATGGGAAATCAGGTGCCAGGCAGAACCCTGCCCAGATGAATGACGAAGCGCCCGTGTTGGAGCCATGAGGCACTCAACGCGGCCCAGCGGCCCCTGCCCGTCCCGCAGCGACATGCGCGGACGATCGACTGAAAACGGCAACCTGTCGGGCAGGTTTCGGTTGCTGCACAGCGCCGCGATATTGACAGTCAGATTGCAGACCGCCGTTGGGCCCGCGGTCTCATCGATCAGCGACATCCAGACATCGGACGCCACGTCCACGACGCCGTCAGGCTGGGGGGTGACGTTTGGACGCCGCGTCGCAGACCACTTCAACGTCGGACCGCCGGGAGTCGCCGGCGAGTAAAACGGCTGCACCGGAAAAGAGTCACCACCATCCGCGGTCGCGCGTACCGATTCGATCGCATAGACTTCGACCCCGCGGGGTCGTCGCGCATCGGGGGTGATGCAATATTCGGATCTCGACCCATCGATCCGCATGGGGTCGAGCTGCTGCCGGAAAAGGTTGACGATCGGCGTGCACCCCAACCGGATCGAGTCCTCCGAGACGAGGCGGTCGAATTCGCGGGTGGCCGTCGACAGGAAGATGGAGATCGTCATCGACGAGCCAAATCGGGCGAGGCGATTGGGCGTCAGGCCGTTGAGCGAGAAAAAGAGGAACTTTTCAGGCAGCGCAAAGAACTCGGTGAGCAGCCGGTAGCCTGGCGCGCACCGCGGGTCGACCGGGAGGGCGGCGTCTTCCGCGTCAAACCCCACCGGCCGCAGCATCTCCCTGAGCAGGACCACGGGATTCGGATCGCGCGGGCCGGTGGAAAGGACGATGCCCGAGCAGCGAGTGAACAGCCACTCGTAGAGGAGATAGTTCGGTTGAGCAGTCGAGCTATGGAGGTGGAACCGCAGGCTGCCGAGATCCATCGCTGAAAGAGACACCGCTGGATCGAGCGTCTCGATCGTGATGTCGAGCACGGTGGCGGTGCCGGCCGGGGGCACCAGGGGCAATTGGAACGGTGGGCCCGACATTCTGGCGGAAGCGATGCGGAGCGGCCACAGTTGCAGATCGGAACAGGTCTGATAGAGACACGGGCTTTCATCGACTGGCTCGGTCTGCACCACAGTGCCCCGTGGCACCCGATAGCCGGTCGTCAGAGTCGCCTGCGTGGGGGCAATGGCTATCTGAACCACGCTCATCGACGGAACGGGACGCAGGAAATGCGGATAGAGGATGTCCAGAAGAGCGTTGGAGAGTTCCGGAAAATCGTCGTCCAACCTTTTGTGTAGTCGCGCGTTGAGGAATGCGACGCCTTGCAGCAACCTCTCCACGTGCGGATCGCGAGCCGAATCGCGGCCGAGATTGAGACGGCTCGCGATCTTTGGGTGCTGCTTGGAAAACTCTGTCGCCAGCACGCGGAGCGAAAAGAGCTCGTTGTTGTAGTACTTGTGGAGATCGTCGCTCACTATCCCATCTCCAGGGTATAGGTGCCCGTGAACGCGTCATATGCCGCTTGAAAAGAGATTTCCTGGACGCCGGGCCGAAGCGGTGCAACCGTAATCATGCCCTCGATCGTGAACTTCATGACGCCGTCGGTGCGCGGTGGGCTGCCTGCCGGAAGATTCGGAAACACACGTGCGTCACTCAGGCGAGGCTCGAATCTCCGGATCGTATCGGCAATCAGTTCGCAGAGAGAGGTCTGGCTGCGCAGCCGCCTCGTGTCGAAGGTGTGTGGACGGGGCAGCCCATAGTTCACGAGCGAATCGGCCAGTTCCTCCAGCGACGGAGCAATGGACTGCACCGATTGCCGCGAGTTCAGCAGGTTCTGCAGGTCGCGCTGCAGACCGTCCTTCACCAGACGAATCGTAGCCTGCTCGGTGAGCGGTGCTTCCTCCTCCCGATTCGTCTCGTCGTCAAGAAGCCTGTCCAGGAGGCTGGGCGTCAGGGCGCGATAGTGTTCTCCTTTTCGTCGCATGCTGCATTCACTCAAAGCTCAGCGTTTCGATCGAGAGCAGCCCGACCTCGGACACGTCTTCGTTCTCCAGCCCGTCTGCCAACAACACACGCTGGCCAACGCCGACCATCGCCGCGCCCGAGGCACCGAGCCAACTGGTGCGTCGTCCAAGTTTCGAGGTATCGTCAGCCCCTTGGATCGTTCCATACACTGCTGGCAGATGGACGTTCGATTCGGACCCATCCTTCAACACCATGGTTGTCGCCCGCCAGATGAGATCGAGGGGGCTTTTCGGCCTTTGGAATTCAAGCCGCTCCACCCACGCCATCGGCACCCAGAGATACTGCTTCGCCTCGGTGAGCACCTCGAACACACTCGCGGTGATATCGTCGCCGTCGCGAAGATCGTTGAATGGACGATCATTCATGCGGCCGGGAAGGGGCTTACGCTTCGTTTCGGCCTGCTCCGCGAGTGTGCCGGCCGCCAACGCATCGCCAGCTCGCAGCACATCAAACGCCGCCAGATAGTCGGCACACTCCGGCTCCGTGCCGGCGGGGAGTGTGGGCGGCACTCCAGCGGCGAAGAACTGCCGACGAAGCCCGTCGGCAGCGAGCAGATTGCGGATGGACGCCACGGCTACAAGGGCTCGAGGTTCCACTGCCGTGATGGCCTCCAGGTGCTGCTCGGCACGCGCCGTTTTGCCATCGACAATCAGCAATTCTGCCAAGAGCCAGCGATACTCCGCATTCGTCGGCGACGCCTTGACGAGGGCCGCGGCAGCTGCGACCGAGTCCTCGAGGCGTCCCGCGCGAAAGAGTTCCGTGACGGTTGAAGGCATCATGTCAGCGGTCTGTAATTCGTGTGGTGACGGTTGGCGGAGAATGGCGACCGCAGGGTCACAGGCCGCGACGCCTGCGCAAAGTGGTAGAAAGGGTGAGAGATGCTCCAACATGGGTGATTTGAAAGTGGGGCTGCAAGTGCATGATGACCTTGAAGGTGCCGGGGGCACCCGGCTCCGGCCGCACCTGCACCTGTGCAGCCCGGAGCGGGAGTCTCGCCTGGACATCAGGAGCCGGCTGATCGTCAGGCGAGACGTACGAACTTGCCCACGTATTGAGAAATCGCTCCACCAGCGCAGCGTCTGAACTGAGTCCGATTTTGTTGCGAGCGATCACCTTGATGTAGTGGGCAATCCGGGATGCGCAGAGGATGTATCGGAGCATCGAAGAGATCCTTGCATTTGCCGTTGCGTTGGCGCGATTGAACTTCTCCGGTTTATGCAGGGTGTGGCCGGAGTAAAACGCAGCCTGACCATCCACGGAGGACGTGCACAGCGGGATGAATCCGGCCTGCTCCAAGGCCGCCTCCGAAATCTGGTCAATATACGTGCGAGTTGGGCCACGGTATGTGCCGGAACGCGCAAAAGCGGGAAAGGTTTCGGTCGGAAGGTCCGGGAGCATTCCCCCGCCCTGCTCATCGCGAGATGCGCCCTGAATCTCGGCAAACCAGCCGCGCCTTCCAAACTCGCGCATGATCACCGCAGCCAGGGCCCAGGCGGCACTGATCCACAAATGCTGGCCGCCCCCGGGGCCATCGACGCACTCACTGTAGCGAAACGATCGCTGCGACCAGGTCTGCTCGTGCTGCGCCCCGCTGCTGCTGATGTTGAACCAGCCGTCATAGGGAAGGCGTCCGATGATGTGCGGCAAAGGCAGGCCGATGAAGCGGCTCTCCTCGCGTTCCCGCAGCGCACGCCATTTGACGAACTCCGGCGCCGTGCGGAGGCTGTCGATCTGTTGCAGCACGAACGAGTGTCCGATCGAGTCAACGCCGAGAAGATCGAGCGACGGCGTCAGGAGCAGTGGGGCGAACGACGCCGCGGCGATCTCGGAGAGGCTGGTCAGCAACTCGACATCTTCGCTCCTTTCGCCGATCTCGAAGTCCGCGACGAGCAGCCCATACGGCGCGCCGCCGGGCGTGCCAAACTCGTCCTCGTACACTTTCCGCCAGAGCGCCGATTGGTCGAACTCGAGCGCACTCGAGATGTCGCGTCGGATTTCCCGCTTCGACGCGCTGATGAACCGCACTCGTACCGACTTGCGAACGCCGCACTCCTGCGACGCTTCGGCAGCCTCCTTCACCAGCCATTTCAGGGCTCTCCACGATCCCTCCAGTTGCTGGAACCTGGGGTCGTGCAGCACAGCGTCGACTTGTCGACCGAGGAGCGTGTCGAGGGCCGCCACGTCGGCTCCGATCTGTGAAATCAGTTCCTCGCGCCGCACGCGTTGCCCTGCAGGAATCCTCCGTGCCGCCCATGCCTGCATCGTGGATGCCAGGCAGCTGGCGTCCAGGACGGCCGCTGCCATCTGCGTGGAAGCGTCTGGGTCATCGACGGTCGCCGGGCACGCGATACATGCGGCGGCAATCAGTTCTCGAAGGAATCCTTCACCGTCTCCCCCAAGAAAAGCAGCGGGCCAGCCGTTTGGCTGGCCCGCTGGTTGTTGTTGAACTGCCATACCGTCACCGCCGGTGGCGATGAAGACGTCGCCCGTGACGCACTATTTGGCCGACGCGGGAATTTTCGCCACCATCCGCAGGCTGGTGGTGAGTTCCTCCAACTGAAGCCAAGGACGCATCCACACCACGGCATTGTAGCTGCCTGGCGCCCCCGGAATATCCTCCACCTTGACAGCGGCGGCGGCGAGCGGGAACCGTGCCTTGATCTCCTCCTGCGGCTTCGGATCAGTGCAGACGTAGTTGGCGATCCAGCGAGACATGAACGCCTCGCAGTCGCTCCGCTCCTTGAACGAACCGATCTTGTCCCGGGCGATCACCTTCAAAAAGTGAGCGATCCGCGACGTCGCCAGCATGTAGGGAAGACGAGCGGAAATCGCCGCGTTTGCCGTGGCTTCCGGACGGTCATACTTCTTCGGCCTCTGAGCCGTCTGCCCACCGAAGAACACCGCGTAGTCGGTGTGCTTGTAGTAGCACAGCGGCAGGAATCCAACCTTCGACAATTCCGCCTCGCGACGATCGGTGATGGCGATTTCGGTGGGGCACTTCAATGCCTTGTCGCCGTCATCGCACCTGAACACGAAGGTGGGAAGCCCCTCCACTTTGCCGCCGTTCTCGGCACCCCGAATCGCCGTGCACCAGCCGGTTTTGGCATAGGCATCCGTAAGCTTGGTGCCAAGCACGTAGGCCGTGTTCATCCACGCGAAATTGGTGTGAGGCACCGGCTTGGCGTCACCGTTCTGGTCCAGTTCGACTTCTTCGAAACCGAACTCGTCGATCGGCTTCGTGTTTGCACCGTACGGCAACCGTGACAAGGTCCGCGGCATGGTGAGAACCAGGAACCGGGAGTCCTCGGAATCACGGAAGCCCCGCCATTTCGCATAGGAATCGTCGAGGAAAATCTTCTCGAGATCGCGAGGCTTCGCCAGTTCATCAAAGCTCGTCAGTCCAAGCAGCGCGGGATCAGCCGCAGTGAGCACGGGAGAAAATCCGGCCGCCGCGACCTGAGAGATCCGGACCAGAAGTTCGATGTCGTCCGGGTGATTCGAAAACTCGTAGTCGGCGATGAGTGTCGAATACGGCTCGCCGCCCGGCGTGCCAAACTCCTCGGAATAGGTTTTCTTGAAGACGGTGCTCTGGTCGAACTCAACCGCCTTCTCGAAATCCTTAAGAAGCTCTCTCTTGCCAGCCTGAAGAACGCGGATTTTGAGGCCTGATCCGGTCTCCGAGTTCATGACCAGATAGTTGAGCCCACGCCACGAGCCCTCGAGTTTCTGCAGTTCCGGATTGTGCAGAATAGCAGCGAGTTGCTTCGACAGCGAATGGTCAAGAGCCTCCATCGCCAACTTGATGGTGTTGGTCATTGTCCGATCGAACTTGACAACACCCTTGAGCGACTGATCGACCAGCGACTCGATCAACGCGCTGCCCCGTGGCTTGTCGACCGCCACAGGCATCATCTTCGTGATTTGATCAAGCAGCGGTCCAGAGCCCGTTGTCGGCGCAGCGGTGGTGGCATCCCGTGACTTTGAGTCTCCTGCAGTGCTCATTTGGCACCTCCTTCATTGGTTGGGGGCTTCTCAGTCGCGGGCGAGTCACTCTTGGCGTTACCGCCGGCCTTCGCTTCGGCGGGCAGGCCGAACTCTGCAGCGAGTTTCTTGATGTCCTCGTCGCTCAGAAGCAATTTCTCCAGCTCCGCTTCGAGCCCTTCCGACCGGTCGATCACGTTCATCAGTTCCCGGAGACGATTCCGGGTGTCGAGCAGTTTCCGCAACGGTTCGATCTGCTCGATGATCCGGCCCGGCTCGAAGTCGTCCAGAGTGTTGAACTTGAGTTGCACGGGAATCTCGCTTCCGTCACCCGCCAGCGTGTTCTCCACGCGAAACTGGAGTCCCGGCGCCAAACGCCCCATCACGTCATTGAACGAGTCGCGGTCGATGTCGATGAACTTGCGATCTTTCAACGACTTTGCGGCGACCTGGGGGGCATTGCCGGTGTAATCACCGATCACACCCACGACGAAGGGCAACTCTCGCATCACCGAGGCACCCTCGGTCTCCACTTCGTACGTGATGTGCACCCGCGGCTTGCGAACTCGCGACAATTTCTGCTGGATGGACTCGGCCATAGGATTTCCTGCAGCGAAGGGGGAGCTTTACAACTCGTTGCCGAAGACCATACCGCCTTGATCAGCCTTGTCAAGCACGAGCCGTCGTTGGGAGAGGAGATGTGGAGAACACAGACGTTCCGGCCGCTCGCCACCCCCTTGCCTCTGGGGGGAGACCCGCCGTGAATCCGCGGGGAACCCAGATGTCGGAAGCTTCACCGCAGCAAGGATGGCACTGATGACGCGATGATTCCGCCGCTCGATGGCCTCAACAGGGCGGTCTCATTGCGAAGTTCTGGGCAGGAACCTTAACCTACCGCGTCGGGGACGACGTAGACGCTTCCCCCGAAGCGTGCAGTCCGTGCCATGCGAGACAACCCGGTTCGGGCATCGAAGACCTCCGCGGGGCCGCCATGCGAAATCTGCCTGTCCACTGGTCGGAGGGGATGTTTCTCCGTCCCCAGCATTTCCAAGCCGCGGACAGGTACTGGTCTGAGTCCATCGGGCTTTCGATCAAGGCCGGAGAGGACTGCAGCTACGGCATCGTCCGTCTGGACATCGATCCCGTCGCCTTGTCAAACCGTCAGTTCGAGCTGCGGAGCTGCAAGGCACGCTTGCGGGATGGGACGGTCGTGTGGCTGGAGTTCAGCGAAGAACCCGATCGCCTCAGTCTCGGTGATCTGGTTGTCGAGTCCACCGGGCTGGCGTCTGCCCTCGATGAACCACGGCAGGCCAAGGATACGGTCCGGATCTTTCTGGCGGTTCCGAAGCTCGATATCTCGGCAGCCAATGTCTCCCCGCCCGCGTCGCCGGAGGCTGGTCGCTGGCGGATGAAGACGCAGATGGTCCAGGATGACACCTCGGGGGGGAATGAGCAGGCCGTGGAGTTTCGTGGTCTGAACGTCCGTCTGCTGCTTTCCACAGACGACCTTTCCGGGTTCGAGGTGCTTCCCATCGCCCAACTGCGGCGGGCCAGCAATCGCGAACAAGCTCCGGAAATCGACCCCGACTACTTCCCTCCGTCGCTCTCCCTCGACGCGTGGCCGCCTCTGGGGCGCGATGTCGTGCGTGGCACGTACGACCTGGTGAGCCGGAAGGTGGAATTGCTGGCCGAACAGGCCGTGAGCCGGCAGGTCGGCTTCTCGAGCAGTGAGCCGGGTGATGTCGATCGCCTGTTCATGCTCTCAAAGTTGCTGGAGTCCCAGGCGGCGTTGCGGGTCATGGCCTTCGCCAAGGGCGTGCACCCGAGGGTTGCCTACACGGAACTCTGCCGACTGGCCGGCCAACTGGCCATTTTCGAGCCGGAGCGGAGAATTCCCGAACTCCCGATCTACGACCACGATGACCTCGCGACCATTTTCCGCGACGTCAAGGCCCGTATCGAACAGATGATGATGCGGGTCGCCGTGCTGGAGTTCGACCAACGCTATTTCGTGGGTGTCGGCCCGGCCACGCTGTCCGTGACGCTCGATTCCAAGTGGCTCGAGAATGGCTGGAAATGCTACGTCGGGGTGTTTCGGGGAGATCTCAGTGAGAAGGAGTGCCAGGATCTCCTGACCGGACCGAACAATCTCGACTGGAAACTCGGCTCTGCCGAGGAAGTGGAGCGACTCTTCCGCCTGGGTGTGCCCGGGCTTCAGCTCCTGCCGACAGACCGTCCACCGCGGGCTCTGCCGGCGCGGGTAGGCTGGTCGTACTATCGAATCGGGACGGAAAATCCGGCCTACAAGGCGGTTCAACTCAGTCAGTCGCTCGCGATCCGCTTGCGGGATTCGTCGGTGGCGAACTCAAGAACGCTCGCCGGCCAGAGACGCGTCGATGTGGCCTCTGGAGAACGGCCCGGGGCTCTTGAGTTTGCCGTGTTCGCAGTGCCGAGTTGATCGGTCCCGCCTCCGCTCCGAGACCGAAACCACCACGATGAAAACCGAGTTTGCGGCGGCGGCGCTGCCTGTTTTTTTGAAGGTGATATCGCTCTGCGACCGGGCTGCCGCGGGGTGTGCGGGGCCACCTGAGGCCGAGCACGCCGATCTGAGAAATACCTTCGACACGGCGTCATCGCGGATGCTGGGCGAGAGCGCCTCCGAGTGGGCTCTGGCCAGCTATTCCATGATCGCGCTGGCCGATGAGCTCCTCATCGTCGACGTGCCCTGGCAGGGCCAGGCCTGGTGGGAAAATCATGCCCTCGAGGTCGACATCGTCGGCACCCGTGCCCGATCGACCGAGTTCTATCGCGCTGCCGAGAGGGCAGTTTCCCTGCCCCCCTCGGATGTCATGGGGCTGTACGTCGCTGCCGTCATGGCGGGGTTTCGCGGCATGTACCGGGACAATCCCCAGGCTCTCATGTCGTGGATCAGTGCCCACGGCTCCACGCTTGCCTTCGAGACGGGGCGTCCGCCTCCACCGGCCGCGGCCCCGGATGTGCCCGGTGCCCCTCCCCTGCGGGGAACGGCAAGGCTGCTGTGGCAGAGCCTCGTGAGCATGATTCTGCTGACAACGCTGCTCATCTCGTTTTGGTGGGCGTTTGGTCTCCGATAAAAGGCGACTCGCGTCGGCATGCAACTTTTGATCACTTTTATCGTGAAACTCTTCACTGCCCTAGGGCGGCTTCCGGGAGAGTTTCTCCGCCAGTCTCTGGCGACCCGCATCGCCAGCGTGGTGGCTGCTGTGCTGGTGATGGCCGTGTTGCTCACGGGAATCGCCGTGGTTCTGCAGCGAGACACCCAATTCATACTGCAGTGGTGGCATCCCGGCAGGGTGATTCTCATTCTCGTGTTGCTGGCGTTGACCCCGCTGTGCGTGTACCAGGCGACCCGATACTGGCTGATGCGAGACAGCGTGCTCTGGCCTGACATCGATGCTTCGTGGACGGCCGCACTCGCGGAATTATCGCGCCAGCAAATCGACATCAGAAACACGCCTCTTTTCGTCGTGTTGGGCAGTGATGGCCGCGACGTGGAGCAGTCGCTGATGCGCGACACGACGCTCTCTTTCAAGGTCTATGCGGCGCCGCCCGGCAGTGCCCCATTGCACGTGTATGGTTCTCCTGACGGGATCATCGTGTGCCTGTCCGATATCGGACAGACTTCGCTGGTCTGTTCACGTCTGCGAGCTTCGGGAACGGCCCGAGATGCCGCCCCTGCTGAAATGAGCGGCGGCACGTGGAGCCCGGGCACGAGTGCAAACCTGCTGTCCGCCGCTGAGCGGAAGACGGCGCTGAGCAGGTTGCAGTCTTTTTCCACCCTGCTGCTCAAATCACGGGACAATATCGCCGCCATCAACGGCATGGCGGTCGTGGTGCCTGTCTCCCTGCAGAGCCTTCCATCTCCTGACTTCGCAGTCATCGGCGATACGGTTGGCGAGGACATCCTGCTCCTGCAAGAGTCGCTTGGACTGCGGGCTACGGTCTCTTTTCTTTTCGACCTTCTCGGCGGCGAGCAATCGCTCGAGCCTTTTCTCTCGCATCTCACCGGCGAACAGCGCGCCATGGCCGTTGGGCAGCCATTTCCGCCCGGCGCGACTGCAGGCCCGTCCGATATCGTGAACGTCGCAATTCGGTCGTCCGACGCGCTCCACGACGTCGTGACGCGTTTCGTTCTCGGTCGGACAGCCCAAGGATCGCTGACGGTGGCGGACGCCGCGAACAACCGACGAGCGATCAAGGCTTCGTTCGAGATTCGCATGCATGTCGTGCCACGAGCGACCGCGCTCGTATCCAATGCGACGGCCATGGTTGCGAGGAACTCCGACCGAGCATTGTTCACGGGCATCCACTTGATTCACAGCCACGCCGGCGACCGACAGTCTTTCGTTCGCGGTGCTTTCGAGCGAGTTCTTGATCTGCAGGGAGAGCTCGCCTGGACTCAGGTCACCATACGGAACGAACGCTGGCGGCGGCGGGCAGTGACGTGCCTCATGATACTGGACGTCGTGGTCGTCGCCGCACTGGCCCTCGTCATCTGGATGAGAGTGCGTGTGACATGACCCAACACGCTCGGCTCACGAGGCACCCACCGCGAGACAGAACTTCCAACGCGAGCCGCGAACGCATGTTCGTCGCTCATCAAGGACTGGTGCGGGCGATCGCGTGGCAGATCCACCAGAAGGTTCGTTCGCGTGTCGACATCGAGGATCTTGTCGCGTATGGATGCATCGGGCTGCTCCAGTCGATCGATGCATTTGACGCGGTGAATGGTCGGAAGTTTGTCACCTACGCGTGGCACCGGATCCGGGGTGCCGTGCTCGACGGCCTCAGCGACATGGCCTGGTTCAACAGGGCCGATTATGAACGCGGCGCGTATCAGGCCACGTCGCCTGCCCGGCAGCCGACAAGCCTCCCCCTCACGGCCCCTGTTTTTGCCCGAGATGAGGACGTGCATCAGACCGCCGTGCGCACGGAATTGGCGGATGTGCTGCGGGCTGTGCTCGAGGAACTGCCGCCCCGTGAGCAGGACCTTGTGCGATCCACCTTCATGGCTGACGAAACGCTCACGGCTACGGCGAAGCGGCTCGGCATCAGCAAAGCATGGGCCAGCAGACTGCAGTCCCGCGCCTTGGCCGCGTGTCGCGAGACATTGATCGATGCCGGAGTTCAGCCATAAAACCCGTCCGCGGCCGGGATGGGGGGTGACGGCGACGGCGGCTGGCCGCTGATTTGCCGCGCCCTGTTTCGGTGCCATACTTTCACTGCCGGCACAGTCTGCGCAGTCCCTGTCGTTTGACACGCCCCGCCCACCAGGGAAAGCCCCATGCCCGTAGCTCCAGAGGACGACCTTGACGCTCTCGACCCCGAGGAGTTCCTGACGCCGCTGTCTGCTGATCAAGCATGCGGCCTCGATCTTCAAGCAAGCGCAGAGGGCCGTTCCATCCGCGGCAAACTCCGCGACCTCCGCAATGAAGCCCGCCGGATCGAGCGGCAGGCCGACGAGGCAAATGGCACCTGGTCCGCGGCCATACCGGTCTGGAGAAAATTGCGGGACGAGTGTTTCGAGGTGCTCAAGAAGACGTCTCGAGATCTTGACGTCGTGGCGCTTGCCATCGAGGCGCTTGCCCGCACGAATGGATTCAGGGGCCTGCTGGTCGGGTTCTCCATGGCCCGCGCCTATGTGGAGTCGTTTTGGGACCAGTTATATCCGTCGCCCGATCCCGACGACGGCCCCGCAACTCCCGAAAAAATCGTGGAAACCAGGATCTCGCCCCTGGATCGGCTGGTCGGGGTCGACGCCGAGGGCCTCCTGACTGCCGTGATCTATCACATTCCGCTGCTCCAGAGCCGCAGCGGCGTGAAACTTGCCCTCTGTGACTGGCGCAGCAGTCGTCAGCTTTCGAAGCAGACGGATCGCAAGAAGCTTGACGAGGCGGTCGCGCTGGGAGCCATTTCGCCGGCAGCATTCAGCACGGTGGTTCGGGAGACGCCGATCGAGTTCATCGCGGACGTCCGCGGAGAGATTTCAAGTGCCAACGATGCCTGGAGGGAACTTTCCCAATCGATCACGAGTGCGTCAGGGGGCAAAGCCTCCCTCCTGGTTGGCCCGCTCGACGAACTCTTCACGGCCTGTACGGATGCCATCGACGAGTTCGCCCCGGCGGCGCTGCAACGCAAGTCGCCGCCCGCCAACGCCGATTCGGATGGTGCCGGTCAGGAGCCTGACGCCGATGAGGCTTCTGCGGAGAGCGAAAAAAACGGGAGTCAGAGCCGACTCTCCATGCCTTGCAACCGTGAGGACGCCTTCCAGCGGCTGGAAATGGTGGCTGACTACTTCGATCGACACGATCCTCACAGCCTACTGAGTGCTCAGATTCGCCACGTCGTTCGACTCGGCAGGTTGCCGCGCGAAGAGTTTTTTGCCGCCCTGATCGAAGACAAGAATGCGTTGAAGACGCTCTTCAAGACGGTCGGCATCGCCCCGCCGTCTTAGCTGGCCGTGGAAAAAGTCCTCCGGGACTTTTTCCAGGTATGAAAACCTCCGGTTTTCACGGCAGCTACGCTGCCTCGGTCGCATCCCTGCGACGTTAGCTGGCCGTGGAAAAAGTCCTCCGGGACTTTTTCCAGGTATGAAAACCTCCGGTTTTCACGGCAGCTACGCTGCCTCGGTCGCATCCCTGCGACCGAGCAGGCTGTTTATCCACAGCCTGTTAGCTGGCCGTGGAAAAAGTCCTCCGGACGTTTTTTCACGGATGAAAACCTCCGGTTTTTCGGGAGCTGCACGGCACGTCATCCCTGACGTGCAGCAGGCTGTTTTTCCACAGCCTGTGAGGCTCGTCCTGGTGGCGTGGCGTGAGGGCCCTGCGCCGGTCGAAGCGCGGAGAGGCGATCGTCTGTTTCGGCCCCGCAGTCGACCAGAACTGCACCGATCAGCCCCGCTCGGCGTCGAGTCAGCGTGGAACGGCGTTCCCTCGCCAGGCGGGTTTTTCGTATGCTGACCCGAACTGAGCCGAGCGGCCCGCGGCAATCGTCGTGGTCGAGAGCCGGCCTCTTGGAAGCATCGAGAAAACCGTCGCTGTGGCTCCTCTCAACGCCCCCCTTGAACGTCGGTCAGACTGGCGGGAAACCCCGAGCCTCCAGACGCTTCCTGGCCGAGTCGCAAACAAGCTCGCCGGAGTGGCTCTCACGCTGGCGGCGTTCGGATTTCTCGCCTTGGCGATCTGGCTTTTCATCTCGCCGCCGTTTCGCTGGCAGACGGCTTTCGTCACCCTCGCGGTCAAGGATTATCACCTTGGCACCGTGACGCCCGTCCCCTTTTTCGAGGAGGACATGGCGGCGTTGACAACGTCGCTGTCTCCTGCACTCAATTCCCGCATGGGTACCAAGCCCGTGGCGTTGTCGGGGATGGAATCAGTTGAGTCGCTCCGCAGCCTGCTGGCCGGCCGAATTGGGAGCCTGCCGCTCCGGCACAAGGACGTCCTTGTGGCCTATGTACGCGGACAGTCGATCGTGGTCCCGCCATTGTTGTCCCCCGAGGGCAAGACCCTGTCCGACGATGATCGGCTGGCAGGTAGGGCATGCATGCTGGCTGCGGACTTTCGTGTGCAAGGCGATCGGCCCAAAGAACTCATCGGGTGGCGGGAGGTTGTCGAGGCGCTTGGCAGCGGGTGGTACAGCCCAACGCTCGTGGCCATCGACTTCGGTGACCTTGAGTGGGATCCGCGGTTGGGCGTGCTCGCAAACGTGGTGGCGAAGCAGTTGGACGTCGATTTCTCGCACGCTCAGGTCTCGGCCGTCGGGGCGAATTGGATCATCGGTTCGCACGATCTCTTCGGGGCATCGATGGCGAGCGTAACCGCCCGCCGCACGCTCTTTGCGCGAGCGCTCGAATTGGGGCTGTCCGGCGCCTCGGATGCAAAGCCATGGGGAAATGAAAATGGCATCGTGGAGCTGGACGAACTGGCCAACTTCATGACCTGTCAGATAGCGAACTGGAGTTTCAAGCTGACAGACGGGCGATCGCAACAGAGGCCGGTGGTGTGGAAACTGGGGGTTGGGCGAGTGCCGATCGCGGACATCCCCAAGGGAATTGCACTCATCCGGGTCGTTCGAGGTCGCAGGCCTGCTGAAGGTCCAATCTGGGCGCTCGGCTGGGGGGCACGCACTGGAGAAGACAAGGCCACGCCCGCCAAGCCGGCCTCTGATGCAGAAACTCCGGACACACAAGTTCGCAGTGACTCGACCCGACAACGGTCGGGCGGCGAGTCACCGTCCGGTGAAACTGCCATGAAATCGGCCAGCGGCACTGTGTCGACGGCTTCACCGCCGCCTGGCGGCGCTGGAACTCGTCCGCCGGCGGCGCCCGCCGCAACGCCCCCATCGGCGGATGCGGAGCCGTCGGCCGCGGAGGCCGTCGCGGCAGCGCCACCTCCGCCATCACCGCAGGTCGTGGCAGGGCCATTGCCAATCGACCCAACACAGAGTGAAAGCGCCGCGACGTCTGCATCGCAAGGAGTGTGGTCGCAACTCGATCGATTGAGCACTCGGCGGACGGCCGTCCATGCACGCGAGTCCCGGCTCCTGCCGCTCGACTATGCTCCGCACGTGTGGGCTCGGCTTGCAAAAACAGCCAGCGAGGCGGAGGTGCGACTACGGGTCGCGGAAGGACTCTTCGAGGACCAGGGAACTCCGCGCGTTGCCGGGAAAAGGCCACCGGCAGCAGGAGAATCGCAGCGCGATGCCGACGGGCGCCGTATGCGGGCGTTTCTCGATGACATTGATCGCCAACTCGCATTGATTCCATCGAGTTCGTCAGACATTTCGCCGCGCATCATCGAGACCACGCCGGCGGACTCGGTCATCGTCCATGACCTCAAGATCGCGCGGAACGCTGCTGAGAATCGCGGCATGTTTCGCCAGTGGGCTTTGACGCCCCCGATGTTGCAGAATGCCATCGCGATCCGCAATGACGCCGTAGCGACCACTTTCGAAGCCGTGGATTTCATCGGCAAGTGTTCAGCCGGTGCCGGCGCTCCACTCCTCATCGACCCGCTGATCTGCCGAGCGGTCGCCGAACAGGCCCAGGAGGTGAGCCGCCTGCTCGCGGAACTCAACGGATTGCCCGCGGGCAGTGACGATCCCCGGTCGGTCCGCCTGCGGGCCGCAACACGGGCGTGCGAGGCGCAGACAGCATGGCTCCAGGAGCTTGTGGTCCGCTCCGTGCTGCCAGTAGGAAAGCGATCCCTGCGATATTTGCCAGACGACACGATCGATTCATCCTTGTCCTTCAGGCGATGGCGAGCGGCCCAGTTGTCGCTTCTTTTCTCAGAGGCTCAGCGATCGCAACTGAGGCCGACGGCCTTTCCACGGCCCGTCACCATCGAGCAGGCAACTGCAGCCACGGAAGCGGCGACACCCGCCGGTGTTGGGGGAGTGGCGTTGGAACCGGTTGGTTTCGACAGGCCGCCAATCGACTTGCCGGTGCGAGTCGATAGTCGATCGCTCTCCAATATCGCTCAACTGATCCAATCGCTCGCAACGGCAGCAGATGCAGCGGGCATTGACGTCTCGTCGAAAGATCCTCCGAAGGAGATCGTGGCGGTCATTCGAGAAATTGCGGCGCTCCGGACAGAGGCTGCCGCGCTGGTCAGTATGGCCGGAGACGACGCCGCAGCGCTCGGTGGCGTCGTGCGGCTCGGTGGGCGAGCCGCACGAGCGTTGCATGCTGTTGCTGTGGCAGTCGTGCAGGCCGATCCGGGCGCGGGCGGCAGAGTGGGTGGCTCGGATCAGATCAGTTCTCTGTTGCGTATCGTTGATTACCGGGACGTCGTGTCCTTGCCCAGGAACCTTCTCGTCACGCTGCCGCTTTCGACTGCTCAGGCACAGTCTGAGCTGGCGTTTCAAACCCCCGAGGGAGTTCAGTTGAGCCGGGGCGACGAGCTTCGCGCTGTCATCGAGATCTCTCGCCTTGGCGGCATACCTTCTCTGGACAGAATTCTGCGGCTGAGCTTCGACCCAGCCATTCTCCAGGTGCGGTCTGCGAACGGCGTCCTGCTACAGCCGGATGCGCCGCTGGACCTGCAGCACATCGCGATGCAAGGCACGTCGCTGGAGCTGAGGCTGTTGGCCACTGGTGCCCGGCCTACAACCGGGACGGGTGAGACGGCCCAGCTTGTCGCGTTATGGGAGCGGGGACAGAGTTCGCAGCGGGCGGTCTTGGACCTGAAGCTTCCGGATCGTCGTGACATCGTGCTTGCAGCGCGGCGAACTCCAGCGGCTACGTCGCGTTCCAAAGTCGGTCTTCGACAACTCGCCATCACCACGGGCGATGGGTGGGAGTTCTCGACCCCGATGCGATCGGGCGGCAGCGGAGACCCGGTGGTGGTTTCCCGGCTGGTGCTATCGGCGATGCCTGGACGGATCACCGCGTGGGAGCTTGGGCTGTTCAACGCGGCATCGGTGCAGCGCGACGTGTCACTGGAGATCTACTCGCTGCCAGAAACCAGTGATCCGAGCCGACGCGAATCCGCCTGGCGGGAGTTCGCTGCTGCCCTGCTCAATGGAACGTGGCAGGGAGAGCCGATCGCCACCATTCCGAAACTGTCGCTGGCACATTCGGCAGACGTTGTCAGCGTTGATATCCCGCCGGCCACGGCTGCTCCGCAGGCCCCGGCGGCGGCGCCGGCTTCACAGGCTGCCGGCAGTTCCAAAGACAAGCTCATCGGCCCCGATCTCGCGGTGATCGTCCGCGAGTCGACGCTCGGGCAGCCTCCAGAGACATGGCTCACCCGGCTGATCCTCTCCCCGGAGCACCCCCGGTCGTGGGTTGATGCTCACGCCACATGGAACCCCGGCGACAGAACGATCGTTGTCACGGTCGCTCCGGTCAAGAACCCGGGCACGGAACCGGTGAGTGAGTTTGCCGGCGCGGAGAACGTGCGCTTGTCGCTGGAAGCCTTGAAGTGGGGGCCGGCACCACCCCGGCAGCCGTTGCTGATTCGGAAAGGCGCTGCCACGCTTGGTCCGGGGCGTTCGAGCGACACGATGGTGGCCACGTGGAACGGCGGCGCTCAGGATGGCCGAGCGTGGCTGCATGTTGGTGTCGACGGCTACCCCCGCGCATTCGTGTTTGCCGTTGACTGCTCGTCGGCCGCAGCTGGCGAGATCCAGCGGCCGCAGTTCGATTGGCGGTGCGTGAACATCCTACGGCCGGAGGAAAGACAGTTGGTTCTCAAGGCGCCGGTGGCGGACCTGCCGATGACGCTCGCAGTGGATGTGCCCGCGGATGCCTCGGGGGACGGTCTCGCCGCTGCCAGTGCAATCTCCTTGACGATGCGTGAAGTGAATGCCTCGATAGTAGTTCCCGGCATCTCACACCCGGTGTGGAAAACGTCCGCGGATCGTCAGGCATTGTTCACTCGAGAAAAAGCCGTGGGGCGGGCCACATTCGCCGTGAAAACCGTCGTGCAGGACTGGGAAGTGAACGCTGCCGGGCTTGGTTTCAAGGATGTCGACGTGGTCGCCGAGGTGAGCGTGATCGTGCCTGGGGCGCAGACTCCCCTCGTCGACCGCCGCCGGTTCACCATGGATGCGAGGCCGCCGGTGGTGGAGGTGCCGCCGATGATGAATGTTGTCATCGGCCGCCCGTTGATCGTGCCGGTCAGGGTCACGGACGACCCACGTGAGTCGCCAGCCCGCGCTCCCGACAGCCACCTTGCGGGCGTGTCGGGCGTGGCGAGGGTCGAGTGGGGACTGGATCTCAAGGGGGATGGCACGCCTGCGGCATGGCAGCCGGCTGTGGGGCTTGGCGGAGACATGTATGAGATCCGGCTTGATACCTCAAAATTACCGCCCGGAGTGCGCCTGCCTCTGTTTGTGCGAGCGACCGATCGAGTGGGGCTGTCCAACACTCCCGAACCGGTATGGCTCGACGCATCGCCCGCCCCCGCCAAAAACGGCATTCGAGGCAAGGTCGTGCTGAATGGACGCGGTGAAGATGGAGTTGTGGTGAGCCTGACCGGGCCGGGAGCACCCATGACCATGACCTCAGGAACGAATGGTGTTTTTCAGTTTCCTGACCTGGATCCTGGTGACTACACGCTGCAGGCTTCCGGGGCGGTTCGCAATCGGACATACAGTGCTCCGGAAGCGAAGGTTTCCGTAGCAGCGCCACCCGCGCCCGAGGTGAACGTCACATTGCAGTTGAAATGACCCGCGATTGCGGTTGTCGGCAACAGGCTTCGCATGAGTGGCCGCCAATGACGCGGCGGGCAGCCTGTCGTTCGCGTGAGTCGGAACAATCGGCACAGCCCTCATAAGTCCGACATTTCACCACTGAGCGACGAACGCGTCTCGACGTAGTCGATGGAATTCCCGGGAGAGGGGCGGGGGCGATGCGCGTGTGGCAGGACAGGCACTCCAATTGGCATTTGCCGCCACATGCTGTCGGCGGTCACTGCTGTTTTTGAATTGATTCATGGAATCGAAGACGCCACCACAGGGCGACAACCCGACGCGCGGCTCGTGGAGAGGCTCGCACCAACCGAGCAGACCGGGAGACGGCGACCAGACGACTCGTTCAAGCTCTGCCAGCGTTCTTGGGACAGACTCATGGCGACAGCCGACGCCGAGTGAGGCCGAGACCGCGATCTGGATGCGCCGGCTGTTTCTTCGTCTGTTTTTCACGCTTCTGTCGATCGCGCTTGTTTGCGTGCTCTTCTATTCATTGCTGATGGTCTATCACCCGGTGCCCTTGGTGGCCGGGTTCACCAGAAGCTCTCCGCCGTTGCGGGAGACTGCCGTCTTCGCCGCCGAGGACCAGGCGAAACTCTCGAGGCTGGGACTTCCGGACGGGACGTACCTCTCGGGTCCCGTCGTCAGCTTTCGCAACATTTCTGACCAATTGGACAGCGTATCGGGCGAGGAAATGCTGTCGGCCATCGCGGGCGAACTGCAGAAAGTCCGGCCAGGAGGACCGGATAACGATGCGGCCATCATCTATCTTTCGGCCGAGGGTGTCCTCGACAGTCATGGGAACGCGTGCCTGGTGCCGTCGGCACTCAGGGCCGGACTTGGAGACGACATCGAATCGCAGTTCTTGCGAGTCGATCAGCTCCTGAGGCGTCTTCGAGCCGCCGTGCCTGAAAGAGTCGCCCTCGTCGTGGTCCTCGACTGTTGCCGGCCCGGGGGATGGCCGCTCGGTATGTCTGACGGGGCGTTTGCCTGTGCCGTCGCTGCAGCGCATGACAACGCGGGAACAAAGCGCTGCTGGACGATCCTGCCCTGCGGTCCCGGGCAGATTGCCCAGCAATCGCCGTTGGGCAACGGATCTGCCCTGGCCCATTTTTTCTCCGTGGCGCTGCAGGGAGCTGCCGACGCCGCTCCCTACGGGAACACCGACCGCATCATCGATCTGGCCGAGGTGATGCGGTGCCTGAAGGACCGAATCGACCGCTGGGCTGTCTCAACCTGCGGCGAGCGGCAGACGCCTACGATCTACCCCGCCATCGCCCAGTCTCGAGAAGCGGACGCAGTCAAACTTTCTCGCAGCGGATTCTTCTGGAGCAGAGATCGGTTTCCAATCGCCCGCCGAATACTGGACAGATGGGTGACGGAGCGAGAAGAACTGCCCCGTCCGCTGCAAGACGGCAAGGCAGCATGGCTTCTGGATCGATGGAGGGTGGCCGACTCGCTGCGTTCCGTCGGCATCTCCTGCAAGCCGTTCGTGTGGCAGGAGTATCTGCAACTCCTGCTGCGGCTCGAACGGCTGGACCGGGTTGGAGGCAATATGCAGGAGGTTGTCCGCCACTCGGCAAGAATCGAACAACTGGAGAACGAACTCGATTCCGTGCGTTTGTACGGATTTGAGCAGTTGCCTTCCCTGCGGCTGGCATCGCTCGGCAGCCGCAATTCCGCATCGAGCGGTTTGGACGTCGACACTGTCGAGTGGCAGGCCGCGCTGGGGCAATACGTCGGCACGATTCCGGACCCCAAAGGGCCCCCCGTTGTCATCCCGCCGGCGAACTCGGCGGAGGAGTGGATGCGGCGTGCAATCAGCGCGTGGCAGTGGCTCACCGACCGACTTGCGTCGGGACTCGTCGTGGACCACTCGGCCATGTCGCGGTGGCTCGAATTCCTCGGCTCCCCGCCAGAGGAGATCACTGCTGAGCCGCTCGAAGTTCACACGACTCGGATGATGGTGCGGTGGGTGACGCCCGCCGCTTGGGATCATGCAGCACCATTGCTCGGGAAGCTTATACGGCTGGTGGGCCGGTCGCAGCAGGCTCGGTATTCGACGGAGGTGACGGTCGACGCCTGCCTCGAGCACATGGCGAGCCGCATGGCCATCGAAGAGAACTTACGAGAGGCCATCGACCTTGCGATCATTGGTAGTCCGGCGGCTCTTGTGCGGGCCGCAACACTTGCGGAGGAGGCGGCGATCCCGCTCGAGAACCTGGTGACGTTCTCCGATGAAGTCGCCGCCGCGATCCAACTGAGCGACACCATCAGTGACGAGCTCCCGTGGCTGGCGGCTTGGCACGCGAGTGAAAAGCGGGCGATTGCAGCCAGCATGGCGAACGCCACGACCACCGCTGATGGCTCCCCTTTCGAAGAGATCGATCTGCAGTCACTCGCCGAGCAGTTGTGGCGATTTCGAAAGTCCTTGTCGCAGACGCTGAGGGTTGTGTCAGAAAACCCTGAGCTGTCGCCGGTCATGGAAGTCGGGCCACTCCGACGAAGTCGCGAGGAGTTGGAGACGCACTATGCAACCTTGCGGAGCCTCTATCTCAACGCATGTGACCTTCTCGCCACGTCCACCGCCGACACTCCGACGGTGCTCGCAAGTATCCAGCGAGTGCTCTCGATACCGGTGGTTCGCGGTGCGACCCGGGGGCGATTGCTTCAGCGTGCCCGCATGTTGACCGATCAGTTCTCGCCGCTTGACCAATATGCCTACGACAATGCCGTGCCGCTGCCGTCGGTCGAGCCAACGACGGCGGTCGCCGGCTGGATTCGCTGGAGGCAGATGTCGGTTCATCCGGCACTTCCCTTCATGATCGAGGATGCGCAGGGAGCGATTGCGCTGCCGAGCAACTGCGCTGAACTGTCACAGGCGGTAGGGAGTCAGGTCGATCAGGTCTTGAGGGCCACGAGAACGCTGATGCCAGACTCGGTCGCCCCCAGTGGCCGTGCGGCGATTCGGGCAGAGAC
>Ga0209189_1000193_pt1 | contig 53527 bp, 37 predicted proteins | sample C_130820_EF_Meta_FD_187308 | JGI IMG/M metagenome (GOLD analysis project Ga0209189, IMG submission 187308) | Freshwater microbial communities from Lake Croche, Canada to study carbon cycling - C_130820_EF_MetaG (SPAdes) (version 3) | ecosystem: Environmental > Aquatic > Freshwater > Lake...
AATTGAAGTTCTGATTTTTTAGAAGTATCAATTACTGTAAAAATAGCCGTGTTATTATCTAATTTTTTATCCATCTTAAAGGTAGCTTTTAGAAAATTAGAGTGGGTAAATATAACAGCACGATAACGTCCATCTGAACCAATTGCAAAAAAATCAGGATGTTTCAAGGCCCACTGAATAAAAAGGTCGTAGTTTGATTTATTCCACAAAGTTTGTGGTAATCGTCCGTCGTGTCCTTTAATCAACATGTCAACGACTGCTGGATTTCGTTTCATCATAATGTGAACCTGGTCAACATGTTTTAAGGCAAAGTTGTCAAGTGTAAGACCTGTTTCACCAACATGGGGTATTACATGTATAGGTAATCCAAGAACAGACGACAACATGTAAAAGGCAGTTTCTTGAGCACGTATCATTTGACTTGCACAGACCGTGAACGGTTCACTGGGCCAAAGTACCCGCAAATTCTCTACAAGTGAGGCAGAAAGAACCTTTGACCTGTCAACACCACTCTTTGATAGTTCTGGGTCGGGATATAAGGTTTGCATACCATACGCTGTTTGCGCCCAAGCATTTCCACAAGATATACCATGTCTAACAAAAATAATTTCAAAAATCATAATACACCTTACAATAAAACTAAGAAAATAAAATCACGCAGCGTCTATACCGGTGAATAGATTATTAATAATAAAATCATAGGCGCGTTCTGCATTATCAGATACTGTCTTTTCCTTATACCAGCATACCAGTTCAACAGGAGTATGATTATGAGAGTGAAGTGGAATGTACCGAACCATACAGTAATTGTGTTCCTTCATTGTAGATAGCGTACCAATGGCAGCCTTTGAAACAAAGGTCTTGACTGGTGAATTATCGTACTGAATTTGTACGCCAAAATACCAGGCAGTAATAGTAACTCCGTCAATTGTAATAGATGGCATATTTGATTCTTTTTACCAAAATGTAATAAAAAGAATCAATCATCAATTTTATAACGTATCATACCAAACTTATGGCGTTGAGTAAGGCATACCGGCAGTTCTTCGCATGGCAACAATATCTAAATCAGCTGGTGTCGCCTTGTCAATACGGTAGTGGTCACCAGGAAAATCCATTTTAAAAAGCTCATTTTGTGTTGGCATACCATACTGGTCTCCTGCATATTCAACGCAACTGGGATGTTGTTGTACCCAGTCAAGAACATGCGATGTACTGCCGTTAGCTTCCTGTTTAATACGATATGAGCCCATATAGCCTGATTCACCTCCTACTGTAGTATATACATTACCACGCCATAAGCATATACTATTTACAAAGTCAATTTCATAAACAACACCACGGGCATAAGGTCGTCCATTAAAGGATTCGTCATCAAAAATAGAAACAATTTCATTGCCAGCCGTCAAAGGAACTAAATCAGGGTGCCACCTACAGTCATGCTGAGCTGAAACACCATGGTATTGTTCTCCACCAAGAACTGGTTCACCACTAATAGTTAAGAATTTCGTCAAAGAAGGATTTTTAGTAATATTGACTAAGGAACCATTAGAATCAATTGCCCAGTCCATATTTTTAGTCACATAGTTAATACATATAACAGCACTTTGCGTTCTAAAACTCAATATAACATTACCAGTCTTAGGATGAACATCAACTGCATTCAAATGAAAGTCCTCAGATATATCATCATTAAAGTAATCAGATGAAAAAGCCTCCCATACAATTTGATGTTGCGGGCTTATTTCTTGTAGATACCAACCACTATAGTATGAAATAAGCATACAATTTCCACGACGATTACCGGGTCCCTTTATTTCAATAGTTTCATGCACATCGGCGCCTGGAACCACAGAATTACGTGTATTGGCCAACATCAAAAAATTCTCCTCTTCCAAGGTCGAAATATCAATAATGCTTCTGGGACGATATCCGTCAAATATTAATGTGCAAACACGATTAGTAGAAGCTCCAAGTTGAAGAGAAGTTAATTGTGGGTTATTTTCATAACTTGGGTCACTATTGGAGCGTCTATACCATACAGGAATACCATTAGAATCATAAATTGAATAATAGGGACTGCCTGAGCCAAAGGTATCGACAGTCAAGTAGTATCCAGGTACATACCCAGCATTTTTAACAATTCCAGACCCATAGATTGTATGATTAGGATGTAAGCGTATATAATAATGATTATTTGACAAATCGGTTATAGAAATTAATTGATTTGGATAAGCAACGTCAACAATTGACAAAGAGCCATTGACGACTAAGGTATATTCAATTGTATTATACATTCCATCTGTCATCATTCCATAGTCAGTTACATCGACTGCAAAATCAGGTGTTAAATTTCCAGCACCACTTACAGAAGCATTTAGTCCACTAATAACCTGATTAACAGTAATATCAATACTATTAATAGGATTCCATAATTGTCTCATTTGACCATTTGTATCGCAGTAAAAGATGTATTGTTCATCATTAATATTACAGACATCAAAGGCCTGACCACTAACAATCTTATTGCCCACATTAATATTTATTTCAGCTAATATTGAGCCATTTGACACAATAACTTCAAATAGCTTATTGTTTATATCTAAGCCAATTAAATACACGGTTCCACCAATAGATAAAAGCTTATAACTTGTTGTATAAATCAAGGAAGAACCTACACTGATACTTGTATCTTGATTTACAATAGTTGAAAAGACAATATTGGAGCTATTACTAATAAATAACAAGGGCACATTGTTATTAACAACTATAGTAGGATTCGCATAAACTACATCAGTATTATTAAAGGTTCCTATAAGGCTGGTTGTTGTACTATTATAAGGAAAACTTACAACCTTTATATTTGCACCTGCAGTATAAGCAAGATAGCTTAACAATAAAGTATCGTCGCTATAAATAGAAAAGCTTTCGCCTGTATAATCTGAAACCAACGTAGCTGTACTTAAATTACCACTTCCATCAAAGGATACAACATAAATTCCGTTCCCTAAAGCAATAAGAATCAGCTGACTATTAGCAGTAATACATTTCTGTAGTTTGACATTGGAAACAGTACTGTTAATCGAAGAAAGTGCTAATTGTGTAGTGACCGACGGATTGTTGGAAACAAACCATAAGGTGTCGTTATTTGTGCTAAAACCATACCAGGTGCTAAATTGTGCACTACTTGTGTAACCTACAAAATTAGTTAAAGGTGATAAACTATCAGCAAACGAATACAAATTCTGAAGATTTGCGTCAGGACTGCGTCCATACATATATCGTATCTGATTGTGTACCGTATCTAAATATAATGCTGAAAGTGTTGTACGGTCGCTCTCATCAAGGTACACATTACACGATATATAGTTATTCATGGTACCATAAACACGCCCAGCCTCACCTCCATTACCATCCTGGCATATATCAAACCAGTTTCTTGGTTTTGTAAGTACATAAGGTAGTAAGGTAAATCCCCATTTATAGGTTAAATAATTCTCAATATTTACTCTTTCAGTGCTATTTAATGAACGATTATATGCAATAATTTCACATAAATTAAAATTTTGTGCATTAGTATTACCCAAAATAACGTTCATAAGTTGATTTACAGTACTATTTATAACTCCAGTCTGAACAGGTATAGAAACAGACGGTTGTGATTGATAAGTATATACATTGGTTCCGTCTGTATAAAATGTGTAAATGAAAGGTTCAGTTCCAAATGTATAGTTTGTTGAAGTTCCATCAAGTCCAATACTAATATTTCCAGAACCTTCTGATACACTAAAACTCTCTGTAGTGTTTGTAACTATATTTTGTTGAATATCTGTATTTATTTTACCGACTATAAAAAAAGTAGCACCCAACCCAGTTGTTATTTGAATATTATTACCAAATAGCTGTTGACCGTTGACATGAAATGCTAAGGATGGATAAGTAGAATTAAACGAATTCGTTGACCAGACGGGAGCTAAGGAAAGACTAGAATCGGGTTTTACAGTAGAAAACTGTTTTTGATTCGATGATTTATCTAGCCAACACGAAACATTTGCTGGATTTGGTGGAACCAAATAATCCAAATTAAGAAGGTTAGTTGCACCAACATCACTAAATAAAGTGCTAATATCAGAGGCATCTAACCAAAGTTCTAAACCGGAAAGCGTATATGGATTGTTTTGAAAGGATAAGGTACCAGACCAGGCACTTTTGGGTGAGTAACCCGTACTTGCAACACCCTGTACCAAAAAGTTATACGTTTGTGTAGTATCAAGACCGCTAATGCCCATATCTTCTTTATAGCCGTAAGTCGATTCTTTTACAATTTCAGCACTTGAATTAATCGGGACCGCAGTAACTACATTCCATATAGGTTTAGCATCGGAAGCAATAGTAGGATTTTGCCAGGTTACGCGTGGATAATTATTTAGTAAAGCTACAGAAACATTAGAAGGAGCACTAGAAATATGCCCAGGTTGCGATGTTCTAAAAATAGCTGGACTACTATTTCCAAAGTAATTCATTGCGACCAATTGAAAGGTATAATCAACACCATTTGTAAGTCCACTAAGCTTAACATATAAGGTAGTATTAGAATAAGTATTTGAAATACTTGCATCTGAACAGCTTAATATATAGTTATCAACTGGACCTCCAGAACTTGGTGCAAACCACCAAAATTCCATTGTGTTTGGTGTACATCTTGGTCTGATTTGTATAAGAGGTTTATCAGGTAAAGCTACAGCCATCTATATTAAATAAATATTATTTGTAAAAGTTGATAACTTAACAAATTATATACCAAATATTTAAAAATACAAAGATGAATTCAAGTCCCAAAGAAGATGTGTCCTGTCTTCGAATTCGAATTCCACAGGATCCGGAAAGCGACCATATATTTACTCCGTCTATTAAACGTGTAAAAAATATCCAGATAGTTTGTGACTGTCTTTATAAAATATGTTGTAAATGTAAACGGCCGTTTATGAAAATTTCTGAAGAAGAAGTGTCTTAGTTGGTGCATTGTCAAAGATGTACCATTTTTTCTTAGCAGCATCCCATTTAGCACCCAAGGTCTTTGCCTCTTCTTTACAAGCAAACGGTACATTCAAGTAGACCTTTGAATAAGGACATTGAATATGCCCTATTGCCAAATTTGCCAGCTTATCGGCACCCTCATTTCCTAAAGAGTGAATATCATCCTTACCTGTATGAGCCATGATATGTACAAAATGTACATTCGGTTTGTCTTTATAAAGTTCGTATGCAGTACGAACCATGTCTTTGTTGGGTATAGTACTCTTCCAATTTTCAGCACAACATTTCTTACCATATGTTGTAACACATCGTATTGCGTAAACAGAATCGGAAACAATTGCAATATGTTTTCCACTCAGTATGTCTTTCTCAATAAGTTTATAAACATAAAGAATAGCCCCTAATTCAGCCGTATTATTTGACTGTTTTCCTTCGACCTGCTTTGAAATATTTCGGTCGTCATTTTCACCAAAATATATACCCATACCGGCTCTAGCCGAAGGCTTTCCATTGTCAACACAAGAACCATCAGTATACACACAGTAATCAATGTCAATGTATTCGGAGTCATTTTTTTCATCAGATACGGTGTTTGATATTTGGCCTTTTTGCTCAATAAATTCTAATGCTTCTTCATTTGTATCAAACTTCTTATATACAGCACCCTTGAATCCCTTGATAGAAACAGTGCATTCAGCCCATGTTCTAAACACCCCTACCGTATTTCCTTTAGCTACAGCATAATATGGCATCTACTAATCATATAGAATCTATTTGTAATCAAGTTTAACACAAAAAATAAAATAAGTCAATCACTAATTACGACATCAAACGACCGCTTACGTTCCGTACTCAGCGGTGATTTTGACCTTAGTTTGGGTGACGCAGTAACCTTTGGTGACGCAGTAACCTTCGGTGACGCAGTAACCTTCGGTGACGCAGTAACCTTCGGTGACGCATTAGGCAAAGGATTAGAAACAACAACAGTGCGATTATCCATGTACTCAGCCAATGCTACGACAAGCCCAATCAACACAACAACGCCAATAATAAACACCATAATAATTCCAGTAATAAGAACATTTACGCATAGCTGAGTATCAGTAATCCATAGATGAGTATGATAGCATGAGATACCCATTGAAAATATTGTAAGTCCACCAATCGTAAACAGAAGAAAGATAAAATTCTCAATTCTGTACATTATATGTGTTTAAAAACTATATAATAACCGTAATGAAATCAATTTTATGAGTTTACTAACGTCTTATACCGAAGTTAAACAGGTCCAAAAACCAAAATATAAAAAAATTGATATCACATTTCACTTAATAAATAAGTTCAAAAATCACAAAGCGCTAAGAATGATTAGTGCTCTCGATTTCCAGAAGGCAGCAGCCCAGCTTCTTATCAAGGAGGCTAAGGATAAGCTCCAGGCTGCTAAGTTGGAGGCCAAGCAGGCTGCAAAGGAAAATGCCAAGCTCATCAAGGAGGCTGAGCGCCAGGCCAAGCTAGATGTAGCCAACGCAGAGAAGCAGAAGAAGCTTGAACAGAAGCTTGCTGACCAGGCAGCTAAGCAGGCTCTTAAGACGCAGGAGCTCCAAGCCAAGATGGAGGCCCGCCTACAGAAGGAAAAGGAGCGGTTGGCCTCAAAGGCCCAGGCAGACAGCCTGTGTAATGTTCCTATTCCCAATCTGAGTCTCATTATGACCAACGGTGAACTGATTTATCATTCCATCAAGCTTAATGACAAGAGTACAGATGAGGTCCATGGAGTTTGGACAGATGGAAAGGTCGATTTCGGTGGCCAGCTTCTGCCCCCACAGGCCTTTCTTACGGCTCACAGCCTAGACCTCATTTCAAAGGGTCTTATTAAGCGTCATTGTGCCCACAATGATATGTGGGATGTTAAGGGACATGGTCTCTATGTGAAGAAGGATGCCGAAATTATTCCTGTCCGACTTCTGAAGGCTCCACCTATTTCAGATAAGAGTCTGAATGAGACTGCAAATAGTGACATTGATGACGCTAAGTCAGCTATTTCAGTGTAAATACAAGACAAGACAAGACAAAAATAAAAACAAAAACAAAAACAAATATTTTTCAGTATTTAGCTCGACACAGGTACAGTCAAATACTTAGATATTTGACATGGTTACTAACATACCGAAGTAAATTTAAAATGTGTTTGTCTCATGTACAATAGCCTTAACCCTTAGATTAGGATGAAGACGCATAGCCCGCTCAAAGATAAGGTTTCCAATATGGTTACGCAAGTCGTTTTCCCAGTTAGAACCCTGACGCAAGGCATAGCTATTAAACTTATACATATCCTTAATAAGATAGCAATCTATCTTTAATGATTGATTGCTAAGTTCTACATTATGAAAATAACCGTCAAAGTTCGTTGAATCAAGGCCAAAGACATTTTTAAGTGTAGAGTACCATGGTCTTAGCATGTCGTCATCCAAACCTAGAGCTGAGCGTACCGAAATGTCTGTAGTATCGGCATCAAAAGCCAAAACGTATCTGTAATGTATTGTTGACATGTTTTTAAAAAAAGATAACAATCCTAGAAAGCTTCAATTTTATATCAATCGTCGTCGTCATGACTGTGTCCACCACTCTCACCTCCACTAGTCTTTTCAGGTTGATAAAGTTCTGGACAATGACTGGGCTTGTGGTCAGTCTCCTTACAAATCGTACAAGGGATGTGTGGGTCCATTTTTTACTAATATAAATAATCACAATATGGAATCAATTTTAAGCGTATTACATGGTTACTGACCATAATAGACTAACGACAGCCGAAAACACATCTTATATACCGTCAAATACTTAACCCAAGTATTTGTCATGTATGAGACGTTATATAAATTTAATACCTGAAATAATGATTTAAACTAATAAATATTATATATTGTAGTATGGATTCATTTTACTCTAACTCAAAAAAATCGTGGTATCCAGATGAAGATGCTAATCTAATAAGATTGTATAAACGCTGCAACTATGACCTTGTCAAGTTGGCCAATATTCATAAACGTACACCTGGTAAAATTGTACGACGCCTCAAATTATTAAAAATTGTAAAAACTTCAGAAGATGTGAATGGTTATATTGACTATAAAAAAAGCGATTTATATTATATTATAAATAATAAAGAACGTGGTGAACATACGATACAAACTGAAGAGACCACAAATGAAGACACCACAACTAAAGAAAATGAAAGTCAAAGCTTAGATGAAGAATCGCAATATAATACAACAATAACGGGTGAAGATTTCGATAACGTCAGCATTATAGATAATACTTTAGAGCAATATCCTAACTCAAATGAGCCATGGTCAGAAGCCGAATGTGAAGAGCTCGTGAAACACTATAAAATAGATAATCTATCACTTATGGACCTTGCAGATAAACATGAAAGACACCCTGACCTAGTGGTGCATAAGTTAAGAGAGCTCCACGTTATAAAAACCTTGAAATCATGTATAGGATATAATATATATAAGCAAAGTGACATGTATAAAATATACAGAAAGCTTCATAGAAGAAAGCGTACAAAATTAACTGTTTGAAGAAAGTTTCACTTGCACTGCTTGGTTAACTTTGGTACCGTCAAACAGTTGTTCGGGATATGAGCTCTGACTTAAGAATAGTAGTACGTACCTTCTGTCGCTCAAACCCCATTATATTTTCTGCAGTCGTGGCAAGCCAGTGTGAAATTACGCGAATAATCTTGTTAGAATAATTGTGACTGTGCATCCATGCTGCTTCCATCTGTCCACCATAAATAGACAAATACATGGTTTCACCAATAATAATAAACTGTTTCCAATTACGACGTCGATTGAGCGGATTGGTAGCCACTATGTCAACCCTATGTACGTGATTACCAAGGTTGTCAATCCACGGCGTAACATCGACAGATACCAAATGTCGAAATACGTGCTTCATACCATCGATAAGTAAAGACTTAGATTTTAGCATATCGTCATATTTAAGTATGGGATACTCCTTAAGAAAGGGTGTCCACAGAGGTACACTACGCTTTCGATTCATATTAGGGCGTGTCATTGTATTGAAGTTATAATAGACTCATTATTATAACTTCAATTTTTAGAAAAGTTTAGAAGGCGTTTATCAAATAAATTTATAATATTTCCATGAATTTAAGCAAATGGTCCTTCCAGACTTTTTTGAACACATACCCAAAGGCACCTCATATCCCGAAGAATTAAGCAATTATATTGCTGTTCAGAAAAGTCTCAATACATATCATTTATTAATTGCCATCGAAGACTTATCCATTTCTACCATAAATAAGCAATATCTTATTACGAACTATAAGGGTGTAAGTTTCAAGGGAGATATTATAGGATTTACAAAAAAACCCGACCTAGATGGTGAAAATGAATATGACAATAGAAAACTAGAAGCCCTTATCCGTAAAATCCTTATACTTCTAGATAACGACAAGACTATCGATATTTATATCGAATTTTATGACGGCGATGATGAAGAACAGCTAAAACATGAGGGGCGCGCTAAACTATTAGACTTTCTAGATGAACCCCTTACAATGTTGGAAACACACAGCTAATATTCCAGTTAGCCAACTTTACCAAACGATTTATATACATAGAGCAAGCATGATGACTTATTGGGTTTCTATAATAGATTTCAAAGGGTAATTTGACAAAACGAAAAAACCACGATTTTTCACGGTCGACTGTTTTTACAGTACCATCATCATACAATTCTAAACCACCGCCAATGTGGTTGTAAGTAATTGAAAGAGGTAAAAGAGGTACGGGGTCCTTAAAATTTAAGATACGGACGGATTCGTCAACGTTGGCACTAAACCAGTCAACGAAATTCTTATTACCCAAACGCGATGAACCAATTGTATGACATACAATGTGTTTATTAATTCCATCGTGTTTAAGAAGACTGTTAAAAAATCCAGCTGCCAGAGTTGCAAGAGCTGCACCCAAACTATGTCCACTAAAATGAATTATGTCAACGGTTTCTTGAAGACGTAAAATCTCACTGTATAAAAAGGGTTCAAGAGCTCTAAATTGTTTCAAAAATCCCTTGTGAACTAAGATTTTTTTATTGTCTGGAAAAAGCGGTACGCGTACATCGTCAACGTCTATCTTAAAATCTTCTGCGCTGGAAGAACCTCTAAATACAATATGGAGTGTTTTGTTCTGAACCCATGAGTAGGCGTTAGCGTCTGTCACCAAATCATTATAATATTTAGGTGCCTCTAAAATATCTTGAAAAACATAATATAATATATTATTCTTATCCTTACTTGACGTTGACCAAAGTCGGTCAACGTCAACAGTATTTAAATATGCGACTGAGGAGCGGGCAGCCGACAAGGCCAGATTTTTATAGTCATAGGTCATTGTAACTCTAACTAAGAATAGAAATTAATTATTTAATAAATTCCAGTAATTGTATGAATCAGGCGCTTAAAATCACGGACAACTAGCCCAGTATTTGAACCCGAATAAAAGGCCACCTTACAGTTACGCCCCCGCTTCCAAATATTGCTTGCGCCCGTAACATCAGGGACATTTAGTAGTGTCTTAATGGTATCGTAAGAAATCGCGTCGGAAAATCGGGTGTAGTCACGAATACCAATGTAATAGAGCTCAGCACCGTGGCTACCATCTGTTGTCTCTGCAAGCTTCAGACAAGACTGTGTGGACTCCCAGAAGCGCAACCGACAAAGACCGAAAATCTGCTTAGTCTTATAGTTTGATAGAATCAGAACCGTATCCTCACACCGCTTAGCCAAAGACAGACGCTGACCCTTCCATGTCGCAAGATTCAGATAATCAATAGGTCCAAGCTCCAGGTCGCGGTCGCAGAAATAAACAAGAAATTCAACAGGCATTATTAATATGTTTTTAAATCATAAATAAGTTCTAATCACATCTCAATTTTATTAATCTCTTCAACCAAAGAATAGTATTTTAACAAATAGAAATATAAATATAATGAACATAATATAAAACAGAATAATAATGGTACCAATAATGTTAGTAAGTAAAACCAGCATATTTATTGTTGTAAAAATTATTACAATAAATAATTCAACTTTAATAGTTAAAGTCCCTTAATAATCTTAATTACAAATACCTGCTCATCATATGGCAAATCTTTTAAAATACTAATCATTTTATGTTTTCCATCAAGTGACAAGGAAGCCAAAATATCAATTAGCATCAATCGATTCACAGTAGGAAGTTGCTTTATTTCTGTAACATCAGATTTCAATACTTCGACCTCCCTCAGATGTGAATCAATAAAGCCTATCCTTTCTTCAGCTGACAAACTCATGATTTGTTGATTCTTATTTCGTATTTGTCCATAGTATTTTCCAAGTCGTGCATCATGCGGATATGAATTTTTTTTTAGAAAGGCTCCAAACTTAGTACCTACAGGTTCCTCTAGAAGCTTCTTTAAAAGAAGCCACTGTCTTCTTTCACTCACATCTGGTTCAGCCATAGTATTTTATGTGTTCTAAACGTATATACTAATTTCACCTTAATATCAATTTTAATAATTTAAATGGTTAAAGCATGGCCTAGCTAAAGCATGGCCAAAATCCAAGTTACAAATCTGTGACTTATATGGTGAGGACAATCATCAAGAATAATTTCGGCAAAGTCCTCCTGTGAACCGTCCCAATAGCCTTTATTTTGCCAATCGCTAAAGTCACCAGATAGCATTCGCACATCTTCATAGGTCAATGTATATTTGAGTAGACGTAGTTGCTTAATTCCAACAAAGTATTTCTTAACATTTTCCAAGGGTGTTCCAACAGGACCCATGCTCAAAGAACGTGTGACAGCGCTATTAATCCATCCCCGCAAAAGACAAAATCCAAAGATGACATGTTCCTGACTATCAATAAGAACAACCACTGTATTTTCAGGTAGATTGATTTCATTAAAAGCGCGCAAATAGTCCTGCTTTCGATTGATAAATTCCCAGCGCTTATCAGTCGTAAAATATTTTGCAATAACGTGATGGGGCATTTTTACAAATATATTATGTACCTAAGCGTATCAATTTTATAATGACATAAGAAAGGATGCATCTGACAACCTATCTTATGAATTCAACGAAAAAGGAATATATTCATCTAGACACCAGTAATCCCGCAAAAGTCGGTCAATACATGGCTCTTTTAGAACAAAACTGTAATTGGGATTTGCGTCGTTATGATATTTATATACGACATTTTGAAAATAATAGTAATTACACTGATGTATATGATAAAATAGCTAATAAAACTACATAACGTCTCATACTGAAGTTAAGTACTCCCCAGCTGGGAAGTACTTAACTTAAGTATGAGACGGTAGATATGTGAAGAATTACTGACGTGAGACTTGGACAGGAAATACACCGCGTAAATCATAAGCAGATAATTTGTTTTCAATAGGAACTAAGTATGTATTAAAGCCCTGGTCGTTACTTGAGCCAGTACTTACAGAAGTCCCACCAACACCTCTATTATCGGCAGTACCATTTGTTCGTTGCACTAAACGAAAGGTGACCAAATCACTTTCTCCACCTGTAATTCCAAATTTGACTTCGCGCCCCATATCAATCAGTGTCTCATAAGGTTCTGAGGCTAAACTGACATTATTCCATACAGTAGTTAACGCACCAATAAGGTCACTGCGTGAGGCAAAGGCTACAAACTTACATTTGAGAGTGTAAGGAGGCATATCATAGACTGGTTTCCAAAAAGCTAAAACTGGTAACATTTGATTAAAACTAGTTAACCATGCACCACCAACAAAGGCATCGCTATCCCCCGTATTATTTACATTTCCATTGGCTACAAAACGATTGGTAAGACGTTGAGCAAAACCGCGTGAAACTGAACTCATACTATTTAATCTTGACAAACAAAATAAACGCAATCAAACCGGGACTGGGTCTTCACACAATGTAGAAGCATCACTTTCAGTAGATTTACTTTCATTTAGATTTTCATAAGGTACAAATCCGATTCTGTTCCAAGCTAGATTAAATGTATGAATTACAATAGGTGACCTACAATTCATATAATAGTCACGCACATGCATTAGCATAAGACCTGTAAGATTGAGTCCCATGCGTGATTTACCACATCCAAGGACCAAATCGTTACGATTTAGTACACTTAGATAAGCGCTTCCAGTCCCCAGTAGCCTAGCCTTTACAGCAGGATTATCCATAATTTTCAACAAGATAATAGCACGTAGAAAATCAAAGGTGTGATGAAAGTTATATTTCTTTTTATGGCTCATAACGGCAGCTGCAGTTTTAATTGTATCGTAACCAAGAATTGTTTGTAGTTCATCGAATGATTTTGTTAATCTAATTAAGGATGCCTTCTCTGGTAGCAAGTACGTATAGTAAGCATGGAGTGATGAAATATATTCAATATCGTTATCCTTAAAAGGCGTTAGTGCATAATTACTTAGACAGCTATAGGGCCCCTTTTCACCGATTTCAATAATTCGCATATTTTAAAATACTATATTTTCAAATATATATAGAAAGAAATATAATTAATCAAATTTTTACCATAAAATTTGATTTAAACCATAAATAAACAATATACCAATAAAAGTATGTCAGACACAGAATGCATTATAAGTCAAACAACACAGTGGAAATTATTGGAGACATGGTATCTTGATACGAATCCTAAAAAGGATTTTACAACCTTTCTGAGAATTCACAATTTCCCTAATAATCTATTTGAGAGCAATGGTCCCTATTATGCACAAATCTGTAAAAAGTTCTGGTATGCCAATCGTCAGAAAGAGTTTCCCACCCAACTCGAATGGGTAAGACAAAAGATGTTTGAAAATATGCTATATAACGAATCAGATGCCGAAATTGGTGAATTTGAACATGAAGGACATCTAAGACAGATGAATCGCATACTGGAAAATAATGTTGAGACGTGTCTAACAAAGATACATTCACAGAGAAGTTGTATGGTCATTCTGTATGGCTTGCTATATGTATCATCTCTTGGTCTAATAGCTATGGTAAATTACAATAATATGGTAAAACCCTGGTGGCTCATATAATACGGACCCTGTTTGTGACTTCTTCATCATTATTTAACGGATTCATAGTAACTACATCATTTTGGCTGGATAACTTTTTAAGCCGACCCCTTGCCCTTTTTAAATTTATATTATATATATTTAAAATACATAACAAAAATGCACCCAAACCAACTAATGGTAGTATAGTTGAAATTATAGGTAAATTTTGAACCCTTGAATCTTGTATTGATAAATTCGAATAATTGTTTACTGAGGCTGTTACAGAGGCATACGCTATTTCTGAAACAGACGCTGTTGCAGAGACAGACGCTGTTGCAGAGACAGACGCTGTTGCAGAGACAGACGCTGTTGCAGAGGCAGAAGCTGTAGCAGAGGCAGAAGCTGATGCCGTATGACTCCAAGTAAATAATGATGGAATTTCCGAGCCTTCGTCACTTATATGATAATAATCATCAGACATAAAGACATACTTAAATAACATACATGACGTCTTAAATACGTTGTAAAATCACATGAAAATATGTAAATCCCTCAAAGCCTATCTTCTTGACAATATCTTTGATAAGATAAGAACCCATATATTCAACGACACCCAATTTTAACTTTATAAATATAGGAATCGGAATACTATTACACATAGATAAACGAAAGGGCTCCTGGTGTAACCATTGTTGGTTAACTGCGGGATGGCCAGGACTATTTAGTTTACCCAATCCAACATAATGGACAATACGACCACGTTGGTATATTTTATGATACGAATAACTAGATTCAATAATTTTTAGACTGTTAATTTTAACATCATTGTGGTCTATAGAAATTCCGTAATCGGGATTTACTGGTATATCAAGTGCCTTATATGCCTGCCAAAACGAATAAAACATTAGCTTTTATAGAATAGATTTTTTTTAATAATAAAGACAACGCAAAACCAAAGACTTAAAGATACAGACTTTGATTTCATATAAATGTTAACAATTATAACACCATGTTGTAGACAAAGTAATCTTCCAAGGCTATACGAAAGTATTTGTTTTGAAAAGATTCAAAAATGGATTATTGTGTATGATACATCAAAAGATAGAAAGTATGAGAAGATGTATGTAGGACATAGTAAAATTTTAGAAGTTGAATGTAATGACATAGGTGTGGTAGGCCATCCGCAACGGAATTATGGTATGGACCTAGTAGAAGATGGATTTTTTTATTTCTTAGATGATGATAATATAATACATCCAAATTTTTGGATATTAACAAATTCATTAAGTGACAGCTATTTTTACACCTTTAATCAGCTTAGAGATAACAAAGAACAAATTCTACCTGGAGATACAATAGCTACAAGTCGCATAGATACGGCAATGTTTGTTGTTCATAAAAATCACGTCAAAGGCACACGCTGGAGAACACATGAATATGATGCAGACGGCCACTTCATTATTGATATCTTAAATAAAAATAGATACTTTCATGTATATAAAAATGCAATAGGGTGCTATTACAACTATCTACAATAATTAATAGGTTTCGGTACCGTCAAATACTTAAGTTAAGAACACCCTTTAGTGTGTTCTTAACTTCGGTATTTGACATGGTTACTAACATACCGAAGTTAAGAAATAAATAATTATATATATCTTTAATATATATAATTATGGAGTCAAATGCTAAGTATCCAAAGCAACTTAATTTTAATCTAAAAAAAGCACCCGATTCTAAAATCAATCTAATTGTTCATGGTCAAGGTGTATTAGTTTTTACATATGCTGATATAAATCAATCATGTCCATTCAAAATTTTAAACAAGGACCAAACCGATGGTTTTGATATTGTGTTATCAACAAGCAGTGTTTTATTTACTAGAATTTCAACAGGTGAATTTTTATTTAATCAAAAAACTTCAGGTAATAAAAATGGCTTGACAGAAGAAAACGGTGCCTACTATTGGTTCAGTATTGATTCGCAGAATCAAACCTTTTATACAGGAATCGGTGAGCCCCGTCTAGAAACAGCAACTTACATGTACACTTTTATGTTTGCTGACAATAACTCTAGAGAAAATAATAAACTCTTTTTAGAAAGTTTAACAAATATTAAGATTACCGATTCTATAAAGCCCACAAAACTTATCAGAGACCCCATTACCTTAATGATACCTAATCTTGTCAAAAATACAGAAGAATTAACCATGAATACTATTGCCCAGGGTACGTATTTACCTAAATCAAATTTATCGGCAACCGCTCAAATTCTATACGATTGTATTTCAGGTAAGAATTTTGTTTTGGATGATAGCGATTTTCCTGAATTCTCCAAGGCTATTGAGTACAGTATAAAAACCCCAGGATGCTGGTGTAATACTAGACTAAAGGAAAAATCAACTGAATTTAATAAGGATAAGCCCAATATATTGGAAACCTATTTACGTATTACCTTAGGACAAAATAACGGTGAATCACCTGGTATTCCATATGTTATGGAAATTTGGCCAGTCAATCATTATTCACCCATTCACAACCATTCAGAAGCAGATGCAATAATTCGCGTCTTGCATGGCACAATTAATGTAAGTTTATTCCCATTTTTATGTACAACTGGTGTTGAGCCTTTTGCTAAAGTAAATTTTGTCAAAGATGATATTACCTGGATTAGCCCTAATTTGAATCAGACCCATCAACTTAAGAATCTTGAAACAAGCAAAGATACCTGTATTACCATCCAATGTTATATGTATGAAAACGATGATGTAGCACACTACGACTACTTTGATTACATTGATGACAATGGTGTCAAAAAGCAGTATGAACCAGATTCCGATATGGATTTTGTAAAGTTCAAGGCACTTATGAAGGAAGAATGGAACAGTCGCCCAACTTTACTTAAATGCTTGTCTAAGGTCTTTCATTGTAAATAAAATAATAAAATTGATTGTTATTCTAAGATAATCTGTTTATCTTAAAATGTCAACTCCACTATCAATTCTGATACTGAGTCTAACTCTTCCAACAGCTAATTGTCAGACATCAATGAGTTCAAGTCTATCATCTTCACCCTCACCTTCAGCAAGTTTATATACGTTTAGTTTGTCAATAAGCCCACTTTCATCCATGAGCGCACAATCGTCATACCTACCATCAGCATCTAATACGCCCAAGCCTCAATTACAGCTACAGCCAAGCCCATCACCATCAGTATTTTCACTTATTACAACTCAGGAATGGAATTATATTATCGTACCAACGGGATTTGTTATGCTATGTATTTTCTTAGCTATACTAAATCAGCATATTCGTTTGAATAAGCTTGAAAAGCAAATAAAAAATCTAAGAACGTCACAAATTACATCAAATCCTGTTCGTACTTCTGTATTGTCAAGCACAGTCTAACATCTCATACTGAAATCAGTTGAACACGTTAACTACAGTCTCATCCTTATTACTAACATGTGCTACTGGTCCTAGATTATTAATCGATTCAATAAAGTTACTGAGTGCCTTATCATTTTCATAAGAATAGAAGATAATATCACCCGCAATTCGCTTAACATCCCTCATCCAGGTGTACTGATTTGACCCAAACAGTACACAGATTTCGGCATCAATAAAATAGGCATCGCGAAAGCCACAGAAAGTACCACCACAATCCCAGATATCTAACTTGGTGAAGTTCTTGTTTGTGTAGCGATATACTTGAGCACCTTGAGTCGGCTTATATGGACTACGTCCATGTGCAAAGCCTAGAAGATTGTGAATAGACCGTGTTTTTCCACTGCAACCATCACCAACAAAGATAATCTTTAGAACTGTAGCCATATTATGTGTTTTATATATAATATAAAAACTTAGTTAATTCAATTTTTTAACTTTTACAGTCAAATATACCGTTAAATACTTAAGTTAAAAAGACTTGAAAGGTGTTTTTAACTTAAGTATTTGACGGTACAAGTCCCGACGGTGTGGCGTTTTTTATCAAAGAAAGAAATATTTTCACTATCTAGTTATTTATACAAACATGGACCCAGCTATGTTTAAAGATAAGTATGTTGCTTTAGTGCTATCCTGTAAACGGCCATATTATGAAAATCGTCGTCAAAAAAATCAAAAGACCTTTGATATTCTTAAATCCTCAGGATTTATAGTCGTCTACTTATTTTCCGATAATTCCTTAAGCGCCATAGAATTTTCAACAATTGAAACCGGTAAAGAGTATTCAATGACTGTACCCTTACCCGAAATATACGAATTTATCGGCTATAAAATGAACTTAGCCTACGATTATTTTAATAATACCGATTGTAAGGGTGTATTAAAAATAGACGATAACACCAATATAATTTTTCCTGAAGTGATTGAGCATGATTTTATGGAAATAATAAATCAGTACGACTATATTGGTTTAGAAAAAGTTTCAATAAAAGAGGCAAAAACACCTTATATTTGTGTAAAGAACAGAACAAAGTTAACGATGTTTGAAAATCTATACCATAAAATTAAGAGCGACTTTTTTTATTATGCTGGTCCCTTTTATTATGTATCAAAGAAGGCGCTAAAACAAATATCAACAAAGGGTATTGAATTTATCTACGAAGACGTAGGAATAGGATATGCACTAAGTACAAATAAACAGCTCAAGAATTTCTTATGGAATTTCAAAAATATCGGTGTATCTTGGGACAACATGACTGAACAAAATCAGATGAAGTAGTAGGGCTCATGGAAACCTTCTACACAGAAGATAACTTGAAAGACTTTTATCAGGACCTTGTTAAAACCTACAATACACAAAAAGACCGACTTATGCCTAAAATTAGAGAAAAATTTCGTTATCAATATGAAGACAAGTTAACCCCTATTAAAAATGGCTATTACATGAACATCTACAAACTCAAGGTTAGCTTAGAGACTCAGTTGATGCGCGATGTAAATTGCAATTATAAATACATCTTGACAGCAACACCTAATTCAGTAGGTTGCGACATCCGTGAACTAATTTTCAACGTAGAAAAAGAGACTAATAAGATAAGTCTTCTTGATAACATTAAAAGAGCCTCACAATATTTATTAAAAAATATACTGAACAACAAAATCAATCATATTATGACAGATTTAGATGACACCTTATATCCAAGTAAGAGTATATTTAGTGAAACGGCGGGTCGCGATTCTTCATGGAAAAACCGTGAACCCTATCCAGGAATTATAAAATTCTACGAATTGTTCTATAATTCACTAAACCACGAAGAATCGCGCTATTCAACAGTGTTAACTGGAAGTCCCTTATTCTTAAAGGAAACACTTTTGGATGACCCTAAAATCTGTTCCATATTAGGACCCAATTACGGCTTTATTCAGGGCAGTGAACGAAAACGCGACGCAATTCAAACCCTGTTAAAAGGCATGTCGGACCGTCCCTTTTACTATTTAGCACCGTCTGCTCAAATAGTAGGCCAGGAGAAATATAGACGGTTCAAACAATATAGCCAGATATTTCCAGAATACAGACTAATCTTTATTGGGGATAATGGTCAAGGTGACCTAATAGCCGGAAAAATGATGTTACAAGACCAAGCAGATTGCCTAGTGTGTATTCATAATATATTCTACAAGGATAAATTCCTTTTTTCAGACGCGGAAGAAAAACAGCACGCGCACAGTCGCCTATTTTTCTTCAAAAACTATCTGGAGCTAGCCTATATATTTACGCATAAGTTGAATATATTTACAAGAGCACAATACAATGATTTCAAAGAAGCCACTATAATGGATATACAAACAGGCCTAGAAAAAATAAGCAAACCTAGTAAGAATCTATATCAGCACTATGTGTGTTGTGATAATGTTAACACGTGTATCAGTCCCAATTCATGTATCAAGGCCTTGGATTTATCAATAAAACGTGTTACACAAAAGCGTAAATACAATGGTAGATGTAAAACGCGTAAACAATAAGACCATACATGAAAAAGTTTTAAATATATAAATAAAATTTTATATATTTAAAAAAATAAAATAAAATAAACAACACGTTTACTTTCTAGTGCGTCTGCTCTTACTGACTGAGCGCTTATTCTTACGTGTAACACTCTTACGGCCACCAGCAGGTCTGTAGCTAAGAGTGGTACTCGTAGCAGGAGCAGTGCGTGCGCCAAGTCTCATAGCTGCTCTAAGCGCTGTTTTGCGTACATCGATTGTTGCTAGTTTAGTAGCGTAAAACACTTCTAACGCATTTTTAACATTCTGAAGTAAATCGGCGATTTTCTTTAACTCAGCAAGTTCAACAGGTGTACGTACTTTAATTGTGGGATATTTCTCTATGAGCTTATCAACAGGTTTAAAAATATCAATAGCAAATCTTTTATTATATTTGGTTCTTACAACCATTTGGTCAAGATTAGCCATATCAGCTGGAAATTCCTCATCGTTGTCATGTAATATAACAGAAGGTAATGACGTACCAAGAATATCTAATAAAGCAAGATAGATGTGTGAAAGAGGGTCTGATTTATTATTTCTCATAACTGTATTTTGTGCAGCCCGTGCCTTTCTTGTAATCTGATTGTCTCTTAGCTTGGACCAATCTTGCGCCTCATAGATTCTAAGAATTTCCTTGACTGTCTCACGAACAGGGCTAATATTACCCTTTCCCTGAGCCATACGGACAAGTCTTTGTAATGGCGATGAGCTTGGAGTTAATGGCGACGGTGTCTGCATCTCTATTATAAACTAAGGTTAATTTTGAATCTTCATAGAATCCAAAAGAGATGAAAGGCCATTTGTATAATGAAGCTGAGAACCTAGCTGTGAATCAAAACGCACTGTCCATCCCTCTTTAATAAAGACATAAAAGCCGGAAGCATCATGAAATACGTTTGGGTCTGAAAGTTCCTGACGCAACACAGGTGTACCGACTTCGCGTAGAAATGAGGCCATATCTTGACTTGTCCACTGACTCCAGGCGTTATTTACAATATAAGCATACATTTTAAGATTATATTTAATCAGAAAAAATACATATCAAATTTTTAGTAATAAATGCTAAAGTAAAATAGAACCCCTAATAATGGATTATTTTGCTAACACCACCTTGGCACAGACCAGTAGAGCATTATTCAACAAGAAACTAGAACAATTTGTTTCCTTTATGCCACAAGAAAGTCGTAATATTGACTTTATAGTCGACAACCCGGAATCAGCCAGTAAAATTTTAAATCAACAAACATCAATTACGCAGACAAGTGCCAATAGACACATGTTTTATTCAGCCATAGTAGCCTATCTAAAGCATACGGACAATGGTAAGAAACGCTCTGAACCCTTAAAAAACAGATGGATAAAGATACAGAAAACCAATTGGGAAGAAAGGAGACAACAGTCAATTAACAATGAGCCGACTAACAACCAGATAGAGGTGGCTAAAACTGTTGACTGGCAAGATATCATTAAAATGCGCGAATCTTTACCTACAGGAACAAATGCGCGACTCCTTTTGAGTTTATATACATACTTACCACCAATAAGAGCCGACTATTTTGAAGTGAAAATTAATCCTAAATCAGTAGAAGGCAAGGATAACATAGTCTTATTAGACAAGACTAGACCAGAAAATAGTTTTATGATTATTCGCGATTTTAAGACGGCTGCCAAGTATAAGGAAATCAAACACCCCTTACCGACACCACTTTTCAATGAAATCCACGAATCACTGAAACAGAAACCGCGCAACTATCTATTTACCATGCAAACAGACACCACACGACCCTATGACCGTGGCTCCTTTAGTAAATGGGCCAATAAGACCCTACAAGAGCTTTTTAAGGTTCCTATCACCTTAACCAGTCTCCGTCATTTGTACGTTTCCACGCTCGATTTTAATAAAACCCGTGCGTCAGAACTAGAAAAAATAGGCAATTCTATGGGCCATAGTATAGCTATGCAGAAGGGCTACCAGTGGATTGCCGAATAGTTAGTGCGACTTTTTCACTAGAAGCATTCGTTTTAAGCTCATCCCAAACTCTTAAGATACGCTTATATAAGAGTAAGACTTCAGAATGTCTATTTATATTAGAACCATCAATTACATCGGCAACCGCTGAAATTGGTGCGTAGGCTATTACATTTGTACCTGACGCCTTAGAAGCACAATCAACAAAAATACTATAAGAGAATTCCGATGTAAAGGGGCTCTTAGATTGTTTATTCCACGGGTCGCTAAAATAATAGACAGAAGGAATCGTCTTACTTTTACGAACAATAAAAAAACCCTTAATAAATTTAGGTATATATTTTTCAAAGCGTTTCACTAAATAATAAATACTAAAGGTAGCTAAGATATTCATTGGTTGAATCAAAAATATAGTTGATAGCTCGCTAGTAGCATAACTAGTCAAAATTGATTCACCGACCGATTTATCATGAAAGGATGCAAACAATAAAAGGTAATTCAAACACCAGCCTAACCAACCACAACAACCAGCAATAAAAAGCGCCCCTTGCCACGTATGACAAGGTAACTTTTGCCAACCCACTGCATATTGTTCATAGTAGGGAAAGGGCTCTTTAACTATGCTGACCATATATTTCATTAAATCCTTGTGACTCAGTTCAGCAAGCTCCTCCTTTTTACTAGTTTTTTTACCTCTCATACAGATATATGCCAGTATTATACCAAAAATATCATCATCATCATCATCCATTAGGTCAACTTGATTGGACAAACCTGACTCTGAAATATTGTCATTCGCACCGTCTCCTTCATCAGGTTTTTTAAATATATAGTGTAAGGCGTACATTTCAAAATCAAGACGGCGCTGATATTCCTCATACAATAATGGAAACTGTGCCTTGAATTCTAACAGTCCTATACGATTCATATTTGAAACAACAAAACGAACAACAGGTATATTTAGTGCGGTAGTTATTAAGGACAGAAATATGCTGTCATACCATTGCATAGCCACACCATTATAGGTAAAATTATACATCAATGCAGTGATAAATAATGAGTGGAATTGTAAAATAAATAAAAACAGCAAACGGAAAACGCGACTTAGACGTGGGTCATACTTAAAAATAAATTGTAAGCGACTATGTTGCAAAAAAATACGATGACACAGACTTATGTTTTTACTACCATTATCATCCGTTTCATCCTTCTTATGTTTCTGGGTTTTATTTATTTTCTGTACGCGTGAGTATTTTGAACTGGGGTCATATGAAAAAATAGGAGTATCTGCGTTGTGCTGTAAGAAAGGATTAATTGATTTATTATTGAGTAATTCTTTCACGTAGGCCTGAGTACCACGTCTATCTATAATTGTAGCCAAATATCCCAGTAAAAAGGCTAATAAACCTATACCTCCAAAAATACCGTACCATTGAGCATACTGTATTAAACCTGCTAAGGAATAGACATTACCAGCGTTGGCAAAGATTTCATTATTGGCTTGAGCAACAGCATCTACACGACTACTAAAGTCCGTTAAGTGAGTACAGGAACAGACCATTAAGCTAGCATTAGAAAAGACAGGAATACAACCATCCGTTGACCAACCATTTGTAACTGAATCCCAATATTGACATTTAGGCTTATAAATTAAGGGCGGACAAGTGTACTCCATAATATCGTATGAATTTGTACAATTTACATTACGCCAATCACCAAGTAAACACGGAACTGACCAGGTCTTAATACCTGTTACATTTACTAAATCATGTGCATCATAATATCCATCAGTCTTTTTCACATACATTTTACCAGTTGAACAAATCGCCATATAACTAGGTAAGGGTAAAAACCGTACATCGTTAGGTAAAACATCTAGATTCATACTAATAATAAAGGGCACACTGGAATTTTTTACCTCAATGGCCTTACCCAAAGAGTTTAATACATTTAATGAAAGGACCATAGAATCTGGAGCTGTAGGTGAATTATAAGGATTGTTGGTCCATTGAATTGCAGAAGCTGCCGACGAACCACGAATTACTGGCATAGATATATCAGTCTTACCAACAGATAGAGGTATAGAAGCGTTTGATAAAGTAGCAGGTAAGGCCTTTACTTTTACTGAAAAAGCATCTGTAGTTATACCAAATTCGCCTGAAGGTGAATTTGCCAGCGCTGCTAAACCAAGCTTTTGTAAGTTATCACCAACTAAGGCAGGTGGATACAAAGCCATAGAATTAAATAACCCTCCTAACTCAGCCATAGACAAAGTCGAAAGATTTTTAGGTAAGGCAGGAGGAGGACCAGCCGGTCGCAAATTACTCACTGAAGACGTTGGAGACAAGGTATAACTAGGAAAGGGTGAACTTGAAGGGCTCAAACTATAAGTATTACTGAAAGAAACTCTTGGGCTTGATGTACCAAATATAGAAGGCGATAAGGACTGTGTTACAGACCATGTGTTATAATTACTTGCTGAAAGCGTATAACTAGTTGTTAAGGTGTAAGCAAATGAAAAGGTTTGATAGTTTGTGTTGGTTAAATGTGGTGAACCTGTAAGAGAAACCGATTTTGAATCGGATGAACTAGAACCAATTGAAGATGTAAATGAACTAATTTGTGATATGCTACTTGATAACGATGGCATAGATGATTGTGAATAAGAGGCGGAAGATGAGCTACTAAGAGATGCTGAGACGGATACAGATGATGAACAAGAAGGTGATGGACTTATAGAAATAGACGCTCTACTTGTTTGTGAACTATAGGGTGACGCACTTGGCCACATTGAAAAAGAATTAGATTGAGATATAACGGATGATACGCTAATAGATTGACTACTAGAACTACTTTTAGAAAATCTAGAGGTCCAGCTATATAGTGAACTGATAGATGATGAAATAGTAGGTACAGCAATATACTGTGAAACAGTAGGACTACCACTACTGTAGACTAAATCTACAGTTATAAAAACTCCACTAGAAACAACGGAACCATCAGTATTAAATAATATTCTGATAGTAGGTCCAGAAAGTAAAAAACTTGTCCCTGAAGTCAAAGTACCAGAATAACGTAAGAGTTGTGTGCCACTTGAATCATAGACTGTTAAAAAATCGCAACAGCCTTCGGTCGCAAATGAATTGACCGTTAATCGGAACATTTGCGAATTACCAGCACCATTGACATAAAAATTACACACATTGTTATTCACGTAGGTTGACCCCGCCACATTAGTCATAAGATAGGCACTACTTCCTAAAAAGGGCAAAGTCACTGTTGTTCCACTTTGTGAACAAAAATTCCAGGAACTGTAAGTCACAGCAGACGATGTAGAAAGCGGACTAGCAGTTGTAGTTACACTCTTCATAGAAGTAGTAGTCGGTGGATAGACGCGGTCATAAAACATAATTGAACGACTTATACCATCGAAACTAACTATCCATCCTGAGGTTAATTTGAGCCAACATTGTCCACAAACAGTGCTATACACATCAGATGAATTCAAGGCAATATTTGTACAGGGTGTAGTTACTACAATGAGACCACAAAGTGGATTAAGCCAACAGTTAAGTTGACATTGGGAAATTGTCATGGAGCCTAAATTGCTAATATCTGCACTAGCATAATTAAATACACCTAAATCTGTCCAATTACCTGTATAAAATGTAGTTGCTGTAGAAGAGGCTGAACTAGTTTGGGAAACAGAAGCAACCGGTGACCGACTAGCAGAAACTGACCTGGTTGAGCTTTTCGATAATGAGTTTGAAGCAGATAATGTGGACAAGGCTGTCCTAGTATTTGTAGCATGTACAGTACTTGAGGCACCCATGGGCATAATTGTAACGCGATAATTCGTCTGTCCATAATCACACGCATTATTAATAGGGCTAATAGTTAGTTCAATACTATTGACACTATAACCGTTAAAATAACTATTCACACTAATAGCTCCACCAGCAGTATTTGTATAGATATTTTGACCATTCATAGTTAAATAAACATTATTACCACCACCGCTACTAGAATGAGTAACGCTTAATAATACAGTAACATCTTGATAGCACGAGCCTGCTGGATTATACCAGCGCAAGACAGGAGCAATATTACCGTAAGTCGGAGTGTTACAGGAACCCGCTCCATTGGGCATAATAATAGAACTACTAATTAGACCATTGGACGCAACATTGTAATTCCAACTATATACACTACCAGCACTACCGGTATTGGAAATAGCATAGCTTGTAAATTGTGTAAAGGTAGCTCCATTATAATAACCATAATACCATCCATTTTGTCCTTGAATTGATGAAAAATCATTTGTAGAATCGTAACTACGATAAGCACATGTTCTTGATGGTGTAGACGTTGTTGTTACATTGACTGATTTATAAGCAGAGTTAGTAGAACTAGTGACGGGAGTATTTGATGATAAGCCAGGTGTACAGCAAAAAAGATTGGTACTATCATAGGTACCGTTAGTATAAACGCAGTTGCTTCCATCATACGAAATATAGCATCCATCACCGTTTACATAAGCATCCCCTGTAAAAGTTGAGTTACAAATAGAAGCCGAATTGAGACTTAGCCATGTACAGTCAGGAGTAAAATTAGGTGAACTACATACTTCAGAATTATAAGATAAGGTTCCGGAACAAGATTCACTTAAAACCCTTGTTAGTCCGAAAAACAATAATGTTCTCATAGCCAAAGCCTTGTCTAATACTACAAAAAGAAATTAATATCAATAAAATTGAATAGCTTATGATTTAAAATCAAATAGTAAATCACAAGCTCTTAAAAATGGCTTCTGTTAAACAAGCACCGGTGTTTGGTAATTATGAGCCTTCTCACTATGCTGATTACATGAACAGTCAGTTCAGTGTGAATCGCCCATCTCTTCTGGATAAGTTTCTTACTGATTCACGCACCTGCCGTCTTCCCCGCAACCACTGTACTAAGCTTCATATTGCGATTATTGTAAAGCGGGGTAAGATTCTTGCAGAAGCAACCAACAAGGTTGCTAGTCGTAGTAATGGTGCCTCCAGTCGCGGGTCGCAAACTTACATTCATGCAGAGCGTAATGTGCTTAGGGCCCTTGGAGATAATTCCAAGTTGCGGGGTGCCGACATGTACGTAATGCGCCTTGCAGGTGGTTGTAATGACACAGATGTAGAGTTCAAGTACTCACAGCCCTGTCCTGAGTGCACAGTGCTTCTGAATAAGTGTATGCGTGAATATGGACTTCGTAATGTGTATTTCACAGGTTAACACATACAAAAATAAAAAATAAATAAACGCTTTTTCAGTTTATTTAGAATCAGCATTCATTTTATCTTTTAGCTTTAAAATATAATCCGGAATACTGCCTAATTTATGCATATTTAAAATAGGTTTTACGGGTCCTATACAATCTCTACCAGCAGGTATTACATAGGGATTAACAAAAAATCGCGGTACTTGATTTGCTACCTTTGGCATCTTATTTATTGTGCGATATTTTTTCCACAAAATTACAATCGTCTAAAACACTACTATCTGTATCGGGATTATGCAACCTAAAGTTTATAACCTTTAGCTCAGTAATTTCGGCATTTTCTTGTGGTAAGCGTTCATTAATTAAATCGATAAAATTCATCGGTAAACTCTTATAATATGGTGATATATACTTATTACTCAATAATACTAGCGGAATCAAATTATACATATCAAAAGAAATAGGTAGAATCCCATAAGAATCACTTACAACCAATTTTGCCTTACTAAGAATTTTGTCACAATCTTGAATTAATTTTTGTGAAGGAATAAGCCCAAAGAGTTCTTCCAGCATTTCACGAATAGCTGTTTCTCTTAAAGATTCATTACCCTGAATCTTACCCCCAATACCAGACCACTTCTTAATTTTAGGTGTATAGCCAACCAGTACAAACTGATTTTGGATAAATAAACAACCAGCCCCCTTCATTACTAAGATTTTAACATTGATAAAAATATAGCGATTTCTTCAATTTTTATTCAGCAACTTCAATTGTTGGCTCCTCTTTCTTTGGCCGACCACGTTTCTTTACAGGTACTGGTACAGCGTCTTGAACCATTAGAGGAATCGCCTTTGGCATAGCAAATCGCTCACCAACATTAAGCCGTGATGACGTCGCTCCCCGCATGATAGTAATGGCTCCCGTAGCAGAAACCTTGAGTTGTTCCATGTGACTGACAATAAAGATAGAGTTTAACTTATTAGAGTCCTTGAGCAAATTACGTAGTAAGCCTGGTACCTTTTCCATAGTTTCGGCATCACAGGCTGTAAACCCTTCATCTTGGAATAGTTGGTCGTTAATAATATTGGATGAACCTAGACGCCCAAGAGCAATTCTTACAGCCAGACCAATAAAGAAGCGCTGAGCCCCTGAGCACTTTTCATAGGGTGGAGTTGAATTACCGTCACACATAAACCAGTTGAAATGGTCCTTGTCCCATTCACCCTTGAGACTAATAGGTCTAGGTAACGATATAGAGTTAAGAACCTCATTTACAGCATTTTCTATGGCAGGTCCTACCTTTTTAGGATAGAGCCAAGCCGTATATTGATTATATGCCTCAGAAAGCTTCTTAATCATTTCACAGCGACCTTCAAGAAGTTCGCGATAAAGTGCAATCTGTTGTTCAAAGGTCTTCGCCTCATTCATAGCACTGTTCATCTTATTTGCCTGAACTAAGGTTGCGCCAAGAGTAGCCACTTCTTCGAGCAACGGGCGTAATTTAGTATCAAGAGTCTGAACCTGTTTCCAATACACATAGGCTTCACAGATTTCATTAATCTGGGTCTTTTTCTGTATAGCATTAACGTATGCATCGTATTTAGCTGACTGAGTTTCAGCCTTATTCAGGTCCATTTCTGTCACTTTAAATTCCGAAGCATATGCATACGCTGTCTGTAGCTCAAGAGTCTTAATCTTATTATCAAGGTCTGAAACCTCTTGGGCCAGCGCCCATTCCTTTTCCTGAGTCGCAAATTTGACATTGGCAACAAGATTCTCCAATTCATGACTTTGGCCTAAAAGTTTAAAGTACTCATTAATAGTTTCCTGACTATCGTAGTCCATATCATCTATTTCATCCTTCAAGTCAGAAATCTTTGTCTTAATAAGCGTATCTTCCTCAAGTAGGACGCCTTCCTTTTCCAAACTGTCAATAAGTGAAATAATTTTATTGTTATGTAAAGATGACCAATTATCGTAAATAGCCTTCATTTGTTCATAACCCAGGTTTGAATTAAGAAGCTTCTGTATCTTTTTCCCAGTTAGTAAAGATTCTGCCTGACCCTTTGCAATCTGTGCTTCCAAGATTTGTCGCCGATGTCTGTAGGGATTTTCCAAACAGGCTTCACATGATGTACTAAACTTAATCTTAGTGAGTTCACCAAGCTCCTGCTGTAACTTAGATAATTCTTTCTGCAAATGGCCATCACTAATTTGAAGTTCATTTACAGTACGAAGAGTTTGTTGCGCAATTTCTGGTCCAGTCTTAAATGTCTTTGTCAAATTCTCTAAGGCATCCTTGTACTTCTGAATCGAAGCTCTAGCAACTGGCGTGAGTAGATTCTGAAGTCCTACAAGCTCCTTTCGTAGGTGCTTCTGGCTCTGTACAAGCTCCTGAATCTGTAGTGTGAGTGCATCATGTTGCTTCTTGAGACCTTGTAGGACCTTTTCACTAACAGCAACATGCTCATCTTCATCAACACCCTCAATCGCTTCTAAATTTGTAATTACCTCTTGATACTGATTCTCAAGCTCTCTGAGTGTCTTACCAGTATTAACAACAGGATGGGTCTTAAACCAGGCATCCTTTGTAGTGAGCCAATCAGAGTGTGCCTTGGAGTCATATAATTTGACTGCTGGTCCACGACCCAGTCGCTCAGCCTTCAAATCATTGAGTTGTTTTTCACAAATATCAAAACTATCTGTCACATTACTGACCACAGGTCCTACCTTATATTTCTTAGTTCTAAGCACAGCAAGACGGTCTCTGAGCATCTGTTTACGTATCTTAAGTTCGCTAATGTCACCTTCTGGTACTATTTCTGTATCAACTTCTAGTCGTCGTCGTTCAGCCTCATATTCATAAAGCGGTGTCTGAAAGGCCTTTTCAGGAATACCAGAATAACGCGCCTTTGACTCTTCACGTTCTTCCCTAAGTCTAATAATTTCCATTTCAGCATGCGCCTTACGTTCACTCATGATAGCTATTTCGCTAGCACTGACCATATTAGTAAATTTTGTTGCATCCTTACGCCCAGATTCATAGGTGGTCAGCTGTCCCAAACAATATTTATGGTCTAGAACAGCTTGAGCAAGAATCTTACAGAACAATTCGCAGACATTGAGTTGTAAAAGGGAGTCAATAATAGATTTCTGTTCTTCATTTCTCATACCAAAGAAGTCACTATCGTTACTTTGGCTCACTATAGTTGTAAGAAGAAAGTGTTGGTATATACCAATATAACTAGTAATCCACTGATTAACGTGCGTCGCCGTCTGTTTTATAATTTCACCAGTGTCATGGTCAATCAAGCGTACAGTACGTTGCCATAGACTCTTAATGTTAGTCTGCTGTGTATCAAAGGAACGCGTAACCCAGTACTTCTTACCATCAATACTAAAACAGATTTTTGTATAGGCTGATTCACCATCTGGCTTGTGCTGATTAATAACAGCCGCTGAATAATTCTTATTATAGCGACTAGGAAATGATTCACCATAGATAGCTAGACAGATTATCTCCAGTAGCGACGACTTACCACTACCATTATTGCCATTAATAAGATTGACTTGACGTCCAAATCCTTCAAAATTTAGATAGTTATCCTGACCGTAGCAAAGAAGCCAGGCAAATTCAAGATAATGCATACGAAAGCGACGTACAGGACCGCGTTCATCACGACTTTGATTATACATATCAACTTGAGAACTTAGTTCATGATTACGTTTCTCAAGTTTCAAAGCCGTCTCTTGTGGAAATATTTGAATTGGGCAAACCAGAAGATGCGGGTGTAGAATCCATTGCGACCATTCACCGTCATTAATATGCGCATCTTCCGTAAAGAACTTAATCCAGGTCTGTGGCGAATTTAGATGTGTCAGGTCATTGACTAATGTCTCTTTAGAATCAGCAGATGATACAATAACTTCTGTTTCCTCAACACTATTTTCCTCAACAAAACCGGTATCCTTGACTACAATACCAGCCGACTCAAAGAGTGCCTGAATATTTACCGTGGAATTTCGGGCCTTGTTACTGAAACGCAAACTGATAGTATCAGGAAACCATGCATAAGTAACTATTGTTGTAATAGGAATAAGTTGACTATTGCGACCAACACGAATCTTCACACAGGGTACTTCTTCGTTATTAAGAGTCGTAATGACAAACCCATAGGTGTTAGGTACGTGAATAAGTTTTGCGCATTTTTCTTCTAGATTCCAATCAATAAATCCGTGTGCCCACAATGACTCACCAAAATTCTGTTGAATCAGTGAACCAGCATAACCCCAAGTATTTTTCTTAGCGCAATCAAATCCATATTTACCCACTACATATGAATCCAGCTTATTACGTGCAGTAAAATCAGTACCAGGTTGAAGCTTAGCATTTTGAATCTGAGTTACATGAATATCTCCAAACATACGAAGGTCGTAGCCCTGTATCCAATCTAGTGGATAATTTGAGCGCCCTTCAGCCTCAGTGCCATTTTGAAGAAGCGCCCCGCCAAAGGTACCATGAAATAGGGCTACACTATAAGATATAGAAGTATCACCAAGAGTAGGTACAGGAAAGTCAGGTAGATTATTAATCACACCAGAACCAGCACCCTTTACTAATGTATCTTGAACAGCAACCAGGCCAAATTCAATATCTTCATATTGATACAAGCCAGTTTCATCAAGATAGGTTACATTATCAGGAGTATCAATAAAGAAGGGCTTAATCAAATCAGGTTCATTGGGCTGGTCTTGGCGATAATCGTGGTTACCTCTAATTACTAGAGTCTCTAATGCAACCTTTGACAGGCCACTAATTAAGCGTTGAGCCAATAGTTGTCCACAAGGTCCAATTTTGGACTTATCATGAAAGATATCACCTGTAATAACTACAATCGTAGTATCATAATCATATTTTGCCAATACTGATAAGGTATTATCAATCTGTCTACTATACTCATCATAGCGACTTGCAAATGAATCACCGCAACGTATGTGAATATCCGATAGATGTATAATATGTTTAATACCCATTTTTTTGTATTAAATCTGTCTAGAATTAATTATATCATTTTTTTTCTAAATTTTGCCCTAAAAATCTAGAAACAAAAAAGAATTCTAAATTGAATCACCACTTGTAAAAAATGACCATTCGAAGAGATTTATATGCGGAAATTCCTTATGTGTAAAATCTAAAACATTTTTAGTGAATAATAATAAGGTACTCATGTCAGGGAATGGGAATGACTATGACGGACATCAAAAAATCCATACGGATGATCCATATGTACCAGGTCATGACGCATCGGATACAACGTTTGCACGTGGTGCTAGAGCTGTGATTGGATGTAAAACAAATTACGTTGAAGGGCATCCCGGTCCTACAGGAAGACAAGGAGACACGGGTCCAGCAGGGTACACAGGTCCACAAGGTATACCAGGAGCCGTTGCCCATCAGGGTGACACTGGAACCACAGGAACAACAGGAGCAACTGGCCCAACGGGATTAACTGGACCCCAAGGTTTAATAGGACGCTCTTCAGGACAAGTTTTATACTTCAATGCATCAATTGTTGACTCAACTTATCCGCAATATTCAGTCTTTGGTCAACTACCGACCTCATCCTTGAATAATCCAGGAGTTAAAAGACCAGTAAATCCTAATTTAAGAATTACACCAGCTAACGGTGCTCCCTTAACTACAATAACAACTACAATTGGAAATGCACCAGTGCTAATGATTAGCTTTATTACACCAACGAATTATCCAGATAGCACTGTTGTACCTCCAGGTATATTTACAATTGCAGTCTATCCCTATATTTCATTGGGCGGAACTGTTGCTAGCGCCAGTCTTTATAGTATTTTTTACTCTATTGACATAACTGGTACTAAAACCTTATTATTCCAAACCGCAAATAGTGAACCCATTAATGTTCGTCACGGTAGTCAAACTGAAGTCACTTTCATAGCAAACAATGAAACAGCTATTTCCGGATTGGCTAAGTCTGACAGACTTGTGTGCGAAATCTGGGCCTTTGCTATTTCAGGTAATAATACCTTGCAGATGAATATTGATTTTGAGGGCCCAAATAATTTATCAAACTGTTATACAACTTTCAGTGTTGCTGGACTCACGGGACCCACTGGTCAAATAGGTCCAACTGGCTTACAAGGAATTCAGGGTATTCAGGGTATTCAGGGTGTTCAGGGTGTTCAAGGCATTCAAGGTCCTACGGGTGACCAAGGTATTCAAGGTCCCAAGGGCGACCAAGGTGATCAAGGTATTCAAGGAAATCAAGGCCCACAGGGTATTCAAGGAAACACAGGTACAACTGGTTCAACTGGTCAAACAGGAGCAACCGGTATAGTCGGACCCACAGGACCCCAAGGATTAGCCGGTGATAAATATGTAACAGTCACAAATACAACAACAGTAAATCCATATACGGATGTTACAGAAACATTTCAAGTCGACACCAATCTGGCATATGTACCTGGCGCAATTGTGTATATACTCGATACTCAAAACCCTAATAATCACTATAACGCTCAGGTCTTATCATATGATAGTGTAACTGGTATTTTAGTTCTACATAATTTCACGAATATATATGGTTTATTTGGACCTAGTAATGTTATTAGACCCCATGCTACAAGTACATTTTCAGTAAACCCATCTGGAATTATGGGTCCAACAGGTGTAACTGGTACAACTGGAACAACAGGAGCCACAGGAGCAACAGGTGATATAGGTCCTCCTGGTCCTCGTGGAGACACTGGTACTACAGGAACAACAGGTCAGACTGGCCAAACAGGTTCAACAGGTTCTACTGGCACCACGGGTTTAACTGGTTCAACAGGCTTAACAGGACCAACTGGTACAACAGGTTCACAAGGTAATACTGGTACAACTGGTTCAACAGGTTCTACTGGTGCTCAAGGTGTAACAGGTTCAACAGGTTCAACTGGCTTAACAGGCGCAACCGGTTCAACTGGCTTCACGGGTGCAACAGGTCTAACAGGTTCCACTGGTACAACCGGTCCTACCGGCTCAACAGGTTCAACCGGTTTACAGGGGTCAACTGGAACAACAGGTTGCACGGGTCCATCAGGTGCATCTGGTTCAACAGGTCCAACAGGTTCAACAGGTTCTACCGGTATATCTGGTGCAACTGGTAATACTGGTAATACTGGTAATACAGGATACACAGGTTCTACAGGTATTACTGGCACATCAGGATCAACAGGTTCCACTGGTTCTACTGGTTCAACAGGCCCTACTGGTCTTCGTGGTTTAACAGGACAAACGGGTTCAACTGGACCAGGGCAAACGGGTAACACAGGTTCAACAGGTTCAACAGGCTCTACTGGACTAACTGGTACCACGGGTGAAACCGGTCCGACTGGCTCAACCGGTATAACCGGAACAACAGGACCTACTGGTCCAACTGGACTAACAGGTTCAACAGGTATAACTGGCCCAACTGGCCCAACGGGTTCTACAGGTATAACAGGAACAACCGGTGAGACAGGTTCAACAGGTTCCACTGGTATAAGTGGTGCCACAGGTTCAACTGGTCAAACTGGCTCAACTGGTTCAACAGGTTCCACTGGTATAAGTGGTCCCACAGGTTCCACCGGTACAACTGGATTAACTGGTAATACTGGTCCAACAGGTACAACAGGTACAACCGGTGCTACTGGAATAACAGGTACTACAGGACCAACAGGCCTAGTAGGTCCAATCGGTCCTCAAGGTTTAACTGGTTCAACTGGTAAAACAGGTCCATCGGGTAGTACAGGTAGTACAGGTTCAACAGGTTCAACAGGTAGTCAAGGTGCCACAGGTTCAACAGGTTCAACAGGTGTTACAGGTCCTGCGGGATTTTCAACAAATACAGGCTCTACAGGTAATTCAGGAGATAGTGGTCCTACAGGTTCAACAGGTCCTGCTGGTAAGGCCGCTAATACAGGAGCCACAGGTATAACGGGTACGACAGGAATAACAGGGCCTCAAGGACCTGCCGGTGAGGCTGCAAATACGGGCTGTACAGGAACAACAGGTTCAACAGGTTCAACAGGTCAAACAGGTACCACAGGTTTAACAGGTAGTACGGGTATAAGCGGTTCCACAGGTCCAACAGGTCCAACAGGCCCTACAGGAATAAGTGGTGATAAATTTACCACTAAAACCACTGTTCCGGTATATTTACATGGTATTTCAACAAATAGTACAATCGACCTACCTGTAGATTTGAATCTTGCATATATTCCTGGTAATACAGTGATTGTTGTAGATTCAACTGATTCAAGAAATAGTTTTCAAGCCACTGTTTCATCTTACAATAAGCTAACAGGATCTATATTACTAACTATAATACAAAATATTTATGGAGTTTTTGATGCGAATCTTATATATCTTGTAGGGTTGAATGGAAATGATGGTAAAACAGGACCAACAGGACCGATAGGTCCTGCAGGTGCGGGTGGTTCAGTGGGTAATACTGGTCCAACGGGTATAACGGGTACAACTGGTACTACAGGTATAACAGGTACAACAGGTACGACTGGTGCCGCCGGACCAACAGGAACAACTGGAACAACAGGAACAACTGGATTCACTGGTACAACTGGTACAACAGGTACAACTGGTTCAACTGGTTCAGTAGGACCAACAGGAACAACCGGTACAACTGGTATTACAGGAACAACAGGAGCTACCGGTCCTACAGGACCAACCGGTACAACTGGAAATACTGGTTTTACTGGAACAACTGGAAGAACCGGAACAACAGGTAATACAGGCCCAACGGGTCTAGTTGGACCTATCGGTCCTCCAGGTAACACAGGCTCAACTGGTACAACTGGTGCAATAGGTACTACCGGTCCAACAGGTACAACCGGTTCAACTGGTTCAACTGGTATAACAGGTTCAACTGGTACAACAGGTGTCACCGGTCCTGCAGGCTCAGCTACAAATACAGGCTCTACTGGAAGTTCAGGAGCAACCGGAGATTCAGGAGCAACAGGTCCTACGGGACCAACAGGCAGTACAGGTACAACTGGTTCTACAGGTCTCACTGGTTCAACAGGTACAACCGGCCTAACAGGCGCAACAGGATCAACCGGTCCAGCCGGCATAGCAACAAATACAGGTGCAACCGGTAATACAGGACCTACTGGTGTAACTGGAGCCACAGGCCCAGGCGGTTTTGCCACAAATACTGGAGCCACTGGTCCAACAGGTCCTACTGGTACAACTGGAGCTACAGGTCCTGGTGGTTTTGCTACAAATACTGGTGCAACTGGTAATACTGGTATAACAGGTACAACTGGTTCTACTGGTCCTGCTGGTTCAGCGACAAACACTGGAGCAACCGGAATATCAGGTTCGACTGGACCAACTGGACCTACTGGTCCTGGAGGCTTAGCTACAAATACAGGAGCAACAGGTCGTACTGGAAGAACTGGTACAACAGGTGCAACAGGTCCAGCTGGCTATGCCACAAATACAGGCGCTACTGGTATTACTGGACCAACGGGTATTACAGGAGATACAGGACCAACAGGACCAACAGGACCTACAGGAGTAACAGGTCCTGGTGGTTTTGCTACAAATACTGGAGCAACAGGACGAACAGGAACAACAGGTAGAACAGGAACAACCGGTGCAACTGGTATAACAGGTACAACAGGTGCAACCGGTCCTGCAGGTTTTGCTACAAACACAGGAGCTTCTGGTGATACCGGCCCTACGGGTCCAACTGGTGCTACTGGCCCTGGTGGTTTTGCTACAAACACCGGTGCAACTGGTAATACAGGTGCAACGGGTTCAACAGGAGCTACCGGCCCAGGTGGTTTTGCTACAAACACGGGTGCCACAGGTAACACTGGAAAAACCGGTTCTACAGGTACAACAGGAGCAACTGGCTCAACTGGTCAAACAGGTACAACAGGTGCCACAGGTAATTCGGGAGACACAGGAACGACTGGTACAACTGGCTCAACAGGTACTACTGGTTCAACAGGCTCAACAGGCTCAACTGGTTCAACCGGAGCCACAGGTCCGGCTGGTTCAGCAACAAATACAGGAGCCACTGGTCCATCAGGTCCCACAGGTTTTACCGGAGCAACAGGTCCTGGTGGTTTTGCCACAAATACAGGAGCCACAGGTACAACAGGCTCAACAGGAGCTACAGGTTCAACAGGTCCAGCTGGTTCAGCTACAAATACAGGAGCTACTGGACGAACCGGTTCAACAGGACGGACTGGAGCAACAGGTGCAACCGGTATCACAGGAGACACAGGCCCAACTGGCCCTGGTGGCTATGCAACAAATACAGGAGCAACAGGTCAAACAGGTACAACAGGTATAACTGGTGCAACTGGTCAAACTGGAACAACTGGTCCAACAGGAGCTACAGGTCCAGGTGGTTTTGCTACAAATACGGGAGCAACAGGACGAACAGGTCGAACAGGTTCAACAGGTTCAACAGGTCCTGCCGGCTCAGCAACAAATACAGGTGCGACCGGAATATCAGGACCTACAGGCTCAACTGGAGCTACAGGACCTGGTGGCTTCGCTACCAACACTGGAGCTACTGGTATTACTGGCTCAACTGGAGCAACAGGTGCAACAGGTATAACTGGAGATACAGGTCCAACTGGACCAACGGGTATAACAGGACCTTCAGGAGCGACTGGATCAACAGGCGCTACAGGCTCAACTGGAATAACAGGTTCTACCGGAAAAACAGGCCCAACTGGAAAAATAGGTCCCACAGGTCCTGGCGGCTTTGCCACAAATACAGGAGCCACGGGTAATTCAGGAGATACAGGCCCTACAGGCGCGACAGGTCCTGGAGGCCAAGCTACAAATACAGGCGCTACTGGTATTACAGGAGATACAGGCCCAACAGGAGCCACTGGTCCTGGTGGTGAAGCCACTAATACTGGAGCAACTGGTAGAACTGGTAGAACCGGTTCGACTGGAAGAACAGGACCCACAGGAACAACAGGTAGAACTGGAGCTACAGGTCCTGCTGGTTTTGCGACCAACACAGGAGCCACAGGTATAACTGGTGATACTGGACCAACTGGTGAAACCGGTGAAACAGGTCCTACAGGTAATACAGGACCTACTGGACCAGGTGGTTTTGCCACAAATACAGGAGCCACAGGCAGAACAGGTTATACAGGTACTACAGGTTCAACAGGTCCAGCCGGTTCAGCAACAAATACTGGAGCAACTGGAATAACAGGACCTACAGGTTCAACCGGAGCCACTGGTCCTGGTGGTTTTGCGACCAACACAGGAGCCACAGGTATAACCGGCTCTACTGGTCAAACCGGTTCAACAGGTCAAACTGGCTCTACTGGAATAACAGGTGCAACGGGTCTAACTGGCGCAACAGGTCTAACTGGTTCAACTGGAAGAACAGGTTCAACCGGAAGAACAGGACCTACAGGTAATACAGGTTCAACCGGTTATACAGGTCCTCAAGGTCCTGCAGGTTCAGCAACAAATACGGGTGCGACTGGACCAACAGGTCAAACAGGTTCTACGGGAGCGACTGGTCCTGGTGGTCAAGCCACCAATACAGGCGCCACAGGACGAACAGGTTCAACGGGTTCAATGGGACCTACGGGTCCTGGGGGTGAAGCCTCTAATACTGGAGCAACCGGTGATACAGGAGACACTGGACCAACAGGTCCTACAGGTGAAACTGGGCAAACTGGTACTACAGGAGCTACCGGCCCAGGTGGTTTTGCCTCCAATACAGGTGCTACGGGTAATACAGGAAAGACAGGTTCAACCGGAAAGACAGGTGCAACAGGCCCAACAGGTAATACAGGTGCCACAGGCCCAGGTGGTTTTGCTACAAATACAGGAGCTACAGGTAATTCAGGTGATACAGGTTCAACGGGTGCAACAGGTCCAGGTGGTTTTGCTACAAATACGGGAGCAACAGGTAACACAGGTATAACAGGTAATACAGGAGCAACAGGTCCTGGAGGTTTTGCTACCAACACAGGAGCTACTGGTATAACTGGTTCAACGGGAAGAACGGGCTCAACTGGAAGAACAGGTGCAACTGGTGCAACTGGTACAACTGGTACAACCGGTACAACTGGTGCAACCGGTACAACTGGTGAAACAGGAGAAACTGGACCAACTGGTGAAACTGGTGAGACTGGACCAACTGGAGCAACTGGTCCAGGTGGTCAAGCTACCAATACAGGAGCTACAGGTCGTACAGGATCAACAGGCCCAACAGGAGCTACTGGTCCAGGTGGTGAAGCAACAAATACAGGAGCGACAGGTAGAACAGGTTCATCAGGTTCAACGGGCCCCACAGGTCCTGGAGGCCAAGCCACCAACACAGGAGCTACAGGTCGTACAGGACGAACTGGTTCGACTGGTGCTACAGGTAATACAGGCTCAACGGGTAATACAGGTGCAACTGGCCCAGGAGGTTTTGCATCCAATACGGGAGCTTCTGGTGATACAGGACCAACTGGTTCTACAGGTTCAACAGGCAAAACAGGTCCTACTGGAAAAATCGGCCCAACTGGTCCTGCCGGTACAGCCACAAATACAGGAGCAACTGGTAGAAGCGGTTCAACTGGTTCAACTGGAGCAACAGGACCTGGTGGTCAAGCTACCAATACAGGAGCCACTGGAATATCGGGTCCAACAGGTTCTACTGGACCAACAGGTCCAGGTGGTCAAGCTACAAATACTGGTGCTACAGGTCGTACAGGACGCACTGGTTCAACAGGTACAACAGGAGCAACCGGAATAACTGGTGATACTGGACCTACAGGTGATACCGGTCCAACGGGAGCAACTGGTTTTACTGGAATAAGTGGAGCAACTGGTCCTACTGGAACAACAGGTGTAACAGGTTCTACAGGAAAAACCGGACCTACAGGACCGGCCGGTACAGCCACAAATACTGGAGCCACAGGACGAACAGGTTCAACTGGTTTAACTGGAGCAACAGGTCCAGGTGGTTTTGCTACAAATACGGGAGCCACGGGCACAACAGGTTCCACGGGTGCAACTGGACCCATTGGTCCAGGAGGTGAAGCGACTAATACTGGAGCTACGGGTAATACAGGTGCAACTGGAAGTACAGGTACAACTGGACAAACGGGTAAAACAGGACCTACAGGAACAACGGGTCCTGCTGGTAGGGCTACAAACACAGGTGCTACTGGTAACACAGGTCGTACAGGAGACACAGGAGATACAGGTGATACTGGACCAACTGGTCCCACTGGAGCTACCGGTCCTGGTGGTTTTGCGACAAATACAGGAGCAACAGGACGAACCGGACCTACTGGTACTACAGGAGCCACAGGTCCAGGTGGTTTTGCCACAAATACAGGAGCAACAGGTACAACCGGAGCCACAGGTACAACAGGTTCAACAGGTCCTGCCGGTTCAGCCACAAATACAGGTGCAACCGGAATATCAGGTCCAACTGGAAATACAGGTTCAACTGGTGTAACTGGTGCAACTGGTACAACTGGTTCAACGGGAAAAACGGGCTCAACTGGAAGAACAGGTGCAACCGGTGCTACAGGTTCAACTGGTACTACTGGCTCAAGTGGTGATACTGGAGCTACGGGTATAACTGGTTCAACGGGTCCGGCTGGCTCAGCTACAAATACTGGAGCTACAGGACGAACTGGTTCAACGGGCTCAGTTGGACCTACAGGCCCAGGCGGTCAAGCCACAAATACAGGAGCAACTGGTACAACTGGCTCAACTGGTTCAACTGGAGCAACGGGTCCTGGTGGTCAAGCCACAAATACAGGTGCGACTGGAAGAACTGGAGCAACAGGTATAACAGGCGACACTGGTGAAACTGGACCAACAGGAGAAACGGGACCAACAGGTGTTGCTGGTGCTGCGACAAATACAGGTGCTTCTGGTGACACAGGTTCAACAGGTAGAACAGGTTCAACAGGTAGAACAGGCAATACAGGAGCTACAGGCGCTACAGGTCCAGGTGGTTTTGCTACAAATACAGGAGCCACTGGTAATACAGGTTATACTGGTACTACAGGAGCTACCGGTCCAGGTGGTTTTGCGACAAACACTGGTGCGACCGGAACCACAGGACCAACTGGTACTACAGGAGCTACTGGCCCTGGTGGTTTTGCCACGAACACAGGAGCCACTGGACCTACAGGAGCTACTGGAATAACAGGCTCAACTGGTAGAACTGGTTCAACTGGTAGAACAGGAACTACAGGAGCAACTGGAAATTCGGGTGATACCGGTTCAACTGGTAATACTGGCTCAACAGGAACAACCGGTTCAACAGGTGCTTCGGGTTCAACAGGTAATACAGGTTCAACAGGTCCTGCCGGTTCAGCTACAAACACAGGAGCAACGGGAATTTCAGGACCTACAGGTACAACAGGGCCTCAAGGACTTCCAGGCACTTCCACAAATACTGGTGCAACTGGAATCACTGGAACAACAGGTGTTACAGGACCAATAGGTCCTGGTGGTTTTGCTACAAACACAGGAGCAACAGGACGAACTGGCCCAACAGGCCCAACGGGTTCAACTGGAGCAGTAGGTAGAACTGGACCAACAGGTACAACAGGTCCAAGAGGACAACGTGGCGAAGCAACAAATACTGGTGCTAGTGGTGATACAGGAGATACTGGACCAACAGGAACAACTGGATACACAGGTACAACTGGTTATACAGGTCCTCAAGGTCCAGGTGGTTTTGCCACCAATACAGGAGCTACTGGTATTACTGGATACACAGGTGCAACAGGTGCCACTGGTCCAGGTGGCTTTGCCACAAATACAGGAGCTACTGGTAGAACTGGTCCAACAGGTACAACTGGTTCTACAGGTCCAGCTGGTATAGCTTCAAATACTGGTGCGACTGGAATATCAGGTGCTACTGGTTCAACAGGTAACACAGGTGAAACTGGTGAAACTGGACCTACCGGTGAAACTGGGCCTACTGGCACCACTGGTTCAACAGGAACAACTGGACAAACAGGCTCAACTGGACAGACGGGCTCAACCGGAAATACAGGTAAAACTGGTTCAACTGGCTCAACAGGTCCTGCTGGCTCAGCTACAAACACAGGAGCTACAGGACGAACCGGTTCAACAGGTGCAACAGGAGCTACTGGACCTGCCGGCTCAGCTACAAATACAGGTTCTACTGGTACTACAGGTACAACAGGTGCTACAGGACCCATAGGTCCAGGTGGTCAAGCCACAAACACAGGAGCTACTGGTGAAACGGGACCAACAGGAGAAACTGGTCCTACAGGTACAACAGGTCCCACTGGAACAACAGGCACAACAGGACCTGCAGGCCAAGCTACAAACACAGGAGCCACTGGTAATACTGGAAAAACCGGCTCAACTGGTAAAACTGGCTCAACGGGACTAACAGGTACTACAGGTGCAACAGGTCCAGCCGGCTACGCAACAAACACAGGAGCTACAGGTATAACTGGTTCAACTGGATACACTGGACCTATAGGTCCAGGTGGTCAAGCAACTAATACAGGAGCGACAGGAATCACCGGAACAACTGGTTCAACTGGAGCCACAGGTCCAGGTGGTCAAGCAACTAATACAGGTGCCACAGGAAATACTGGAACAACTGGTAATTCAGGAGATACTGGTCCTACAGGAAATACAGGTATAACTGGTTCAACGGGTAAAACAGGTTCAACGGGTAGAACAGGTTCAACTGGTAAAACAGGAGCGACTGGAAATACCGGTTCTACAGGAACTACAGGAACAACAGGTACAACTGGAACAACAGGAGAAACAGGAGAAACTGGACCTACTGGAGAAACAGGAGAAACTGGACCTACAGGTCCTACAGGTCCGGCCGGTATAGCCTCTAATACTGGAGCAACTGGTAGAACAGGACCCACGGGTACAACAGGAGCCACAGGTCCAGCCGGTTCAGCCACAAATACAGGCTCCACTGGTAATACCGGTGCAACAGGCTCAACTGGAGCAACTGGTCCTGGAGGCCAAGCAACAAATACAGGAGCAACTGGAACAACCGGAATAACTGGTAGAACTGGTTCAACTGGTAGAACAGGAACCACAGGAGCAACTGGACCCATAGGTCCAGGTGGTAATGCTTCAAATACAGGAGCTACAGGTAATTCAGGAGATACAGGACCTACTGGAACCACAGGTACAACTGGACCTACAGGTTTTACAGGAGCTACTGGCCCTGGTGGTAGAGCTACTAATACAGGAGCGACCGGTATTACTGGACAAACAGGTACAACTGGTTCAACTGGTCCGGCCGGCTCTGCAACTAATACAGGTGCAACCGGAATATCAGGTCCTACTGGTTCAACAGGAGCCACCGGTCCAGGAGGTCAAGCGACAAATACAGGTGCCACTGGAAGAACTGGAAGAACGGGTGCAACAGGAGCAACGGGACGTACAGGTAGTACTGGTGCTAGTGGTGATACTGGAGACACAGGACCTACAGGAACAACTGGTACAACGGGTACAACCGGCGCCACTGGTAATACTGGGTCAACTGGATATACTGGAACAACAGGTTCAACAGGAGCCACAGGTCCAGCTGGCTATGCCACAAATACTGGAGCTACAGGAAAAACAGGTACAACTGGCAATACAGGTTCAACAGGTCCTGCTGGTTTAGCCACAAATACAGGTGCTACTGGAATAACAGGAGCAACAGGTTCAACAGGAGCCACAGGTCCAGGTGGTCAAGCCACAAACACAGGAGCAACTGGTATAACAGGTGATACAGGACCTACAGGAACAACTGGCTCTACAGGTCAAACTGGAACCACAGGTACAACAGGTCCGGCCGGTTTAGCTACTAATACTGGTGCTACAGGACGCACTGGAAGAACAGGTTCTACAGGAGCAACAGGGTCAACAGGTTCAACCGGTTATACTGGCCCTCAAGGTCCAGGTGGCCAAGCTACAAACACTGGAGCTACTGGTATTTCAGGTTCAACCGGTTCAACCGGAGCTACCGGTCCAGGCGGTCAGGCCACAAATACAGGAGCAACTGGTGTAACTGGAGCAACTGGTGCAACTGGAGCTACAGGTCCAGGTGGCCAAGCCACAAATACAGGAGCAACTGGCATAACAGGCGCAACAGGTGATACAGGACCAACAGGAACAACAGGACCAACAGGAACAACAGGAACTACCGGACCAACAGGTACAACTGGAACCACTGGTACAACAGGTAAAACTGGTTCAACAGGTTCAACTGGCCAAACTGGAACAACAGGAACAACAGGAACAACAGGTACAACAGGTACAACAGGTGAAAGAGGTGAAACTGGACCGACTGGTACAACTGGTTCAACTGGAGCAACAGGTCCTGGTGGTCAAGCCACAAATACAGGAGCAACCGGACGAACTGGAGCAACAGGTCCTACAGGAGCCACTGGTCCAGCTGGCTCAGCTACAAATACAGGCTCCACTGGTAATACCGGTGCAACAGGTTCAACTGGAGCAACTGGTCCTGGAGGCCAAGCAACAAATACAGGAGCAACTGGAACAACCGGAACAACTGGTAGAACTGGTTCAACTGGTAGAACAGGAACTACAGGAGCAACTGGACCCATAGGTCCAGGTGGTCAAGCCACAAATACAGGAGCAACTGGCATAACAGGTGATACAGGTGATACAGGACCAACAGGTACAACTGGACCTACAGGTTTTACAGGAGCTACTGGCCCAGGTGGTAGAGCTACTAATACAGGAGCCACTGGTACGACAGGTACTACTGGTCCAACAGGTTCAACTGGTCCTGGTGGTCAAGCAACCAATACAGGTGCAACAGGTACAACCGGCCCTACAGGTTCAACAGGTACAACAGGTCCGGCTGGTTCAGCCACTAATACAGGCTCTACAGGACGAACTGGTGCAACAGGAAGAACTGGTGCGACTGGTAATACCGGCTCAACAGGAACGACCGGTAATTCTGGAGACACAGGACCAACTGGAACAACTGGTACAACAGGTACAACCGGTGCTACTGGTAATACTGGAACAACCGGTTATACTGGAACAACTGGTTCAACTGGAGCAACAGGTCCCGCTGGTTCAGCCACAAATACTGGAGCTACCGGTAGAACTGGCCCAACTGGTTCAACCGGTGCTACTGGTCCCGCTGGTTCAGCCACCAATACAGGTTCTACTGGTACTACAGGTACAACGGGTGCTACAGGACCCATAGGTCCTGGTGGTCAAGCCACAAATACAGGAGCAACTGGTATAACAGGTGATACAGGACTTACAGGAACAACTGGCTTTACAGGTCAAACAGGAACTACAGGAACTACAGGTCCAGCTGGTATAGCCACAAACACTGGAGCAACAGGTAATACAGGAAGAACAGGTTCGACAGGACAGACTGGTACTACAGGTTCAACTGGTACAACAGGTGCTACAGGTCCGGCTGGCTTTGCCACTAACACTGGTGCAACTGGTATAACAGGAGCAACTGGTATAACAGGAGCAACTGGTCCTGGTGGTCAAGCGACTAACACAGGAGCAACAGGAAGAACAGGAGCGACTGGTTCAACAGGACCTGTAGGTCCTGGTGGTCAAGCCACAAATACAGGAGCCACAGGTGATACCGGACCAACTGGTGAAACTGGTGAAACTGGACCTACAGGTACAACAGGAGCAACAGGTACAACGGGAATAACTGGAACAACGGGTAGAACTGGCTCGACTGGCAAAACTGGAACAACTGGTTCAACTGGTCTAACTGGTTCAACAGGTGTAACTGGTACAACTGGTACAACTGGTATAACCGGAACAACAGGTTCAACAGGTCAAACTGGTACAACTGGATATACTGGCCCTACTGGACCAGGTGGTGAAGCAACAAATACAGGAGCAACTGGTAGAACAGGTCCAACAGGTACTACAGGTGCAACCGGCCCAGGCGGTCAAGCGACTAATACAGGTGCTACCGGTATCACAGGTACGACTGGTCCTACAGGAACAACAGGTCCAGCAGGAAGCGCCACAAACACGGGTTCAACTGGTATAACTGGACCCACAGGTCCAACAGGTACAACTGGAAATACAGGTAGAACAGGTTCAACTGGACCAGTAGGACCAGGTGGTCAAGCTACTAATACTGGAGCAACTGGAATAACTGGATCAACCGGTTCTACTGGACTAACAGGTGCAACGGGTATAACCGGTTCAACTGGACCTACAGGTCCAGGTGGTTTTGCCACTAACACAGGAGCTACAGGAGTAACTGGACCAACTGGTTCAACTGGAGCAACTGGTCCAGGTGGTTTTGCTACTAATACAGGAGCTACAGGAATATCAGGACCTACAGGTTCAACTGGAGCAACTGGTCCTGGTGGTTTTGCTACTAATACAGGAGCTACAGGAAGAACGGGTTCAACTGGTGCAACTGGAATAACAGGTGATACGGGTTCAACTGGAATAACTGGTGACACTGGACCGACTGGAACTACTGGTTCAACGGGCTCAACCGGTAACACAGGAAACACAGGTACTACAGGTACTACTGGCGCAACAGGCACCACTGGTGCTACTGGCTCAACGGGTCCAGCTGGCTCTGCTACAAATACAGGAGCTACAGGTATAACAGGTCAAACTGGTTCAACAGGAGCAACAGGTCCAGGCGGCCAAGCTACCAATACAGGTGCTACCGGTACAACTGGTACAACTGGTACAACCGGACCTACCGGACCTGGTGGTTTTGCCACAAATACAGGAGCTACTGGTATTACAGGTCAAACAGGAACTACTGGAACAACTGGACCTACTGGACCAACAGGAACAACGGGCACAACAGGAATAACAGGAAATACAGGCTCAACAGGAGTAACCGGTTCAACAGGTTCAACTGGTTCAACTGGAGCTCAGGGTTTTACAGGTACTACCGGTACAACAGGTCCTGCTGGTTTTTCGACAAACACAGGAGCTACTGGTATAACTGGTTCAACGGGTTCAACGGGTCCTGCCGGTTCAGCTACCAATACAGGAGCTACAGGTATAACTGGAACAACTGGTACAACAGGATTTACAGGTACAACAGGAACGACGGGTACAACAGGAACAACTGGTACAACAGGATTTACAGGTACAACTGGTCGTACTGGTCCAACTGGTATTACTGGAACTACTGGTACAACAGGAGCAACAGGTACTACCGGAACAACAGGTACTACCGGAACAACAGGTATCACGGGAACAACCGGTAGAACTGGTACAACCGGTACAACTGGAATTACTGGAGACACAGGTGATACTGGACCAACTGGTACTACAGGTTTAACTGGCGCAACAGGTAGAACTGGTACAACGGGTGCAACAGGAACAACAGGATATACAGGAATAACGGGTAGAACTGGTACAACGGGTGCAACAGGAACAACAGGATATACAGGAACAACAGGAACTACTGGCAGAACAGGTACAACTGGAGACACAGGTGATACAGGACCAACAGGAGTAACCGGTACAACAGGAGCAACGGGTACAACTGGACCTGCCGGTATAGCTACAAATACAGGTGCTACCGGAATATCAGGAGCTACTGGTTCAACTGGTTCAACTGGTTTAACTGGCTCAACTGGACCCATTGGTCCTGGTGGATTTGCTACAAATACTGGAGCAACAGGTGCAACAGGTACAACGGGTTCAACAGGACCCGTTGGTCCAGCTGGATTCGCCGCAAATACTGGTGCAACAGGTAATACAGGTGCGACCGGTTCTACAGGCTCAACGGGTCCAGGTGGCCAAGCCACAAATACGGGAGCAACTGGAATTACCGGTTCAACAGGTTCTACTGGACCTACAGGTCTAATGGGCCCAATCGGCTTGCAAGGACCTACAGGAACAACTGGTGCACCAGGCACAGGTTTTACTGGAACAACAGGAACAACTGGAATAACTGGAACAACAGGCAGTACAGGAAAAACCGGACCTACAGGTCTAATGGGACCTATTGGATTACAAGGTGGTACAGGTTCAACTGGTTCAACTGGTAGAACTGGAACAACTGGACCGCCTGGTTTTACTGGACCAACGGGTTCTACAGGATACACTGGTGCAACCGGTGCAACAGGTATAATGGGCCCTCAGGGTTTCCAAGGTTCAACGGGAACAACAGGCACAACTGGTAAAACTGGACCTACTGGACATACTGGCAGAACAGGAACAACAGGTGCAACGGGTTCAACTGGAACAACAGGACCCACCGGAACAACAGGTCTAACTGGACCTACAGGGCCAACTGGAACCACCGGAACAACAGGAATGACTGGACCAACCGGATTAATCGGTCCTCAGGGATTCCAAGGTAATACAGGCACTACAGGAACCACAGGAACAACTGGTATTACAGGAACTACTGGCAGAACAGGACCAACAGGTACAACGGGTCCAACTGGAACAACTGGAATCACAGGTACAACTGGCACAACTGGCCCAACTGGTGTAGTTGGTCCAACGGGTACTACTGGAACAACAGGACCAACTGGTTTAATCGGTCCTCAGGGATTCCAAGGTTCAACGGGAACAACTGGAACAACCGGCACTACTGGACCTATAGGACCTGCTGGCTCCGCATCAAATACAGGTGCAACTGGTACAACTGGAATAACAGGAACTACTGGAACAACTGGACCTACTGGACCAACAGGAATAACGGGCACAACTGGACTAACTGGACCCACTGGTCCTACAGGACCAACAGGACCAACAGGCACAACTGGAGCCACAGGTCCAGGTGGATTTGCCTCAAATACTGGTGCAACAGGTTCTACAGGACCACGCGGTATAGATGGTACAGTTGGAACAACAGGAACAACCGGTTCAACTGGTCCTACAGGCTTAATCGGTCCTCAAGGTTTCCAAGGTGCCACTGGTACAACTGGTTCAACAGGCTCAACGGGTCCTCAAGGCACTCCAGGTTCTGCAACTAATACAGGTTGCACAGGACCACCTGGTTTTGCATCTAACACAGGTTCAACGGGTATAACAGGTCCAAATGGGCAAACTGGACCAACCGGTACAACTGGTTCCACTGGTATAACTGGACCAACTGGTTTAATCGGCCCACAAGGTTTCCAGGGTGCTACAGGTACAACTGGCTCAACAGGCTCAACAGGTCCCCAAGGCACCCCAGGTTCAGCATCCAATACAGGATGTACAGGACCACCTGGTTTTGCATCTAACACAGGTTCAACGGGTACAACGGGTCCAATCGGTTCAACTGGACCAACAGGTACAACGGGTACAACGGGTATAACTGGCCCTACAGGTTTAATTGGTCCTCAAGGATTCCAGGGTTCTACAGGTTCAACAGGTTCAACGGGTTCAACAGGAAGCACTGGTCCGGCCGGCTCGGCTACAAACACAGGTGCTACTGGACCTGTAGGACCAGCCGGTTCAGCATCAAATACAGGAGGAACAGGAAATACCGGTACAACAGGCTCAACTGGTTCAACCGGTCCAAAAGCTGAAACAGGTACAACAGGCTCAACAGGAAATACCGGCACAACAGGCTCAACTGGTTCAATTGGACAAACAGGTACGACTGGAACAACTGGACCTACGGGATTAATCGGTCCTCAAGGATTCCAGGGTGCTACAGGTACAACGGGCTCGACTGGATCAACAGGTCCTCAAGGTACACCAGGTGCAGCCTCAAATACTGGTTGCACAGGACCACCTGGCTTCGCTTCAAATACAGGTTCTACTGGTACAACAGGTTTAACAGGTCCAACAGGACCAACTGGTACAACCGGATCAACCGGTAATACAGGACCAACCGGCTTAATCGGACCCCAAGGTTTCCAGGGTGCTACAGGTACAACGGGCATAACTGGTCCTGTTGGACCATCAATCAGTTACTCTGCTGGTAATATCAATTATACTACAAGTCTCATAACCACCACGGTAGGTACCTCACAAACACTTATCTATCAAATAGGACCCATCACAACAACATCGTCAGGTAAGTACATGATTATGGCATCATTGTGTTACAATCACCAATCTTACTACACACAGATGACAGTTGGTCGTTCTACAGTCAGTAACGCGGGTTCAGGTCAAACAACGGAAGTGACTAGCAATGCAAGTCCCCTAACCTTACCAGCTTCATCAACATGTTATTATTTATCCGCTGTTTCTGGCAACAATGTTGGTAACATGACACTCAGAGGCAACTGTTTAGATTCTCCTGGTGCTGGAACATTCTACTACACAATCTGGATGTCCAGTGGAACATCTTATAATTACAATCTAATGACCGCGTCATTGGATGTTCTTACAGTAGGTTACTAAGCATAAAAGGTAGTAATATATTTTAATATAAAAATTGTAAAAATTGTTATATTAAAATTAACGTGGATGTACAATACAGAGTTGCTTATTATTGTTAAAGTAGTATGCACTTGCCGTCCACTCATGACAGTCCTCCATGTCCACCATCTTGAACGTATTATTGTTCAACCGTGTACAAAGTCCCGTTATCATGGTGCGGTCATCCGCTGAAAGCTCAATAATACACTGCATATTCCAGACAAGAAAATCGTGGTAATTTTCAAAACCAAGCTTCTCATTAAAATCTACCATCCGCTCAAACTCACACTCCGCCACAAGATACTTGATAATTGGGTCAGTCATTTTTTAACATAAATTGTTTAGTGATTATCATTTCAATTTTATATAAGTTATTAAAAAGTACTGTTAAACACTTATTTTTTGTATCTGTCATTAGTACCGTCAAATACCGAAATTAAGTATTTGACGATAGTTTAGAAAGTATAAAACCTTCAAATATTAGTGAAAAACGTTTCGATATTTAAAAATATGATATTTGTTTAATCAATCAATTTTATACCCAAGTTTTTCCATGATGGGCATATTTTGCTTCAAGAGTTCATCGTCTTCTACATCATTAAGGTCAATATCATCGAACTCTTCCGGCTTACGCACGCGCCAAAAATCACCGTCTCCACGGGCGCATTTGACATTATTCCAAAAATCTCTGGATTGACAGCTATAATGGTTCATCTTGAAATAGGGCTGGTTTAGTAATAAAAAATTATTTTCCTCATCCTTTTTATCAACAAAGGTGGCATGATGTATATTTAAGCTATTAAATTTATAATTGGATTGAACAAAATACTTTCTGTTACCAGGCTCCTTGGTGGGCGACTCTGATGCACGTCGCGTAAAAGACCCAACAATAGACTTAGGTTGTATTTCGTGACCTGATGAACCAAAGAGTGTATGGTCGACCTGTATTTGTCCAACTCTCCAACAGTCAACCAATGTCTTTTTTAAATCAATGTTTTGCGGCGACCACATGTATTCGTCCATATCTAGAAGAAGTAGCCATTTGGTTGTATCCAGAACAGGTAATATATAATGATTGTACATATCTCTTTGTCTACCAAGATATCTATCCCATTTCGCATGAAATATAGTCACCTGACCCTTAGCCACGTAGGGTTCCATTAATTCACAAGAATTATCATCACTATTATCGTCAATAAGATAAATATGGTCCGCTCCATGTAAGATATAATGTTCAACCCATTCCACTATAGAGTGTGCTTCATTTCTAAATACAGCAGCGACTGATAAAAAATACATATTTTGCCGTCTAGTAAACCTATGAATAAAATCTTTATATGATAAAGGGGAATGTTATTTAATAATTTTAAGGATGCCCACAGTCATCTAAGACTTGAAGGACAACCCAATCAGCATATAGTAGGTAACAACAAAGATGGAGTCTTAAGTCTGAAAATACCCTATCATAAGGACTCCTTAAACGAATTTTTAGAAGATGGTAAATACATACATTATGTAGGTATAGGTTCTCAAAAAACACCAGGATACCCGACCCTAAATCAAGATGCCAAGAAGCAACAACCCTTTCTTATAAGTGGTATGAATCAACAGTGTTTTCCTGTATTATATGAACAGTCAAATCGTCAGATAAAATTGTTAGGACACTACCTTGTTCATAAGACAGAAAAGAAGATGAGTCCCGCCGGTTTTACCTATTTTATGATAACATTATTTCGCGTATATTAAAGTTAAAATTGATACACAAATCTTAGTATAAAATTTTTCAAGCCAAATAAGCAAGTATGACAATCTTAGTTATTGTTGAATCTCCGGCAAAATGCTCAAAGATTCAAGAATATTTGGGGCCTGGATACAAGGTCTTATCGTCAATGGGTCATATTAGAGCACTAAAACAAGACTTGGAAGCAGTAGGTATAAATAATGATTGGATTCCTCAATATGAAAATATGGCCACCAAGGCTAAGACAATTCGTGACCTTAAGGAATGTGCAAAAACTGCTACACAGGTTATTTTGGCAACGGACGATGATAGAGAGGGTGAAGGTATAGCATACCATATTTGTGCTGTTCTAAAATTGGACCCCCGTACGAATCCGCGCATTGTCTTTCATTCTATTACTAAGAAGGCGATTCAAGATGCAGTCAACAGTCCTACAACTATTGATATCAATAAGTTTCATAGTCAACAGACACGGGCTATGTTGGATATGATGATTGGTTATACATTGAGTCCTGTTCTATGGAAGCAACTGAACTCAAATGGTCTGGCATTAAGTGCAGGACGTTGTCAAACACCTGCCTTAAAATTGGTCCTGGACCGCGACTTGGAAATTGAAAATCATAATGCCAAGCGCTTTTGGTCTTTTACAGCATTATTTACAGTAGCCGGTCTAGAACCGTTGGAAGCAACCTGTGATAAATTAGATTCTGACACACAAACGTCAACGTATTTACAGCAGGCAACACTAGACCAGGCGTCAACACTTCAGACAATTAAGGAATCTATCAGAAGTCAAGGCGCACCCAAGCCCCTTATTACGTCAACCTTGCAACAGGAAGCATCAAAGTCATTTCATCTAAATCCTAAGGCAACAATGGCAGCAGCCCAGAAGCTCTATGAAGCAGGGCATATTACCTATATGAGAACCGACAATGCCTTTCTAAGCGTAGAAGGTGCCCAACAGTGTCGTGAAGAAATTCTCAAACGTTGTGGTCAACAGTATTTGGGTCCAGAAGGTCAACATCAAGGTGTAGCACCAGTCCAGGCTAAAGAAGAA
>Ga0209189_1000196_pt1 | contig 52926 bp, 73 predicted proteins | sample C_130820_EF_Meta_FD_187308 | JGI IMG/M metagenome (GOLD analysis project Ga0209189, IMG submission 187308) | Freshwater microbial communities from Lake Croche, Canada to study carbon cycling - C_130820_EF_MetaG (SPAdes) (version 3) | ecosystem: Environmental > Aquatic > Freshwater > Lake...
TCACGAGACACCTCCACCGCTCTGAATAACAGTAAACAACGCAGACCCAGTCCCGCTATTTGATTTAATGCGAATACCACAAACCGGATACGAAATGTTTGAGTCTTTTGACGCGGTTTGTGAAGTCAACGAAGGATGGTCTGTCCAGTTCCCAGATGACGGCGTGTACCCACTGGCAAACACATCATCAAACGTGTACTGAACCGTGTAGTTGATTGTACCAGTGACGACTACGCTCAACGCAATGTTCGTTGGCGCAGTGTAGGTATCGGTTGGGTAAACAGGCGACGTTGTTGTCACGTTGTTCACAGTCGTTACAAAAGGGCGCATCTAACTCTCCAATGAAGACAGGGGCCGAAGCCCCCGTCCATTACCGTTTAGGCCTCATGAAGTCAGCTTGTGGACCGTACTTTTCGTTACTGTCCTTCATCGCTGCTTTCATCAATGGTGCATACTCAGCATTATTGAAAACCTGCAGCTTTGCGTTGTTAGGCGCAACCCTGCCACCTTTTTTGTAGGTGCCGGCAAGCATATCAATTGACACTGGCGAAGGCATTGGCTTGCGCCCTTGCTTCATCTGCTCCGGACCGCCGTCGTTTTGAACGCGGCCGCCCTCAGCAAACTTTTTTGCAGCACCGCCCTTACGGTATCCACCGTTGTTGGCTTTCATAACGCCACCAGTAGCAAAGCCACCAGCATTAACCTTCTTCACTTCGCCGGTCTTGGCGGGTGAGTTGTCAGGCCTTGCCGAATGCATCTGAGTTGTGTCATACGATCCAGACGTAGTCTCGGACACAATTGCACCACCAGTGGCGCACTTCATCATCCGACCACCCTTCTTGAAGCCGCCAGCATTGCCGTTACGAACACCGCCAGTCTTGGCAGGTGCGTTGTCAGCTTTACCGGTATCAACAATCGTCGTCGCAGGCGAACCAGAAATTGACTCAGAGGGAATCGCGCCGCCGGTGGCGCATTTCATCGTCCCACCCTTTTTCAACTTCAACTTGGTGCCCTTGCCACCCATATGCTCTTGCATATCGTGCTGCTTGAACGCCTTCTTGATCATGGCCTTGTCTTGCATTACATCAGACTTGCCACCTTCCTTCATGCCCATCATCGAGGCTGCGCGGCCTACAGGGGCCGACTGAGCGGCACCCATAGCCTTCATTGCCCGGCGACGTGCGGCGAGCGCTGGCATCCCCGGAGAGGCGGCCGGAGCCATTCCACCACGAGCAGGTCCAACAGAGCCCATAGGCATTCCGCCCATTTGCATTTTCTTCTCTACCTTGCCGCCTTTCTTCAACTTCAACTCAACGGATGGCTCTGTGGTCTCCATCTTGACCATTGGCTTAAACTGACCCATTTCAGCCTCCTTTAGGCTTGCGTGACGCCAAGAGCGCCAACTCGGGTTGCATTGGGACCGACTGCAATACCGGGCAACAAAATTCCCATCACGGTGCGAACGATACCGTCCGAAGCCGTTGCAGGAACGTAGGTGCCGCGGACATCACCAGTGGTCGTTGTAGCCGTTGCAGTGTCTGCCGCGACAAACGTACCGGCATCCTGAGCCAACGTGCTGTTGGACTTGACGCTGGCAATGTAGGCCACGTTGAACACCCGAACCGGCAGGCCAAGGATGTCAGTCGTTCCGATCGCAATCGTCGCACCCAAGGCACCAGAGATGGTTGCAGACGAAATCTGGAAAAAGGCTTTCTTGCCTTTGACCGTAGTCGACTGAACCGTACCAGTTGCAATGACTTCGCTCATTGCCTGACCGTAGTAGTCATAGCCAGAGATCGTCACGTTCCGGTTGGTTAGCGTGCCAGTGCCAGACACGATGCTGACTGCGCGTGGCAGATCAAGTTGCAACACAGTCGTGCCGTCATTGCGAACAACCGACTTCACCGAAGTACCGGCAGTCAATGCAATCGAAGACGACGTGGTTTGCGCAGCCGCAATGTTGTTTGCAACCAGTGCCTGCGGGATCACATCCCAAACGTAGATACGTCCGAGAGGGCCAACCCCAAGATCCATGGGCGAAGGATTATCAAACGCAATATTGCCATGCAACGTCAGAGCCGTTGTGTTGGCAATGTTGATTGCTTGGTTAAGCGTGTACGTTCCCGTACTACCAGTGCCCGTACCAAATGCGGTGATGTAGGTTCCGTCCGTGACAGAAGATCCGTCAACGTACATTCCAACAACAATCGGTGCGCCTTGGTTAAGGGCGGTGATGTTCAGGGTTGAAGACGAAACACCACCAGTTCCACCGGTAGCGGTCGTGGTGTACGGACGAATACCCGTACCAATATAAGTCTGTGCTGGACCTAAAAAAAGGTCATCTGAAAACTGAGGCATGGTCTGCTCCTTGAAAAGTTTGACCAACCAATAAAGAAAGGGGACCAGCCTTTAGACTGATCCCCGCTTTGGCGTCAGACGCCCGGAGTTCCAAAAAGAGCCCTTGGATCGGTCCAGCCCACCTGATAACGCTCGGTTGCCTTGTAGCGCATTGAGTCGGTCTCGAAATCACCTTCCATGGTCTTTTCAAGTTTGCGACGCATCAGCAACTTCAGGCCCTCAGGCGCATCAGTCTGAACCCACCATGCGGTCTGGTTTGTCAAACGCGACAGAACAGCAGCACCCTCATCCAACAAGCCAATCGACTTGACGGGGTTGATGTCGTTGTTAGCCGTGCCTGCACGCAGAACCGACTTCAGCAGAACTTCCGCTTGGAACACGTTGCCCGGTGCAACCACCAGTTGACGTGGAACCAAACGAATCTTCTTGCCGTTGTTGTCCACCGACTGACGGATCTGGATGAGCATCTGCTCAAGCGAGGTCTGCGACAGGTTTGCTGCGGTAGCCAACTGGTTAGAGAACGAACCGTTAACAATCGGGTGAGCGGTGTTGATGAGGCTTACGCCGTCGCCACCGACATACGAACTGTTGAACGCACGGTTGAGCACGTTTGCCGACAACGTCTCTTTGGTCTCAATCAGCGACTGAGCAAGGTGACGAGCGTAAACGTTACCGATACGGATGTGATCGCCGTCCTCAACCAGAACTTTGGTCAACGCGAAGGCTAGGCCATACACGTTGTACACATAGCGCTGCAGGAACAGAACACCACCCTGCTGGTACGAAACCGGGGTTCCGTCTGGCAGTTGTGGTGCCGCGCCGAAACCGTACAGGACGGGCTCTTCGTGGTAGTTACGAGGGATACCGGTCTGCTCGCGGAAAACACGCGACCATTCATCGGTACGTTGATCATAGACGCCGTCGAAGCACTCGTTGAGGATTGGCTCAACAATCGAACGGAAGTCCGTACTGCGCATTGGGGCTGCCATTTCTTACCCCTCCTTAGAATGCGTTGATGGTTGCAACGTACTGGCTACGGGCCACTTGGACCTGAACAACCGTGTACGCATCGCCCCAAGCATTATCTACTTGAGGTGTAAGGTTGATGATCCGTAGATCACCCACTGCGCCCGAACCAGCCAATGTGGTCGAGATTGTGCATTGCGACAGACCGGTGGTGGTCGAGCCGGAAGACACGTTAGTGAAGTTAGCCTGATCGCCAATTGAAGTCTGAGCCAAACTACCATCAGCTTGAATGTCATAGACAATCGCAGGATCTGAGTAGTAATAAGTGACTTGCGAACCCGTCTGGTAAGACGTGCTTGCAATCCATTGGTTGCTAATTTGACGACGACCGGTAGCATCAGTGTACTCTTGACCAGCAAACGCACCTTGGAAGGCGCTACCAGCCGTTGCAGTGATGATGTTTCCAGACGTGTTGAGTGCTACAGGCTGGCCCTTCAAAATACCAGTGCTGTAACCCGAGGCGATTCCGCCAGCGAGCGCGATAGCTCGATCCAGACCAGAAGGATGGAACGAGGGGCGCAAGCCGAACGGAGCATTAGTTGCTGACATAGCATAACTCCTTTGTTAACCGGAAAATACCGGCGTTTTAACAGTTCGGTCCAAATCGCCAAAGCCTTCGCCTTCGACCTTGCCCAGACTCCTGCCTGAACTGTCACGCGCACCCTGAATGTTCTCAATTTGAAGCCGGATCTTGTCCGACTCGTCATTGGGCATCTCATGATGCATCTGCAACATGATGTCCTGATACAACTCCATAGGGAGCTTATACAGACGCATCTCGTTGCAAGCAATGAAACCTATGTCTTCGCCAGCCTTTACACGCCAATTCTCAAACCCCGGTAACTCATCCGCTTTCACGGGAACGTACCCAAGTCTGATGCGCTTATCAATACTGTCGTAGCTGTTGGTCGTCGATAGCCAGCAAAGGTGCCATCCCGGAAGATCCGGAACCTTTGGCAGCGCACTTTGTGTCCACTCCTCGCTCCACATCCTTCGACGTTCCTGCGCAGTCATGAACTTTTCCTCGACAGGTCCGCGTTCTGCGTCCTCGCTTGCGCGAGTTTCACGTCCACCGGCACTGAGAGATTTCTTTAGTCGTGAGTCCATTTCAAGCATTCCTATTAAGTTTGGCTTCTGCTGCGTAGCGTTTGATCATCCGGGCACGTTTCTCTGGATCATCCCAAAGTCCCGCATCCTTCATCGCACGCACCTGCTCCGGTTCAAGTACAAAGGTGTTGCCCCCAGAGGCCCTACCCGTTTCCCGTCCCGTTCCAGTCACCACGCTTCTAGGTCTGCTCCTATTAGATTCACTACGTTGATTGTACTTCTCAGGCAACCGCTTTTGCAAGCGACTATCCAATTCTTCCCAAAAATCTGGATCAGAAGGATTCCATCCCTCTTTAATCATCTTCTGGTCAATGACTCGGACAATTTGTGAATCCTCGTCATCACCGTTCTGATCAAACCAAGGATTCTTGTCAATCCAACGATGCGCTAAACGCACAGCATCCGGATTCACCGTCCCCTGACTCTGCTGCTCGCCGGCCTCAGCAACGCGAGACTTAAAGCCATGCATCGCCTCAATCTTGCGCTTGGACTCGTACCACATCTGCTGCGCTTGCGTAAACGCAGTCCCGTTAGCGTTGTCCGTAGCCTCGCGCATCTTGGCCGTGGCATAGTTCAGACGAAGCTCCTCGTCCTCAATAGCCTTGTCCAATCTCGCCAAGTCCGCTGAATAGGACTTGCGCTCCAAGCCAGCAAGACGCTCCATCAAATCCTGATTCTGCTTCTGCAGCAGCGTTAGGCGCGTGTCCTTCTCTTCGTTAGACTTGCGGATGTGGTCCTTCTTGGCCCTGCGACGGTTCCTACGGGCTTCGCGCTGCGCGTCCGTATCATCGGGGTGGTCTGCGTCATCGTCGCCTTGTGCGGCCTCCTGTTGGGGGTTTTCGACCCCTTCAGGCAACTCCGCGGTTGCCGAGCCGTCAGCAGACTCAACGATTTCAATCTCTTCTTTGAGATCTTCGGTGCTCATAGGTAAGCCCTCATGTTCAAGGGGTTACCCGTAACCTTGGCAATCATCTCGTGATCGTTAAAGACCGCGAACAGCGCAGGATCCTCGTCGGGCTGTTCCGGCACCTCAACTTCCCAGCGATCGCCGCCCCACTTAGGAACGCGAATAAAATCACCGGGCTCACACCATGAGCCTTCTGGCCATGACTGCATCGTGTCGCGGTGCTTGAACGCTAAGGGTCCAACATGGATGACCAAGGCCACCATGTTCTGCCACTTTTCGGTCTCTTTGGTTTCTTCGACCAGAATGATGCCGGAGCCAGAAGTCTTCTTCTTTGTCCGACGCAGTTGAACAAGAATCCGGCCGCCAAGTGGTTTGGCACCGGGGTCAACGCTTGGGAACGCCCACTCTAACTCAGCGCTTTCTTTCAGCGCCTCTTGGTTACTCATTGTCTTCTTCCATTAAAGAGTTGAGGATGTCTAGGGCCTCTTGCAGCCCTGCGTGATGACCCGTCATGCGGACATAAGTGTCCCAATTCACCGCATTTCCTGCGGCTAAGGACGCAGCTATTTCTAGCTGTCTGCTTTTGATTCCGCCAATCAGGTCGCCCAGTGTCTTCACTTTTTCTTCGCTGGCAATGCACTTCCTGTTTGTTTGGTTGGAGCACCATTAATCGGCGCACCCTGAGCCATGCGTTTATGCTGAGGAACCATTGGCCCCTTCTGCTCTGCGTCACTCGTACCCATACTGACCCCCTTGTTGAACTAAACCACCCTTCGCAAACTCTAAGGCCGTCTTCTGCTGATCGTGACTTAGACGCGCCGCGTCCCTAGTCAATCGAGCAGTCTCAATACGTTCCTTGGTTTCATTATCACCCGTCGCAATCGCAAGCCGCAATTGTAGATCTTCCGTCGCAATCTGGTGATCCATCTGCATCCGCGCCATTTTCTCTTGCGCGTCCATCTGAGCCTTCTGCTGCTGGATCTGTATCTCAGCCTGATCACGCTGCGCCCGACGCTGGGTCTCGGCCATTGAGGTCTGCATCAGAACCTGAGTAGAGGCATCCATCGGTGGCTTAGGTGCAAACTGCTGCATTGTCTGCATCATCTGCTGGATGACCGGCAGGATACCCGCAAGGGTTTCCGTAGTATCGATTGTAATGTGCTTGCTTGCCGCGGCAAATAGCTTGTCAATCTTCTTCGGATCCTTCTCAATCTCGTAGTGCTGGACCTTCTCACCTAGCGCCTGCGTGGCGTAACCATTCATCCGGCCTAAATACCACAGAACTATGTGTTGCTTGAGGTGATCCATCACCTTCGGAAGGTAGCCACCGGCAATCATCGGGTTACTACCCAGCGCCGGGTCCTTGGCGTAATCCAAGTGAACTTGAATGTGAGCTAAGTGGTCCTGTTCAGGGTACGCAAACGCAGCCTGACCGATAGACATTGACACGTTCTCGTTAACGGCGTCCGCCTTCTCCGGCGCTGGCTCGTCAACCAGTAACTCATTAATTCCGGGCACTTTTATCTGCTTCAGAAAACGAGAAACTACGGCTTTCCGGTTGAATAGGTCCGGATGCTTGTCCATCATGGCCATAACCGCTTGGGTTTGGGCCATCCGCTGAGTTTCCGAGAAGATGTGCGGGTCAGAAACCGGCACAACGTCCGTCAAACGAGCAAAATCCTCTCTGCTAATTTCTAATTCTTCAACAATCTCGCCCTTTCTCATGTCGTCGAGGTACCAACGATTGATTCGGCTGAGAATGCTCAGAACTTTGCCTTGCGACTGGTGTAGTCGGGCGTGAATAGACGAGAAAACCACCGCACCTTGCTCAATCAACGCCTGCGTCGTCCCAACCGGCATATTGGAGTTCACATCCGCAATCTTTTCTTCCGCGGTAGTGATTACACCCTTGGCTTGATTGGTCAGCCACTCAAGCAACCGGAACAGAACCTCGCTAGGCGGGTTGAATGGCATCGGCATCGCAAGTTTGCGAATGTCGTCCACCCCCGGAGCCGCCTCAATCTCGTTAACCTGCGTGATTTCAACTTGTTGCGACTGACCGGAGACCTTAGCCCCCTTCAGTTTCAACATGGTTGCCGCATTATTGATGTGCGCGGTGTCTAGAAGAGCCCGTAGAGAACCGGTAAGAGCAGCAGACAAGCCACCAATAAGGTGAGGAAGGCCGACAGCGTAAGCGCCACGCCAAGGTATAAACTTAAACTCCGCAATCCAGTCGAGCTTGGCCATTGTTTCATCGCCTTCCTCCCAGTTGCGGTACAACCCAATCACCTCAGTGTTCTGATCGTCAATCATCAGGATGTACGGGGCCATCTCACCCTTCGTGTACTTGTCGTCGTCAAGCTCCAAGTAGGTGTAGACGTGATAAACCCGACGAATCCCATCCTCGTTGTCGCCCGATTTTTTCCCTTCAATCTTGTCGGTGGCCTTCTGCGGTCCCGTCTGCTCCGGCTCAATGCTGGTTTTGACAAAATCTACGTCGCGGTACAGACCAGAACGCACGCGATTCTTGAACTCGTGGTCCGATATGTCGTGGACTTCCGTAACCCGTTGAGCGGTATAAAAATTTCCGGCCGCAAACGGGATCAGGACGTTGTCAATCGGCAGGAACTCAGCACAAGGGCGCTTCTTCTTTTCGTCGTACCAGAGCTTGATGTACTGGCTGCCACCTAACGGCAACTGAGTGAGCATTTGCTCCTGCTCATCCCTGAATTCTTGGATCTGGTCAGTCAACTGCCAGTTCATGAACTCAACTTTGCGCTCGGCCTGCTTGACCTTCGCATCGTCAACGTCACCCAAAATTTTGGTTTTGGTCGGGCCGTCAGGCGGGAACATCTCCTTGATGGCACGCGCAGCAAAATCCACGCAGGCTTCAGCCATTGCCGGGTGAACTACCTTGCTTGCACCGTTAAAGTTAGCTCCGCCGGGTGCGTCGTTGCCTAAACCAGTCCTGCGGATACCCTCTTCGTACTGCTTGTCGCGCTCTTTCCGGGCTTCCTTGTCCTTCTCCGCAAAGTCGATGTACCGCAGCGCGATACCGTCAAGCTCGAAGAAGTCAAAGTCCGCACTGTCCGCAAGGTTCTGATAGAAGTCCTCGTTATCTAGCGGACCCTCAATCTCCATGTGAACGATCGCAGACCCGTCAGGCAGTTCCTCAATGTTGGAACCATCAAGGTTCAGTTCAGGTTGGGGCTCCTCAGCGCCTGCGTCATCGGGTTGACCGTCAACAAAACGGCTGTACTCTGGATCAATCGGGAATTCAGTAGCCATTTTTTACCTTAGTAGTCGCTCAGTCGAGCGGCGTTCTTGGGCTCACCTATGAAAGGGATCCCCTCGGTTTGGGTCTTGCTTGACTTGCTAGTCATCTCTTTGATCAGTCGCTCAAGCTCTTCTTGAGTTGCCGCCCGTTTGGCAAGATCAATCCCTAAAGCGTTGTTGTGCAAATCCTGCTCATAATCCGCAGGCATCTTACCAATCCCAAGCGCATATCCCAAAGTCTTGACCGGTGCGTTGAAATGCTCGTGAGCTAAACCAGCCATCTTGGCCACCGTTGGCCCAAACTTCTGCGCCATCATACCAGCAGCAAGCATATGCCTAGCCGCATCCCGTTCAGTCCACTCGCTCTTTTTTTTGGGATACATCTCCTTTGACTTGGCTTCAGCGTAAGACGATGGATTAATAAAGAAGTCCGCAGACCCACCGTCAGCCATCATCACTGCGCCGCCTTCTTTCTTACCGGTCAGACGTTTCATTTGATCAAGATACTCGTTGATCTCATCGACGTACTGATTATCAATAAGTTGCCGAGGACCAGACATCTTGAATAACCCAAAATGTTGTGTGCCTTTGGGTTTGTTGACTAATTCTTCTGTGGTTTTTTGGTAAGTATCGGGGAATGCAAGCTCTATTGGTAACGGATGACGAGTCCGTCCAATCAAGGTTCCCGGAATGTCATGTGAATAACTTGGATGCGGACCAAGTAGAAGATCCGCTCCGGGCCTCATTTCGCCTACCGCAAACCCACTTACGCCAGTCTCAAGATTTCTCAATTCAGGATTTGTAATTGCCGTTGCAACATACCGCCCTTCTGGCATTTCAAAAGGCTTCATGTTCTTTGGCATTTTCAAGCTTTCAGCAATCCATTTCCTTAGGTCAGAATCCATTGAAGATTCAAGCATCACTTGGTTTGGATCGTCAAAACCGCTGAAAGACTCAAAAGTTTTTTGTCCTTTTTTGCCTTCGGGGTATCCCCTACGAATCATTTCCGTCAAAGCGTCTTTCTTTTCTCTTGATAGATTGTGCGGCTGCATAACAGACAACAACGCATCAAGATTGTGTTGTGCAAAGTTTTCTGATCCCGGACCCATCTTAATGTATTGACCAAGAACCGGACGATCAAGCCCAAGATCATTAACTAAATTTTGCACGCCTCTTGCGGCCATCAGATTAGATGCCCAGAACGCTTTGTCATTATCCAACCCATACTCAGGGCCGCCGTACAATTGAACAGGTTCGTCAAGAACAACATCACCAACTTGACGCAACTGGCGCGTTCCTCTTGTTGGACCTAACTCTTCAACAGACAACACCCCGCCTAGCGTAGGATCTCCGGGAACCCCAACAATTACATTACCTTCATATCCGCTTGGGTTGAACTCCGAAGGGGAACCAATCGGTGTGTTGTTCTCAACTACCATCGGCATAGACTGCTCTGCTTTGAATTGCTTCAAGCTTTTGTCTTCTACACTTCTGGTTTCTTTAGGGTCTTTTGATTTTCTTACAAACTCACCTTGAGTTTGAGGAGCAATCCTCTCTGCTAAAGATCGAATCTTCTCGGACCCCAACGGTTTACCGCGAGGATGCAACGTACTTTGTTCTCTCTTGACGGCGTACATCGGCCCTGCGCCAGTAAGTTCACCTAGCCGCTCTACCGCAGCCTGTGCCGGGCGGCTGGTCGCAAGATCAAGTGCCCCACGAGCGGCAGCCTTAGCTACGGGTTTGACCGCGCCAATTGCCGTAGGAGCGAGCGGATTATTCTCCCCGAAGAACTGACCTACATCAGACATCTGCGAACTCCTACCGGCCCCGGCAGGCATCACAGGAAGCAGCATAGCGTTCATCTCTTCTATCGTCGGGAAGGTCGTTGCCTTTCCCTCCCGTTTTGGGAGCAACTGGCGTACAGCGTTAGCAATCGCCCCCTTCCCATACTGGCGATACAACTCTTCCATGTCGCCAGCAAAGCCCGTAGCAGCAGTAGTTGTCCCCCTTAACGCCCCGGCAAGCAAATCCGCCAACGCCAGAGCAGGATCCTTGAAGCTCTTCAGGTCCTCTTCGAGCGTAGTCTTCTTTGGTGGCCGTCCGCCGCCCATCATGTGAACTTCGCCGCCTGCGGCCTTGGTTATGTCCGGTTCGTTGATGTCGTAAGTTCCGCGATTGCCTACGGCTGATTTAATTTTGTTTGGATCAAGAATGTTGAGTTCGCCGGAATCTTTGGCGTAAACAGAATCATATCCCGAATCAATAAGCCTTTGAATTACCTCGTCATCGCTTAATTTGCCTTCTGGGTCAAAATGCTTAAATAGTTGTTCATGAGAATCATTTACGTTGCCAATCACAAATGGATTTTTTGCCTGAACATAAACAGGCAAGACATTTGGTTGGCTGTGTAAATTTGACCTATGCTTGACTTTTAAATAACCAGAAGCAACGTCAGGAATTGTTGACAAATAAGTTCCCGGTCCCAACGCGCCAATTTTTGACGGCTTAAACTCTGTAATGTCAGCGCCAGTTCCGTGATACAACTTTTCTTTAATTTTGCTTTGTTCAAGGAACTTTGCTAAATTGGCGTCACGCTCTGCCGTTGGAAGAATGTCCTGTGCGCCCTTGATGGCCCGAGGGGGAGTAACTACCTCGGTTACCTTGACCGCGGCCTTGGCCGGCTTGTTGAGTTCCTTCAGGAAGGTCTCAACTAACTCAATCCCTTTCCCAACGGTATTGCCTGCGCCCATAACGGCTCCTTGCGTAGATCCGCCATCATATCGCGCATCTGCTCTCAAGTCACGCTAAGAACCGATCTTTGAAATACGCCTTGAAGTCACCACTCCAACACTTCGTGCCGATGTGCTTGCACGTCTCCCCAACGTCCGCATAAATCGTGTACCCAGCATCCCTGATCTTGTGGCAAAACACTAGATCCTCAGACTGGATCCACCCATCCAACGTCTTGATCTCAAAGATCATCCGCCGCACCTTCTCGCCGTCGTTGTACTCCAGACTCGCCGCGGCCACAGCCTCCATCACCGGCCTCGTTACCCGCAAGAACCCAGTCCCAATCGCCCTCACATCTAACAACTTCAACTTCGGGTCCCAACGGTGCTCGTCCATATTCTCCGGCCGAATGTTGTACCGCTCCTCGTCCGTCTTCATCCTCACCGGCACGCCCACCACGTCAACAGGATGACTGATCACCCGAAAGAACGTCTCCGCCGTGAATTCCTGATCCGCGTCAATGAACACCACCTCGTCCATCCCGTCATCCAACGCATTGCAGATCAACTTGTTGCGCACCACCTGAATCAACGAGTCATACATCCAATACCGCAGGAAAATCTCAATCCCCTCCATCCTCCCAGCAAACCTGAAAATCTCCGCCATCGCCATCGAAAATCCACAAGCAACCTTCCCATCGTAGGAAGGAACCAAGATCGCAATTTTTCTCATCTACTTCTCCAATTTCGCACTGCCGGTGGTGAATTCTGAGCATAGCAAGCCCATACCGTGAAGCACAGACCCGCTTTCCTGCCGTATGGAGCCATCCATCGCACAGCATCCCAGACTTCTTTCAACCACCCGGCTCTTGGATTCGCCCACCGCCCCCGCTCTGGCTCGCTCGTGTAACGGGGTTATTCAATGCCACCACCGACGTACCGCATGGCAAGGTCAAGGTGTGGAACGCAAAAAAGCCGTTAAGTCTGACCCCGGTGGAATCACCCAAAACTTGTGATCTTGGGGCACCCCATACGGGGTCGGGATCAGGCTTAACGGCTCTCTTTGCAGGATTCCACTCCTTGCAAGCGAAAAGATAGTCCATTTAGGTGCATCTTGTCAACACCCTTCTTGTCTTCATTGTGCGCTAGACAACAATACTAGCCTCTGGTATCAAGCGGTCTGCACAACTTATGGGCACGCTATGAAGATCACCGATGATGAGTTTCTTGAACTCTGGCACCGGCTTCGCAGCCCCCAGAAGGTTGCAGACGAAACCGGACTCACCGTGCGCACCGTACACCTCAGACGGCGCAACCTCGAAATCAAGTGCGGCATCTCGCTCCCGTCTGAGAACCCCAACCCATCCTGCGCACAGCACCAGCCTAAACTGCACCTCGTTAAGTACCGCCATTACGGCGGAATAACAGACGGCACAGTCATTGTCTTCTCCGACGCGCATTTCTGGCCCGGCATCCGTACAACAGCCTTCAAGGGCCTCCTATGGGCGATAAAGGAACTTAAACCGCATATGGTCGTCGCTAACGGCGACATATTTGACGGGGCCTCGATCAGCAGGCACCCGAGGTCGGGCTGGAGCCAGAGGCCCACCGTTAAGCAAGAGCTAGACGCCTGCAAAGAAGCCATGACTGAGATCGAGGAAGCCTGCCACAAGGCTCGCCATCACACGCAATTGATCTGGCCACTCGGTAACCATGACGCTAGGTTTGAGTCGCGCCTAAGCTCGTTTGTGCCCGAATTTGAGGGGGTTGAAGGGCTAACCCTCAAAGAGCACTTTCCTAAGTGGCACCCATGCTGGACCTGCTGGCCAACCCCAGATATTGTGATCAAGCACCGCTACAAGAACGGTGTCCACGCCACCCACAACAACACCGTGAACTCAGGTAAATCAATCGTCACCGGGCACCTGCATTCTCTGAAATGCACCCCGTTTGATGACTACTCTGGAACTCGTTGGGGAGTCGATACCGGAACATTGGCGGACACTGACGGTCCACAGTTCAGCGATTACATGGAAGACAACCCGGCCAACTGGCGATCTGGGTTCGCGGTGCTAACAATCCGCAACGGCCAACTGCTGTGGCCAGAAATTGCCCGGAAGCACTCCGAGGGGATGCTGGACTTCCGGGGTAACCTAATCGACGTTAATTAGGCGTCAGTCTGCTCGTCGTACTCTTCGTCCTCTTCGTCCTCTTCGCCTTCCTCGGCGTCCTCAGCATCCTCATCAACTTCGGACTCGTCAACGCCAAAACGATCAGCCCAAAGCGCGAGAAACGTGTCCTCGTCTTCGTCCCCGTTCAGGAGGTAGTCGATGCGCTTGACCATGTCGCCTGCGCAACGCAGCAACGCCACCGTCAAGTTAAAGTTCTCGATCGTCTGCTCCGAATAGTCCGAGACATTGTGCTCGGCCTCAAACTCAATCCGCTCGGCCACCGTGGCCAGTGACTTGTCGTCACCGTCAAAAAATCCACCCACCATGATCACCTCCTTCGAATAGGGCACATCGCCCACAAGCATTTTACCGGCCTACCCCAACATCCTGATGACAGGTTTATTGCGCATACGGATTGACTACCCGGCGCGATCGCCCGGTGTCGGCGTAGTCATCCTCGTCCCAGTCATCGTCGGACGGTGGATCGATCTCCAGCCAGCCGCTATCCCGTAGGAATCGCAGGGCCTGCGTGCAAGCATCTACAAAGTCGTCATGGGTAGACTCAGGGAACGAACAGATCTGGCTGACGAACCCCTCGGCCCAGTCTCGGACATAGCCCTTCCTTGTGCTGCTCTCAGGGATCCACACCCGCCCTCTGGCGATGATGTTCGACACGATGTTCAGCCGCTGCATCTTATCGGCCCTACCGGGGTTGTACGCCCGGATCGGCAGGTGCGCCCGTTGAAGATCCTGAATCAGCGATATCCCCGCGGACTTGTCTTCAATCAGCAGCAGGTCAACCCGCTTCTTCTCCTTTCCCTCGCCGTAGACCGCGCCGTACTCCTCGACCACCTTCGGCCGGAGGTCCGGGTACTGCAGCCGCTCCTGCCAGCAGTCGATCACCATCACGGCCATCGGGCCATCGAGCGGCTTGAATACGCCGAACGTAATGCAGGCTGTCGGATCGTTCTGGACCTTCTCCGACGTGGCAACATCATAAGACTGGATGATGTACTCAAACTTCGGGAACGGCTTGCCGTCAGGCCAGAGCTTGAACATATCCCGCTTCACTATCCCGGACTCCTCGGGGTCGATGATCTCGGCGTAAATCTCCTGCCTGCCTAGCGTAGTACCTTCGTACTGAAGGATCTGCTTCCTGAAGTTCGCGGACAGGTTGTCGAGGTTGGTGTACGTCGATGCCGTAGTCACCGCTACGTCGTCACCGTCTCGGCCAATCAGGTCAATGATCAAGTCCTTCGGCCGCGGGGTAGTTGTACACACAATGTATGTACGCGCCCCCAATCGCACGCCGAACTGGATCTGGTCCCACGCCTCCTGCAAGTAATCCCAAGCAGCTAGCTCGTCGCACCACGCGCCGTGGAACTGCGGACCGCGGAAGCGCTCAGGCTCACTCGCGGGTATCCCCTTGATCAGCGATCCGTTAGTGAGCTTGATCTCATGAAGTGCTTTGTTGTAGTCCGCGATCAGCGCCTGCGGGATAACTGAGATCAGCCCCGAGTCCCCCTCAAAGCAAGTCGATCGCACGTCACTGCTCGTGGGGGCCGCTACAAGCCAGCGGGTGCCGGGCTGGGTCCATGCCCACCACGCTACCTGCTCCGCGGCTGTACGGGTCTTCCCAGCCCCCCTGCCGGCCAGCAGGAGCCAGATGGACCACCAGTCACCGGGAGGTAGGATCTGGTGCTTGTGCGCCTTATGAAGCCACCCCATGCGCCATGCCCAAGCAACCTGCTGCTCAGGCTTGAGCGTTAGGAATTTACGCTTGGTTTCCGGATCCTTGAGGATCTCGACCACATCCGGGGGCAATTTTCCCCCACTTTTGGGGACATTTCCCACTTTCACGGATACTGGCCGGCGAGCGATCGAGACAATTTCCCACTTTGACCCCCAAAACAGGGGTGAAAATGGGAGGTCACTCTTCGATCTGCCGCGTCATCTCGGCATTTTTGAGGATGCTATCGAACATCTCAGTCGCCTGAATGTTTACCTGCAGCGGATTGTCCTTATCCCCGGCCACCTGAACCCTGTTACCGTAACGGTTAGGACTCCAGCACGCTAATAACTTCATCCGCTGCTCCGTGCGCAGTTTTAACCACTGTACATACCCAGCATCTATGCGGGTTCCGCCCTTGGCGTCCTCAATATAACGGGGCTCCGCGTCAATCATTGCCAGCGTATCCTGCGCGATCGCCTCCACTCCATTTTCACGCGCGAGGGCGACCCGTTCAGAAAAGCCTTCGCGGCTCTCCATCCAGTTATACACAGTAACCCACTCCGGATATCCCTCAGTCCTGCAGATAGCCCTCAATGGCTCACCGCGAGAGAGACGAGCACATATGTCATCCTCTATCTCTTGAGTCCACTTGGTAGGCCGGCCGATCTTCTTTGGCGCTAACGCCTCGATCTGCTGCTGTTGGCGGTTCTCTGCTATTGCGGTCTCGATCTCTTGGATACCGATAGCGTTGATGTATGCCTTTGTTGCGGCCTCTTTGGCCTTCTGCGCGGCTTCTGGCGCTAACTCAGGGGTCAGTGCCTTCTTCGGCCTTTTTGCGGCTCCTGCGGCCTTTTGCGGCCTGTCCGCCCACTTAGTTATCTTCGCGTCCGACATATTCCAGTCTCATTGCGTTGGAGTGTTGATTTTACAGGACATTTCGTATTGATGCTACATTCATACGGGAACCTTCAAGGAACCATGAAGGATCCTTGTTGGTTCGCTCTTGGTTCGCACGCCTGTCCTTGTGCTTGCCGGCCCCTCGTGGAGGCCGTTGGATCAAGTCCCGGACTACCGGGTTACGCTTTGCCATCACGCTCCTCCTCAATGGTTGGATCCTCGATATACCGCAGCCAGTTCTGGATATCTGCGGTGCTCATCCAGTCCCCGCGGGTGCCGTCCGCCTGCGGCCCAAACTTAGAACCGCTAAGGTGAACCCGCAATTCCTGAATGCGGTCTTTCATCGCCAGCAGGCGCTCGGTAACCTCGCCGCGGTCCTGCTGTAGTTTGGTGATGTAGTTCATTCGCTTCTCCTTCGCTGTGGCCCCCGTAGGGGCCGGGTTGATTTAGATCCAGTTTTCAGCGATCTCGTCGAGAGCAAACTCAAGGGTCTCGGTGTACCAGAAACCAAGGCCATCACGAACGATCACGCTATCGTCCTCGAAAACAAAGAAGCACTTGCGGGTTGTTGTTCCAAGAAGCCGCGAACGGCCTTCGATGATCGCCAAGGCGATCGTTGGGTGGTAATCCATCACGTTGGACAGGCGGCTTGCAATTTTCATGATTCGCTCCGGTTCGCTAGTTGCTGCGTTAGTGCAGTGAAGTCAGTATACACAAAAAAGGGGCTCGCAACCCCTTTCTGTAAAAATATTTTAGTCCTCTTCTCTGTCCGGGAAAGTGAGGCTCAAGTGATTGAGCAAGCTGTACAGGATGTTCTTCTCATGCTCTGTCTCGGCGGCGATCGCTAGGCGCTCCACCTCACAGATGATCAGCGCCTCGCCAGCATCCATCCCTGCGTGATATTCGCTCTTCATAGGGCGTACTCCTCGCGGCTGCCGTTGATCCACTTCGGGGTGCGGCCGCGGCCTGCCCACGTCGCGCCTGATACCGGATCACGGTACTTTGCCGGGGCTGTCTTGCGGCTACCCTTACCCGCCGGTGCGAATCCCAACTGCTCCGCGGTAATCCCCTTCTCGCGGATGATCGCCTTGATGTCAGCGATGGTCTCGCGGTTCTCGGCCTTACGGGCCTCCTCCGCCTGCTTCATAAGTGCGTCTGCTTGTGCTTTCAGTTCTTCGTAGCTAGCCATGATGGCCTCCTCTGTAATGCCCCCGTAGGGGCGGTTAAAAATTACTCTTCGTCTTCGTGAATCGTTGGCCATATCGGGGTCTCGCCGTTTGAGAACCCTTGAACTCGCATCGTCTCGCCTTTTTTGTCAGTAAAGACAACTTCAAAAATGCTGAAGGCGTGTCCAGAGGATGACTTCTCTTTCGCAAAAACCCTACTTTTAATTTCCATCGCAACCACATCGTGCATATCAACATTTACCATGATTCGCTCCTTGTTGCCCCCCGAGGGGGGGCGTTGTGTTTACTTGCTGGTGACCTTGACGCTGAACACTGCCGAGACCTTAGTGAACTGCTTGTACACATCCTCACCGAAGGTCTTGACAAACTTGGCCTTGTCAAACGTCTCGCGGTTTGCTTCAACGTAAGTGGCCTTGAACAGAGCACCTTCGACTACCTTGTCGCCGCCTGCGCTTGCGGACTCTTTGATAGCGTCCTTGATTGCGTCAGCCTGCTTGGTAAGATCGGCGATCTGTGCGAGCAGTGCGCCGAGGGTGTCGATGTTGTTGATTTGCAGATCGTTGTTCATTTCGCTTTCCTTCTCTGTTGTGCCCCGCGAAGTGCAGTGCATGAACAGATAGTACCCCGTCTAAAATCTTTTGTGTAAGATTTCGGCAAAAATATTACTAACCTAGGGTTTCCCCTAGTAGATCGCGCACGTCCTGCAGTAGATCGGCCTCGTCGAACCCGTAATGACGGGCAAAACCCTTCGTTCCCAGCCCGTGTACGCCGCTGTTCCCGCGGTGGTGCTCTACGCATAGACCGAATGCGTCGAAGTGACTGGCACGCCTCCCAGCCCCTGTCCCGGCCCGTTTATGATGGATTTCAACCGGACCGGGATCGTGGGGACCGTGGAGTCTCCTGCACACCATACAACCGAGTGCTGCCACCCGGCTGAGGTGCTCACGCTCCAACGCTTTCAATTGGCTTTCCTAGCGTCCGCAGGTGATAGCAGTAGTCAGGCTCCCCCCGCAGGTACGGGCCTAATGTATCTACCGCGATGTATGCCCACATATCGCCTTTAGGCCCAGACACCATCCGCCGGTGTAATTGGCCCTCTGCACACATCTTGGTCATTAGATTCACGAGGGCCCTTCGGTTACCCGTTACCTTGATCTGCGGCAGAGTTAGCTCGCCTGCGTTACGCAAAGCCTCTATCACCTCATCTCTCATTGCCCGTCCCCTAACAAAAAGGCTAGGAAGTCATAGCCATACTCTTTGACCTGATCTAACAACGAACCCAAGAATTCGCCGCTGTAAACGTCGTCGTATCGATTAAACATCTTGTTCCTTCAGTTGTTGGTGCAGTCGCTTGTGAAAATCAGTTTCGGTGTCGTCGCCCGAAGCCATCCAGTCAATCCGTTGAACATAGATGTACGCCCGTCGAAGAAGCCTGATGGCCTCTTGTAGCTCGTCAACTGTTTCCGCGCTGTACTTTTCGTCCCAGTCGTCTTTTGCGTTGTCTAAAGCTATCTGCTCAATCGCATCTGCCATCTTTTGTAACTCAAACTGCTTCCATCCAAAATATCCTCCGCTCATGACCAGTCCTCATAGAATTTGTGTTGCCCGATGGGCAGATTAGCGCCGCACCTTTGGCACCTATCGTGCGTGTAACGGTAGTGGGCATCAATGCAACTGATGACGTTCTTGTGGCCAAATAACCAGCAGATGAGTTGTTTCATCGGATTGCCCTCTCAATTAGATTGCGAGCCAACGGCTTCTGGCCAAGTAGCCAGCCCTGAATCCTGCCCATGTCCCACGTTATTTGCCGGAACTGGTTCGGCTTCTGATAGGCCGTTGAGATCTGAGACTTGTCCCAATCTTTGACGATTTTGCCTTTGACGATCACTTGTTCTTCTCCTTGAGTTTCTGCTCGTACAGCGCTTGGTAGTAACGATCAATTTCGTCAAATTCAAGCGGATTTCCGTACACTTTGCGAGGGTCAATGGGTGGTGCAAGATACCAATCCCACCATTCCTTTGAGGGCTTCGCGTCTTTGTTCATGCTGTTTTGTCCTTGAACCCGCTCGGGGCTAGTCGTTTAAAACAAGACTCACACTTCCAACGGAACCCCTGCCCGTTTGACGTTGGAACCTTGTGGCTTGCCGGGTTGACCCTGCACTGTTGGCAGTTATGTGATGTTTCAGAAAAATTTTTTTCAATCATGCCGCCTCCGCAATTTTGTAATCGTGAAACACAATCCCGTTGGCAGAGTTGCCAACTTTGCAGTTCTTGACCCAAACCGTTTTGCCTGATGCCAGCCTTCGCATATGACCCCGGCGATCGTGCAAGCGCGGTGATGCGTGAGTACCACCTTTAGACTCTTTCCGGGGCTTCACGGCCTCAATGGTTACCGTCCGCCACTCGTAGGTTGGTACTTTGCCTTGGGCGATCTTGCGTTTGTTGGTGAAGGTCTGCTGAACATTCGGAACGTATGCTTCGTTTCTTTTAGATAACGATTCGTACCACGCACCAACAAAACCCAAAGTCATTTCGGCATCTTCTTTCGTCAATGTTTGAAGTTCGTCTAATGCGCGGTAATGAACCAAACCGTCTTTGACAAAATACCAAAGCGTTGGCGCCACAATTGCGCTACCTAAATTAGGTGGTTTGCGCCACACCTGTATTGCAATTCCTTCTTCTGGATCATTGCCACAGACCCAAAGCCAAGCCAATATGTTTTTGTTTTTATCTGAACTTCCTTGCCAGCAAACCATGCAAATAGGAAATGGCGGCCGGTTTAAATGCAAACAGTCTTGTGAAAATTTTTTATCTGTATTCAAACAACCCGTTGCATCAAACCAGTGCATCGCCGTTGGGTCCTGCCCACTTTCTGCGCAATGTTTCATAACATCACGAACCAACTGTGTAGTCATGCGCTTCTCTCCTTGTTTGGCCACTGAGCCCAGATGAGTGGATTGCCAGTTAAGTCCTCTTTTTCGGTGACAATATGGATGAACTCCGCCGGGTTCACTTGTGTCAAGCCCTGTGTTTCCGGCGGAATCACATAATTTGGCTTACCGCCGGAAAAAGTCTTGACCGGTCTAGACATCTGGCCAGCCAAGAAGGCTGCTTTGTAGGCTCCTTCATGGTTCCCGACTCTCAACAACTGAGCCTTCAGGTGAATAATCTCAAGTTGAGATTGAGCCTCCGCGGCCTCCCAACCAGCGGACCATCCCTCAAAGACGTGAGCCTCTCGCGGGTCATAGCTCCCAACTGGTGCGTTACCGTGAGACTTTGACCACCAATCTCTCCATGCCTGAATCTTCATAACGTAGCCCTCATTTCATGGCGTGATGACGCCTCTTGCGATCGCCAAACCTCTACACGCGCTTGGGCGGCGACCAATGCCCAGCGCATCTCCTCTTCTGTCTCCACCGCCGCCTTCAGACCCTCCAGCAGCGTGATGTACTGGGGATGGCTGTACGCATCCCTCTCCTGCGCATTAACCGCGTTCTCTAAGCTCCCCTTCATCAGGATCGCCTTCAGACTCTTGCGGTACTCTTCAAGGTAGATCCGCTCCGCTTTCGCCTTAGCGTAGATCTTCCCCTGCTTGAAAATAAACTCGACGGCGTCGTTAGGATCGATCACGTCATCTCCTCAATCTTGACCTTCAGCATCCCGCCGATCGTGTCGCCCCAACGAATCCGCAGGTCGCGGATCTGCGAATCATCCTCATAAATCAAAGCCTTCGCCATCCCATCAAGCGCGGCCTTTAGCAAGTTATCTAGATCTCTCTTGCGGTTGTCCGGGCGGAAGGCCACGATCTCCATCCTGATCGGACCGGTGAACGTATCAATCCGCTGCAACAGGCACTGCTCCATTACGGACTGCCGATATAGCCGGCCCTTCTCTGAAAGAATCATCCGGCCCTGAAAGGTCCGCCAGTAGGTATTGAGGCTCGGCGGCCACGGTAAAGTTAATTCCACGTCATTGCTCCTGCGTTTATGATTTCAATGTACTGCTGACTGTTGCGCTCGTAAAAGAGCGTGTACCACTCCTCGCCCTCTCCATTTCTCTGCTTCTCGCACATCAGAATCGCATCCGGTGCGAGAACCTCGGCGTTGTCTCCCGCCTGAATCATTCGCTCCTTCTTTTTGTTCCGCCACCAGATGAATACGTTGTCCACCTGATCTGTTATGGATCCGGATCCTTTGATGTCCATCTTGTTCGGCATCACCTCCTCGCTCGACGCCTTGCGGATGTGATGGACCAGATGAATGTGGATGTTGTGGTCTCTGGCCACCGCGCAGAGTTCGTCAACAAAACCCTTCTGCTCGTTGTAGGCGTCCTCAGCAGAGACACACTTCATCAACGAGTCAATGAAGACGTGCTGTATCCCAAGTTCTACAGCGCAGTACCGCGCCATCGCCACAACCTGCCGCGCATTCACTGAACCCTGCTGGTCGTACAACCACAGGCAACCCTCTGACCAGACCGAGAAATCGACGCAGGCTTTGGCAACCTTGTCCACGAGACCGAACCCCGGCACCTCGAAGTTCAACCCGGCAAATTGCCGGAGCATCCTCGTGAGTGTCCTCTTGGGCTTCATCTCGAACGATGCAATACAGACCTTCTGGCGCTGCTTGATCAGACCCAGCGCAATCTGCCCCGTGGCCAGCGATTTACCACCACCGTTAGAGCCGGCGTAAATGGTTACCTCGCCGGGTCGGTAGTCAAACGAGCCGTGAGTCTTCAGCCACGGCATCAAGATTTTTACGCTGCGCTCCGGGCGCTCGTAATCCTCTGCGATCTCTAGCAGCCAGCCGATCGGATCCTTGACGTGCTGGCCGATATCCTGAGCCTTCGCCCACTTCTCAATGTCTATATCTCCGGACTTTACGATCCGCACCTTCCGCGCAGCATCCAAGTCCCTCGCCTTCGATTCAATGTCATGCATAACGGGTCGCCTCTAAAATTCGCTCTGCCGCTAGTTTAAGCCGTTCCAGATCGTCCGGGCTTAGGGGTTTTCCATTAGATATGTCAATCGCCGACAAGGCGACGATAAGACTTTCTACAGAAATAATCCGCAACAAATCTGATGCGTAGAAAGCCGGCTTCACCTGATCTCCGCGCTGAACCGGGCCGTCATCAAACAGGTCGTTGATGTCCAGTCCGATCGCCCCAAGGACCTCGTCTACCGCGCACCCCCCAAAGCAGTGCATCAGCACCCGCCCGTCAGGCTTAAAACGGATCGCCAGCGAGGGTGACTTGTCGTCATGAGCCGGACACCTCGCCGTCCACGACTCCCCCCGTCCCCGCACTTGAGAAAGCCGGCTCAGGATGTCCTTGGGGTTCATAGGCCCTCCACGGGGTCTAAATCGACGCAGGAGACGCGATCGGGCGTGGGTGAATACCTGAGTAGCCACCCGTTAAGAAAACACGTTGTAGGGCCTCTCATAGGACTTTCCTTCCGAAGGGTAGGGCAGTAGTCGCGACTTCGTCGTCGAGCCACCGTTTTTGGTTGAGGTAGGTCTGCGGCGCAGGTTCAAATCCCGTTAGCCACTGGGTGGTCCCTTTGAGACGTGAGACGTGAGACACGATCCGGTCGCAGTGCTCATCCATCCCGTGCTTGAGCCACGTCTTGAAGCAGGCTGCCTTACCTACCTTGCGGGGTGAGCTTGGCCAAGTTGACCAAAATCGTTCGAAGCCCCCGGAAGGGGGTAAGGGGGATATATTCTTATTCTTATTCTGGTTGCCTTCAAGGTTCGCGATAGAGTTTTCTGACGAACCTTCAAGGTTACCTTCATGGTCGCTTGTTGGTTCCGTTAAGGTTCGCGGTGATCTCCTTTTGACGCCTTGCGCGGCACGTTCTGCCGCTTTCTGCGCAGCAGCCTTCGCACCCTTCAAGTTGCGCTCGATGATGGTTTGGTATGCCAACACCTCCTCTTCGACCCTACGGTTACGGTAACCATCCGCGGTCTTCTCGAAGAATTCACTGAGAACCTGCTCAACGATGTCCTGATCAAGTCGTATCCTGCGGGATACAAGATTGGTATCTAACGGGATCGGCTTCTCGCTGAGATACGCCATATCAAGCAGCCTCCGGTAGGCGAGATCCTCGGCATCCGATAGGTGGATGGTCTTGATCTGGTACTCGGCCGCAGCAAATTTGTACCACTTCACAGCGCCTCCCCGAACAGGTCGGGCCGCAGGTACTTGCGGTTGATTCCTGTGCGTCTTTCAATTTCAATCGATAACGTCGCTGACGGAACCTCGCGGCCGCTAACGAGCAGGCTCAACCACGTCCTCGTGATCCCGAGATCCCGCGCCAGATCGGCCTTCGCGCCACGGTGCTTGTCTGAAAAATACTGTTCGAGTGTCATCACTCCCCCTTGCTTGTGAAACTTCATCTTACACGAGATTTTCTTTTGTGAAGTAGTTCTTGTAACTTTTTCTTGATGGTGCTAGAGTGCGCTCACTCTTAGGAGGTTCCCATGATTGATCCGTTTGAAGCCTTGATGGCCTATCACCGGGCCGAAAATGACCGAGCCTCCAAGGAGGATTGGAGCCTGCTCGCCGCTTCTGGCGTCAGGAGAACAGTGATCTTAGAAACCGTTGGAGTTACATATGAGTTTAATTGCGACAGCAGGAAGCGAATCGACCTTCAAGCCAGTGCCAGAAGGAACCCACCTCGCACGTTGCTACCGGATCGTTGATCTCGGCACACAAGAGTCCACCTACCTCGGGCAGGTTAAAACCCAGCGCAAGGTGATGATTCAGTTCGAGGTTCACGGCGACGATGAGAATGGGTTTGCCCTGATCACTCGTGCCGGCGAGCCAATGTCTATCTCAAAGAACTACACCCTATCTATCGGTGAGAAGTCTCGCCTGCGGCAGGACCTAGCGTCGTGGCGTGGCAAAGCCTTCACCCCCGAAGAACTCAAGGGGTTTGAACTCAAGAATCTTTTGGGAGTATGGGGAATGATCAGCGTGATCAAGACACCCGGCGCGGACGGCAAAGAATACTCAAACATCAATGCCATCACCCCGGTTCCCGCGGTCGTGAAGAAGAACGGAATGCCTCAGTACTTCAACGAGCCCAAGATCTTCTCAATCGACTCTCCAGACATGGAGTTGTTTGCGACGTTCTCTGACTACTTACGGGCAAAGATTGAAGGATCGCCGGAGTGGAAGAGTCGCATGAAGCCAATCGCCTACACAGGTGGCGGTGTATCAGATGATTTTGATGATTCCATCCCCTTCTGATGCGACCGCTCTACGAGAGTTCTAAGGATCTCTCTAACGAACTTCGCGTTTCCAACATCCTCAAAGAATGCTGGAACGCGGAGTTTGTGAAGCTACCGATGGCCTACTACGTTGACTGGGCTGTCGTTAGGGGATCAGAGATCAAAGCCTTCGCAGAGTTCAAACGTCGTCACAACCCCAAGGATCGCTACCCTACCTTCATGATTTCATTGAACAAATGGAAGCACGGAAGAGAGATCGGCAAAGAACTTGGGGTGCCGTTCCTGATTATCGTGGAGTGGGATGACGGCCTCTATTACTGCGACACGGAAGCAGTTGCCCGTACTTACGGGTTCGGCGGAAGGTCAGACCGAGGAGACTCGCAAGACCAAGAGCCCGTTGTTTTCATCAACACAAAAGCGTTCTATAAAGTGAGAAAAAATGCCAGAGAATCTTAGAGATTGGGCCGTACTATCGGCATTCGTTATTACTGTTGCCGCAGCGCTGGCCAATGAACGAGAAATCATGGCGGTCGGTTGCGTGGCAACACTAATCTTAGTCATCATAGGGAAAGGAAAATGATCGTCTCCCAAAAGAAAACAAGTGAGCACTGGTACACCAGAGACGGTGAGCCGATGTACACAGTCGTAGGAAAGACCGGGGTCCGCCCTACAACGCTGCGTGACGCTCGCACGAAGGACCTAGTACCCTCCGTTACAACGATCCTTAACGTGGCCGCCAAACCCGCTTTGATCGCGTGGATGCAGAAGCAAGTACTCATGAGTGCCCTGACCATGCAGCGGATCGGTGACGAGCCTGATGCGGCCTATATGGACCGCATCCTTGTTGACTCGCGGGAACTTGCTAAGGCCGCCGCGGATGCAGGCACGGACATCCACAACTCAATCGAGGCGTTCTACTCCGGCAACAAGCCATCCCGCCACTTTGAGCACGTCAAGGCGGTCTCTGACGCCCTGCAGGAGGAGTTCGGAGATCAGGATTGGGTAGCCGAGAAGTCCTTTGGCCACGAGCTTGGCTTTGGCGGAAAGTGTGATCTCCATTCTTTGGAGGTCGTCGTTGACGTTAAGACCAAGGAATTCGGTCCTAGCGATGACGTTGACGGGTATGACGAGCACCTGATGCAACTCGCCGCTTACCGGGTAGGTCTGGGAGTGACAGAAGCCAAGTGCGCGAACATCTTTGTATCTCGCACCCACCCCGGTTTAGTAGTCATCAAGAACTGGACCGAGGATGAGCTAGTCCGCGGCTGGGAGCAGTTCCAGTGTCTTCTTCGTTTCTGGCAACTCAAGCACAACTACCGATGAAACCATTCCAGACCGCTGACGGTGAAATCTTTACCGATCGGGAAAACAAATGAAACCAATCTCCGCATTTCAAACCTCTGACGGCAACATCTTTCCCGATCAGGAAAGCGCTAGTCGTCATGAGTTCTTCCTCGAAAACAAGGACCTAGTCGAAGACTTCTTGTCGTCAGAAGAAAACCCCTACAAAGGATCAGCCCACCGCAGCATCGTGCAGGGAAGCATCATGCGCTGGGAACTATGGAGAGCCAAAAATGTTAAGTAAGTCCTACCTAACCGACGCAACAATCAAGCAGTTGTACTTCTATACGGACAAGTCCCGTAACCCGAACGGGGTATATGGGTACGTTGACGTTTTGGAGTTTGCTAGGATCGTTGAGCAGTACGTCATTGCTCAGAACGAAAAAAAGCCAGTGATCGCACTGGCTAAACCCGCTCCTGCGGGGTCCGGGGGAGGAGAGGTCCCCAAACTTGTTACATGACTTGTTGCTTACCGAACATCCGTTCGTTCAAAGCGTCCATGATCTTCTGACGATCTTCCGGGGTTCTCGCGTTGCGATACAACTCCGTCAGAATCGAGATGGCCATACCGGCCGGGGCGGTCCCTCTAAACATAGACAGGCCGCCCCCCAAAATCTCAGCAGCACCCGTTCCAATCTTGCCAACGTCACCCTGACGGGCACCCGTTAAAGCCTCTGCACCACCGCCAAAGGTTTGCATACCGCCAAGGGTCTTTGGAATGATCGGGAGCGCACTTAGAACGCGCTGTGCAGGCTCGGTTACGTTACGGGCAAACATACCCGTCACCGCATCCAATCCGGACCGCACAGGGCCACGCGCAGCCGATGTTGCCGCAGGGGCTGGTAGTACACCTTGGCCAATCGTTGGCTCTACCCTGACGCCCGGAGCAGCACCCGGAGGTGGTGTCCCCGCAGACATAGAAGGCATGGGAGCCTCTGCAGGAGGTCCCTGCAGTAACGCAGCACGTCCGGGTTGGAATGGGTTTGTTCCTGCTGTCAGGCGGGGCTGAGGAGCACCCGTAAGCGGCGCGGCAGGAGGAAGCGCTGACCGAGGTTGCTGTGGAGGAGGAGGGGGAAGAGGGAGATCCTGCTCTCCGCCGATGATAAGTCTCGCCCGTGGCTCTCGCCGTTCCCCAAGCGTAAGAACGCCAGAGGTTGGCCTCTCTACAAGAGTCTCGCTAGGGAACGCTGCCTGTGCCGCTAGGGTTCCAGCCCGACGTTCTTGAACTAACCGTTGCGCATCTTTCAGGTCAACGGCCTGCATCGCAAGTTCAACCGGCAACTGGAAACTGCGAGCGTAAGCGTAGGTCCCACGTCCGCCAGCGGCCATGTTCCCATTCTGAAGTTCGTTCGGGAACTGTTGATAAAACCTTGTCGCGGTCTGATTAACGGTTGATGGGGTAACCCCTTGTGGAAGTTCTCCGCCGATCACTTCGTTGGCCAGATCCGCCACCGTGTTTGGTCCGCGAACTCGGTTTGCTACAGCATCTAAGGCAGCATTGATCCCGCGTCCACCAGCCTCACGCAACACCGCTGCCTGCTGAACAGCACCGGGAACTGCGCCAGCAATAGCGCCAGCAACCTGAGCATTCAAGCGCATATCTGTTGGCTGTTGCTCTTGTTGCTTGGTCTCAATCGCGCCGATGTCTTTCTCAAGATCACCCAGAGTATTGGGCCCTTCTTTAGGAGCAGCAGGAGTTTGTTCTCTAACCTCTGGTGGTTGCGCCTTCAATGTGGCCAGTTCACGAGTCAACGCACCAAGGTTTGCTTCCTTGCGGCTCTGTTCTTCTGGAGTTGCTGCTGGACGCTCATACTCTTTGATGAACTCATTCTGCAGAATCTGAATCGCCGTCTCTCCGCGAGGAGGGATTTTAATCGATTTGGGCGCAGCATCCGCAGCACGAAACTGATCCAGCTTTTCTTTGAACTCAGGAGTGCCCTGCTTATCCTGATTAGCAAACAACCAATTAGCGAGTTCTTGTTTGTCACTCATTATTTGAGACTCCTCGCAAAGTCTAAAGCAGGGTTTGATGTCTGACGTGGTTGTGCCGAAGGTTGCTGAGGTTTACGGCCAAGGTAGATGTCGTAAGCACGAGCTAGATCTTGGTCATACTTGGCTGCAAATTTATCGTGGTCTTTGCTGCCAAGGTAGTCGCGCCACCCTTGACCTTGATTTTGCTTCTTCCATTCGTTGTACTCATTGGCCCGAGCAATCTCAGCCTCACCATGCATCTTCATGATGGCGGCCTTGAATCGAGCGGTCTTAGGATCGTCTTCGATGCTCGGTCCAATACTAGAAAGAACTCTAGTTTCGTAATCGGTGATCGTGCCCTGACCCTTGGTCAATGAACGCAGATTAAACAGATATTCCGCAGCCAAGCCCATCATCACTCTGCGAGCAGATAACTCCTCTGGAGTTCCTCTGAGCGTTGCCACAGCGTCTTGTAGGGCAGATGCCTTTGCACTCTCGCCGCCAAGGCTTGCACCGCTCTCTAAGAGTTTGATGCCAGCAGACAAGAACCCCGGCTTTGCAGCAGTACCGATCGCGTTAGGGTACTCAGTTACAAGTTTGGCGTACTGGTCGGCGATGTTGACCTGATTCCTTCCTGCTTTCTTGATCTCAACGATGGTCTCGCGCTCGTCCTTAAGATTTTGTTTTTTAGCCTCTTCTGCCGCAGCAATGTCAGCCTTGGCTTGCTCAATTGTTTTGGTGGTTGCCACACCCGTAGTTGCCGCAATGTTCGCCTTGTCTTGTTCTTGACGGCGAGCCTTGGCTATGTCTCTTTCTGCTTCTTCTTGCGCCTTTCTTGCGGCCAACTGCGCAGGTGACAACATACCCCCGCCTGTTGGCGCTAATGGCGCAACAAAAGGTGACGGGGCGGCTTCCGGAGCAACCGAAGGGCGAGCAACTGCAGTAGGTTGAGGAGGCGCAGTAACAACTCTAGGAGGGGCAACGGGAGAGGTTGTTACGCCCTCATTGAGCGGAGCAGCAGGCAAAGGGGGCGCTTCTTTAGGTGCGGCAGGCCGCTGGATTCCTCGTAGCTTGTTCTCATACGCAATCCGGGCATCGTTGTCACCGGAGGCGGTAATTTGATCAAGTTTTCTTGCTTGGGTTTTGGTTATCTGAAATGGCTCCCCTTTCAACGAAAGGAAAGGAACAAGAACCGGCGTAGGATCAGGCATATCAAATAGCCTACCCGTTGAACCTTGATAAAGCATCCCATTCTGCGCGATTTTAATGTCATCGCGTACATACTTGTCGTATTTGATTTCGGCGTCAGGTACGTTCCCGCCCTTGAGCAACTCGCTTGCAATAAACTGCTTCTTGGGAATCAATGGCACAGCAGGGGCAACCTGAACGCCTTGATCCTCGACGCCCATCGACCTTAACGCTAAATCAGGATCAGGCGCTTCAACGGGAGTTGCGGGCTTTGAAGGAGTTACACCCTCTTGGTACATCTTCATCGCAGCACGTTGGTTGGCTTGGCCAACACCCATACCGGCAAGCTCAAGTTTCATTCTGGCGAGTTCTTCTTCCCGTGTCTGCTGCGCCTCTTGCGCCTTGGCTACGTTACCCGCAGCAATCCCCGCGGCCTCACCGAAACCGCCGGTCTTCGTTGGCCCGAGGAACGCCTGCGAGATCGCTAGAAGCGTCGGATCAAAGAACTGCGGCTGGCTACGCTTCTCAACCGCAGCAATCAGTTGATTGTAGGCATCCTGATAGCGTTGGTTCACTTGTGCGCTCTCCTCGCCCTCACCGAAGGCGTACAGAGACGAGGGAAGGGCGGTCTTCTCAGCCATTAAATACCCCACTCAACATCAACTTTCTTACCAGTCGGATCGTAGTAGTTGAAAGTCTCTCTATCAAAGTAAAGCGGAGTACCGGCTTGGTTGGTTCCGCCGGTATATTCTGATGGGTCGAGAGTAAATGTGGATTGAGGCCCTCTGATAAAATTCCAGAGGTTACGAAGATTTGATCCGGTTGCTCCTATTGCCCCGGCCCCCCCGCCTGCCGCAGTAGCACCAACAAGGCTCCCAATACCAATAAGTTGGTTAAAAGGAGACTGACTGTATTGACCTGAAGTCCCCGGACCAACAGTCGTCTTTGTTGTTGGGACCGGCAATCCAGTCAAGAACTTCAGCGAGTTAATCGCGTTCGTAATCGGGTAGTCGAGTTTGGCCTGCTCGTATTGCTGCTGCGCAGCGCCTGCTGCGGTCAGTGCGCTCGCGCCCTTCAAGCCTAACTCTTGCTCTTTACCTGCCAACGTACCCTGCGTCTGAGCCACTGCGTTTTGCAACTGGCCTTGGTTGGTGGCCGCATCAAGAGCGCTCTTGTAAGCGTCTGCAAGCGACTTGTTCTGCTGCCCCGTTAGGTTGGCTTGGAAGTCCGCTCCGGTCTGCCCTAGGGCGCTCGCATAGCGTTGGCTTCCTAAATTCCCGGTCCCGACAAACGCCCCGCCAAGAGCCGGAAGAACATTGCGCTGAAAGTTCTGGTTGGCTAGCCGTGCCTGCTCATTCGTTACGTTCTGAATGTACGGGTTCATGAACTGCTGAATGCCAGCAGGATTCATCGCACTCGCGGCTTGGCCAGCGGTGGTCTCCGCGTTCTGAAGACCAGAGGCATACGAACCTGCCGCTGTTGACGTGTCTTTGTATCCTTGTGTTTGATAAGGATCAAGTGCCGCCAAACCGGTCGCGGCGGTCTTGCCCATCTGCGTGACAGCAGCCTCAGACGCCTTGTTGACAGGATTAGTAAAGAACGAAGGACCGGTATCGGTTACCGTTGTTGTTACGTTAGGGAGCGGTTGCCCCTCAAATATCGTGCTCATTTTTTACCCCGCAGGTATTCAAGAGGTGACTTTGCCGGTGGAGGCAGCGACTTCGGGTGCGCCTTCCTTGCTCGTGCTCGAATTGAGTGCATCATTTCGTACAACTTATCCGATCCGGCCTTCGTTGATCCGTTACCTAACGCCGAGACTACATCCGCCGGGAACACAAACTCGCCATCCGCTAGCATGGCAGGAATATCATCAGACTGTCCATCCCCCGGCCCCGTTACAGCATCTCCGCGGCGGAAGTCAACCCTCATTTTACCCGAATGAGGCACCAAACTGGTACTACCGATTCCAGTTCTTTGAGCCCCGCCTGCAGCCATCAGTGCCGCAATCGATCCACCGGTCGCAGCCTTGATCTCAGGTGGATTCAAAAAGTCTGTGTCAAAAATTGACTCAATCGGCTTTTCCTGACCGTACCCCCAGAAGGATGTGTCGTTTTCCAAGTCCTTTTCCTTTTTAGGCTTTTCCTGACGAGCCTTCTCATCCATCGCGGTGTTGTACATCTGCTGGACCATTGCTTGATAAGCAGCCAATGGGCTTAGGTATTTTCCCAGATCTCCAACCTTAAAGGTAGGAATCTTTTCTTCTGCGGCTGCAGGAGTAGACGAGTCTGCCGTCAGGATAGCTCCGGGGCTACTTGGCGTCCCTGTTCCCGTGCCTGTACCCGTGCCTGTACCTGTTCCAGTACCCGTTCCCGTACCTGTGCCTGTCCCCGTACCCGTTCCAGTTCCAGTTCCGGTACCCGTTCCGGTACCAGTGCCAGTCCCCGTTCCCGTTCCGGTTCCTGTGCTGGTTGACCCGGTCGTTCCCGTAGTCCCTGTGGTCCCAGTTGTCCCGGTTGTTCCTGTAGTCCCAGTAATTCCGGTTGTACCTGTAGTCCCCGTCGTACCGGTAGTTCCGGTTGTGCCCGTTGTTCCTGTAGTACCTGTCGTTCCTGTCGTTCCAGTAGAGCCCGTAGTTCCAGTCGTTCCTGTAGTTCCAACCTCGCCATTCGGACTTACATTGCTCAAAATCAACCGGCCGCTAGTAGTGCCAGTGGTGCCAGTTGTTCCCGTAACCCCTGTTGTGCCTGTCGTTCCGGTTGTTCCAGACGTACCACTATAACCCGATGTTCCACCGCCTCCAGTAGCCCCGGGTGTTCCCGCTCCCCCTGTTGCTCCGGGAGTTCCGGTAGACACAGAAGATTCAAGCGTCCCGGTTGTACCTACGGGTTTCGGAGCGCCAACATTCGCGCCCGGCAAGTTTGACAAGACAAGATTTGCATTTGAACCGGGCAGACCGCCACCGGGAACAGCCCAGTTTGGCCGAGTTAAATCAGACTCTTTAAGTCCATTGTCCGCTAACGCCTTTGTCCAAGAATCTGCAGGAGAAAACCCGCTATCAATGTATTGAGCGGCACTAGTTTCTACCTGTTTTTGATATTTTGGAAGTTGAGAATTTGTTGAGGAATCGTTTATGTTGAGGCTTGGAGATGTTATTGCGTAATTGACGCCATTGATCTGAATTGTTGTAAACGGAACATTTTTATTTTCTTCATCAACTGTTAAAAAACGGTACCCGTCAGGCAACTCGCTTGCATAGCTAGATGAAGAGGTCGGTCCGGCAATTGCATACGCTTGCGTCAAAGTATTTCGCAAAGCCGAACCGGGGATTATTTCACCTGTAACGGGATCAATTTGTTCTGTTCCGGGTATTGGATCACCAGTCTTAGATTTCCAAGATCTGTCAAGATCATCATCTTTTAGGCCTCTTGCAACCGCGTTGACTACATTACCTTCAGAATCAACTACGTTTCCGCCGAATCCAGTTGTTGCACCGCCAGTGATCGCGGTTCCGCCTCCTGACGAAGCGTCCGTTCTTGTTCCAGTGTCTAGCGCGGCAACTTGAGTCCCGCTTCCACCTATTTGTCCAACGCCTTGGGAAGCCGCTAAAATTGCGTCTGCTCCAGCATCGCCAGTTGTTGTAGCTTGAGAAGTGCCGCTCGTAGCGGTCGCCCCTTGTCCTTCAACAATTGGAGCCTTGACCGCTCCCGGCGCAACATTGTTGACCGTTGATCCGAGCGCGGTTGCAGCATTCAAGATAGCCGCAGGATTTCCAGAGGTGAGCGCGTTAACAAGCGCTAGACCCTTTCCTGCCATGACCGTGTCTGGGCTTCCGGCGAGTTGACCGGCGGCCTGCAACGCAAGGGCGTAGTTCGGGGCGTTCGATGTGAGGTTTGCAACAAGAGCCGCGCCCTTCGCAATGTCACCAAGCTTGAACCCACCGATGTCGGTGTTGGCAAGACCCGCGGAAATTGGTGACTGAGCGATCGCGCTGAGAGCCCCGGCGACGTTGCCGCTCTTGATAGCGTTTGCAATCGACAGTTCATTTGCCAAACCAGAGAACCCGCCAAGCGTAGCAAGGTTAGCTAACCCGCCAATCACGTTCCCGCTGTCAATTGCTTTGTAGGCGTTGTAGGCTGCCGCCACCGGAGCCAGAGGGGTCATCGCAAGGAACGAAGACAGAACTGGGGCCAACCCGCTCGCTCGCGGATTGAACTCTGTTTGAAACCCTGTTGGGGTCAAATTGTAAAAATACGTCCCCTTATCAGGAATGTCGTAAGCGCCAAGCCGGTACGGGTTGATCTCTGCGCCGGTATTCTTGTTGGTGTAAACGTAGTTCTTGGAATTTGGGTCATCTACCCATGTTGCGGTCTGGCTTCCGCCGCTCTGGTCACTACCATAGGTCATGTAACCGGGTTTGCCCTCGGTCACAACTATGTCGCTGAGACTAGTAATTCCGTTATTAAACAGCCCTTGTGCTAGCGCACGAGTTTGAGGGTTGTCTGATCCAAGTTGACCAACTAAAGAATTTAATATAGTCGCACTGTCTTGGGTCGGCGTTGCGGTTACCGTTGGATTCAACGATTGCTGAGTGGCAACATCTGGGACATACACCTCACCCTCGCCACCCGGCGCTGCCACATATTGACCGCCAGATTGGGTTACAGGTTGAGGAACACTTGTTGCTGTGAACGCATTAACGGCCTGCGAGATATCCGGTGCCGCTGGCTGCGCTACCGGTTGCGCCGCAGGCAAGGCACCCGCCGTATTTGCCCCGGACAACGTATTGTTGATCTGGTTTTGAATGGCCTGAGCCTGCGCGGCGGAAGCTGCGGCTTTTTGTTCTGGCGTTAAATCCGAAGGAGCCTGAGAAAAACTTGCAGAATTTGGCGCAGTAAACGCTGCCGGAGCCGTCAGCGAGTAACCTGATGGAAGACCAGCCGATCCGTTGGTTTGGTAATACCCAGTCGGAGTTTGCCAAACTTGCATGGTCGACCCATTCGGGCCATATACTGTGACCATTGACGAACCTGCGGCACTCCAAGGAGTTGCAGGAGTAGAAACCGCTGCAGGAGCAGAAACTGTCGGTGGTGGAGTAACCGCCGCTGGCGGGTTGTACCCAGCAATTTTGAACTGCTCATTCGGAAAAATCTGCTGAAGACCAGAAATCAACCCGACTTCATCTAACCCGGACGGATCAATGCCTTGGCTCCGAAGAGCGTTTTGAGCTATCTCATAACCAACGGTATTGTAGTAATTGGCCATGTCAACCAGTTGCCGGGTTTACTGATCCCAACAAGGCCGCAGCCCAGTCGTACCAGTTGTCAAAGTTGTCTGTGCTCGGAATAGCTTCGTTGGTGAACACATCAATCGCCTTGATGCCGTTGCCCCAAGTCTTCCAGTCCGTTGTCGCAGTCGGGATCTCTAACTGCTGCGCCGCATACTGCTCACACATCAAAGCAGCCCAAGACTCAAACGTATGGTATCGCGGGTCGTAAACAAGCGGTTGAGCCATTAGTACGGCCTCACATCGCCAATTGCAGCACTCAGCAGTAGTTTACCAAGTTGATAGTTCCCGCCCACTGTGTTAGACCTGAAACGCAACCGGATCTCTCTGCGCTGCTCTCTCATATCTATTTTGCCGGTGCTTGGCCCGAACACATACGGATCCGAATCAACGTCCTGACTCTGAGCAAACGGTCGCCCAGTAATAACTAACGTCATCTCTCCGTCTTGAATAAAGTCAGGCTCCACCCGCTCCAATCTCAACCAACGATTTTCTCCGACCATAGAGGCTTCAGGAGGGCCACCAGCCACCCATCCGAGATCGCTAGTCTCAAAGTACGAATCAATCGCCGATACGTTTTGACCGGCGATCGCATCCACTCCAACCTCGTGCTGCCACATTGAAATCAAATTTGCAGGAGTGCTGAACGTCAGATCTTGCGTCCCCGTACCCGAAGCCGCCACCGACAATGTAATGGTTTGAACGTAGATCGCAGTAACCGGGATAGAAAACCCCGCCCCGGTCCCGCCAAGGTTTGTATTGGATGCGCTTAGGGTGTTTCCAATGACATATCCAGCACCGCGCAAGGTGATAGTCACAGAGGTCACCGCGCCACCGCTAACCACAACCGTCGCCGTAGCGTTGGCTCCACTTCCGCCGGTCAACGGTACGTTGTTGTAGGTTCCGTTGGTGTACCCAGAACCAGCCGTAATCGAACCCAACGTCTGGATAGCACTTGATGTGATTGCACTGACTGTTGTCCCCGAAACAATATTTGTTCCAGACACAACTTGAGTAACCCTAACCTGAGTGTTAAACGTAGCTAGATTGATGTACTTGCTGGCGCTTGTCGTTGACATTGACTGCGTAAACACAGTTGTGATTGCCGTTGCGTCCCATCCAGCAGCCACAGGATGAGCAAATACTTGCGAGAAGTACCCAGCGGACCTTCTTGCGCCGAGAGCCTCGCCAGCGTCGTACCAGACCCCCTCACGTACGTTGTAAATGATGGCATCCGTGCACTCGGTCGCATCGCCGCGAGGGTAAAACCACCAGATCTCGCCGTAACGCGGAACCTTCGTAACCCACACCTTTTGGCGCTGGTTGTAGTTCAGGTTGTCAAAGAAATAGTTCTGGTTGAAATTGTTCGGGATCTCTTTGACCGTGCCGTTGTACAGCAAGAATCGGTCAACACCGCACCAGTAATAAACTCCATCGTACTCAATCGCCGATTGGCTCGATAGGATTGATGATTGGCTGCTGATGATGTCGTAACGCCAGTATTGAACCGGAGTTCCCGTGCCGCCGATGTACGACACCCGAACTAAACTATCAAGACTCCAAAACAACCCAGAAGGCGCGTTTGATCCACCTCGAACTGGAAGCCCTTGGACTATTTTGCCAGTCGCTACGTTGACCTCATTAGCGTCCGTTGAGACCCAATCCTGCGCGTTACCCGCGGCGCAGTTTTTAATCAACCCGTTGTTGCCGTAAACAAAAACGTATGGGTGCAGAGTAACCACCCCACCAGAAACAGATACGTTGTTGTTGAACGTTAGCGTGGATACACCGCTAGTCGTAGCCGCCGCCGACAACGTCACCTTCTGGTAGTTACCAATCGTAAACACCAAACCGGTCGTTGTCCCAGCCGTCGTTACGATTGCACCACCACCAGACGTAGCCGATAACGTAAACGTCGTCGAATAGTTTGTGGCGATTATGTAGTACGTCGTGCCAGACGTAATCCCCGTCGCAGTCCCTGTGTTCGTCCCGCTGACCGTTACTGACTGGCCAATAAACAACCCAGAAGTGCTCGTACAAGAACACTGCCCAGCGACTCCGGTCACGGCTACGCTAGCAAGATTGCCATTTGCTAGAACCGTTGAAGAGACTGTAGTTCCTGAGGGAATGCCAGTTCCAGTTACAGACTGACCAGCACCAATCAACACATTTGTTGTTGGTATCGTAACGTCAACCGTCCCGTTAAGGTAAGAATTAGCAGTAGAGAAAGTTCCAATCTGGGACAAACTCGTACCGTTGATGTCTCCAATCAAGACCGGCGTGTTTGTGATCGCATCAATCTGACCAAGGTTCTGCCCCGGATGAGCAAGAATTGATCCAACACCAGACCCGCCAACGTCGTAGAACCCGTCAAACTGCCACAAATTTAAATTGCTAGCCGTAAAGTTGTTCAGGGTGTAGTTGGTGACCCCAGCGCCAGCGCCATTATTATCAACAGACAACGCTTGCAGGCCGTTGTTGTAACCGCTGAAGATCTGGTTGAATCCGTTGTTCGGATTGACCCAAACCCCTCTCGATGGGCCACTCAACTGGTCCGACATCACTGCATATCCGCCAACCTTCCTCGGCCGGCCACGCTGGAACCTTACCCACTTACCAGCGGTGTAAAAGTTCATGTCAAAGACCGTGCCGTCCCTCTGGACCCCGGCTTTAGTATCTGCCTGAAAAACCTTAGCGGTCATTAAAAAGTACCGCTTTGAATACCATTTGCATCAAGCCAGAACTTCTGCGTTCCAAGAATTGATATTCCGAATACACCAGATGAAGGCCTGAAAACTCCTGTCGTACCTTCAGAGGAGAAACTCAAGGAAGGCGCTCCAGACGATCCGTTGGCTAACGCAAGGGTGCTAGCCCCAGCGGCAATCGTTGATGCGTTGTAGAGGTTAACAGAGTCACACAAAAGGATAACTTGCTGCCCAGCAGGAACCACCGCCGTCGCTCCACCAGAAACTCCGGTCTGGAACGTAATCGTGTACGCCCCTGTTGTCTGGTTGGTGATGTAGTAAACCTGAATTGTCTGCGGCAGGTTTACCACTACGTTACCCGTCAAGGTCCCGGTGTACTTCTGAATGACGTTGGCCGCTTCCGCTGAAGTCAACGTATAAGGCGACCCAGCAAACGTGACAGCCTTAGTCAACTGCGTGAAGTTGAACTGCGTGCTCTTTCCCAAACCAACCGAGTAAAACGCCGTGCCAGAACTTGAGATCAAGCACGAGTCCGCTGGCTGCATATCTAGCGAAGACGAACCGTTGATCAAGTTCCCGCCGCTTGGCGTTACAGCAAGCGTTCCCGTACCGCCGTTGCGGACCAAGAAAAACCAGTCATTGCCAAGAGTGGATGCGGATGTCAGAGTCAGCGTTCCAGACCCACCCGTCCAGACGTAAGTGTTGGCACGATCGGCCGCCAACGCGGTGTAGTTTGACGAGAACGTCGTTACCGGCTGGGACTGATTTAGCGTATTGCCAATCGCCGTCAGGCCATACCCGGCAAGCGTCGCTGCGTTGGAGTTGGTTGTCGTCGCACCGAATGCTATGACGCCCCACGTCCCCGTTGTGGTGGCGTTGGACGTGATGAATATGTACTGCGCACTTCCTCCAGACGAAGGAATCGAAACAATCGTGCTGGCCCCGCCAAAGGACTTGACCGTCAGCGTTACGCCGCCGGTGTTATAGATCAGCGCATCTTGACCTACCGACGCCTGATTGGCCGGCGGCATCCACAACTCATAGGCCGTGCTCGTCGTGCTGACCTGCATCACCCTCGCGGCAACGTAGTCCGTATCATTACCGTTGAGTGGCCACTGAAGTTGAATAGTCCCAGTCGTAGACGTTATTGCGTAGGACGTGTACGCAACGTCTGTGGGCTGGATGACGTTCCCGGTGAACGGACTGTTATAACTCATGAGTCATTTACCACGGTTTGACGGTCACCGACGCGGGTCAGGTCTTCCTGCTTGAGAAGGGCGATCGACTTGTCGTACATCGACTGCCACACCGGGATTCTCTCATCGTTCTTGAGGAACGGCATAGCCTGCAGCAAAGACCCATACAGCAAGGCTTGGGGCGCGTACTGAGTGAACCAATTGGATTGATTGGCCGAATCTAACGGTTGATTGCGCTCGTAGTACAACACCTGAAACGAGTAGTTGGTCGCAGGAGTAGGAGCCACCAACCAATGGGTGTAGTCGTAGTCGCAGTAGAACGCAGGCACGCCGGTCTTGGTATCGTCTGGCCAATACTCACGGACGTACTCATACTTGCGCAAGAACACCGGGATACGCTCGCCACCCGTAGTAACGTTGAACGATACGGTCTTGCGCCACCGTGCAGGCTTGTCCAAAATTGGATTGTTGGCCGTCATAGTTCCATCGGCCACCGTCAGATTGCCAAGGAACTTGATCTCCGAGGCAATGACTTGTTCCGCAAACATGATGAACTGCGGAATCTTTTCTAAGGTCGCAGTGTCGTTGCGCTCAAGGTAGGTCGCAATGTCGTCAACTAGTGACGAATACGTCATAACGCTAGCAACTGTCATTTTGCTGCGACCCCTTTGCTCTTTTCAAAACTGCGCATTCCGCCGAACCCAAGGAGACCAGAGAGCAAAACCATCAATTGGTCCGTCTGCAGGTCAGGTGGCGGCTGAAGTCCCTTTGGAATTATATCGACGCCCTGAAGAAAAGACCACAGCCATTGCATCAACGGATACCCAAGAAATTGGTAAGCCAGACCAAGAACCCCAACCCAGCCCACAGCAGGACGCCAGCCACTGACAAATAGGCTAGATGAACCGGCTTCAATCTTGTTGATCTCAACCTGAGCAAGGTCTGTGGCTTGGTCGATCTTCTTCTCTTCCAAGTCCAGTTTGCGGTCTTCCAACGCCATTTGAAGGCGTTCTTTGTCCGTCGTAATGAGGTCGCCCGCAACTTTGCCAACGCCCTCAATGATGCTCCCTATACCAATCAGGTCCATTACTTTAACCCCGCCAGAGTGCGATTGATCCAACCTAATAAGAACTTAGATTGGCCTCGGTCTTTATTGCAGATCTGCGCATACCGGCTAATTTTGGCAATGGCATAGGCTGGCAAGAATTTCTCAGCAGTACAAATGTTCAACCGTTCAACGGTTTTTGGTCCGATTGCACCGTCTGGGGTGACGCCAACGATGAGTTGGGCAAGTTTGATTGCGACGCTGGTGCCTGTGTTGACGCCGAAGTTGAAGATGGTTTCTGCGATAGCTTGGTCCTTAATTTCGTCACCTCGGACACGATCCCAAAAATTAACTTTATAGAATTCGCGGACCAAAGGCGTAGCTGACCCAAAGTCTTTACGGTCAATGTACTGCCATCCTGTCCAGTCTGGGTTTGGTTTTCTTGCGATTCCTGCATACGTCTGCCCTCCCCGGTCCCCCGGAACATCGGTCAATTGGTAGCCACCCTCGTCGTGGATCATCTTCTCAAAGGCGGGAGTAAAGTCAGCCATTCTTTGCCTTGTTTATCTGTTCCCACGCGGCTTTCATTTTCTCTTCCAACACCGCTACGCGCAGGTCAAGTTTGGACAACACCACAATAAGAGTGATGATTGCCAACAGAACCGGCCACGCTTTGAAGAAAAGGTCAATTACTTCCATCACTTAGCTTTTTGACGTTCTTCCATCAACTTGACTCGAACCTGCAGGTCATGGATGTCCCGGTAGATGTCTTCCTTCATGACGTGCCGGCGTTCAGCGCTGATCGGACTGTCCGTAGGCACACCTTCCTTGGTAATCAACGCCGGCATTGATCCTTCAATCTTGGTCAAGCGAGTTGAAAACTCAGAAACCTGACCAAGCAACCACGCCAGAGATGCAACAATGATCGGGATAACCGCCTTGAGAATGTCGCCCCAATTCATCAATGCACCTTCATGATCATCGTCAGGAGCAACATAATAATGGCACCCCCGCCGGTGATCAGGATCTGCTCTAGGCGCTTGATACGGGCATGGACTCCACGCATTTCACGTTCAATGCCCTCGTACCTCACGGCACAGATATCAACGTGGGCATCAATCTTGTGATCAACATCCGACAGGGTAAACATCTCAATCAAAGCCTCTCAAGGTTTTTGCCAATCGAGCACGTTGGCCAAGTTTGCCGGGTGCCTTGGCAGCCTTGTTCAGGGCCTTGGCTGGGATATTCTTGCCCATCGGTACATGAAGGGATTCCCGAAGTGCTCCGGGTTTCTTAATTGCGTTTTGAATCCATTTCTCAGCCATGACTACTCCTTGTGTTCACAAATTGGCGGCTACAAATTCTTTTGAGCCAATTTTTGTTGCCTTCCCGTCCAATACATATTGAATGTTCTTGCCCTTGTTGAGCGCCCACTCGACCATCCAAGATAGCATCTGGGTGCTCAGTGTTTTGCCACATTCCGTAACATCAAAATACTCAAACCCTTTTTGTTTGCGCTCCGTAACTATTGCGTTGCAAAGGTCTGGGCGCATCCACATGGGCAAATCATCTGATGCAAGCCAGTGGCATTTGTAAGTTGTACACGGATTAACCGGCCTGTTTTCGTAAATGGTGCAGTTCTTTTGAAGATAAAAGCAAGACTTGCCCTGCCCAAATGAATGCCCGTAACTATCTGCTGACATCCATGTACAGCATTGATTGCAGTCATCACACTTGCGTTCAGTCTTTGCCTCAACTTCCGAAATAATTGCCGTTGAAGTTTCTCGGTTAATACTCAGTTTGCCAAAACACAAAATGTTGTAGTCGTTTCCGTTTTTGTCTTTTTCGCTGGTTACCCCGGTCATTATGTTCAGGGTTTTGAACAGGTATTCTTTTTTGTCGTTCTCAAACACGCGCCAAACGTGTTCTTCAGAACCACGCCCCGGTTGCCCACGGCTCTTATTGAACCGGATGCTGTATTTGTTCAAATGACCTCCACAACGGACTCATTGGAACAAACAGGCTGCGCTCCGTAACGCACCCCGATAGTAAAGTGAATGAACCGTATGGGTTCGTCTGAGCCATGTCGCGTAAACGAATGCGGCAACCAAGAGTTGGTGAACATCAGCATTCCCGGCTTTGGCTCAAAGTTCACCATATTACTGGCTGGCGTTATGTTTCTTAGGTCGTTTTCAGGAAGGTTGATTTGAACCTTGCCTATGCGTGGGTCATGCAGCACCGGACGGGAGCCGTTTTCTGGCGTATCAATAAAGTAAAACCCAATCAACTGTGCGCCGTTGGCATGAACGTGCTGGTCCATCCCAGAGTGCTTGTAATGCTCTTGGCACCAAAACTCATGGAATGTGGTGTTCATTCCATAGGTTGCGTACCCTTGGTCACGGAGAATCTGCCAAGAAGTTTCCCCAATGAACGTCATTAGTTCAGATACCCGTTGGTCTTCAAACAAATTGTCCGTCATCCAAACCGGATAAAGTTCGTGCGTTTCTGTTTTTACTTCTTTTTTTGCAGCAAGTGCATCAAGACAAGCTGGTTTTACCTTTGTAAGAAACTCTGGCTTTTGAATTGTGTAAACAACTGTTGGGAAATAGGCCTCCGCTTTTATTTGACCAAATTCTGGTTTTTCAACGTCAACCACTTCCGGTGAGGTAATCGTACACATTATTGGCCTACCTCAACCCACGAAGATGTATAAAAATCTAATTGGTATTGTTTGCCATCTTCCGGTTTTATTGGCCTATCAACCCAAGAGTTTGATGCACCATGCCAAATTACTTCTCGGTCAGTTGGCCTTGGTATTGGCGGTTCGTATTGAATAGTCTCTTCATTAAACGTCCATGCCGCAAAATTGTCTCTCTGCCGTAAAGAAGCCCACCATGCCTTGTAATCATCAATGGCTTTTTGGTGAAATTCCAATTCTTGCGCTTTTTGTCGCTCCCGTTTTTGTTCTTGCTCTTCTGCAGTCAATTCTCTAATTTGAAATATATCTGTCCATACCCCGTTAATATTGTCATACACAACGTGAGGTTCTTCAAAGGCTTGATTCCATTCAAGTGTAGGGTGCTCCACTCGAACAAAAGGTTCCCATCCTTCTGGAACCAAACCAAATGCTTGAATAAGATTATCTTCAAAAGCAGGATGGTTAATTGGTTGACCGTTTTTAACTTGGATATACAGGTTCATGGTGCGCCCACGCAAGTTGATGGGAATTTACGGGTCGTGCCGGGCCATACAATCCTTAATGCAGGACCTCCGGGGCTTCCGCCAACTCCGTTGCCTGTGCCTGCTCCGCCTCCTCCGTAAACTCCACCAGCATTGGTAACTCCATTGGTTCCGCCAGACCCGCCATAACCCCCTGCCGCACCGCTGCAACCTTCTCCGTAAAGACCAACTCCGCCCCCTCCTTGCGCCGCATTCCCGCCACCGCCACCGCCACGACCTCCCGCAGTGGCGGGAGCGCCACAACATATTGGACCGGCACAAGGACAACAAAAATACACATGCCAATAACCAGCACCTCCTTGATACGAACTTGAGTACCCTCCTGCTCCACCCCCCCCAGACCGGTCGCAAGAAGAATAGGCGGAGTTTCCGCCGGGCGAGGTGATTTGGCCGACAACGCACCCTAAGCTAGTCCCCCCATATAAACTCCGCGCACTAACTACAACCAATCCGGGGGTAGAAACTGTATTACATATAAAAGAAGACCTAGTAGAAGTGCAATTAGAAGTAGCCGAAAGGGTAACGCAATAACCTTTGCCGGGAATTACAGAAATGTTATTTCTCCAACCTAGCGCCCCTCCCCCACCTCCAGACCCATATTGTTTTCCTTTAGATGTTCCTTGGCAAGTCGTTCCCCCGGAAGAAACAATAACAGCAGAAACAGAAGTAACTCCAGCCGGGGCTACCCAAGTATAATTACCAATTGCTGTATAACTAGCAGAACCCGCCCCGGTACCAAAACTCCGTTGGTTCTGAAAGACTGCTTGTTGTACGCCACTCATGTCAATCCACTTCCTGAAATCATCCAAATGCCCGAAGATGAAAGTCCGGATACTTTGATGGCCGTTGCTGAACCGTATTGAGCCAAAGTCCGAGTGCCAGTTGTACCAGCACTTGATAGATACATTGTGTCCGTAGTGATTGCTATGCTAATTGAAGTTGCCGACAAGTTAATAAAAGTAATTGCCGTTCCAATTGGGTATGCAACCGAGGTGGCAGCGGGGATTGTATAGGTCGCTGCGCCAGCACCGGAAGCGTGGTAGATGTGTTTACCAGCATCAGCCAACACCATTGTGTAACTGCCGGTCTGCGCGTTCTGTGGGATATTGCGGAACCCAACGGAATCCGTACCATCAGCAGTACAGTTACTCAAGTTGCCAGACGTTGGCGTACCAAGAACCGGGGTTGTTAGGTTTGGCGAAGTCGAAAGAACAACGCTGCCCGACCCCGTAGAACTTGTGACCCCGGTGCCACCGTTGGCAACCGGAAGGGCAGTGCCAGACAACGTAACCGCAAGCGTTCCGCTGCTTGTAATTGGGCTTCCAGAAACAGACAAAAATGAAGGCACCGTCATCGCAACTGAACTAACCGTTCCTGTCGCTGCGCTTGAAGAAAGTAGCGTCACTACGCCTGAACTGTTCTTGGCGTATAGCTTCATGTCGGCAATATTGATTGCCAACTCACCGTTAACTAAATTTCCAGAAGTCGGAACAGCAGAGGCCGTCGTGCTGTAGTACAGCGAGATTGGGGTGTAATTAGTCTGTGCCATGATTTGCCTTAGAATGTGCCGCCGGTGACGCCATACGCAGTCCCGGTCCCGCCTCGATTGGTTGCAACAATCACACCATTCCATGTCGCAGATGTGATGGATCCGGGGTAGTCAAATGTATTTGTTGACCAAGATACGTTACTAGGTGATTGATCGTGCCGGTCCCATGTCCCTGCGGCCGTTCCATTTGCAATCAACACAACCGTGGTATACCCGCCAGACGGAACAGAAACAACCAACGTGCTTGAATTGTTGTTAACTGTAATCGCGCCAGAACTCTGATTGTTGTTAAACGAAAATATCGTCCCCAACGGCAGCGTCGTTGCATCCGGCAACTTGATGATTTGTCCGCCAGAACCTGAAACCAAATAGACCGGCGTAGACGCTACAGTCAACGTAATCAAGGTTCCCGACGCTGCTACGGTTGTAAACCCGTTGAAGTAACCATTGGCCGTAATATTGTTGTTGGCGTCCCTCAACGTTACCGAGTTGGCCCCGCTTGATGCCGTAACCCCGGTTCCTCCGTTGGCCACCGCCAAAGTTCCTGCCAGCGCTACAGCACCAGCGGTTGGGGTGTTTGGGGTCAACCCAGTAGTACCGCCGCTAAAGGTTGAAACCCCTGTGCTTGCCCCTGCAGCCCAAACAGCAGTTCCGCCGCTAACCGTCAAAACATAACCGTTAGTGCCAATCCCTAACCTTGTTGCGCTATTTGCGCCGTTGCCAACGATCAGATCGCCCGTAGAAGTAATCGGGGACAGGGCATTAAACGCCGCTCCTGCGGTTGTTTGGCCAGTTCCGCCGTTGGCTACGTTCAGCGTCCCCGCAAGCGTTACAGCGCCCGCGGTGGCCGTTGCAGGGGTTAATCCAGTCGTCCCGCCACTTAGTGTCGTAACCCCACTGGCAACACTTCCATTGCTCGCAGACGTGATCTGTCCCTGTGCATTGACCGTAATATTGGCCAACGTGTAACTGCCGGCCGTTACCGCTGTAGTGGCTAAGGAAATAGTACCGGTTGTCGTTATCGGGCCGCCCGTCAATCCGGTTCCGGTCGATACTGATGAGACACCACCAGCGGTGGCACCAATAGCACCAGAGGTCGTCCTAACGGTCTGTCCGTTCTGGACAATTGGTACAACCTCGCTACCAGTAAGAGCACCGGCTGCAGGTAAATTTGTTATCGTGACTTGTGCTGACATTACTCTTGGCTCGGTGGGCTGGGAGCGATCGTATCCAAATTGCCGTTATTCGTAGGCACTTGCGAGTTGCCCTCCAACGAAATCTGGAACTGATTGCTACCCTCGGTCAATAGGTAATCATCGTTTGCGGCCACGCTCACGTCAGGACGCGGGAACCTGATTGTAATTCGCTCCGTCTTTCTTGCTGGTAACCGATACGGGTCAAACTGATCAGCACACCCGGTATCGCAAACCTGCAGGCCCGGAAAGTTTGGATCCGGCCGCAACACAGAGTGAGGATATTTGAGACGGCACCGATCGCAGATTGCGATTGCAATGTCAGAATACCCACGAGTGTCAAGGAAGCGTGGCATTTACTTAGAATACACCGAAATGTTTGGTGCAAAATATATTGGACTTTTATCTCTTTCCTCAGATTCAGCCAATGCTAAATATTTTTCAGCTTGGTTTTCTAAATACTGAATTCGATCCATGCCAACACCGGGAAGTTCTAACGCCATCCGGTGAGCCAGCATCATCACAGTTGCCTCGTACCACCTCTGTGGCACTTCCAACTCATTGGTCAGCGCACCAACGTCGTCAATCTGACGCGAGTACCAAACCGTCATCTGCACAAACGGATCGTTTGGCACCGGCCACAGGTACATCTTGGACTGCGGGATTGTGCGGTTAAACCAAAACTGGAACGGCTGATTGGCCGTGAAGTTCTTATTCGGCAGGTTGGTGTAGTCATCCCGGTTCAACCGGGCCATCGTGATCTCGGTCGAGTTATTCCCAAAGAACAACTCCCGCAAACTCAGGGTTCCTGAGATTGCCCGGATGCGATAGTACGGAACTGTGTATCCCGGATCGATGTCGTACCAGAGCCATTCATTGTCCACCCAGACGGTTGAACCCGGAGCGGCGATCGTGGTCCATGTACTACCGTCAGAGGAGCACTCAAATACCACGTTGAACGTGCCAGAAACGCCCGGCAGGACGCCGATAGACCCAATATAGACCGGATTTGTTGATCCATAATTAACGGAGATGTTCCCACCCGGAGACGACTGCGTACAGATTGTGTCGATGTTGCCATCAAAGGCATTCTCAACTGTTCCACCGGCGCTGGAGGAGTAAGAGCCAGACGGTCTGGACATCTTCCTGTACAGCGCTTGCAATACGTCGTTTCCGCCAACAGGAAGGTCGTAGATGTACTGGTCGGCTTTCAGGCCGTACACTTTTTTGCTTATTGCCCAATACTGAATCCCAATATTGATGAGGTTGGACAAAAGGAAGAACAGCGACTCACGGGCAGACGTTAGTTGCTCCGAGGTCAGTTCCTCCGCAAGTTTACCGGCCCGACGTGCGCCGTGGTCGATCAACTGCTGAACATTGATAACCGTGGTGCCGACTGTTCCGCTATACGCCATAGATCACCAACCCGGACAGTTCCAACGCTTCATCGAGGCCCTAGACCGACTTCCCTTCTCGCTCTTTTCTGCTACCGGACCCATTCTGGCGCAAAACGAATCACGTCTTGCCCCTCCTTGGGGTTGCGGTGCCTTGAGATGAGATCCGGTCTCGCTATTGTACTTTGCTCTGCCCTTTGCCGTAAGCCCTGCGCCCTTGCTAACAGGCAATTTTTCACCGCGACCAATTGCTAGTGATGGGTTCTTCATATCTACCACCTAAACTTTGAAGTTTTTTCCGCAATCTTTTTGGGCTGGGCTACAAACTGTTTGCCTTGCGATTTGCCAGCCCTCTTTGCTTTAGTCGTTGCCGCATACTCCGCAGGACTCAAAGAACCGATTGCTTTCTCAGGCAAGTACCGCTCGCCAGTGTCAGACGACCGTTTCCCGCTCTTCGTCCTCCACTTTTGATCACCCCAAGCCTTCAGGCTTTCCTGTGGATCTGTCATCTCAATCTCGGTATCCGCCGCCATTTTCTTTGTACCGCTTAGCTAGCAGTTGCGCTTTTCTTGCGCTCCATTCGCCAGCACCCGTTCCTTGAACAGCGGAACCCTTGATGTGATCAAACAAACGCTTTCTCATCTCAGGCTTGGTGTAGTTGCCTGCTTCGTTTACGCTTGATCCGCCTTCTTTGAACTTCTTGTCTTTATCAGCCGAGGCAAAGTCCTTTCCAACCGACGTAGGAATTCCCACCTGTTTTGCAAATTTTGGATTGTGAGCCACAGCCTCCATCAGGCGGTGCTGGGCTGGGGATTTAGACGGCATTTAGATTTGGCCAAGTGATGTTAAACGGGTCGGCTTGCTTGGTGATGTCCCGCAACTCTTGGCGGTACATTGCCCACAGTATCCTGTCCACGGGAGAGTCTGACAACTGAGTCCAGTCGCAATTCTTGAGCATCTGATTGCGTTGATTGCGAACAACTGCCCATTGCGTGTCTACGCGAGACTGAAGTTCCTCAACCGTCAGCGGTTCAACCTCAACCAGACAACACATACCGTCATAAAGATGCGGGGCAACAGACACAAGTTTCTCGGTCGCATGGTCGTAGGGCTTCCATACCGAAATGACGTAGTAGCCAGCTTCAGCAATCCAATCTAGCGTTGGTCCACGGTCACCAAACGAAGTGTTGGGGAACCACTCTGTGTGGTCTTTGATGATGAGTTCTGAGTTAGCAAGTTGCATGGTTACCTCGTTGGGAACGCGGCTGTTGGCGTTGTGATTGTACGGGCAAGTTTGGTAATGCGAACGTCTTGCAGATACCCGTTCAAAGGAGTCGACCCAATTCGATCCGCACCAATATACAAAATGTTTGTTTGGTTAAAGTTGTCCGTCACTGCGCCGCCGCTGGTCGCCTCAACCGATCCGTTCAAATAAACCTTCAGGTTCCCCGTGGCGCTACCAGATCGAACGACCGCAAAATAGTACCAAGTACTTGCGGCCAATGAGGTTGTACCCGTCAGATTTGACGCGGTGTAGCTAAACTGAAGTTTATTTAAAACTGTGACGTTTACGGACCATCCAGTTGTTGCCGTTCCTTTGCTTACAATTCCGTAAATAACACCGTTTGCAGATAGGTAAAGCCAACCTTCAATTGTAAAATCACCGGTACCAAGTTGCAGTTGCGGGCTATCAATTGCCGTCAGCCAGTCGCCAGTGCCGTCGTATTTCATGCTTGTTGGCGACCACTTGTACTGAGTGGTTGACGCTTGAGCGTCGCCAACCGTTATCACATTGTTCTGCACCGCAGCGTCGTAGATTCCTGCGTTGGTGAAGTTAAGCAGCAAACTGGTGTTAGTGATTGCTGATAACGGTGCGGTTGGAACGGTGATTGTTGTTCCAGAATACAACCCAGTACCTTTTACAATTCTAAAATTAGAACCATAGCCATTAAAATAATTTCCCGCAGTGGTTCTACCACGACGAAACAAATTTGCCGCGCTAAATTCTAATGTTCCTGAATCTGTTACGCTAAACCCTCGGACTCCATTGTAAAATCCTTGAACCGTTGTTCCTGTTCTAGAAAGTGCTATATAAGCCCAAGTATTGTTAATTGTTGACCCAAATGCCCTAAGAGCTGTTCCGTCGTAATAAGATATGTTTGCAGTTGTACCGTCAAGTTGAATGGACCGATCACTAGCAGCATCAGGTGCCGCCCATATAGTTTGATTATTTGATGTTGCCGTAATAAATATAAAAAATTCAACAGTAAAGTCGCCAGAAAGAGTTAGTGCAGCATTTGTTGGCAAAGACAAATAATCACTTGAACCATTAAAATATGCACTTCCACCATACGACGCAGTGGTGTACGAAGCGGAGGGTGAGAACGGTTGAAAGGCTTGAATTTTTATAGTATTGGTTGCACTAATTGTAAAAGCATTGGTACTGTTGTCTATTAAACGATTGTTTTGGCAAGTAAGAATTGCCGTGTTAGTAATTGCTGTTAAGGGAGAGGTTGGAGGCGTAAATGTTGAGGAATATAAAGCTGTTCCTTTTAGAATCCTAAAATTTGAAATATAAACATTGTTACAAGCACCGGTGTTCAGAGCAGTAACGCTACCTATAGTTGTTGCCCATGATGAATTTGTGTTTCCCGTTGCGGAACTGGTTCCGGTATTTTGGCTAACCCCATTTAACCAAATTGTAAAAGTGCTACCGCTTCTAGTGACCGCAATATGATTCCAAGAATTTGTCAAACCACCTGAGGTTAAACCTATTACGCCTGTACCACCGCTGTTAAACTCAAAATAAATACTGTTTGTTGTAGCGAAAACAAAATCCCAACCAATATTGTTTGCCAATGCTGGTGCGCCGTCAAAGAAAGCAATTGCTCTAACATTAGAAGCCGATTGAGGAGGTGCAAATACAAAAAACTCTATTGTAAAATTTCCTGACGATATGTCAGTTGCAGTTGAATAAGATATTGATATTTTTGATGCGTCAAAATAATTACTCCATTGCCCAGAAGTCCAATACGGAGTTACAGAACCCTGCGTCGGGGTTCCGTTGCGGGTAATGGTGAAGTTGTTAGTGCTGGAATCTAAGAACGTGTTGTTCTGTTGCCCGTTGGTGGTCGTTGTTTCCAGCAACAACGGAACGTATGGGAAATACTGGTCTGTAGTAGCAGCGGCAGCGGCAACCCGTTTTGTTTTAGATGCGGCAAACATTAGTAGTTCTGCCCCACAGTGACGCCGTACCAGTTGGTTCCGTCAGAGAAGAACGAATAGATGTCCTTCTTGCTTGCGGTGCTCGTAATCGTTGGCGCGGTTGCCGAAGGCCAAGATACAGTAGACCAAGTGACTGTACGGCCTCCCGTAGCGTCTTGAGACAGGATAATAATGAATGACTTCCCAGCCACCGCAGTAGGCATCGTAATCGTCGCGTTACCCGTCAGCGTCAAGTTTTGAACCGTGCCGTTTGCCAAACTTACCGTAATGGCTGTGCTGGTGTTTGCTGAATACAGAGTTTCAACGTAGTTTGTAACCGTTGGGTTGGTAACAGACGGGTTTGTACCAAACACCAAAGAACCAGTCCCGGTCTCATCCGTAACCGCAGTCGCTAAGTTGGCGCTGGTCGGAGTTCCAAGAAACGTCAGAATGCCCGTTCCAGTTGTGGTTGTAGAAGGTGCAACCCCCGCGCCACCACCAATCACAATTGCACTTGCAGCCAATGCTGCGCTAGACGCCAAGGTTCCGGTAGCTGAGTAATAAAGTACCCCCCCAGATGTCCCAGATGTCAGATTTGTGCCCCCGTTAGCAACAGGGAGAACGCCCGTAACGCCAGTCGTAAGCGGCAACCCTGTGCCGTTTGTCAGCACAATGGCTGAAGGCGTTCCTAAATCTCCCCCGCTAATAAGCAGCGTTCCGGTTGCATCAGGCAACGTAATAGTGGGCGTTCCGGCGGTTGCAGCAGACTGTAGCGTCTGTGTACCGGCACCGCTTGCGTTGCCTTGGATTTTGATATTTGCCATTTAAGTTCTCAAAATTGACCAAGTCTGTCCGGTTGGTACGGTTACTGCATATCCTGTAGCAACAGTTACCGGACTAACACTTAGCCCGTTTGTATTGCTGGTCAGCGTGTAGTTCTGGCTGATAACAATCTGCGACTCAAGAATCGGTCCGCTGCTACCTCCACCAGTATATATTGGGATATTGAGTGTGTTGCCTACAAACGTAGCAGCGCCGCTTGAGCCAGTTGTGGTCAGCGTAATCGGTGCTTGATAGTCTGTCCCAGCAACCGCAATTGACAACGCGCCAGTGCTGGTAGTTGACTTGACGATCCCAGTCGAGAGAGAACTTGTACCCGCCGAATAATCCGTGCCAGCCGTCGCAGCAGTAATTGCGCTAGTGCCGTTCCCTTTAAGAACCCCAGTAAGCGTCGTTGCTCCAGTGCCGCCCCTGCTTACCGTTATAGTTGCGCCGTTCCAAGTAGCCGAGGTAATTGAACCGGGGTAATCAAGCGTGTTCGTTGACCAAGATACGTTAGCCGGTGTTTGGTCGTGCCTATCCCAACTACCAGCAGATGTTCCATTTGCAGTCAGAACTACAGTGGTATATCCACCCGAAGGCACCGACACTACTAATGTAGCCGATGCGTTATTAACAGTTATTGCACCGCTAGACTGATTGTTGTTGAAAGAAAATATTGCGCCTAATGGCAACGTCGTCGCGTTAGGCAACTGAACAATTTGACCGCCAGACCCAGTAATAAGATAAACCGGGGTTGATGCCGCAGTCAGCGTAATTGTGGTGCCAGACGCAGCAACACTTGTAAATCCGTTAAACGTGGCGTTGGTTGATATGTTGCTGTTTGCGTCTTTGACAACAATACCGCTTGCCGCGTTAGTCGTTACCCCAAGCGCCGTTACAACTCCGGTGCCCGTTGTAATCGTCGAAGGGGCAGCACCAACACCTCCGCCAACAACAAGAGCATTTGATGCAAGCGCCGCGCTCGATGCCCAAGTGCTAGACGAAGAAAAGTAAACAACCCCGCCAGAAGTCCCAGCAACGGATAGGGCTAAAGTTCCACTTGTGGTTACTGGATTGCCAGAAACTGAAATTAATCCACCAGTAAATGACTGGTCAACTGACGTTACAGTTCCGCCGCTGCTAGTAACGGTTGCCCACGAGGTGGTTGTTCCGTTAGTGGTAAGGTACTTTCCGGAGTTCCCGGTCTGAGAAGGAAGCAACGCATTGATTGCTGCCGTCGCCGTAGTCTGCCCCGTACCACCGTTGGCAATGTTGAGTACGCCTGCAAGCGTAATCGTTCCAGAGGTCGTTACCGGACCTCCGGATGTGGTTATTCCGGTAGTACCCCCAGAGACATCAACTGACGTTACCGTGCCCGAACCAGTACCCCCAGAGAACGGTTCCGTGAGCAGGACAACTGACATTACAACCCTTCAACGAAGGCTTTTGTTTTTGCCAATAATGCTGCTTTGATGTCTGCTACTTCCGCTTGTAGTGCTTCTGTTGCCGCTTGCGCCTTTGCTAGATTGTCAGATTGTGTTTTTGCGGCATCAGTTGCCGCTTTTGCTTCTTTCTCTGCTTTCTTAGCGTCAGAAAGAGCCGCGGTCACTTGAGATGACAGCGCGTTTGCATTGTCTTTAACCGCCGCAGCTTGCATAGCAATCTCTTGCGCTTGGGCCTGCGCATCCGAAACAATCCCTGCTGCAGAAATCTGTGCATCACTTACAATCTGCGCGGCCTGAGCGTTTGCAGCATCAAGCGCTGCCTTTGCTTCGTCATTTTGCTTAAACAAACTTTCGCGTAAAGCAAGAATGTCAGAAACAGGCGCAACAGCCTCAACGTACTTCTTGTTCTCTTCAGTTGCCGCTTGCAGTTCTTTCAGTTTGGTCGCGTAAACGTCCGGATTGGCAATAACTGACAGAAAATCAAGCAGTTGGTTCTGTGAACTGCCGTCAATGTTGTACGAAATCACGAGACACCTCCACCGCTCTGAATAACAGTAAACAACGCAGACCCAGTCCCGCTATTTGATTTAATGCGAATACCACGAACCGGATACGAAATGTTTGAGTCTTTTGACGCGGTTTGTGAAGTCAACGAAGGATGGTCTGTCCAGTTCCCAGATGACGGCGTGTACCCACTGGCAAACACATCATCAAACGTGTACTGAACCGTG
>Ga0209189_1000200_pt1 | contig 52127 bp, 46 predicted proteins | sample C_130820_EF_Meta_FD_187308 | JGI IMG/M metagenome (GOLD analysis project Ga0209189, IMG submission 187308) | Freshwater microbial communities from Lake Croche, Canada to study carbon cycling - C_130820_EF_MetaG (SPAdes) (version 3) | ecosystem: Environmental > Aquatic > Freshwater > Lake...
CTACGACAAGGTTAACAAAGGGATCATTAGAAAGAACTTTTTTTTTGCCCTTGGATTTATTAATTTTAGAAGGCTTAGGAAGGAGGGATAATTTAGAGGCAAGCTTAGAGGCTTTAGCAGCATCTCTTTTGCGTAGTAATAAACGGGATCGAATATCCTTATTGACATTTTTAGCAGAATCAAAGAATTCTTGTACAAAATCCTGTTGAGTTTGAAGATCACCAAAAAGGCAAAGTTTATCGTTGAAAAACTCAGGATCAACAGCAGGTAGATCAGGATTTTCATTGAGTTTGTTCAAGAACCAAACACCAAAATGAATAAACTTGGAAAATTTAGCAGGGAGTGTAGGAGCACGTTGCTTTTTTTCAGCAGGAGGAAGATCGGAAATTTCATTAGGAGTTTCTTCATTATCATCGGATCCGGATGTTGCATCAGGAACAACAACCTTGGGAGCCTTTGGTGCACGTGGTTTTTTTTCTTTAGGTGCTTTGACAACATCCTCGGTGGTTGCATCAGGAACAACAACCTTGGGAGCCTTTGGTGCACGAGGTTTTTTTTCTTTAGGTGCTTTGACAACATCCTCGGTGGTTGCATCAGGATCAACAACCTTGGGAGCACGAGGTTTTTTTTCTTTAGGTGCTTTGACAACATCCTCGGTGGTTGCATCAGGATCAACAACCTTGGGTTCCTTGGGAGCACGAGGTTTTTTTTCTTTAGGTGCTTTGACAACATCCTCGGAAGTAGCATCAGAATCAACAACCTTGGGTTTCTTGGGAGCACGTGGTTTTTTTTCTTTAGTTTGATTATTTTCAACAATGACATTGGTATCAACAGTGGCGTCGGTAACAGTGGACATGTTTAAAAGGGTAATTAAAACTTAAACAGTAAAGTAAAAGTAAAAGTGGGTAAATAGTGTTGGGTTGGAGGCTTGGTATTTAACTTGTTGTTGTTGGTGCTTATAATACAATTGTAATAATTATTTCAATTTTTTATAACAGATGTTGGCGATCCTGGCAAAATTTATTTATTTATTTCCAGAACGCGGGCTACCATTCCCCGCAGTCGTAAACCGATACCCTACTCATTTCCCGTTAGCCATTAAACCATAATGGCAGCATATATGCAGCCGTATATTTAATAATATTTAATTAATATTATTAAACATTTTATAATATTACAGGTTCTCGAGTCTCTTCTACGGTTTTACGGTTTCTATATCCATAATAGAATTGTCTTCAGATTTATCAACATGTGTTTCCTTTGCGAGAACCTTGACAACCTTCTCACGCATTTTTTCTACATTATCATGATCCGCTATATTTCGCATTATTTTTTCACGCATTTTATATTCAGGTGTATCAGAATGAATAACATCCGGGTTCTCGCGTTGCCATTCTGGAATCTTATTCCAATTTTTATCTTCAACAGTTCTAATAGCATTTTTTAATTTGGTATTATCCTTATCATCTTTGTTCCAAGTATCCTCCTCTTTTAAATAAATAACTTCACGTTTAACATCAGTACAATGAATAGGTCGTTTAGTTATATCCAATGTATTTAATTTATTAATAAAAATATCAGATATTCCTTTTAGATAACCATTCCTACCAACGTTCTCCAAATCTTCCAAAGAAATATGAATATTATCAATAAATTGTTGTAATGTAATAGCATCCTTGCATGTATCATTGAGAAAAACTTGTAGATTAAATTTGTTATTGTTATTTTGAGTCATAGTACCATGATTTACAATTCTAGGTTCTCGAGATAGTTCTATAACTTTATTAATAAGTTCTTCTTGTTTTTTATTTTGTTCTATCAATAGAGATTTGAATTCTTGGTTTTCTTTAATAAGATTCATTATGATAGAAGGATTAGTAATATCAGTTATGGTAAGAGTATTTTCCAGAGGTTTTTGAGAACATTTTTTTTTATGTTTCCATAAACCAACTCTAGAATTATATATTTTATTACACTTTTCACATTTTATTTCAGAGCAACTTTTAGAAACTTGTTGTTTACTTTCATTACCTTTTGTTAACTTTTTATGTTTAGCTGTTAATAAATGCTTGTTATAACTACTACTTTTGCTCGTATTATAGCCACAATATAAACAATAATATTTTGAAGCAACTTTATCGCAACTTTCCATTAACAATGTTAATAATATATGTTAACATAAAAAGTTTCCTAAATAGTTTTCATAATATATATAAAAAAGTTATGCAGTGCATTTTTTGGATGATTATTTTGGTATTTGCTGCAGAATGGTGTAAAATGATATTTTAGAGACCCTTTTTAATAAACTATTTTCAGAAAAGTAAAATTGGACAAAAATTTTTGTCCATTTTCAAAAATCTTTCGGACTTTATTTCCGAGATTTTTTTAGAGAACATATTTATTGTAAAAGTATTTAATATATATTAATTTGGAGAATTAATGTAAAGGTCTAAGGCACCTTATAAAAATAGAAGTATGAGTATTTAGTTGTTCTCGCATACGGTGTATTTGTTCAAGAATTTGTTTATTTTGTTCAATAAGTATTGATAACCTATTTTCAGATTGTTGAGAACATTTTTGTTTATGTTTCCATAAACCTTGTCTAGTCTTATATATTTTACCACAATTGCATTTGTTAGGTGGAACGTTAATGTCACATTTAGTTCTTGCTAAATGTTTAGCAGTTAATAAATGTCTATCATATTGACAATTTCTGTTTGTTTTATAGTTACAACAATTGCATATAAATTTAAATACTTTTGGTTGAACGGGTTCTGTTTCCATTTGTTATATTATAGTATTACAGAATAGTTCTAAATGAATAGTAGAACCAAAATCGTCCCAAATATTGAAATATTAAACATTTTTACATAAAAGTATTTAATAGAGAATTGGAGGGTTGGCTACTTTCATAACATTCGTCTAGAAATCAACGAATTTTTACATAGTTTGACATAAAATTATTTAAGGACAGGTTCTCGAATCATTAAAATAAAATGACAATAATAAAAACAAAATTAATATTATATAATAAAATGCAAAACGATGAAGTACAATATGTTTTCTTTGATGATTTAGATGAAAAAAAGGAAGATAAGAGAGAACCTACACAAGACCTTTTTTCCTTTCTTTATAATATGTTTTTTTCAACAGGAATAGATACAAATAAGCAAAAAGCCACTTAAAGAAACATATATTTATATATAGAGCCCCTTTAGCACAGTGGTAGTGCACCAGTCTTGTAAACTGGAGGTCCCGTGTTCGAACCTCGGAGGGGGCTTCAAGTTTTTACACCTTTTTTCATAACAGGTGTAAAAAACCATGTAAGGATTGTTTATTATTATTGAAATATTATATCAGGAAAAAATGTACAAATATGTACACCTTCTTTTTTCCTGATAACTAGTTATTCAAATGTTTATGCTATGGTAGTTATTCAAATGTTTATGTTAAGTAGTATCTATCAATCACACTTACATACAATACATACAGGCTTCACGAAGAAGTTGAGATCCTTGGCATAAGGCTGCAAATGTGGCTCGTCCCAGCCAGACTCGACGATGAACTTCCGATAGACCTCGGGGTCGTTATTGAAGTCGTCGATGTAATCACCACACTTCTTGCAGTTCCTACCGTTGATTTTGAATATAGGATCATCATAGAAGTAGTCCTCGTCTTCTTCTTCTGTGTGAGGATACAATACTACATTCCATTCCTCGACGACATTATGTTCATTCTCGCCTGGTACAGGATTCAGATCGGTACTCTCAACGTACATCTCGAGCCTAGCAAATTCCTCGTTCATCTTCTTCTTTCTGGCCTTGGTGTTCTCTGACTGGATATCCTCGAGACGGCTTTGTATACGGCGTTGCTGGAGAAGAAGACTCTTCTCCTTGCTTAACCGGACCCTGGATTCCGCACGAGGGAAATGATTGGTTGGCATGACACAGACTGACATTGTTGGTTATTGGTTGGTTGTTGTTGGTACTTATTCATATATTCATATGATTATATTCAATTTTTTCAATAACTTTCTGGCGGAATATATTTGAAATATTATATCAGGAAAATCGCTGCGTGTATGGTGACCAATTTGCGACTCGAATTCCGATACCATACTCATTTCCCGACAGCCATGTAATGCAGCGGGTTTCGAGGGTAGTTCATAAGGGTTGTGACAGGAGGGTTATGGGGGAAGGGGTGTGGCGAGGCTCGGAGGGAGGGGACGAAAAAGGCCCTCCACAATAGGAGAGGAGGAAAGGCTCTCCACAATAGGAGAGGAGGAAGGGGCCCTCCACAATAGGAGAGGAGGAAGGGGGTCTCCAAAATAGGAGAGGAGGAAAGGTTGCTATAATACTCTCAAAGAAAAGGATTAATAATGTAAAAAATTGAAACAATTATACAAGAAAGGTTCTCAACATATATATAAGAATGGATGAAATTATAATCTGTCCAAACTGTAACGAACCAATCATGATAGAAAAAATAAATTGTGGAATATTTAGACATGGATCATATAAAGACACCGGAAAACAGATAGGACCCCATTCATCAAAAGAAAAATGCGATAGTCTAAAACAAAGGGATCTAATATATGGATGCGGAAAGCCTTTTCAAATTATTTTGCAAGATAATAAAATGGTAGTGCAAGTATGCGAATATATTTAAAAAATTGATTTAAAAATAAACAATAAATTATGATAACACAACGGTTGTAACAATGCCTAGACAAAACAATCATGAAAGCGATGATGATTTATCAGATTGGGAAGATATGTCTGATAATGAAGATGTAGATACAGATTGGGAGGATGAAGAAACAGATTATGTAGATAATAAAAAAAGTAAAGACTGCAAATATAATCGTAAAGATTATGATCAAAACGAAGAAAAATTAGATAAACTGGCAATCATAAATGGAAAAAGAAATAGAACACAAACAAATTTTTACCATAATGAAAGAGAGAAATACACAAAGGGTAAATATAATGGTAAATATAGTGATACCTATGATAGAGAATATAACAATAGGGATGAGGAAATAAAAAAATTTGTAAAAAAAATGGGGAAATAAACAATTTAAGGGAACCAGAGGTTCCCTTAAGATCCCTCCTCACTAGATTAATTCTAAACAAACCCTTTTTATATCTTATAAATTAAGGGAGGGGTTTGAGGGGAACCGTAGGTTCCCTTTGCCCTTAAAGGGCATTCTCAATATTTCGTGTCAAAACAATAAATAGAAATAGCAAAATCATATTAAAAGTCTTCCGGTTTTTTTTATATAGATCAATGTTCTCCCAATTTTTATTTTGTAAATCTATTTGCAGATAAATAGCTGCAGCCAAAATCCCAGCATAAATAACATCAGCTTCTAGATGTCTATGATTTTCAAATATATCTTTCACAACGCTATTATCAGAAATAAATTCTTCATTAACAATATTCGAAATCGATGAGGCAAATGCCTGGGCAGTAATAATATTACGAATAGGTGTAGTAAACCCATAGCAAAACCCAACAAAACAAACACAAAAACCAAATATTAGAAAAGTTCTCATTATGATGTTTTTTATTTGTTAATAGAACCAATAAAAAATCAATTTTCTATGAAAATAAAAATTTATTTTAAACAAATAGTACAAAGATAATTTATTATATTATATAATAAAATGCAGAATCAAGAGTTACAAAACACAATAATATATGCAATAGGTTCTCAAACATCAAACCCAAGTCCAATAATCAATAAACCATTTTTAGAACAACACTTCACAGAATTATTGCAATACCCAATACCAAAAGAAGCACAGAGATATCCAAAACCATCAAGACCAGTAGATAATTCATATATTTGGCAATCACCAACGCAAATCCATGATATAATATATGCAAATTTAATTTCATTAGTACCAAATATAGACATAGGATATCAGATGGAGATGGATCCAGAGCAATTAAAAATATGGATAGAACAAACAAAGGAATACGGAGAAAATCTCAATAAGGATTTCCAAAATAAATGCAATAAGAAACTCCAAAAAATATTAAGAATAGAAGAACAAAAACAGAAATGCCAGGTTCTCAATATGGATTATTTTAATCAATTACCAGAAGATATAATAAAACATATACACAAATACCTAACACCAGAAATAAATATAAAATTAATGAAAGCAAGATATCCAAATTTATATGCAAACTTAATGAAATTAAGAGTACCACAGATAAAGAATTTAACAGAGAGTATTCGTAAAAATTTCTATTCACAAATAATGCAACAATTATATAAAAATAATAGAGCAAGATGTTTGCCAAAAGGATTTTATATGCGATTTGGATTTCATAATAAGCAATATAGCATAGATACAATATATAAATTATTAGGATCATTTGAAAACGCAGTAGCACATACACCAGGTGATTACATGTATTTTCAGAAAAAATCATTGCAAATAATTAAAACATTGATATATGTAGCAAAAACTAAAAAGGTTCTCGAAAAACCATATGCGCCGGAACTAGAAAAAATAGTTCCGGCTTCAGAATCTAATAAAAAATCAACAAAAAATAAAAAAACAACAAAAAAGGAAAAAACAACAAAAAAGGAAAGGGAAAATTAGCACCATACAAACAACATTTTATTACATAAATAATTTATTTATGTAACAAAAAAACCAAAAACTAATAAAACAAATCACGATTATAGGTTCTCGGAGCAGTAGATAAGGGAATCAACGCAGCATCATTATTATTAGGAGCCTGTGGTCTTTTTATTTTAATATTAGTAATATTAGTACGTTCAACTTGCATAATTTTATTTTCAACAAAATTTGTCACTATTCCAGGATAAGCAGTTATATTAGGTTGACCCCCAATATTATTAGAGTTATAGTTAGAATTAGAACTAAAAATCTCTAGGATCTTAGAAACAATTGGACTACGCTCAATATCACCCTTATTCATTTCAACTAATTCAATACCAATATCATGTTCTCCACCACGACCACGGTAATCTCTAATTTTATTCATAAAATCCAACAAACCATTCTCCATACTACGATCAGATTGTTTCAAATCACCAGTAATAACCATTTTAGAGCCATCACCAATACGTGTGGTCAACATAAGCATTTGTCCAGGAGAAGAGTTTTGCATTTCATCAGCAATAATAAAACAACGCTTAAAAGTCCGCCCACGCATATACGCAAGCGGCGATATTTCTATAACACCAGAAGAGATCATAAAATCAAGCTCGTGTGGAGGATAATATTCTAGAAAGATATCCATAAGAGGACGGGTCCAAGGGTCCATTTTCTTAACAAGGTTACCAGGTAAAAAACCGAGCTCCTCTTCCTCAACTGGAACAACAGGTCGGGTCAATACAATTTTCTGGAAATCACCCGAACGCAGTCCATCGATAGCACGAACACAGGCAAAAAGAGTTTTACCGCAACCAGCCGGACCGATACCGAAGACGATAGGGACACTATCATTAGCCAAATGAGAGACATAAGTCTTTTGGTTCTCGGAACGAGGTTTATAAGCAGGAACAAGAGATTTTTTGATGCGACGAGATGATTTAGTCCAATCTGATGGATAATTATCGGTAGAAGCAGTTTTTTTAAGACGCATAATAAGATTATTTTTATTTATTCTGTGCATTTGTAAAGATTGATATGATAATGTTCTAGAAAAAAGAAACATAACTGGCACAAATATTTTAAAATACATATGTTTATAATAGATAAATATTTGTGTTTAATTTCTTTTTGTGAATAAATGTGTTTATAAGAGAATAAGTATATAAGCAATAAAAATGGTTTACGTGTTCATGTAACAATTTTTATTAAGGTTTATGCTGATTACAAATCATACTTATATAATTATGATTTGGAAACTTAAAAAACCTTTAATCTCTATTCGTGCATAAATACATTTATGCATGAATAGGATATGGGTTATCCACTCTTTTGTATCCAGATGGATACAAAAACACGGTTAGACCTTAAGACATAATCGTATTATAGATCAATATCATTTCCGGTGGTAAATATATTTATCCACAAATAGATATTAAAAACAAATTAATTTATTTTATAAATAGTATGGCGTCTACGTTTATCCCAACGTCATTAACGGGTTGTCTATTATGGTTAGACGCAAATGATACTACTACAATAAATGCAAGTATATCCCCTTCTCAAAATATAACAAAAACGACAGCGACTAATACTATTTGGAACGATAAATCAGGAAATAGTAGAAATATGACACAATCTACTACTAGTTCTGCGCCTACATATGGCGTTATGGCTAACGGGATGTTGGGTTTAAGTTTTAAAGGAAACAAATATATGACAAATACTACAATTCCCTTTCCAACATCTTATTCTGTTTTTGCGGTTGGTTGTGGAACCGGAACCGGTTATGGAAGAATATTAAATGGTAATACGACGACTAATGATGGTAATTTATTTATGGGTGCTGATACTACGGGTTCATATTATGCGTCTTTTGTAGGCAATGGTGGTTCCTGGAACGATGCTAATGCCAATGTAACCAATTACAATTGTAATAGTTTATGTCTAATGGAAATGACTAACAATAATACATCCAATGGTTTAATACCATACTTTAATGGAATAGCTCAAACACCAAAAAATGGTACAACAGTGGCATTTACTGGTTTGAGTGTTGGGTTAAGTTATAATAACGGAGATCAATATTGGAACGGATATGTTTGTGAAATAATTATCTATAATAGTGTTTTATCTACATCAAACCGACAATTAGTTGAGGGTTATTTAGCTAATAAATGGAGATTTAATTCTAGCTTACCAAAAACCCACCCCTATTATAATTACCCACAGATAACTGCTGGTATAACCCCTTCATCTATAGCTAATTGTGTATTATGGTTTGATGCGAATGATAGTTCAACTATATCTATGTCATCTTCAAAAGTTAGTGAATGGAGAGATAAATCTGGTAATAATTATAAGGTTATCCAACCGAATTCTGGAAATCAACCTACATATACTACAAATTTACTAAACGGAAAGCCTGGTATTGTATTATCGAATACATCTTGGTTATATCAATTAGGAAGCAATATTTCTGCGTTTTCAGGATCGAGTGATACAACAGTATTTATTGTAGCGAGAAATGATAGTTCATTACCAGCAAATGGTTGGAGCATAGTTAATACTATGTGGTTTACCCAAGCAAATGGAACAGGTACTTATCGTTATCATTTTTCATTTGCAAGTAGTTTAACTCCGGGTGTTACTTCTATACAATCGTATTATCCATACACTAGTAATCAAGATACAACAAATGTAGTTGGTTATGGTGAAAATGCAATTATTGGATTTAGTTGGTCGAGTACTAGTAATGTTATTTATGTAAATGGAAATACAACCACTTTTTCAGGTCAAACCGTTCTAAGTGCAGATAACTCAACAACAGTATTCAATTTTGGTGATTCTAGACAAAGTTCATATATTAAAGATATAGCCATTTATGAATTTATTGGATTTAATTCTAAATTAACAACTGTTCAGCAACAACAAATTGAGGGATACTTGGCTTTCAAGTGGGGATTACAATCTAATTTACCTAAAACGCATCCTTTTTATTCAATTCCACAATCAGCTTTTAAATTTAATAATATTAATTCTAATAGTTTAATAAATGTCTGGCCTGGATTTATTTATGCTTATACTGGAACTACTGATCCTATAGGATGGGTTATTTGTGATGGACAAATTAGAACAGATAATAGTGATGGAAAATATAATAATCTAGCAGCGATGGGTATTGGTACAGGTGGAAGTGGAACTAGCAATTATAGACCTCCAGATTTAAGAAACGCATTTTTAAGAGGAGATAGTATAGGAACAGCTACATCAAAAGGAACTAGTACTCCAGCAATTTCAGCAAGCAATGTAAACAATTTTCAATCTCCTGTTTTTCCAAATCATACACATAGTGGCAATACTTCAACTAATGCATCAATAATTTCAGAAACAACCCATTATCATGTTTTTTATACGTATAATGATGATTTTAATTGTACTAATGCATCGAATAATCAACATCTAGGAGCTTTTGGAAGTTGTAGAGATGGTGCTAATGTAACAAGAGATAATAAATCAAATGGCTATGATGGAGGTGATAGAGTTAATGTAAATGGCAATTCAGGGGCAACACATTATCCAATTGATAATAAAACAATAACAAGTAGTGACGCTGGTCATAATCATTCTATAACTTTTTCATCTACTGGTGATACAGATACTAATCCATATAATTATTCTATTAATTGGATATTAAAATATTAATCTCCATTCATACATAAATGTATTTATGCACGAATAGGATATGGGTTATCCTCCCTTTTGTATCCATTTGGATACAAAAACACGGATAGACCTTAACTACATTCTGGAGAACTATTGTTAATTGTTATGCTTTCCCCAAACGCTATAATCAGGTAAAATTCCTAATTTGATCGAATGATTTATATTATCTGGCCGAATAAACAATTCCATCAATTCATCCTTTATTTTGTTTATATATTTAACTTGATTTTCTCTATATAAAAAATATTCAATTCTTTCTTTTTCAAATGATCTGGGGCATATTTTTACATTATTTTTATTTATCAAATTATTTTTTATTCCATATTCGAGAACATCCCAATTAAAGTTTTTATTTAATTTCATATAAAATTCTATATTTTTGTGTATTATATTTGTTATATTATTTTTTGTGTTCTTTTCAATTATTTTATCCCACAATAATGAATCATTAGAGCATAATAAAAATACATCCCAATTTCTATTCGGAAAATTTATAACATAATCAATATCAAAATTTTTATTTTTTGATAAAATCAAAAAGTCCCATGGATAAAATGGGTTATTTTCAACAATCTGTGGAGTTATATTTTTATTATTCGATATTGATATAAAATCCATAATTATATTATTATTTGGTTCTATTATATCCTCCCATTTTATATTTGGATTTGCGCTTAACAAATTATAATTCCAATTTATGTTTGGAAAATTATTTATAATTTCTAGTGTTAAATCTGGACGAAGGATAACGTTGTTATAATTCCAGTTATATTGTGGATTATTTAATATTTCATTTATTGATATATTTCTCGATTTGCTTAACATATTAAAATTCCAATTATTGTGTATATTTTTTATAACAAATTCTAATGTAATATTTCTATTTAATGATAGAAAACTGTAATTCCATTTGATGTGTTCTTTATATTTTTGCATTATATCAACGGAAACATTTTCATTATAACAAAAGGTATTTAAACACCAATTATATTTTGGATTTTCTAATAATAATTCAATAGTAACATTATTATTTGCAGTTATAAATTCAAAATTCCAAATAACGTTTAAAGGATTCCTTTCTATATACATAAACCATTCTCTACTCCAATCCTTCATATATTTGCATTTTAGTTCTTTATAATACTTATCATTTATATTATGAATAACATTTTCATTCATAATATATTATTGTTATAAAAAGATAATCCTTCAGATTATATATATTAATATTTTAATATCCAATTAATATTAAAATTATAAGGTGCGCAATCTGAACTAGTATTAACACCAAATGATGGTTTTGAATCGCCGCTTGAATAAGAATGATTATGACCCGGATCAGCTACATTAGTTTTGCTAGAAAATATAAACTGGTCCCATGGCTTAGTACACTGATCATGATCTCTACAACCATCAAATGCTGGTTTATTAGGGTCTCCCTTGCAGTTAAAGTCATCATTCCAAGTTCGAAATTTATGTCTATGTTCTGTATCCGGTGTATATGATGCATAACCAGTATTAACTGTAGTAGAATGTGTATGATTTTTTATAGAATATGTTTGAGATTGAAGATTATTTCCCGCATTACTTGCTGGGGTACTTGTTCCAGCTGAACTTGCAGTTCCTTTATTATTACCCCTTAAAAAATATCCTCTATAATCAGGTGGCGTATAATTGCTAGTTCCACTTCCACCTGTACCAATACCCATCGCTGCTAGATTATTATATTTTCCATCACTATTATCTGTTCTAATTTGTCCATCACAAATAACCCATCCGATAGGATCTGAACTTCCTAAATAAGAAGCAACACAACCTACAGGGGTTAAATTTAAATTATTTAATATTGAAGTGCTGTTATAGTTAAAACCAGAACTTAGAGACATAATTAAATTATTTACATAAATGTAATTATTAATTATAACGAATTATCCAATTTATATTATAATTATATGGCCTTGTTTCATTACCGCCAGATGAATCTGGATTTCCTGTTGTCGCACTATGGGTATGACCAGTATCACTAATTGAATATGAAGATGCTTTTCCCACAAATTCATCTCCCCAACCATTCCATAGAGCCCATGAATCAGTACAATTCCAAAAGCACCCTAAATTATTATCCATCGACTGATTATAATCATCATTATTAGAATAAAATTCATGTGAATGAGTACCACTAGCATGAGCGTAACCGGTGCCAGTTGTACTTGTATTATGAGAATGGGCTGCGTAAGTATCACTAGAAAAAATACCGATAGTACTTATATTACTAGTACCCAATAAAAAATATCCGCGTAAATCTGGAGGCGTATAATTACTAGTTCCGCTACCACCAGAACCAATACCCATCAAGGCTAGATTATTATATTTTCCATCACTATTATTTATTCTGGTTTGTCCATCACAAATAACCCATCCGGTTGGATCTGATATTCCTAAATAAGCAATAATAGAACCTGTTGCAGCGTTTGAGGTAATCGGTATATTGTTAAATTTATAACTATTTTTTATAGTCGTCATCTATTATTGTTTTATAATAATTTTATTTAAAAATTATTATATTCAAACGATAATACAATAAATTATTTTTCAAAACTCGAAATATTATTATAAATCCATTCTTTAAATGATATATATACTTCATTATTTTCAATAATAAAATCCCTTTTCAAAAAATCTTCTATGACATCAATAGTTATTTTAATATTATATTCGTTATCTAAATTTTCAAATATAAACATTGGTATTAGTGTTCTATCTGGTTTATATTGTTTGTAAAATTTGTTTCGTTCTTGTGTTACTGTATTATGAAAATTGTATAATTGTATTTTTAAGTCTTCTTTTGAGTTTATGTTTTCAAATGGGTTTTCTTTAATATATTTAATAGCATGATATTTACAAGTTTTACAAAATAAATTTACGCATATTAATTCTATGTGTTTTACCAAATCGCTTTTAAGGTCTAAGAACTTTTCTGTCTTAATCTTGTTTGATAAAGTATGAAATAATCTCCATGTATATACACCCCAGTGGATTTCTTTTATTAATTCGGTATTAGCAGTTACTTCAATATTCATATAGTATTAAATTATATTTTTTATTAATTTTATCGTACATATTTTTCTCTTTTTTAAAATTATGCATAGTTGTCGTCATTATATTTTGTAAATTCATTAGCGTTCTATAGTTTATTAGCATTTTCTACAAACGATATTTTGTATTTCCTTATTTTTCTTTCTATTTATAAGCGCGAAATTATTTTAAAACTAAATTACCCACTAACAAAACAAATTATTTTCCTATCACCTGAAAATCTCCGATCCGAGACCCCACCCACTTCAACCCTACTTTTAAACATCATCTTCGTCAAGTCAGTATCTATCGTATAACCATTTGCTCTCAAATACCCCAACACAGAAGGAATATCATCCGCACCCATAAAAATATCAGTATTTTTCCAGTTAAAACAACCCGACTTCTTAGGATATCTCAAAAGAACATAAACACAATTACTAACATTACCAAACATATTTCCAGCCTCTTGAAAAGCCGATAACTTCGGTAAATTCACCAAACAAACCATATCAGCTAGTATTCCATTAGGCATTCGATCCAATGTAATAACATTTTGATAAGTTTTCCAATAAGAATTTAAAATAGGTTCTAAATAAAGAACAAATGTATTCCCTGAACCAGATCCAAAGTTAGCAAAGGGACTTTCCATTATATTACCATCGCTAAATAAATAATAACAAAAGTATTATTATTTATTCCTTGAAAATAAGGGAATAAAATCACACCTACGTTCACTTAAGGTCTATCCGAGGATTTGTATCCGCAAAGAATGCTTGGATACAAATCTTCGTTAGACCCATATCCTATTCGGTGATAAATACATTTATCCCCAGATAGAGATTAAAGGGAGGGATCATAAGGGAACCTACGGTTCCCTTAAAAGGTCGTACCGAGATTCGAACTCGGATGGTGGGATTCAAAGTCCCAAATGCTAACCATTACATCATACGACCAGATATTAATTTTCCCTACCATCCAAAAGATATACTACACTCCATAACTAACATACACCCTCCCCCAAATAATAAAATAAATATGTCTTTATACTAATTTTTATAAAAAAACATATAAAATAAAGGGAACCTATTAAGGGAACCTACGGTTCCCTTAAGATCCCTCCCTTGAGGGAGAAACCGCATGTTTCTTTAATCTCTATCAGAGGATAAATATATTTATCCGCTGATAGGATAAAGGTCATTAGTTGTTTTGTAGACATATTTTTACAAAATCTAGGTTCCCCTTCAAGGGAGGGATCTTAAGGGAACCGTAGGTTCCCTTAATTGGTTCCCTTAATAAAAAATTGAATACTTTTCTTGAAAATTATAATAATCAATATAGAAAACATAATAAAATGGAAAATCAAAACCAAAACATAACATTAAAAACCTATCGTTTCATTTTAAGCAATGTAATGATAGAACACCTTTCTAATTTCGCAAAGGTTCATCAATATGATGATCAAAAAATATTCAAAGAAGAATGGAAAATCTGGTTAACAGATGAGAACATTAAATCACTTATAAATGAAGAAATAAAACGCCTATCTAATATAGGATGCACTAAAGATATTATAGATAAAATGTATAAAAGTGCCAGATATTATTACCGTAATAAACAAACAAAAGAGAAAAATACCCAACCAAGAAAATCATATGATCATACATCAAAAGAAATCCAGGAAAAAATGGATGAACATATTTACAGGCAAATCAATAAAAATGCACAACAAATAGAAAAAGATTCAAGCAATGAAAAAAAAATAATTAAAATATCACCAGCAGAGAGTTTTGATCATTATCTGCAAGAAAATAAAGAGGATTTAATAAAAGAATTATCAAATAATAATCAAAATAAAATTATAAGAGAAGAATGTGAGAACCTGATTAAAAGATATAAAAAAACCTATAAAAACCGATTTTATAATATCAGAGTTTCAGTAAATAACCTAATATAAATTCAAAAGTTTATTCAGATAATCAGAAAAAGGTAAATAATGATCTCTATTTAATTCTCTACAAATAAAATCATATGAGCAATCATCGCTTTTACAATCTGAAATCATTCGCAACATATTACTAGAAAAACCGGATAGCAATAAAGCATTCGCATAAACCCGGTCAGCTATATCAAAAACCCCTTTTTTTGATAAATTCCAAAATATAAGCTTTGGTACCCTACTATAAAATTGGTTCTCAAAATAACTATAATAATTATCCATATCACCTTCACCAAACCTATTAGAAAACAATACCAACTTTACATTAGAATTATATTTTGATTCACTCATCGCATCAACTAATAATTGGATTCCCTTCTCAAAAGAAAAGGCAGTGTTATTATGAGAACGAATAAGCTCACAAAGGATCTCAATCATGGAAACAAACCCCTCACAATCTTTCAGATTTATCCAAACAGGGCTATTTTCTAAACATAAAATCCGTTTTCCAAAGGAGCTGTTTTGAGCAATTAATAAAGATAACCCAATACCAACATAAAAAGATTCAGCATCATTCTCCTGCATTTTATAAGAAATATCAAGAATAGGTAGGGTATTAATAAATAAATAGGATTGACTTCTGGAAAATTGTTCCCATTTATAATTTAATAAATCACATTCATCCTTATAAAAATGATTTTCACCAGCAGTTTTTAATATTCGAAAGGCCTCTTTTACATAATAAGATGCAGGTAGTTGTATAAGATCCACATTTTCCAGATTATCCAAAGAAGAATTTTTCTTATATATATTTTCAATATGTTTTTGAGAACATTTTATTTTACAAATATGCCTTCTAATATCGCTTATTGAAATGATTTTAGACCCTTTAACATTTGAATTATAATGGGATGTATAATAAGATAAAAATAGGCGAGGTTGTTTCATAATAGTATATTTGGAAATATTACTGACATTAATTTCATCCCAATGTTGAGAACATTGTTTGATTTCAGTTGTATCTAAAATTGTATTAAGTGAAGATAAAATTTTACGATAGTTTTTTTTACATTTATTTAAAGCAAGTTTATAATTACTATCTGTCTCTAAAACATCACTTAATCTCCAATTTTCATAATGATTTGCCCAATGGATAACTAATAATTCAAATAGCCATTTAAAGCGAGGTTTTTCACGAGGAATCCATTTAGCTATAGAGGATATCTGATTCCGAAGACAGGATGCACCAGCACCTTTCCAAATATCAAGATCTTTTTTAAGCATTCTATTCATTAATTCAATACAAACCCGGATAAGCCCATCTTTAATTCCATGATTAGAATGTTCTCGAATATATAGACATAAATATTTTAGATCACGCCAAGATCCAAAGTTCTCTAATTGATAAAGCAGATAAACAGCAAGACTAGGAAATTCTTTATAAAGTTCATATACTAACATATAAAACAGGTCATGTTCTCCTTTCCCATAATAAAGATCCCGAGTATGAATAACTAATCGATAAAATAAATCCAGGAAATTCAGATAGGGAAAATCAGAATCTGGTCTACCTTTTTCACGATTACTATATAATTCTTTTTTTAATATTTGGAGAACACAATTAAAAACACTACCGATGTTTTTAATACATAATTGATCGTTTTTACGTGTTAAATGAAAGAATAAATAAACAAGCTGTTCTCTAAAATAATTAGTTAAATCAATTGTAATAATATTCGGAAATTCATTAAGGTCAGGAATATATAAATCCATATAGGAGTAATACTAAAAAATTTCTATATGGTTTTTAAGGTCTATCCGTGTTTTTGTATCCATACATTCTTTGCGGATACAAAAGAGAGGATAACCCATATCCTATTCGTGCATAAATATATTTATGCACGAATAGAGATTAAAGGTCTAACTGGTAATTTGTTTACGTGTACCATGGTTATTTTTATTCCTTTTATATGCAGTTCTATTACCCTCCTGAATACGTACCTTTTTCGTTATGGTTTTATCAGAAATCTCTTTCTCAATGGGTTTTAATATTGATTTTAATGTATGACGATGGTTTACTAATTCAACCTCCTCAAAGAAGAAATAGATAGCATTTATTTCATGAAAAATAAAAATAGAATGATTTATTTCAATATCATCCATGATAGAGAGAACTTTTAAGAAGGTATTTCCAGGCTTATCATTGTTTTCAATGTTTTCAATGTTTTCAATGTTTTCAATGTTTTCAATGTTCTCATTTTTAGAATAGGATTGAATATTTTCAGGTTCTAAATCAACTAAATAACATAAGACATCAATTAATTTATATTTTGAAAAGGGAGTTTTAATTTTCCTGGTTTGTATGATTTGTAAAAGGGTTTCATTAGATAGGCAGGATGATTTACCATCAGAACTTAATACCAATTCTAGTTTATCACTGATAATTTTTTCAATATATTGATTACGATTAATATATACAAAATAGGCATTTATTGAATCCATAGGTTCTCGAATATAATTTTCATTAATCGAGTAAAGACGCTCTTGTTCATTGATCCATGAAGTATCTAAATCCTTTGAAGAAGTTTCATCTGAATCATAAGAATTATCCCCAGTATCAATGCTTTCTTCTATATTATTATCATTGTAAAGTTCATTTATAATAACCTTTATATTTTCAGGGTTACCATCTCCACTAATAGATTCATTACTTATATCTTTATCAGTTAATGAATCAGTTAATTGATTAGTATTCATTATTATATTTTTACCATATTACAATTTATATATTTAAACACAAATCAGATAAAGAATCTGGAGTATATAAATACGTCTCGAAACAGCAAAATCTAAATTGTTTTACTTTATGATTACAATATAAGAAGTGCTTGAACCTAACTGGATCGCGCTAATATTGTCTTTCTTGTAATTCATCAAAATTCTACATAGTATACTAAAAAATAATTATAATGGTGGAAAATTTACTCGAGACAGCAATATGTGTGAATAATACATATTAGGGAATGCTTGTGTTTTGTAATATAGAATATATATTTTAACATATGGTTATTTAACCATATGTTAGAACTTATTATAAATTATTTTGGATCTAATATTTTAAAACATCTTCGTATCAAATTTGGATCTGGACCTTAACTCTTATACTCTATAGAACCAACACGGTTAGATATTAATTAGTGAATTAGTAAAAGTTAATAATTTTATTAACGCATCATTATTAAAATTAAAATTATTATAATTTATTTTATTAATGTCAAAATCACTCCAATTATCTAGAACATAAAGAGGAATATTATATTTTAATAAAATATCGGTAAATTCACTTTTAATAACAATAGGTACAACACTTAAATATAAACATTCCCATAATCGATGTGTGTCGACTCCATTACCCTCTGGGCATATACAAAATTCATAACTACTAAGTCTTTTTAAATTATCAATAGGATGAATTGTATTTAGCCATTTTATTTTATCTATTAAACTATCATAGCATATCTGTCTTTTAATTTTATTTGTAATTATACTAAAATTAAAATAAACCCTGTTTGTTTTTATTGACAGTTTTTTTATGAATTCTGGGTCATTAAAAATATATAAATTACCATGTTGCCACTGGCTATTTGCGAACCCGATAGGCATTAATTCTAATTTTGGTTTGGAAATACAAAGATTTTGCGCATACCATTTTAATAATTTATTACAATTCAAAATATTTATAACTTCATTTGTTTCTTTAATATCAAAATCTGAATTATGTGTAACTAGTACAAAATCATTTTGAAAAAACTCTATTTTTTTTGAAAGCAAAATTATTTTATGACTGTAACAAAATATATAAAATGGATTATTAAAACTATTATTTATATTATCTAAATAAACATGCTTTTCTTTTTGATTGTGAATAACGGGATTATAATTAAAGTCTTCTAAATCACCCAAATAAATATCACATAATTGCTGTATTTTTTCGCCCGTAATAATTATATTTGACATAGTATAATTAATTTAAATAATTACATTTAATATCTATTTTATAATAAATATATTTATACTTGAATACCAATAGACACAATGACTAAAAATATTAATTAATATAATAAATAAATTTTACAAAGGTAAAGACAACCCTTCGTTTAAATTTTTTGCATGAACATGTAAATTATTTATTAATATCCAATTTTCACCATTCCATATAAAAGGCCGCCTTCTTCCTTTATCATCGTTTAACCATGTAAATTTATTTTTAGTACAATCAAGATATGTAAATGGTGATTTTTGATTTTTAATTAAAATACCATTTGTATGATATGGATGTAATCCTAATAAATAACAACCCATTGGCGCAGAATCAAAAATAGTGTTATTATAATTTAAATAGTTAATATAAAGTTCTTCTGGTGCATTTTCTATCTGCCAGTAAGTTGGCAATATTTGGACATTCTCTTTATTTTTAATATAATAATTATAAAGAACAGTCATTTCATTTAAAAATTCGCTGGAATTTTTTATAAATTCTAAAGCCTCTTCTAAAAACCCTGAAAGACTATTATAATTTTTAACATACATTAATCCTGACGAATATCTATTATAATTATCAAACATATAACATAATTCATTTTTTGAAAATTGAGATAGCCATTTACTTGGATCATCATAGATTAGATTATCTAGTTCTAAAAATAAACAATCTTCAATATTATTTTTTTTCAATAAATTTTGAAGTACAAAAAATCTTTCAAATGCTGTCATAAATAAATTTTCACGTCCTATTAAATCTGACATATAATGAAATTTATGTCTATTTTTTGTAGCAACATCATAAAAAACATCCGATTTTACATCATCATAGTTAATAATATTAACATTATATGATGTAATATCGTTAATATATTGTGAACCTAATTGATTTGTAATTAAATAAACATCACCATCAAAAAATAATCTAACTTGATGAATAGTTTCTTTAATATAATCAGGTAAAATACCTATAAAACAAAAAGCAATGATCATTTAATATCTAATATAATAGTTTTTGATTTTAAATAACTTAAAGTGCTAAATAGTAATTTATAAATGGAAAAATTAGGAACTAATTATGGTGGATGGTATATTCCAACTGATATTGAATTAAATGAAAATAGTATAATTTATTCTGCAGGGGTAGGAGAAGATATTTCTTTTGATATTTTGTTGAGTAGCAAATATAATTGTAATATTTATTTGATTGATCCAACTACAAAATCAAAAATACATTATGAAGAAACAAAAAATTATTTTTTAAATAATATTCTATTTACGGGTAATATTCAGAGTGACTATTATGATAAAATAAATGGTTCACTGCCTAATTTTAATAAAATATTTTATAATGATGTGGGCTTATGGAATAAAAAAGATATCTTAAAATTTTATAAACAACACAATGAAAATTATGTTTCACAATCATTAATAGTTGGAATGTTTGGTTCGAACTATAATATAGTTAATGTTGATACTATTAAGAATATAATGCAATTATATAATCATAAAACTATTGATTTATTAAAGCTAGACATTGAAGGAGCAGAAATAAATGTTCTAGAACAAATGCTAGATGATAATATTTTTCCAAAATATTTATGTGTAGAATTTGATTTAAAATTAAAAAACAAAGATTTTAACAATTTATCTGAAAATTTAATAAATAGATTACTAGGTTTAAATTATAAAATCTTAATTAATGATGATTTTAATATAACTTTTAAACGTATATAATATAAAAACAATAAAGTATTTTATATTAATAAACTATAATATACTTTAATATACTACATGTGTGGTATTATAATATCAACATTAGACATTCCTACAAATGCTTATAACCTCATTAACAATAGAGGTCCAGATTATACAAATGTAATTAATTTAAATGGAATAAATTTTGTTCATTTTTTATTAAATTTAACAGGTGAATTAACACATCAACCAATTATAGATAATAATATAATATGTATTTTTAATGGAGAAATTTATAATTATAAAGAAATTTTACCAGATGCGTTATCTGATTCTTATAGTATCGTTGAAACATATAAAAAATACGGAAAAGATTTCATAAGCTATTTAGATGGTGAATTTACAATTATTTTATTTGACTTTAATAAAAATTTATTGTTTATAGCTAGCGATATATTTAAAACAAAACCACTGTTTTATAGTATTGATGAAGATATTGTTATATCAAGTTATGAAAGCGTTTGCAAAAAAATTAAAAATCAAAATTATAATAAAATAAATCCAAATGAAGTTTTAGTATTTGATTTATTAAGTAAAAAATTAATAGAAAAAAAATCAGTATATACATTTGACTTAAATCAATTTAAAAATTCATATGATGATTTTCATATAGCTTTAGAAAACGCAATTTTAAAAAGATATCCCGAAAAAAACATTCCGTTAATCAGCTTGAGTAGTGGAACTGATAGTGGTGTTATTGCTTGTTGTTTAAATAAATATAAGAAAACATCTTTATTTGTATCATTTTCAAAAAACGAGGATTCAAATATTATTTTAAAAAGAAAAGAAATATTGGGTGATTCTCATATTTTACTACATTTAAATGATGATGAAAAATCATATTGGAAACAATATTTATATGAAAATTGTGAACGATTCAATTGGGATTGGAGTTATCATCCCAATATGTGTGGATACATTGTAAATGGATTTGATATGGGGTCAATGTTAGGTAAATGTAAAATTATTAATACATCAATGCAAATAAATAATGATATAAGGGTTTTATATTCTGGAATTGGTGCGGATGAAGTAATGGCTAATAACTCATTTTATAGTCAAGGATGGGGAAATGTTGATTACTTTCCAGATGACTTATCAAAAATTTTTCCATGGGCTAATTTTTATAATGGTTCTATGGAAAACTATTTAAAAGGTGATGAATATGTTGGCGGGAGTTTTGGGTATGAAACAAGATATCCATTTTGTGATAAAAATTTAGTCCAAGAGTTTCTATGGTTAATACCTCAATTAAAAAATGAATATAAAGGCTCTAATTATAAACCTGCATTAACAAGTTATTTGGATAAAGAAAAATTCCCATTAATTATAAATAAATATGGTTTTAATGTATAATTTTTAATTTTTCAGGGAAAATAAAATTGTAGATTTTCCTATTCGTATTAAGGTCTAACCGTGTTTTTGTATCCATTTGGATACAAAAGACATGATAACCCATATCCTATTCGTGCATAAATACATTTATGCACGAATAGAGATTAATAAAAAACAATTTAAAAAAATACTAATATTAAATTCTAAAATGAATAAGATAAATATTGAGTATAGTAAAGATATATTAGAAAAACATATAATTGATTTTATAAAATTATATGAAAAAAGACCATTGCTTAATAATAATGGTGGAATGAAAGCCCAACATATGTTTTGGGTTTACTTTATACTTAAAACTTTAAATCCTGATGTAATAATAGAAAGCGGAATATGGCATGGACAAAGTACATGGTTAATAGAAAATGTATGTCCATTAGCAAAAATAATATCAATAGATCCAAATTTAAATTATAGAAAATATATTAGTGATAAAGTTGATTATAGAACAAAAGATTTTAATGAACATGATTGGACAAATGAACTTGGAATAGAAACATGTAAAAATACATTAGCGTTTATTGACGATCATCAAAATAATTATTTCAGATTATTTCATGCTTATACTCATAATATAGGTCACATAATCTTTGAAGACAATTATCCAACTTCAAATGGTGATGTCCTATCGTTAAAAAAAATACTATCAAATAATTATCATATTATGAATATTAATGGACAAAAAACAAAACATACTATTCCGGATAATTATAAAGATATTGTTTTGCAAATTTGTGATTACTTTGAATGCCCGCCTGTTTATTTAGATACAAATATAACAAGATGGGGTGATACATTTGAAGAACATGACTGCAAACCAGCCATTTATAATAAATATGAGGATTGGTTAGATATTTTTCATAAAGAGCAACTAGACTATACATTTATTGCTTATGTCAAAACAAAAATATAAAATTATTACGTATTTATGTAACAATTTTTTATTATATAAAATATAATGGTTGGGTCAACAGATTAAAGATAATACAAATATCTTTATATAAGTTTATCTAATACAAGACCTTAATAAATAATTGTATTATCAATAGGATATTTACAAGTCATAATATTTGGTTGAACCTCATAATCAGGTAAATAACATTGAATTATTTTATCTGAAAAAAAAGCAGCACACCATGAAAGTGAGCTTCTTGAACAAATTAATATTTCAGCTTCTTTCATAATATAATAATCAGTTAATATGTCATTATTTTCAACTATAACATTTATATTTTTTATTGTTAAATAGTCTACTATAATTAAAATATAGTTTTTTTCAAATTCAGTTTCTGGTTTTTTACATACAATACATAGATGATCTTTAACAATATTTTTCTCTAGTAATTGAATAATACGGTCAAATGGTAAAACTAAATTTAATGAAACAAAATCTTCTAAACGCAAATGCAAAACATTTTTATATTTTTTAGTAAACGTAGGCGATGTATTTAAAATATTAATCATATAATATTTTTCATATCTACCGTCACCAGCATTTACTCCGTCAGTTAAAATATAGTGTTCAGGATGTTTTTTAATAAATTCAAAAAGTAAATCCTTATTTTTTTTATAAATAGTATCATGTTGATAATATTCGGTCATATTTAAGGAGTTAATAATAACCTTATTATTTAAATTATTTGTAATTAAACAAAAATCATCATCAGAACAGTTAATATTTTGGTGTTCGTTTATTACATATTCGAAATTATAATAAATACATAAAATTGAGCATGCTAAATAACGAAATATAGCATTACCAAGACGGCCTCTTATAGTAAAATTTATTTTCATTTTAATATATTATAATATTAATACTATATAAATATAACGTATAAACATAAACAATAACAATGAATGAACAGTCATATTCATTAAATGATAATAAACAAGAACCAATAGATAAAAAATTAGACAAAATATTTGGAAAATCAAATGGAGTTTATATAGAATTAGGTGCGAATAATGGTTTATTACAAAGCAATACTGCATTTTTTGATTTTTATAGAAATTGGTCAGGAATATTAATTGAACCAGATATTAATGCATATAATTTATGTAAAATAAATAGACCAAAAAATATCGTTTTAAATTACTGTTGTGTATCTAATGATTACGTTAATGAAACAATTAAAGGTGATTTTACAAATTCAAATTTAATGGCTTCTGTTAATGGTGAAAGATTAAATTCACAAGATTTAGTAGAAGTTGAATCGATTACTCTTGATAAAGTATTTGAAACATATTTACAAAACAAAAAAGTAGATTTAATATCAATTGATACAGAGGGGTATGAATATAATGTTTTATTAGGATTAAATCTCAATAAAAATAGACCAAAATATTTTTTAATTGAAATATATGATAAAGATTATGAAAAAATACTAAATTATTTAATAAATAATAATTATTGTTTACATTCTAATTTTTCAAATTATAATAAAAACGATAATATACATTGGGATGGAACTCATAATGATTTTTTATTTTATGACAATTTAACGTAATTGTTTTAGGAATTAGTAGAACCTGTATAGATGACAGTTTATAATAGTTTCATAACAAATTATATTTATTTAATTTCTATTCGTGGATATGGGACCAACATTGATTACCCATATCCTTTCCGGGGATAAATATATTTATCCCCAGATAGAGATTAAGTACATTCAGGAAACTTGGCAATGCCTTTATTACATCTCCAGATACAAATTGGATTTGGAGATTAAAGGTTAAGTATTATTTAGATAACTAGGCATTGCGACAGAATAATTTAATTACTTCTACAGATGAAAACCCCCTTATTTATATTTTATTAATAAGTATTTAAAATTAATAATTATAATATACAAAGATGGAAATTATTAATGTCCCTTCAGAATTTCAACCAATATATAAAAGCGATTATCCATCTTATACAAATGGAAAAAATATGGAAGAAATATTATTTGAATTTTTTATAAAAAATAAAGATGAGATAAAAACTGATATGGTTTATTTACCTGTATTTTGGACAACATATTATGTTTTAAATAATTATGCAACCAATATTGAAGCATTATATAATTGGTTGGAAACGCTAGATACATCTAAACGATACTTTACAGTAGTTCAGTGTGCTTTTGGTATTTTTGTAAAAAATTTTAATTTAAATATTACAGTTTTTAGTGCGGGGGGTGGAGGTTTAAATATAGGTAGAGATGATAATATTCTTGAAAAAAACTACTATGGATTAAAAAGATCAATATTTTTTGGAAATAAAGGTAACTACGATTTACCATTACTATGTTTGCCTTTATTTGAGAGAATTAATATTGAAAAAACTATATACTGTTCATTTATGGGTAGATATGATACACATAAATGCCGTATTGATATGAAAAACTTATTAATAAATAACGAAAAATTTTTATTTTACGATTCTGTAAATTATGAGGAATATAAAATTATAATTAATAAAAGTATATTTACCCTTGCACCTAGAGGATTTGGTTATACTTCTTTTAGATTATTTGAAGCAATACTTGGGGGCAGTATTCCTATTTATATTTGGGAAGATAAAAAAATTTTACCATATTCAGATGAATTAAATTGGGAAGAATTTTGTATAATTATAAATGCAAATGAATTAATAAATTTACCGCAAATTTTATCAACCGTTGATATTACTAAAATGCAAGGCAAAATTAATGAAATAAACCATTTATTTACATTTGAAAATATACGGGATTATATTGTTAGAAAAATAAAGAATTAATATATTTAATACATAAAGAATTAAATATATTATTAATATTATAAATGGAGAAAGAATATACAATTCATCACAATGTTATAGATGAAGTGCATTCAAAATTTGATATTGAATGCAGAAATATAAATATGTATAATTTTAAAAAAAATCCGTTAATGCGTTCAATCGTTCAAAATTGTAGTAAAGATTCTGGAAGCAAACAGTATAAATTTATATATAACAATTATAATGAAATTTTTAATAAAATCGACTTTAATATAATTAAAAAATTTGACAGTATTGGAGGATATGATTATGATGATTTAATTATTGGTTTAAATCCGAAGGTTTTTTCTTATATAAGAGAAGCAATAATATTTTGTAAGTTTTATTTAGAACCTAATAATATTAATAAAATTAATAATTTATTAATAATTGGTTGCGGTTATGGATTGGAAGCTTGTATAATTTACAATATTTGTAATGTTTTAGATATTAAAATTAATAATATTGATTGCATTGATATGCCTAGTGTTGCAAAACTTCAAAACTCATATTTTGAAGCAGTTGGAATGAGTAATATATGTAAATCATATAGCCCAGATGAATATAACAAAATTCCTGATGTTGTTTATTCTAATTGTTGCTTAGCTGAACTTAGTTGTGATATTAATTACGATTATTATTCTAGGTTTTGTTCTAAAAGTAAAGGATTTTATATTGTTTGGGGTTTATGGGCTGCAAATATTCCAAAATATTATGAAGATTTTATAGTAAAAGGAAATCATCATGATTTAATAAATGATGGATTAGAAAATAAAAATACAAATGCTATTATATTTAAATATAAATAAGGAATTATTCAAATATTCTTTGCGGATACAAAAAATCAGGATAGCTATTGCCCTTTTTCATGGATAAATATATTTATCCATGAAAAGAGATTAAATAATATTTAATATTATAAAAATAATGGATAGACGAATCTCATTAGCAATCCCTTATTATAATAATTCCGATTATATATTAGAAGCTATTAATTCTTCAATAAGCGATGATAGAGTTAATGAAATAATAATATGTGATGATAAATCTAACGATATTGATAATCTTGAAAATATTTTAAATAAAATAAACAATAATAAAATAAAAATATTTAAAAATAAAACAAATCTAGGGTGTTATCATAATAAAATAGAAACTATTTCTAAATGCACAAATGAATGGGCAATACTATTAGATTCTGACAATATTATAAATAAAGATTTTATAGATACATTATTTAATATTCCTGAATGGGATAATAATACAATTTATCATCCTTGTTGGGCAAAGACATTTCCATCCGACCCTTCAACCCATTTAGATTATAGATGTTTTACAAATAAAACTATTAATAAATTATTTTATTTGGAAAATTTTGAAAACAACAATTTTCAATGCTTAATAAATAATTGTAATTATTTTTTACCTGTTAATAATTTTATCAATTGCATGAATAAATATAATAATTATAGTCGTGAATACATGGATGTTTTAGATTCAGCAGTTTTATTTACAAATTGGTTATGTAATGAAAAATGTTTTGTAGTTGTTGATAATTTAATATATAATCATAGATTACATCCAAAATCAAATTTTATGCTTTCACCATCACATAAATATAGAAATGATGTTTTGCAATTTTTATATAATAATATAAAAAATTGATTGATTATTACTTTAATAAAACAATTCACCAACCAACAATAATGTCGTCCATTTGCATCCCCCGTATCGATACAAATATTCCAAAAGATTACATAATAAATAAATTATGTAATCTTCAAATAGGAACAATTCAAAAATTTACAGAAATACCACTAAAAAATGATCCAACTCATAAACGCATATTAATAACAATCGTATGGAATAAGAAGAATCAAAAAGCATTAAATATACAAAATACGCTAGAAACCCATGGCTCAATAAAATTAGTTCATGATATGCCATGGTACTGGAAAATAGTACCTGCCTATTCATCCACAAATATGAATTGAAAATATTTATCAATAGTAGTATTTAATTCTTTATTTGAATTATCACGTGCCTTCTTCCAAAAACATACGGAAGATAAAATACACCCCAATGTATTTTTTTTATTTTCCGCATTTTTTATTTCTTTTGTAAAAATACTATCTATATGAGAATATGCACATTGAAGGTCAAAGATCTCGATTTTCAACTTATTTTTTACTTCATACAATATAGATAATCTATTTTTAAATCTCTCTTTGTTTTCATCAGTATTATAATGCTCTAATTTATATAAAATATATCGTATCTCATTTTTCACATCCTTGAACTTTATAATCAAATTTTTTTTATAAATCTCTACCTTTTTAATAAATGAAAAAATATTAATACTACATATAATAGGAAAGAGAACCTTTACATCTTCCGGTATCAATGTATTTGATGACTCCTTAATTTCATTAATTTTCCGTTCTATTTCTCTAATTTTATTAAGTACAATCATGGATTTTTCTTTATTATTATCAATAAACAGTAATTTACTGCTTGTTAGTTCCAAAGATGTTTCTAATTTATCATATTGTTTTGCATTTTGTAAAAAATTCTCCATAGAAGTCTCTAACTTTAAATAATTAATAAAGGAAACACAAAGCATAATAATAGCATTAAGACCAGATATAAATCCGGTGCTCCAATGATTACATTCAATAAAAGGGGCTATTATAGTTATAAATGCACTTAAAAAAAGCGATGGAAACATTAAACAATTAAGTTTTCGTTGTGTGGAATATTTTGACTGTACAAATAGATTTTTCTGTGCCTTAATAAAGGTAGTTAAAATATCAATCTCACTAGAGAACTTATTATCATTATTTAAGTCATAGTATTTATTAATCATTTTTTCAACATCCCTGTATGATAGTTTTTTATAACCATAGTTAGAAATTATAGTATTATGGTTATCTGTATCATAATCTATAATATTTTCATTATCGCTACTATTATTACTACTATTATTGCTGTTGCTTCTACTACCATTGTTTGATATAGTGACTGGACTATTGCTACGCGTATTATATAATATTGTATTAGGATTAATATTTGTAAATTGCATATCTCTAATTTTATTCAAATCAAACTGTATTTTTTTATTAAATTGATTTTCTGTATAATCAATTAGATTTGTTTCTTCTTGAATATTTTCAATAGAGATACTATTTTCCATATTTATATGAATTTCATTATTATTTGTAGAGCTAGTAGATGATGTTATTTCAATATTTTTACTGATACTATCAAAATCACTATCATCATCTGAATTAGTTATATAACCTGTATCCATTACTTGTAATACAATAATGCCTATATTATAAGTAAACATTATATTGCATTTTTCAAAAATAATTATGGTAAATAATATCATTCAAAAAATTGATTTTTTAGTTATAATAAATAAAATTGCATAAAAATCAAAAAATGGCAACAATTCTTCCATACGAAAAAAAAATTCATAAACAGTTAGTTTCTGACTATAAAAAAGAATTACGTAATTTTCTTTTAACATCTCGTTTTAATAACAGTACCTGGGCTGAAAATGAGAATTTTCGAAGCACCCATCCAAAATATAATTGTGTATATTGTTCTCCAGAACCAATTACTCGAAATATTCCTTTTGAAGCAGTATTATTTATACTAGAGATGAACAATGATACAAATAAAATAATGGGTATAGGAATGGTAAGAAATCACCCGCAAATTAACTCTCATTATGTATACGAAAATGGTAATTATAATCGATATGTATACATAGGTAAGAATCGTATTGATCGTAATGAAATGTCAGAAGAAGAAGAAAAGATAATGCAGGTATTCGATATTTTATGTTTCAAAGGAAATCAGCATATGAAACGAGGTCAGGGGTTAAAATCATTCCCAATAGATATGTTATATAGATGCAGTAAAAAGATAGATTTAGTAAAATTTATCGGTAATATGTTCAAAACACGATTAGCAAGTAAAAATATATAAATGTTTTGTCTACTCTTATTATAAATAATGAGTTCTAATAATAGAAATGAAGATAACATGTATGACGTATCAACATATTCTGATGGTGAATTATATGATATATTAGATCTATCAAATCCAACTGACAGAGAACTAGAAGCAAAGATTATTTTTTTATATCGAAAATACAAAATTATGCAAAATGATTCGGGTGAAAAATTAGCAAATTTTTTTTATGATATACATAATCATTTCTTTGAAAATGATTATGAATCAGAAAAAGAAGAAGAAAATGATTCAGAATCAAACATAGAAGGAATGACAACATTATTAGGAAATGCAAAAATACAGCAATTATCAAAATTAGATGATACATTAAGAGAAAATGGAAAAATAATAAATGATTTTTCTATAGATAATCGTATTTATAATAAAATAGATGAAAGTAAATACACAGAACAGCAAAAAAATTTTGTAAATAATGTACATAATTTAGAATACACAAAAGGAAATTTGAATCCATTGTTAAAAGAGACAATAACCAGAATAATAACTATTGATAGTCAATATAGATCGAATCAAAAAGCATTATCAACAAGTTTTACATTTGAATTATCAGAACCATTAAGAGATGTAGTATCATTAAGTTTATATTCTGTACAGATTCCATATACTTGGTATACTATTACAAACAGTTATGGAAGTAATTTTTTTTATATTAAAGGAAATTCACCAGGAATTAATAATGGAAATCATGATATAAAAGTAGAAATTAGTGCGGGAAATTATAATCCAGGTGACTTGATAACTGCTATAAGCAATTCAATAATAAATAATTATTCACTATATACTGATATAAGCTTTGCAAATACTAATATAAGCTATAATCCTTATACATCATTAACTACAATTAATATTGGAATAACTAATCAATATAGCGAAAATAGCTATCATTTAAATTTTTCTGATTGGACAACACCATATGTACAATCATTAAACGGTATCCCTTCTGATGTATTGAGAGGAAGAAAAAGTTTAACTTCTTTTTTAGGATTAGGTCAACAGAATTATGAATTAAATACAATTAATTCCAATTATTTTACATTAGCTAATAATACATTAACTAATAACATTATTAAATTACATAATACAAGTAAGACAATTACTATAATAAAATATATAAGCCAAATTAATACAGATAGCATAACAGGTGATTTATCGGCATGTTTATATACACCAGGAGTAACAGAAGTTGATAAAACAATTACTATTTCATTATCTTTACCATCAGGAGCAATGTATAATCGTAATCAAATAATAAATGATTTAAGTGCACAGATATTAAAAAATACAAATTTATCAAATGAATCATCAATAACATTATTATCAGTAACAGATATTACTAGTACAAATTATGGTAAATATTATTTTCAATTAAAGATAAAACCAAATCGATATACTACAACCAATAATACAAATTCTAAATTATTACTTCAATTTCCAGATGAATCAAATATAGGAGAGTATACACCTTTATGGACTGGTTCAAATTCATGCTTTCATTTCGAAGAATCATCAAATGAATTACAACTATTAAAAGCAGAAGCACCTATTGTAAAAGATACCGAATTTTATAAAATACTCCCTGGTCCATATGTTAGTTTAAAATGCGTAAATAGTAATTTTTTATCACCATTAAATGATATTTCATTTAATTTACAATTAAATCAATCTTCAAATAGATATACTATTTCTCAATTAATAGATTCTATAAATACAGGAATTATCAGTGTATCAAATAATTTTCCTTTTTTTAATGCAATTCCTGCATTGTCTTATGCAAATACTAATAATGTAGGTAATTATTCATTTGCATATCGAGATTCAAATAATACTTTTTCATTAGCATTGAATATTGAAAAAAAATTTAATAATAATAACTATCAAGTTGATTTCACTGACACTAGTTTTAATATCCTATTTTTACTAGGTAATGATACGAATAATGAACCTATTACAAATAGCCAACTAACTGATATAAATAGTTATAATATTGGATTTAATAGAATAACCATAAATAATGGTTCGAAATTATTTAAAATAAATCCAATAACAGATATTTGCGGTAATGATTTGGATAATATAGAACCTATTATATACAATAATACTATCAACGTGTTTAATGATTCAATAATATTTTCGAATCATATGACTTCTTACTTACAAAATTATAAATATCAGGGTAGTAATTTATTTACATCTGATACAAATATTTCATTTATTGAAAACAATACTGGGACATATACTATATCATTAAATTTATACATAACAAGAAAAATAACAACAAAAGATTATAATGTACAATTTGTTGATACAGTAAACCCTTATAATATTAATAATAATTATTATAATATTTGGACAAATCCATTAAAAATAGCAAATACATTTATAGATAATTCATATAATTTGAATAATACTAATATTTATTTAAATAAATTAAGTAATAGCAATGCTATTACTATTAAATCAACACAACCAATAGAAAATGTAACTATTTCATTTAATACTTCAATATCAAATAAATTAACTTTTATAGCTGATGAGGATGGTGTTTATGTTTCACCAAATTCAAGTACATATGCTACTTCTAATAATAATATAACAATAACTATACCAGAAACAAATAGTACTGGTAATTTTATAGAATATACAAGAGATTATTTAATAAATACAATAAATAATTTATTATCAGAACATCCATTATCAAAAGGAAGTTTTATCTATCTAACACAGAGCGATTTGAATCATAATAATTATTTAAGAATAAGGGTAAATATAAATAAAATATTTAGAGCAAATGACTATAAAATGGTTTTTTATGATACAATTAATTTTGTAAAATGTTATGTTGGTGCATCTGGTGTTCAAAATACAACATGGGATTCAACCCTTGGATGGATATTAGGATATCGAAATTCTACTTATTATATATTATCTGATTATACTGCTGATGTAAATAATACAATAACTATCAAGGGTGAAACAGCAGTAAGTACAAATTTGTATAATTATTTTTTAATATGCCTGGATGATTTTAATTTAAATAATTTAAATGATGGACTTGTAACAATAACTGGGCAAGATATGACTAGACAAACTCCTACTAATACTAATCGTTCGAAATCTAGTTGTGATCCGATAACCCAAAATTTATTGAATAGCAATAGCAGGACTTCAATGAATAATATGGTATCAAATGTATACCAAAATGCTAATGATCAAAATAGTAATATACAAAAAGGGCAAAGCTCAAAAAGTTATGGGAAAGGCCCCTTTACTGATAATGTATTTGCTATGATACCACTAAAATTATCCGGATTACCAAATGGTTCATCTTATGTTGAATTTGGTGGAACACTGCAAAACAATAATAGATATTATTTTGGCCCAGTAAATATTAGTCGAATGTCTATAAAATTAATAAATGATAAGGGAAACGTAGTTGATTTAAATAACCAAAATTGGTCATTTAGTTTTGTTTGTCAACAGCTTTATAAAAAAGTAGAAAAATAGAAGGGTAAAAAAATAGATAGATATTATATGAACATGAGTATAATTATTGATAAAATAGGATTTTTAAGCCCGCTAATACTACTGCTAATATCAATATTTAATTTATGGAATCAAAAAAAGTATTTAATATCATATTTAGTATTTTTTATTGGTAATACAATAGTAAATAAAATATTAAAAAGTATAATAAAACAAAAACGCCCAGATAATGGTATTAAAATATTTAATGAATCCTACACTGGTGTAGAAAAGTATGGAATGCCATCAGGACATCTTCAATCTGTGTTTTTCTCACTATCATTTTTATATTTGGTTAAAGGTTCTCCAATATGGTTAATTATAGAGTTATTCATTGCAGCAATAACATTTTATCAACGTTGGAAATACAAACAACATACATTTGAACAATTATTATTTGGAAGTATTATTGGTATAATTTTTGCATATTTATCCTTTTCTATAACAAAACAATGGTTATCTGTAAAAACTTTATATCCGACTAATATATAATGTCTCAAAGTGATTATATTAAATATAAAAAAATAAATACGGTATTATCTGTAGATGCAAGCACTAATTTTTTACCAGTTCTTAACTCTCAAGAATATTCCGATTATAAAGAATTTGTTTTAGAAAATACTATTCAGAATTCAAAAACAATATTTGGACGCATAACACCATCAATAAGTCAGGTAGTATTAGGAATGGATAAAAAAAAAACTCTTGTTCAAAATATGGGAACAACTTTAACAAATTGTCCTAGCTTTTTATTATGTAATAATACAAATAAACGTTTGAATCGAGTACCTTTATCTACTGTTTATAGTAACCCAACCCCACAACCATTAAATTGGATGCAAACAAAGAATGCATCTTGGCAAAAATCAGCATGTAAATGCATATTAAATAGTAGACGAACAAATACTAATATTTGCAGCTGTAAATTAGGTGTATAAAACATATTTTATTTTTGATAAGAAAATATATTTTATTTATTGATTTATTTTTACTCAATTATGCATTAAATTATTTACTAATGTTTTTAATTCTGAAACATCGTTTTTAAGCATTTCAATTGTCTTATTTTGTTCATCTATTACTTTTAATGCATTTTGTAATTGATTATCAATTTCTTTAACAGCTGCTGTAGTTAGAGTAAAAACAGATGTATAATTTACGTTATAAAAATCATCAACTACTTCACCATAAACAAATAATTTATTACCAGATAAATCTTTATGAGTTATAGGTTCTATAATGGAAAATGTATTATCATCAATAATTTTATCAATAGTTCTAGTTATTTCTTTCTTCTTATATTTATTAAAAAGTTTTATTCTAATAGGATATTCTTTATTCAATGATTCAGATAATAATTCTTTTATATTTTTAGTATCAAGAGTTATAATTCTGTCACCAGATAAATCCGCATGATCGTAAACATTAGGTATATGATTTTTTGTTTTTGTAACCGAGTAATCAAATACCTTTTCTATTTCTTGTCCAATAAATCCCCAAGAATAATCATTATCATTTTCAGTATCTATATAAGAATATTTTTTTGGTTCTAACTTACGTAACACATCAACAGCAAATGTTCCGTTGATAGTAGCAATATTACTTTTAATACGCATATCTGATGTAGCATTATAACTAGTAGCACTAACATTACCAGCAACATCAAGTATGTAGGCAGGTTGTAATTTACCAATTCCTGTATTTCCACCACTTAATTGTAAAATTAAACAATCAGCAGCACTACCATTACTGTTATCATTTTCAGTACCAATTTCTAGTCTACCTTGCTCACCAGTTCCACCTGTATAGCCAGCGGTTATATTAAAAGTATTTAATGTATCTCCTCCATTTTCCAAATATCTGATATATCCATAATCAGTAGGTTGATTATTATTACTTAAAAAAACTATAGAAGATGCACCTCCTTGATTTCCATGTGAAATAGTTAAACTACCACTAGTGCCTCCAGTACCAATTGAACCTGTTGCTTCGTGTAAATGTAACTTACCTGCAGGTGTTGATGTTCCAATACCAACTTTACCATCACTAGTTATACGCATTCTTTCAGATAAAGTAAAATCTGAGTTTGTTTGATACCCATATGTATTTCCTACACCATTTGTTAAAAACATTAAACCGCTATTGTAATCTCTAGATTGAGCTTCTCTTACTGCACCAATAGCTCCTTGTGCTGAATTAATATCACTAAATAGAATTAAATTTGGATTATAAAATGTATTAGTTGCTTGTGTACAATTATTTCTAATTTCCAATCCATAATTATTTTTATAAGTTGTTGAATCATTATTAGTTCCTGAATATTCTATAGATAATGAAAAATTAGGACTGGTTGTTCCAATACCTACGTATCCACCAAAACGTGTATTAGTATTTGATATATTACCTGGCATCAAGGTTAATAACTGATAATATGATACATCATCCGCAGAACCTACAAATGAATTAACTTTCTTACAACTAAAAATTAATTTACTTTGTGCACCATAATCAAAAGTTGGAGCAGCAGCAGTAACACTGCCGCGATTTAATGTAATATCTTCTATTTTCCATCGATATGCTGTTCCATACGTACTACCACCACCATATCCAAATCCGAGTAAACTATATTGTGTATAATTTACAGTAGAAGTATTTCTTAGCGCAAGTATATTGTTTACATCTAATAAACCAGCTGTCGCACCAAACGTTAAATAATTTGTACCAGGTGTTCCAGTCTGATCACTAGTTGATGTATCCTGAATACTTAATATACCACTTTGATTATAAATAGACCAGTGTTTAAACCCCGATGATAATAATTTAATTTCACCACTTGCCATAATAGTATATGTACTAGCATTTCCACCTGAATATATTTTACCATTAGCATATGCAATACCTCCTATATTTAATGTACTACTAATATTAGCATTTCCATTAACATCCAATTTATAAAGTGGAGTAAGTGTTCCAATACCTACATTTTCTCCCCTTATAATCATTTTTGTTGAAACAGTAGGAAACTTGTCACCTACTGTAGAAAATGTAAATCCACCTAAACCTACTCCAGCGCCTTGGGCTGCATTTAAAAAATCAGTTGTACCACTACCATACACAATAGAATTCCAACCAATTTGTAAACCAGCACTGCTTATTAGTCCCAAATTACCGCTACCATAAGTAGTGGGTAAATCCTGCCTTACTAAAAGTCCACCACTATTAGCATAATTACAAATAAAATTACCACCCGCGATAATATTTCCACCTACAAATAATCGAGAATTCATGGATACATCACCTTGTTGTATAGAACGTCCTTGTGTGAACATATTACTATTGAAAGAAACATCATTAGTTACAAATAATCGAGAATTCATGGATACATCACCTTGTTGTATAGAACGTCCTTGTGTGAACATATTACTATTGAAAGAAACATCATTAGTTACAAATAATCGAGAATTCATGGATACATCACCTTGTTGTATAGAACGTCCTTGTGTGAACATATTACTATTGAAAGAAACATCATTAGTTACAAATAATCTAGTTAAAAGCATTGTATCACCATTAATAACTGTTAAATTATTGCTAATTACCATTTGTTGATATGGAGTAATGCTAGTAAATATAGATCCACCTAATCCACCAGCAACAGCGGTTTGATATTGACCATTTGTATTCATAGCAATACCATTCCATATTTGGGACATGGTGTTATTTGTTTTATTACTATTTTTAACAGTGTTATCAAACCAGGTTACACCATAATTGTTTGATGAATATATAGCACCAGATTGAAATGTTAATGATGAACCGGTAGATGTTGTAGGACTACTAATTGTAAAACTAGTATTTCCACTAGTACTATTTGTTGCAGATATAACTATTGTACCAGGAGTAATACCTGATCCAGAAACATTTGCACCAAGAACAATAAATGGATAAGTAGATGATGATGATGTTGATGTAATTATTGTTGCTCCACTAGAAAATGTAAAACTATAGTTTGTAGATCCATTATTTGAGATAACAGATTGATATTGTCCACTAGATGAAATAGAAACACCACTCCATAATTGTTTTGCATAGCTAGTATTAGTATCAGACCAGGTAATTCCATAATTTGCTGATATAAAAATAGTACCATAAGTTGTACCGGAAGCTGTATTTGACGTAACCGCGGTAATATATTGTCCTGATGAAGACATACTAATAGCAGTATATGGTTGTCCAATAGTAGTAACTTGTGTCCAAAAAATACCATAGCTATTAGAAACATATATAAAATTTCTATTAATACATGCTGCTAAATATTGACCGGTAGATGATATAGCTATTCCAGTGTATGATTGATTTCCTGGAGCTCCTGATGGGCCATTATTTTGACTTGATAATCCATTTGTAATAAGATTCCATTTATCTCCATAATTATTGGATATATAAATATCTCCACGATAATTTGGCGTACCAGTAGTAAGACTATTAGTAACAGCAGCTTGATATTGTCCACTAGATGATAATGCAATAGAGACCCAGTATTGTGTCGATTGAGATGTGGATATACCGTCTCCAGTAGCTGTATCTGAATTTTTAACACCGCTGCAATCTCCCCAAGTTAGACCATAATTACTAGATTTACAAATAAATCCACCAAAAACACCTGCAGATTGATATTGTCCATTAGATGAAACAGATATCGTTGACCAATATTTTCCGGTAATTAAAGCATTATTGTTTCTAGTCCAGGTAAAACCATAATTATTAGATGTATAGATAGTTCCGCTACTTCCAGTTGTAGCAGATTGATATTGTCCAGTAGCTGACATTGCAATCGATGTTATTTGTTCATTATTAACAGTGAATATTGGGTTCCATGATGATCCAAAGTTACTAGATAAATCAAGATTTGGTGCATTAGATAATAATACTGAATTATCTATCAATGATATCGGATTTACTGTTCCGCGAAAATTACTCGTGCCACTTACGTCTAATTTAAATAAGTTTCCAGAAACACCAATAAGGACAGAATCAGAAACAAATAAATTTCTACCAAATGATACATCATTTGAAACAAATAGACGTGAATTCATAGAAACATCCGATGTAATAAATACCCGGGAATTAAATGATGCATCGCCACCCACAAATAGACGAGTATTCAACGAAACATCTCCTTGATGGATAGTACGTCCTAGTGTAAAAAAGTTTGAATTGAATGATACATCATTTGAAACAAATAGACGTGAATTCATAGAAACATCCGATGTAATAAATACCCGGGAATTAAATGAAGCATCGCCACCCACAAATAGACGAGTATTCATAGAAACATCTCCTTGATGGATAGTACGTCCTAGTGTAAAAAAGTTTGAATTGAATGATACATCATTTGAAACAAATAGACGTGAATTCATAGAAACATCTGATGTAATAAATACCCGGGAATTAAATGAAGCATCGCCACCTACAAATAGACGAGTATTCATAGAAACATCTCCTTGATGAATAGTACGTCCTAGTGTAAAAAAGTTTGAATTGAATGATACATCATTTGAAACAAATAATCGAGTATTCATAGATACATCGCCTTGATTAATCGTACGACCTAGTGTAAAAAAATTAGCATTCAAAGAAACATCATTTGAAACAAATAGACGAGTATTCAACGAAACATCTCCTTGATGGATAGTACGTCCTAGTGTGAAAAAGTTTGAATTGAATGATACATCATTGGAAACAAATAATCGAGTATTCATAGATACATCACCCTGATTAATTGTGCGGCCTTGTGTAAACATATTACTATTGAATGATACATCATTGGAAACAAATAATCGATTATTCATAGAGACATCAGATGTAACTGTTAATCTACCATTTAATGACATATCTTCAGCAATAATGAAAGTATAATTTGTAGTGGTAATATTAGTGTACAAAACATTACTTGATTGGTATTCCATAACATTCAATCTGCCTTTAATAGTAAGATCATTGGCGACATATAAATTACCACCAAATGAAACATCATTCGATACAAATAATCTGTTGTTTATAGAAACATCACCTTGTTGAATCGTACGTCCAAGTGTAAAAAAGTTTGAATTTAATGATACATCGCCTGCTACAAATAAACGAGTATTCATGGAGACATCGCCTTGATGAATTGTGCGGCCTAGAGTAAAAAAATTTGAATTGAATGATACATCATTGGAAACAAATAATCGAGTATTCATAGATACATCACCTTGATTAATCGTACGACCTAGAGTAAAAAAATTTGAATTAAATGATACATCATTGGAAACAAATAATCGAGTATTCATGGAGACATCGCCTTGATTAATCGTACGACCTAGAGTAAAAAAATTTGAATTGAATGATACATCATTGGAAACAAACAAACGAGTATTCATGGAGACATCGCCTTGATGAATTGTACGACCTAATGTAAAAAAATTCGAATTAAATGATACATCGCCTGATACAAACAAACGAGTATTCATGGAGACATCGCCTTGATTAATCGTACGACCTAGAGTAAAAAAATTTGAATTGAATGATACATCGCCTGATACAAACAAACGAGTATTCATGGAGACATCACCTTGATTAATCGTACGACCTAGAGTAAAAAAATTTGAATTGAATGATACATCGTTTGAAACAAATAATCGAGTATTCATAGATACATCGCCTTGATGAATTGTACGACCTAATGTAAAAAAATTTGAATTGAATGATACATCGTTTGAAACAAATAATCGAGTATTCATAGATACATCGCCTTGATTAATCGTACGACCTAATGTAAAAAAATTTGAATTGAATGATACATCGTTTGAAACAAAAAGACGTGAATTCATAGATACATCACCTGATACAAATAGTCGTTTATTTAATGATAAATCACCAACAACACAAACAGAAGTTAATATTCGTTGAAAGGATGGGTCATTAACTAAATCATCACGTAAGAATATATTACTAACATCTATTGGTTTAACACTAACACTATATGTAACAATTGGATTATTTTGCGATGATGTTATTTTACGATCCGTGGTTAAAACCATTATTCCATTTTTAATAACACTTTGATTACCAAAATTAGTATTTGTGCTATATTTTAATCCTTCAAGGTAAAATTCTATAATATTTGTTGAAGTAGGTGCTTTCATGTAGTATCCATCGCCATTGCATGAAACAGTAAAAAATCCTGATGTATTCAAACTAGCGTCACGAATAGCAAATCCAGCTCCCATATATCCAACATTATTACTAATATCAGATAAACTAGATATATTTGGATTATTAATTTTACTGAATGATGATCCATAATTTGTGCCAGCAGGAGTTCCAACCATAGATGAACCATTAATATCATTTTGAGTACTATTTAATATGAATACCGGAATAGAAATAGATGATAAATTAAAGTTTTGAGATGTTACAGAACCGCCAATAAAAAGCCTATCATTCGCACCTCCAATATAAATTGAATTTGTTGTAGTATTACTAGGAATACCTCCGGATCCTATAGTTATCGTTCGATTAGTAACAACTCCTTGACTGCTTCCTATATTGATACTACTAGCACTATCACCTATATAAATACTATTAAGATAGTTTAATCCACCATTACCATTAGGATTACTAGTGAATAAATTTGCACATGTATCGTAATAGGTACTAAAAATTTTGTTATATGCTGTAATATTTCCAGTAATACCTATATTACTGTTAAAAGACGCATCCGCATTTACAAATAACCTATTATTTAATGAAATATCACCTCTCATAATACTTCTTCCGAATGTAAATGTATTTCCATTAAACGAAGCATCTGAACTTACAAATAATCGCGAATTCATAGAGACATCATTACTAATAAATAATCTTGAATTCATAGATACATCACCATTTAATATTGTTCTCCCTACAATATAGATATTTTGCAATAATTGCAAATTACCATTTATAGAAACATCACTTGCGATTAATGGTATAAACATGCGAGTATTCATAGAAACATCTCCCTGAAGAATAGTTTTTCCCAAAACAAATAAATTACTATTAAAAGATACATCTCCTGCACCAAATAACCGGGAATTCATTGAGACATCTCCTGCAACAAATAACCGGGAATTCATTGAGACATCTCCTGCAACAAATAACCGTGAATTCATTGAGACATCTCCTTGATTAATTGTACGTCCACGTGTATATAAATTACTATTAAATGAAGAATCTGAATCCACAAATAAGCGAGAATTCATAGATACATCATAATTAACAGTTAACCGGCCATTTAATGACATATCTTCAGCAACTATAAGTGTATAATTACTCGTGGTAACATTTGTATATAAAATATTTGTTGAGTTATATTGAAAAACATTAAGTCTACCATAAACTGTAATATCATTTCCAACAAATAAGTTAGAATTTAATGATACATCTCGATTAATAAATAAACGTGAATTAAATGATACATCACCATTAACAAATAATGAGGAATTTAATGATACATCACCATTAAGAATAGTTCGTCCAAAGGTATATAGATTACTATTTAAAGAAGTATCATTAGATACAAAAAGTCGAGAACTCATAGATACGTCTGATACAATAAATAACCGACTATTAAACGAAACATCACCTGCAACAAACAACCGTCTATTTAATGAAACATCACCATTAAGAATTGTTCTCCCATTGACATAAAAATTACTATTTAACGAAACATCATTAGAAACAAATAAACGAGAATTCATGCAAACATCATTAATAACATATATTCTAGAATTTACTGATAAATCATTTCCAATATATGTTGACCCAGGTATAATAGTAGTACTATATGCGTTACCGATATATATATTTTTAACATTATTATTCAATATATAAAATGTATTATTATTAGATATAAGTTGCCCTCCATCATTTATGTTAATATCACCTGACATAACCATATTTCCGGAAAGTTCAAAAACCGTGTTATTAATTCTATTAAAAATATTTGGATAAAATGCATAAAATACTTTACTAGCACCATAAGTTCCAGTTGTTAATAAATTTGTTGTTCCAAATGTATATGTATTTGGAACATAAGTGCTATTAACATTTAAAATAATAAAGGTATCAATGCTTGGCATACGAATATTAATTAATTTATTATTAGTACTATTAATACGAGTAGCAATTCCAGAAGTATTTAATAAAGTATTTGGAACAGTATTCCAATCAGGGCTAGAACTTTTCCAATTATTGCTATAAATAATTATACCATTATTACCAACAGCAATTGCATTTGAAAGGTCATAAATAAAAATGCTTTGTAAGTTAACATTTCCAATATTTGTAGAGCTTAATTGAATATCATTCCAACTACTACCTGTAGTATCAGTACTTCCATTTGAAGTCCAAGATATTATGTTATTACCTACCGCAATAATATTATTATCATTATAGACATAGACCGAATTATATGATAAATCATAAGTATTTTTACGATTATAAATAGCAGAAGGATATAAAACAGTTCCGTCTATTTTAACAATACCATCACCTACAAAATATATATATTGTCCACTACAGTCACTTGCGTTTATTTTATAATTAAAGTTACTTGGACCAGGATTAGAATAATAAGGTGGGTTATTTGGTATAGCATCAGTATTTGTTAAGGTAAAATAGTTTTGAATATTTTTAGTTGAATCAGATACAGAATAATTAATATCCGATGGATTATTTGGATCAAAGGTAAAATAACTAGTATTATATTTTGGGATTTTATCAGTGTTTGGATACTCAAATGATAAAAAAACACGATAAACGCTATTATAACGTTGAATATAAATATCAGTGGTATTTCTAAATAATGAATTATTACTACCTGAATTATACAGTAATAAACTCCATGTTATTCCACTATTATTTGTCCAATATAAATTATTATTAATAGAACCTATAATTGCAAAATTTTGATTATACGCAGAAACAGAATTGAATGCATTTTTTGAATTTTTCAGAAAATCTCCAAATGAAATATTGATTGGTAATGTATTCCAAGTTAATCCGCTATTATTAGAATAAGAAAAATATTGCGGATAAATAATAGAATTATTTGATATGTCACCAATTGATGATGATGATCCAATTGCTAATACATAATTACTATTTTTCGAATAACTAACCTTTTTAATTTCAAAATTTGAATTAAAAATAGTTTTAAATTCACCATTACCTATTCGTGTAGCACCATTAATATCTAATACATAATTCTCTGTTTTTGGTGCAAATGTATTAATACCTATTGTAGATGCATATTTGGTATTATTATTTCCCGAAACAATATTTTGTGTTGGAATATAATTACCATTAACATCATTTATTCCTATAGTTCCAAAAGAACGGGTTGTATCAAATGCGAATGCACCACCTCCAAATGCAAACCCTTTACTACTTGGATCTATTAATCTTAAAAAGGTATTGGAATTATTATCATATGAAATTAATGTTAATGCATTACCTGTTAATGCTGAATTTACATTATAATTATCATACAAATATGTTGAATTTGAATTATCATAAATAATAACAGTTTCATTATAAGTATTATTATAAGTATTATTAATTGTTGGATTTCTTAAATAAAATTTGGATTTGGATGATAAAGAAGTATAATTACTGTTAATAAAAATAGTACCTAATGTTCCTGGAGATTTATTTGCATTAATAAAAATTTGAGAGGATGCATCTAATAAAATATTTCCGTTTTTTTGTAAATAAAAGAGTGAATTACCGGAACCATGTGATAAACCATTGTTATTTTTAATAAATGAATCTGGAATATTTAATTTATTTGTACTAATATCATTATAAAAAAAGATATTTGATGAAGTATCATTTGCTTCAATTACAATACCCTTTGCATTTACATTTTGCCCAATAATATTACGTATAACATTCATGCTTGTATCTATTTTAAGTACCTCGTAGCTTAATCCAGTAATATGAAAAACTGCCTGAGGATTTTTATTATTAATACTTATTCCGTATGAATTACCAAAAATATACGACCATGGTAAATGATCAACAAATGATGCATCTGTTCCAAAAAATTGTTGATTTTTAACTATTAAATTACCAGAAGTTACTAATTGTCCTAATCCTTTAATATATGTTCCACTCAAAATATAATCTTGTGATAGCAATTGTCCTTTAACTTTTAAATTATCAAATTGGTTAACATTTGCGGCAGTACTTCTGGATAAAAATTGATTTGCTACAACGGAACCAACATTTACTGAATTTATTAATGTTTTATTTGTACCTCCATATTGTCTCCAAGACATAGTAATTATTATACAATTACTATGTATTTTTATTTTATAGATTCTCACTATATATCCATATTTTACTATATTATCATGAATATATAATTATTCTAAAAATGCTATTTATGTATAGGTTTTCTTGGTTTTTCGATAGTTTTTCTTTTTATCCAAAAATCGATGGATGTTCTCAATATCTTTTAAAAAAAGATCTACGATTTCTTGATAAAAATTTCTGAATTCATGTTTCCTTTTTTTAATATCATCAATCGAGAACCAATCAATTTCTATTTTTTCAAATAATTTGGAATCATTTAATAACTTTTTATCCATTTTATTCCATAAAAATCGATGATTTTGATTATAATATTTGGGCAGGTTCTCATCATATTCCATAAAAAATATATGTACATGATAAGTATTATGTGTTAGTTTATAAACACCACCCCCTTTATTAATAAGTTTTTTTAATTCATTTTTATCACCCAAAAACCCAGTTAATTCCTCACTACCCTCTCGCAATGCAGCTGTGAAAGGAGTTTCACCATTATCCATTCTACCACCAAAATCAGACCATCCCTTTGCACTATCTTCCATTGCATTTTCTTTACCAAATAAAAAATATAGTTTATTTTTATGAATTGTAACTGGTAAAATACTGCCGGCTACCATATATAAATATTAATATATTATAATTTTATAATTTTTGTATTTGTTTTTTCTTCTGAAGGTTCTCTATTAGAGTCATAAACATACTTTTTAATAGCATTTTCTAATAATACTGAGTAATTATCCATACATTCCTGTTGGTTTATTCTATTATAAAACGCAATAACATTTGGATTAGCCCTAATTTTATTTGGTTCAAATGCAGATAAATAAAGCCCATCCAATGACTGTATTCTAGATAATGCAACATATGTTTGACCATATTCAAATATCGTTCTACCAATATCAATTTCAGCCATTGCTAGTGTGGCACCTTGAATTTTATGAATAGTTAATGCCCATGCTAAACATAATGGATATTGACCAACTGCAAGAGTAGGATATTCTTCTGATTGCCAAAAATGGGGAGATATACGTTTTATAATTCCATTTGAAAATTTAACAACAGGTATAATATTTGATCCATTTTCAATGATATCAATAATAATACCTTGAGAACCATTGCAAATTTCATTATCCATATCTAGATTTATTGTACACATTACTGCAGCACCTTTTTTAATACGTAATAATTTATTACATTGACAATTATTTAATATTTGCTCTAGTTCATATTCTTTATCTATACTTGATAATGAGTTGCATAATTTTAGTAATTCGGGAGAAATAATCTTACCTGAATCTAAATAGGTTAGACAATCATTTTTGAAAGTATATTCTAGTACATATTCTTTTTCTTGAATCTTTGAGAACATTTGTGTGTTTACATAATCTACTTTTGAACGTATAGCAAATAGTTTTGTTGGTATACAACTATTGTTTTTTTCAGCATTATATTCGCGTGTTAAACATTGTTGAAGTATTTTTTTATTTTCCTCACTAATCTCACCTTTACGGATTTCCATTAGAATATTAATATAGGTAGGATCAGTTTGTCTAAAAATAGTTTTTAATTCAATATGGTTTTCTGATTTAAATACTGTGTTCCAAATAGGCGATTCAAAACAAAATTGTTCGGTATCAGGTTCATCATCACTCCCGATAGGTGGTAACTGGAAGAAATCTCCAACAAGAATAACTTGTAATCCACCGAATGGTAGTGATGATTTACGGGTTAGGCGTCCTATCTCTTCGATTATCTCAAATATTTTCTTGGAAAGCATACTGATTTCATCTATAATAAGAATTTTTGCAGATCTCCATGCTTTTGCTGCGTTGCGATTTCTTAATACACTTTCAATAACCTTGGTTTTAGGACCTTTTGCTAATTTTATACCACTCCATGAATGTAAAGTTCGTGCATTACATTGAAGCAATATGGTTGCACATCCAGTCATAGCACAAACTTGTATTTTTTTATTAACTGATTTAGCATGTTCAACTAGATGTTTAATTAACCGTGTTTTACCAGTTCCACCTGGACCAGTAATAAATAGGTTCTCTCCATTAATAAATTTATAATATGCATATTTTTGTTCATTTGATAATTCATTAGTATTTATATTTATAATGTTGGTGTGACCAGATAGTTCTGTTTGTAATTCCGAACTATGTATTGATACCTTTTTCATGATATGATATTTAATGTGATTATTTACATATCATATTTTATTTTCCAGTAAAATCAATTTTTCTTTATAATAATATATAATGAATCATTTACAGCAAAGGTTTTTATTGTTTTTAATCGGTTGCATTGGAACTCGTACTTTATTTGTTATTATTGCTAAATATATAGATACTAAATATTTGAAATATTTAGGTTATATAGCTTTACTGCCGGCTATAGGTTTTATTTACATATATTTAACAGGATCCAGAAAAACTGGTGCAGAAACATTTGGAGAGAAAATATGGTGGAATAATTTAAGACCCGTACATTCTATTTTATATTTTTTATTTGCTTATAATGCTATTATAGGTAACAAACAATCTTGGATATTTTTATTGGCGGATGTTTTAATTGGATTAATAAGTTTTTTAATACATCATTATGTAAATGGTAATTTTTTAAAGGTTTTGAATATATAGTTGATTTTTACACGATTTAATCTCTATTCTTTGATAAACATATTTATCCACGGATAAACCTTAATAGTCGTTGTAAATATATAAAGTATAACCATAACCTCCTCCATAATAAGTATGTCCACCATACCCTAAACCACCCCCTGAATCCGTTCCCTCCGAATCCGTTTCTGCGTCCTATTCCACCATGTCCTATTCCACCACCACCTCCATGTATCCTGTATCACTTTATTACCCTTTGGTGTTTTTATTAACGCATATAATATAAAGATTGTTGCCATAGTTAACGAAAATAACATAATTCCTACTATTAAATATTTAATATCATTCACTCCACTTTTCAGGGTTTTATTCATTTTATATTTATATTTTATTTTATTTTTTTACAAGTTAAGGTCTATCCGTGTTTTTGTATCCAAATGATTACAAAAGAGAGGATATACCTTAAAACGCCGATTTTACGGAATAAAAAATAATAAAAATAGAATACTTTAAATAAGGGAGGGTTCAAAAGGGAACCGTAGAATACTTTAAATAAGGGAGGGTTCAAAAGGGAACCATAGAATACTTTAAATAAGGGAGGGTTCAAAAGGGAACCATAGAATACTTTAAATAAGGGAGGGTTCAAAAGGGAACCGTAGGTTCCCTTTATTCATGTTCTACTTCCAAACAAAAAGAGAAATCAAGTCCATTTAATGCAACATTATTACCATTTTCATCTAATAGTTGCACATTTAATTTAAGTAAGTCTATTTTTCCAGTATAACTTCTTGTATCACTTAATAATAATCCATTTGAATAATTTACGGGTAATACAGTTCCAAAACTATGATTTGATGGATCTAAACTTATGCGTGCAATAATATTTTTATTGATTATTGATGTGTATAATGGTGAATAAAACGAGTGTTGATTACCTTTATTGAATTCATCTATTGCTAGATATAAATATCTAGGACCATTTAAATCAATAAATGATTCTGAAGTAGTTATTGTAGATGTAATAGAATATGTTGAATTACGAAATCCCATTAACCAACCTAATTTAGATTTAAAATTATATTTGTCAGAACCACCGGTGGACCCAATTGCAAAATTCACTGTAACTGTACCTGAAGTTGATGTTAGTGTTGATTTAGACGATGAATTATTATAGGTTAAATTATAACCAGTTAGAGCTGTATTTAATGCTGATGTTAATGACGTAGTATTATAATTACCATCGGGAATAGTAATTTTTGTTGTAGTTCCACTTATAGTAACATTGAAACAATTATTCCCAATATTAGATGAAATATTATGAAAACTAATAGGTATTTCAACTGATTTTACAGTCATTTTACTAACATCTGCTATACGTTCTGGTAAAGTAATATTATAATTTGCTATTTGTAAATAATTATATTCATCTCTAAATCTTGTATCAATATTAATATATTTTGTTTTTGTTTGTTTAGTAACATTAGTCATAATCATATGACTCCCATATTGCGTTGTTTTAGGTTCTAAAAAAAGATCATTTGTATTTTTAAATTGACTCATTTATATAATATATTGAGGATATATTATATAAATCAATAACTAATTATAACTGCTATTGCATAATAGAGATTATTCTCTAAAATGGGTACTGTTCAATTTTTGTTTGACTAGTACTAAATGAAATTTCATTATTATTGTTATTATCATTATTATTATTATTATCGTCACTAATAACTTTCCCAAATATTGGATTATTATTAACATAATCAATTACTGGCTTACCATCCTTAAATTCAATAATTGGTATTCCATCTGCATCATAACCGTTTACTGCTACACCATTTTTATATTTTGCTTTAGAGCCCTGTGGTATCATATCATTTATAAATTTTGGCATATCTTTTCTTACTCCGGCACCATGGTAGTTTACGTTATCCGAGTAATTTTGAATACTACTATCATAACCTTCATAAAAATTTAATCCATTTGCAAAAATAACTAAAATAAATAATATCAATAATATTAATATTATATTTTTTAAATTAAAGAATTTTTTCATTTGCTTATAGAATATGAATATATATTATTTATCACAACTTGAGCAGTTAGTATTTAGCATTCTCGCAAACATTCCATATCTTAATGTATAAACAGTTGCTTGATAAATATTTTGCTGATCTACTGATTTTTGAATAATAGTATTTTTATTTTCTTGATTTTGAATTTTGGGTTTATTTATACTAAATAACATTTTCATATTAAAAAATTGATTTTTTCCTATATTATAATAGCAATAATAAAAAATGTACCATAATTCAACAAATATTTGCAAATATTGCAATAGAGGATATAAACAAAAATTTAATCTTGATCGTCATGTACAAACTTGTGAGTTTTTAAGTAAAAGTAAACGTGAACAGGATAATGAAATTGATTCATATGAAAAATTACCAACTCAAAAGGAGATGTTTTTACTAATACAGGAGTTATCATTACGTATTGGAAAAATAGAAAAAGAAAATGCGGATTTAAAGAATTCAGTAAGAGTAAAAATAAAACGAAATTTTAATGATATTTTAAATGAGTCATCGAAACCTGATATTAGTTATAATGAATTTATAGAATTGTTATTAAATTCAGTGGAAAATTATTTGGATATTGTATTTAATACAAATTTATTAAAGGGTATTTATGATCTATTTACTCATTTTATAGAAAAATATGATGATAAACTACCTATACGATCATATGATGTAAAACCAAATAAGTTTTATATTTATGATACTAATAAAAAATGGGTATTGCTATCCAATAGTGATATTGATCATTTAATAGCATCTATATCATATAGATTTTTGGTTGAATTTAATCGTTGCTGGTATTTGGTTAATAAAGATAAAATAGAAAATGAGGAAACATATAAAATAATGTATATGAATTATTATTTAAAAATTTTAGGTGGAGACCGCATGAATGATGAAAAACGAAATACCCAAGTACGAAGTTTTATTTATAATAAATTAAAGAGAAATATACGTTCTCAGTGCTTAGAAATAAATTCATGAAATTTATGAAAAATTGATTATAATATTTTTTATTTGTTATAAATAAAAACTATTAAAATGTCAGACCAACCAGGAAACCCCCATTATCTCGCAACTATAAATGCCCATCCACGTGATGAGTTCATTACTTTCGAGGAAGGACCACATATATACACAGTTTGTGGTGAACGAGGAACATATACTTCTGTGACAACTTTCAATCATAGTCATTTCTCACATTTTAATGCTGACGCAATAATTGATAATATGTTGCGTAGTAAGAAAATGAATGATCCAAAATATAAATATTATGGTATGACTAAAGAGCAAATTAAGGCCGATTGGGATAAGAACCGTGATGCAGCTTCTAGTGCAGGAACAAAGATGCATTATGATATTGAATGTTATTTCAATGGTATGGATGTTACCAATACAAGTATTGAATATCAGTATTTTCAGAATTTTCTTAAAGATTTCCCTGAATTAAAACCATATCGAACAGAATGGATGGTTTATTATGAAGAACTAAAATTATCAGGATCAATTGATATGGTATTTGAGAACCCTGATGGAACACTTCAAATATATGATTGGAAGAGATGTCAAGAAATTAAACATGAAGCAGAATTTGGTAAATATGCATTAACTACATGTATTTCTCATCTGCCTGATACTAATTTTTGGCATTATGCCTTACAATTAAATACCTATAAAATGATTTTGGAACATAAATATGGAAAAAAAGTAACTGATTTGTATTTGATTTGTATTCATCCGGATAATATTTATAAGAATTATCAGCGAATACAAGTACCGGTACTTGAAAATGAGATGCGGGATTTGATTGAATACAGATTAAATCAAATAAAAAATATACAAAAAATAAAAACAGCATAAAAACATTTGATAATTAAATATAATAATGAAACAAGAAGTAAATATTAGAAAAAATCAACTATTATATAACAACATTGCTAAAATAGGTAATTCTCAACAAAATATTCCAAAAAACCCTATCGTTTTTTTTTTAACTTATTTGTATAGATGGTTTTTTTATTACGTATATTATAGTTATTATAAGCTATTTCCAATTAAAACTATCCAAATAGCTAATCCTACAGAAAAATATATAGAAAAAAATAAAAA